>Ga0207814_100076_pt1 | contig 101377 bp, 85 predicted proteins | sample TtaePargueraPR_7_FD_187755 | JGI IMG/M metagenome (GOLD analysis project Ga0207814, IMG submission 187755) | Aerobic enrichment media microbial communities from Bioluminiscent Bay, La Parguera, Puerto Rico - Tt and P1 (2) (SPAdes) | ecosystem: Environmental > Aquatic > Marine > Unclassified ... | reverse complement strand
TTCTATTCAGACCGCGCCATCCAGGCACTGAAGAACAAGGGCGTGCCCGCCAGCAAGCTCAACCTGGGTATCGGCTTCTACGGTCGCGGCTGGACCGGCGTCAGCCAGTCTGCCCCGGGCGGCTCTGCCACCGGGGCTGCAGCAGGTTCCTACGAAGCGGGTATCGAGGACTACAAGGTATTGAAGAATACCTGCCCGGCAACTGGTCTGGTGGCGGGTACTGCTTATGCTTTCTGCGGCAACAACTGGTGGAGTTACGACACGCCGTCTACCATCTCTGGCAAAATGCAGTACATCGCCGATCAGGATCTCGGGGGATCTTTCTTCTGGGAACTGAGTGGAGACACCGGCAATGGCGAGCTGATCGAGGCCATGCACAGTAATCAATAAGCGGCCTGTTTCAATGAAGGCTGCAGTAAATTGAAAACGAAAAAACCCAGCGCATACGCTGGGTTTTTTCGTATGTGGGTCAGTGGACTCAGAATGTCGGGCTATTCATTGCGTCCGCCAATCTCACTCGGTCACTCCCACTCAATCGTCGCCGGCGGTTTGCTGGAAACGTCATAGGCCACCCGCGAGATGTGTTCGATCTCGTTGATGATGCGGTTGGAAACCTTCTCGATCAGCTCGTAGGGCAGATGCGCCCAGCGCGCGGTCATAAAGTCCACGGTCTCTACCGCGCGCAGTGCCACCACATATTCATAGCGGCGGCCATCGCCGACCACACCCACGGATTTGACCGGCAGAAACACCACAAACGCCTGGCTGGTCTTGTGGTACCAGTCCGCCTTGTGCAGCTCTTCGATAAAGATGGCGTCTGCCTCGCGCAGGATATCCGCATACTCTTTTTTCACTTCACCGAGAATGCGCACGCCCAGGCCCGGGCCCGGGAAGGGGTGGCGGTAGACCATATCGTAGGGCAGGCCCAGCTCCAGGCCGATTTTGCGCACCTCGTCCTTGAACAGTTCGCGCAGCGGTTCCACCAGTTCAAACGCCATGTCTTCCGGCAGACCACCCACGTTGTGGTGTGACTTGATCACGTGCGCTTTACCGGTTTTGGCGGCGGCGGATTCAATCACGTCCGGATAGATGGTGCCCTGGGCGAGGAACTTCACATCCTTCAGCGCGGCGGCTTCCTTGTCGAAAATTTCGATAAAGGTGTTGCCGATAATCTTGCGCTTGGCTTCCGGCTCGTCGACACCGGCCAGGCGGGACAGGAACTCATCTTCCGCATCGGAGCGGATGACCTTCACGCCCATGTTGTCGGCGAACATCTGCATCACCTGGTCGCCTTCGTTCTTGCGCAGCAGGCCGTTGTCCACGAACACGCAGGTCAGCTGGTCGCCGATGGCCTTGTGCAGCAGTGCCGCCACCACGGAGCTGTCGACACCGCCGGACAGGCCCAACAGCACCTTGGAATTCCCTACCTGGGCACGCACCTTGGCGATGGAGTCTTCGATGATGTTTTCCGGGGTCCACAGTTTTTCGCAGCCGCACAGCTGGATCACGAAGTGCTCGTAAATGCGGGTGCCCTGCAGGGTGTGGGTCACTTCCGGATGGAACTGCACACCGAAGAAGTTTTTCTCGGCGTTGTACATGCCGGCAATGGGGCAGGACGGCGTGGAGGCCATCAGCTCGAAGCCTTCCGGCATTTTCACCACCTTGTCGCCGTGGCTCATCCACACGTCGAGCAGTGCCGCACCGCTGTCGTCCAGGTGGTCCTTGATATCGTGCAGCAGCGCGGACTGGCCTTCCACTTTTACCTGTGCGTAACCGAACTCGCGAATATCGCTGCCCTGCACCGCACCACCCAGCTGGTGCGCCATGGTCTGCATGCCGTAGCAGATACCCAGTACCGGCACGCCCAGATCAAACACTGCCTGCGGTGCGCGCGGTGAACCCTCTTCCGGAACAGATTCCGGGCCACCGGCGAGAATGATGCCCTGGGGGTTGTATTCACGGATCTCCTCGTCGCTCATGTCAAACGCGCGGATCTCGGAAAACACGCCCAGCTCGCGCACACGGCGGGCGATCAGCTGGGTGTACTGGGAACCGAAGTCGAGAATCAGAATTCGGCTGGAATGGATATCTTGGCTCATGGCTTACTCGATCAGGTTGACCTGAAAACACAAACGGACCCGGTGGGTCCGTTTGTTACTAAAAGAGTGGAACAGGCGTCCGTACTCCCGGGATTAGCGACCACCCACCGGGTAGTTGGGCGCTTCCTTGGTGATCTGCACGTCGTGGACATGGGACTCGCCCATCCCCGCGGCAGTCACGCGTACAAACTGCGGCTTGCTGCGCATGGTGTCCATGTCGACACTGCCGGTATAGCCCATGGCAGAGCGAAGGCCACCCATCATCTGGTGCACGATGACAGAGATCGGGCCCTTGTAAGGCACGCGACCCTCGATGCCTTCCGGTACCAGCTTCTCCGCACCTTTGCTGGCGTCCTGGAAGTAGCGGTCGGAAGAACCCTGGGTGCGGGACATGGCACCGAGCGAACCCATACCGCGGTAGGACTTGTAGGTACGGCCCTGATACAGCTCGACCTCGCCGGGTGCCTCTTCGGTACCGGCCAGCATGGAGCCCATCATGACCGAGTAAGCACCCGCCACGATGGCCTTGGAAATATCACCGGAGAAACGGATACCGCCATCGGCGATCAGCGGAACGCCGGTGCCTTCCAGTGCTTTGGCGACTTCGGCAATAGCGGAAATCTGCGGCACGCCGATACCGGTAACGATACGCGTGGTACAGATAGAGCCGGGGCCGATGCCCACTTTCACCGCGTCCGCGCCCGCTTCCACCAGGGCCGTGGCGGCTTCGCCGGTGGCGATGTTGCCACCAATGACGTCTACCTGCGGGTGCATTTCCTTGATGCGACGCACGCGATCGATCACGTTCTTGCTGTGGCCGTGAGCGGTATCCACCACCAGCACGTCCACCCCGGCTTCCACCAGCGCCGCCACGCGGTCGTCGGTGTCCGGGCTGGTACCCACGGAGGCGCCGACCCGCAGGCGGCCATCGCTGTCTTTACAGGAATTGGGGTACTGCTCCGCCTTGTTGTAATCCTTGACGGTAATCAGGCCGCGCAGCTCGAACCTGTCGTTCACCACCAGCACCTTCTCGATGCGGTGCTTGTGCAGCAACTCGCGCACCATTTCCGGTGCGGCGCCCTCGTCGCAGGTCACCAGACGCTCTTTCGAGGTCATGATCTGCGCCACGGGGATATCCAGGTTGGTCTGGAAGCGCACGTCACGGCTGGTGACGATACCTACCAGGTTGCCTTTATCCATCACCGGCACGCCGGAGATGTTGTGATGCGTGGTCAGCGCGATCAGCTCGCGCACGCTGGCATCCGCTTCGATGGTAATCGGGTCTTTCACCACACCGGCTTCGAATTTCTTCACCGCGCGTACCGCGAGCGCCTGCTCTTCGATACTCATGCTTTTGTGAATGATGCCGATACCGCCTTCCTGCGCCAGGGCAATGGCCAGGCGCGACTCGGTCACGGTATCCATGGCGGCGGACACCAGAGGAATATTCAGGGTGATGTTGCGAGACAGTTTTGTCTTCAGGGAAACGTCTTTGGCAGTGACCTCGGAGTAACCGGGCACAAGTAGGACGTCGTCAAAAGTGAGGGCTTCGCGTGCAATACGCAGAGATTCAGACATGGACACTCAAACCTCTAAGGAGCGGGATTGGGTATCGGCGCGATTATAGCCGCAACACCCGCCGAAACAAAAGACTATTTCTGCAGGAATGGCAAATCTCTTTACCTCGACGCTCAACCTTGCAATATTGGCCGCCCGATCCAGCCCCGTAGAGACCGAAATGCTAAACACGCCCCCACCTGCGCCCAATCCGCTCCCCACCGACGGACGTCCGGTCATGACCGTGAGCGAGCTCAACCGGGAAGTGAAGCAGTTGCTGGAGGGGAATGTACCGCTGCTGTGGGTGAGTGGCGAGATTTCCAACTTCGCCGCGCCCAGCTCCGGGCACTGGTATTTTACCCTCAAGGATGCCCGCGCCCAGGTGCGCTGTGCCATGTTCCGGGGGCGCAACCGCAGCGTGCGCTTCCAGCCCGGCAACGGCCGCGAGGTGCTGGCCCGCGCGCGGGTGAGCCTGTATGAGGGCCGCGGTGAATTCCAGCTGATCATCGAACACCTGGAAGAAGCCGGCTTTGGCGCCCTGATGCGCCAGCTGGAGATGCTCAAGGCAAAGTTGCAGGCCGAGGGGCTGTTCGATCTGGCGCGCAAAAAGCCCCTGCCCTACCTGCCCGCCACCATCGGCATCATCACCTCTCCCACCGGCGCCGCGGTGCGCGACATGATCCAGGTACTGGGGCGACGCTACCCCGCGGCGAAGATCGAGCTGATCCCCGTGGCCGTCCAGGGCCAGGGCTCCGCCCAGCAGATCGCCAGGGCCATCGCCTGGGCCGGGCGATTGCAGCGCCACGACCTGCTGATCGTCGGCCGCGGCGGTGGCTCCCTTGAGGACCTGTGGTCTTTCAATGAGGAAGTCGTCGCCCGCGCACTGGCGGATTGCCCGATACCCACCATTTCCGCCGTGGGCCACGAAACCGACACCACCATTGCCGACCTGGTGGCAGACGTGCGCGCGCCGACACCGTCGGCGGCGGCAGAGATTGCCAGTGCCAATGCTGCAGAGCTGGCAGAACAGTTCATGAACAATCACGCGCGGCTACAGCGCGCGATGCAACTGCAACTGCGCCATCTGCAACAGCAGGTCCAGCTGGTGGGGAACCGCATCCGCCACCCGCGGGAGCAGTTGCAAAACCGCGCCCAGCGCCTCGACCACCTGGAGATACAGCTGCGCTCAGCCATCCGGCAACAGGTTGCGCAGGCTCGCCAACGGCTGCTGCAGAGCGAGCGGGCCTTTACCCAGGTGCACCCGCAGCAGCGGCTCAAGCGTGGCAATGAGGCTCTGCACCAGATCACAGATCAGCTGCGCAAAGCGGTCAACTGGCAACTACAGCACAAGCGGGAACGGCTAAACCATACCGGCCAGTTGCTGCACAGTGTGAGTCCATTAAGTGTGCTCGACCGAGGCTACGCCATCGTGCGCGATGACCAGCAGCGCGTCATTCGCGATACCAGCCAGGTGCGCTCCGGGCAGCGCATTCACGCAAGACTCGCGCGAGGAGAGCTCTCCGCCACCGTGGACTGAGCGGGAGCCGGCAGACAACCAGCTGTACGACCAACGGGGCCACGGTCACACTAGAATCCGGGCAATCTTCGACTTGCGGAGAAGCCTATGAACCCGTGGCGTCCCGCGGCCTCTTGCGATCCGCGCAATGCTGCAAAAACCGCCTGCGCTGCTATGCCCGGTATTACACCCAGCATCGCGTTGCTGTGCCTACTCCTTCTGGCTGCAACGCTAGTTCTCGGTGGCTGCGGTCGGGACCAGGGTGACTCTTCACAGGAGCATAGCGAAGCCGGGAAATCCGACGGCAAGTCCAAATCCCGCGTCAAATCCCATCCCATCCACTACGTCGAAAGCGGCGATCTTGAAGCCATCAAGAAGCGCGGCATGATCCGCTTCGTCGGCTTGGCGGCTATCGAAGATGAAATGCTGCCACGCAAGTCTATCGTCACGCTGCGACACTACGGACTCGCCCTTGAACTGGCGGACCGCCTGGGGTTGGAAGCTCACTGGACCCAGGTCGCCTCCCCCAGCGAGGCGCTGCAAATGATTAGCGAAGGCAAGGCCGATGTACTTGCCGGCAATCTGACCAGCACCGAGACGCGTCAGCAGCAGTTCGGCCTGACAGAGCCCATCATCCACAGTCGACAACAGCTCGTCACGGGCAAGCACGGACCCAAAATCGACAAAATTGAGGACCTGCAGGGGCAGACACTCTCCGTGCTGAAGGGCAGCACCTTCGCGCAGACAGCGAGGGCACTGCAGAAAAAAGTACCGGGCTTGATCGTTGAAGAGTGGGAGATACGTAAGGCGGACAATATCGATATTCTGATCGACAAACTCAACGCGCAAAAGGACACCATCAGCATATTCGATAGCAACACACTGGAAGGAGCGCTTCAATACCGGAAAGATCTCACCCGCGGCGCTTTTGTGAGTGAAAAAGAGGATATCGTGTGGGCGGTACGCAAGGATGCATCGAAGCTTCGCCTCAGCATCAACAACTTTTTAACCAACCACCTGGTCAAATCCGGGGAAGATCGGAGCTCCAGCTGGGCCGACATCAAACAGTCCCGCGTACTCAGGCTGCTTACTTACAACGGTCCAACGAGCTTTTTTATGTGGAAAGGTTCGCTGATGGGCTTCGACTACGACCTGGCAATGAAATTCGCCAAGAAGCACGACCTGGAACTCGAAGTGATCGTCGTTCCCTACGGCGAAGACCTCGTTGACTGGCTTCAGCAGAACAAGGGCGATATCGCCGGGGCCTCCACCACCATCACTGAGGAGCGCAAGCAAAGAGGGGTCGCCTTCAGTGCCCCCTACGTGGAAACCCCAGAGCAGATCGTCAGCAACAGCAAACACCCAAAAATCGAAACCCTGCAGGATCTCAACGGAAAAACTATCACCGTTCGGGCTTTTTCATCCTTCCTCGACACGGCAAAAAAACTGCAGAAAACCGGTATCGACGTGAAGATCAAAGTGGCAGACCCGGCGGTGAGCTACGAGCAGCTGGTCAATATGGTTGCCAGCGGCGAGGTCGAAATGACCATTGCTGATGCCAACGCGGTCGAAATGGCCGCAGCTTTCCACGATACGCTGGTACCCGGGGTTTATGTCTCTGATCCGCGTGCCCAGGGCTGGATGGTGAAACCTGAAAACGAGACCCTACTCAAAAACGTCAGTGCATTTATCAGCGAGTACCGCAACACCAAGAACTATGCAAAAACTCTGAAAACCTATTTCAAACCCAGCGGCCAATTCAATAAAAAAATTGCAGCGCGACTGAAGCCGGGAGAGGAGTTATCCCCCTATGACAACCTCGTCAAAGAGGTGGCGCTCAAGTACGAACTGGACTGGCGTCTGGTCACGGCACAAATGTGGCAAGAGAGCAGCTTCAATCCAAAAGCCGAATCTCCCGTGGGTGCCCAGGGACTGCTTCAGGTAATGCCGAGAACCGCAGAAGAAATGGGCTACCCACCTCCCCTGTTCGAGCCCAAAAGGGCAGTACAGGCGGGGGTCAAATACCTGGATTGGATCCGCGATCGGTTTGATACCGATGTCACGCTTGAGAACCGTCTGTGGTTTGCGCTAGCCGCTTACAATGCCGGCATTGGCCACCTGTACGACGCGCAGCGACTGGCCAAAGAGCTGGGATACGATCCGAATGTTTGGTTCGACAATGTCGAAAATGCCATGCTGAAGCTCGCGGAACCACGTTACTTCAAGAAGGCGCGCTATGGCTACGCGCGGGGCGCCGAGCCGGTCGAATACGTGCGCAATATCAGCAAGCTATACAAGGCCTACACGGATCTTACCAGCGGTGACGTTACTGCCCGCGCCCTCCCCGCTCCGCTTCACAGCCACACGATCCGGCGGGCCGAGAAGGCCAAGCAACAGCGCGTGACGTTGCAAAGCCTTGGCATCTCAATTTCTGAGCACGACATTAATATTAAAGCGTCGAACGTATTGAGTACTGGCAATGGCACAATGTCTCAATCTAATTAGAATCCTAGCGGGTGAATTCGCAGCCGGATGTCTTTACGCGCGGTTACTGCCCTTAGTTTCTGTGACCTTGCTGGTCCTCTGCTGTACTGCGTGTGATCGTCAAGGCACCTCCTCTGAGCCCTCATCGGGCCCAGCCCCTTCCGCACAGGAAAAGACAGCCGACGCCAACGTGGCCTCGGAGGTACCAAACTATGTCGAACTGGGGGATCTCGAGAACATAAAGAAACGCGGGGTCATCCGCTTCGTCAGCCTGACAGGCGACAACCAGCCGATATTGCCGCGAGAAGCCATCGTCAACCAGACACACCAGCAAATGGCGGAAGACTTTGCCAAGAAGATAGGATTAGAAACACGCTGGTTTATCGCAGAAACTCCCGAGCAGGCCCTGAGAATGGTACGCGATGGCGAGGTAGATATCGTTGCCGAAAATATGAGTATCACGCCAGAGCGGGAAGAAATCGTAGGCTTCAGCATTCCCATACTGCAGACTTCGGACGTCCTGGTATCCGGTAAAAATGGGCCGGATATCAGTAGTCTCGACAACCTTGCGGGTACAGAATTTATTGTGCTCGCGGGCAGCTCCTATGCCGACTTGGCCCACGAGATAGTTGCCAAGCATCCCGACGCCAACCTTTCGGTGCGGGAAGTGTATCTGACCGGCGATCGCGACACACTGTTTGACATGGTTTCAAAAGTAGAAAATGCAGTGACCATCTTGCACAAAAATCTTGCAGAAGAAACATTGCTGTACCGAGATGATTTGAAGATGGGTGTCAGTGTAGGAACCGAAGAACATATCGGCTGGGCGATTCGCAAGGATTCCGTCCGCCTGCAGAACCGCATTAATAACTTTCTTACCCGAACCCTGGTAACCACCGTTCCCGAACGCACCTCCCACTGGTACGCAATCAAGAAATCGGGCGTTCTACGCTTCGCCACCTACAACGGCCCCACCAGTTACTACCTGTGGAAAGGTGTATTGCGCGGCTTCGATTACAATATGGCGAAGGCATTTGCCGACAAGCACAAGCTTCAGTTGCAGATCGTGGTTGTCCCCAACGAGGAAGACCTGGTTGACTGGGTGGTGGATGGCCGTGCCGACATTGCCGGGGCCTCGACCACGATAACCCAGGAGCGTATTGATCGTGGGGTAGCCTTCAGTACTCCCTTTATCGAAACTTCCGAGAAAATCATCAGCAATCGGAAACTACCCAAGATCGAAACACTTGAAGACTTGCAGGGGCGAACGATTACCCTGCGAGCATACTCCTCATTTATTCAGACCGCCCGAACCTTGCGCGAGCACGGTATCGACGTGAAGATCGAGGTCGCGCCCGCAGAGATGTCCTATGAAGAAGTTCTCAATAAAGTGGCCGAAGGCGAGTTTGAGGCAACCATTGAAGACGGCTACATCGCCGATATACAGGCGGCATTACGCCCGGAGTTGGTAATCGGCCTCGAGGTAAATGAGGGGCTCCCACAGGGATGGATGATAAAGCAAGGACACAAAAGCCTGTTGCGAGAAGTCGACCGGTTTCTCAAGCGATTCAGTCGCAGCGAGGAATTTGACAAATTACTCGCTGCCTATTTCGAGCCCGATAAACATCTGGTACAAAAAATATCTGCTCGGATCATTCCCGGCGAAGCCCTCTCCCCTTACGACAAGATCGTTCAGGAATCCTCCCTCGAACACAACTTCGACTGGCGCTTGATCGTAGCGCAAATGTGGCAGGAGAGTAACTTCAACCCTAAGGCAGTATCCCCCGTCGGTGCCCAGGGACTCTTGCAGGTCATGCCGCGTACCGGTGAAGATATGGGGTACCCCCCACCGCTGTTTGACCCTGAAAAAAATGTGAAGGCGGGCGTCAAATACATGGAGTGGGTACGCGATCGCTTTAAGGACCCCCTGCCTGTCAGGGAACAGCTCTGGTTTACGCTTGCGTCCTACAATGCCGGGCTCGGTCACCTGCTGGACGCACAGCGACTCGCGGAACAACTTGGACTCGATCCCAGCAAGTGGTTCGACAATGTCGAGGTGGCAATGCTCAAGCTGTCCGAACCGCGTTATTTTGAAAAGGCGCGCTACGGATATGTTCGCGGTTCAGAGCCCGTAGCCTATGTACGCAAGATCCGACAGCTGTATCAGGCCTACACCAACGTCGCCACCGGGGACTTTGCCAAAAACGCACTGACGACGCCGAGAAAACGCCCGTCAAGCTTTATGGCTTCAATACGATCTTGCCAATATGGTCGCTTGACTCCATCAACCGATGTGCGTCCGCCACGTCTGCCAGCGCAAACGTCGCCGAAATCAGAGGGCGGATCTTGCCCCCCTCAATCAACGGCCATACCTGTGCCTCGAGATCTCGGGCGATCGCCGCTTTCACCTCCGGCGCCTGCGGGCGCAGGGTCGAACCGGTGAGGGTTAACCTCTTCAACATCACCGGCAACATATTGACCTCGACCTTGGCCCCGGCAAGAAAGGCAATATTGACGATGCGGCCATCCTTTGCCGCCACCTGAATGTTGCGATCCACGTAGTCCCCGCCGACCATATCCAGAATGACATCGGCACCTCGTCCATCGGTCGCCTGCTTTACAGACTCCACAAAATCGCGTTCTTTGTAATTAATCGCCAGATCGGCACCAAGCTGCTCACAGGCCGTACATTTTTCATCGCTGCCCGCGGTCGTGAATACCTTCACCCCCATGGCATGGGCCAATTGAATGGCCGTTGTGCCGATACCGGAAGATCCGCCGTGCACCAGCAGGGTCTCGCCCGGAACGAGTTTGGCTCTGTGAATCAGGTTACTCCATACCGTGAAAAAGGTTTCCGGCAACGCTGCCGCCTCGACCATTGTCAGTCCCCGCGGCACCGGCAGGCACTGCGCCTCCGGCGCCACCGCAAATTCCGCATAACCGCCACCATTGGTCAGGGCGCAAACCCTGTCGCCAACCACATAGCGGCTGACCCCGGCCCCCACGGCGGCGACTTCCCCTGCCACTTCGAGCCCGAGCACCGGAGATGCGCCGGGCGGTGGCGGGTAAAAGCCGGCGCGCTGAACAACGTCGGGGCGATTGACGCCGGCGGCTGCCACTCGAATCAATACCTCTCCGTCTGCGGGATGGGGTTGCGCCCCTTCGGCAACCAGCATGTTTTCCGGACCACCGTGTTCCGGCAGATCAATAAAGCGCATGAGTCATCTCCTTTATACAACAGAGGACTTTAGCCGATTCTCACAACAAAAAAAGCCCGGCACAGGGCCGGGCAAGTGATAAGACTGAAGGAGGTGAGGACAATCAGATTTCGTAGTTGAGCTCGATACCCACGATACGGCCGCGGTTGATCGGCGTGAACGTGGAGTTTGGCCCCAGGGTAACCGGGCCAAGCGCGCCGGGCAGCTGGGTATCGTTACCCTCACTGACCTCATCCAGCATGTTCTTGCCGAATAGCGCCAGGCGGTAGTTGCCGGAATCCGGAGCAAAGCCGATGCTGAAGTCCACCATTTCCACTTCGCTCAACATACCGAGGTTGTTGTCGGTATAGGCAGATGCATCGCGGTGGTTGTAGTTGATGCGGGAGGTCAACGCGCCCCAGCTGCCCAGTTGCAGGTCATGTACCATACCCACGCCATAGGTCCATGGCGCCAGGCGCGGGATGTCCAGCGCGTAGTCCTCTTCATCCACAACGCCGTCGGTACCGCTGATGTCCAGCCAGATATCGTCGTACTGCCCGTCGACATAGCCCACATTCATGGTAAACAGCAGGTTGTCCGTCGCTGCCGCCATCATTTCAAACTCCGCACCGCGGATGGTGGCGTCCGCCGTATTGCGGATCAGCTGGGTAACACCCGAGATTGCGTTGGGCAGATTCAGCTCGCGCTGCATGTCTTCAATGGTGTTGTGGAACAGGGCGAAGTTGGTTTTCACACGGCCATCCGCCCACTGGGCCTTGGTGCCGATCTCGAAGCTATTCTGCTCTTCCTGGTCGGTCGGACCGGGGACATAAGGCAGGCCATTACTCGGATCAATACCCGTGTTCCGCATATTGTAACCACCGCTGCGGAATCCCTTGGTCCACACGGCGTAGGCCTGTGCGGAGTCGCTCATCAGCCACTGCATTCCAACTTTCGGGGTAAACGCGCTCCACTCTTCGCTATCGCTGAAGTCGTAGGCGGTACAGCTTTGGCGATCACACTCATTCAATCCGGGAATCGGGATAATCGAGGCGATATCCGCAGATTTCTCTTCAATGGAGTAGCGACCACCCAGGGTCAGCACCCAGGATTCATTCAGGTCGATGTCCGCCTGGGTGAACACGCCCTTGGCCGTGTGATCCTGCACACCGCCACCGGTCATAATCAGATTTCCAAACAGCAGGTTGCGCTGTTCGATATATTTCAGGTCCTGGGTAAACCAGTAAACACCACTGGTCACCGAGGTATTGCCAAAGCGACCGGAGTAGCGCAGCTCGTTGCTGAGCTGGTCCTGGTCAATCAGGCTGTAGGAGTGGAACAGGTGCAGCGGTAGGGAGTCGATATCCCCCTCACCCGCGGTCTCGTAATCCCGCCAGGCGAGGATGTTGGTGATGGTACCGTTACCGAAGGCGACATCCTGATTGTATTCGGCGATGGCCTGGGTCCAGTCGGTCTCTGCCCAGCCCTCTTCGTCGATGGCGACCTCGAAGGAGTCTTCACTGTTGTCCCAGTCGGTTACGCCCACCGATGCGGCAATGGCCTGAGAGAAGTCCCCGCGGTTCTGCCCGATAGGACCATCCGCATCCACATGGCCGGATTCCAGACGTACGATCAGGTCCGCAGATTCACCCAGATCGACGGTAAAACTCGGACGCACAAACCAGGTGGTGGACGCGCCGAGGTTATCGTTGCCGTTGGCCTTGTTTTCGAACCAGCCCTTGTCGTCGCTGTAATAGGCCGTCAGGCGTCCGTTGACAGACTCGGAGATCTGACCGGAAACGGTCGCCGCCAGGTTGGTTTCTTCTTGTGCGGTGGTTGAGAACCGCACCTTACTCATGAATTCTTCGGTGGGCTTCGCGGTTTTCACCACCACCGCACCGCCGGTCACGTTGCGGCCGAACAGCAGCCCCTGGGGACCGCGCAGCACCTCAATGCCTTCCAGGTCAAACAGGTCGAGGATCACACCGGCATTGATGCCCATGTACATACCATCGACGAAGACACCGACGGTGGGATCAATGGACGGAATGGAGCTGTTGACGCCGAGGCCGCGCACGGTGAAGTTGGCGGTACTCTTGATGGTGCCGGCATCGTCCATCTGCACGTTGGGCATTTTGAACGCGAGGCTTTCCAGGTCGCGGGTCTGTAGCGCTTCCAGCTGGTCGCCGGAATAGGCGGTGGCCGCAACCGGTACGTCCTGCAGGCGTTCGGCATCGCCGCGCTTACGGGCGACAACCTCTACCTCTTCGAGCAGGGTATTGATGGAATTCTCTGCCGCGTGGGCACTGCCGACACCGCAGGCCAGGGACATGGCGGCAAAAGAACAGGCCGAGGCCAGAACCAGGTTCCGGCTTTTACCACTGGCAGTCTTGAGCGTGAGTGATTGTGAATTGAAAGCGTCAGATTTGCTTCCCATGTTTTCTCTCCATTGCACCGAGTTATTTTTATGTATTTTCCAGCAACAGAACTACCGCGACCGGTAACGCTTGCCGCCATCACTGGCGATCCGATCAGCAACCGTGCTGTCTTCCGCTGGCGCCAATCCTGATGCCAGCAGTGGAAATGCTACAAGAGGTTTTTCCGTTACAAAAGCTTATTTTTCTGAGAAATTCATTCTATTTATCCCTGCCACCATAAAACATGGATGCAGGAATAATCTCAAAAAAATGACTCTATCGTCACATCCCAGAAAACCCTGGAATTCTTTCCCAAATTTCTCCAATTCGCCAGTGCAGTAGCAGGCGCTGGCGATTTTGATTCCTTAGGTAACACCGGCAAAGGCGTACCAGATTCGGTGGGCGAATATCAGCTATACGCCACGCCTATGGCCCGATACTGGCACGCTGGGGGTTGCTGGCCGTACTGAGTGTGTGCCGGGTTACACCACTGCGCCATAACCTCACCGGTAATGCTCCAGGAAGACATCCGTGTCCAGCTCCGTCCAGTCTCTTTCAGGAACCCGCTGGCATCCCTGCCCGGCAGGCATAATCCCCGGCAGGGGTACTCACTGGCCATTACCCCCGCGGTAGTGGCAGAGTTGCAGCCGCGCGTTCACCCTGTCATTCGGTCAAGATGAATGATTACAGGGGTAAACCGAAGGTGAATAACGAGTACACGCCGGAAGAACAACAGTTCCGAAACGAGGTCCGGCAGTTTCTGAAAGACCAGCTCCCAGAGGATATACGCCGCAAGACCCTTCTGGGGATGCATCTGGAAAAAGAGGAGTGTGTCCGCTGGCAGAAAATTCTGTACAGGCAGGGCTGGGCCGCGGTGAACTGGCCGCAGGAGCACGGCGGTACCGGCTGGACCGCCACCCAGAAGAATATTTTCGAAACCGAGTGCGCCCTGGCCGGGGCGCCGGAAGTCATTCCCTTCGGCATGAAAATGGTGGCACCGGTGATCTTTACCTTCGGCAAAGAGGAACAGAAGCAACGCTTCCTGCCGGATATTCTCGCCAGCAATGTCTGGTGGTGTCAGGGGTATTCCGAGCCCAACGCCGGCTCCGACCTGGCATCCCTGAAAACCACCGCCTACCGGGACGGCGATCATTATGTTGTGAACGGCACCAAGACCTGGACCACCCTGGCCCAATACGCGGACTGGATTTTCTGCCTGGTGCGCACCGGCGGGCCGCAGGAAAAGAACCAGACCGCCATCAGCTTCCTGCTGATCGATATGCACTCCCCCGGCATCAGTCTGTCCCCCATCCTGACTCTGGACGGTTACCGCGAAGTCAACGAGGTGCACTTCGACAATGTCCGCGTACCGGCGGAAAACCGGATTGGTGAAGAAGGCAAGGGCTGGACCTACGCCAAGGTATTGCTGACCCATGAGCGTACCAATATCGCCCGTGTGGCCCACTCCCGCTGTCAGTTGCAACGCGCCCGGCAGCTCGCCGAAGAAACCGCGGATGGCAACGGCACCCTGATGGAAAATCCGGCGTTTGCGCAGAAGTTTGCCGAGATCGAAATCGAGCTGCTCGCGCTTGAATATACCGAGCTGCGCACCCTGGATGCGATTCGCACCGGTCAGGCACCGGGTCCGGAGTCCTCCATTCTCAAGATCAAGGGCACCGAGCTGGCCCAGAGTATCGATGAACTGCACGCGGAGATTGCCGCATGTGGTGGACTCCCCTATGTGCCCTGGCAGCTGGAAGACGACTTCGACGGCGACCGGGTGGGTACCGACAGCGCGGTCAACAGCTGGCTGCGCTACTTCAACAACCGCAAATCATCCATTTACGGCGGCAGTAACGAAATCCAGAAAAATATTATCTGCAAGGCCGTGCTGGGCCTGTAACCGGAGGAAGTGGCTATGGACTTTTCATTCAGCGAAGAGCAGCAACTGCTGCGCGACAGTGTCACCCGCTTTATTCGACAGGACTACGCCTTCGAGACTCGGCAGAAAACGGTCACCTCCAGCGAGCCCTTCAATCGGGACTACTGGAAAACTTTTGCCGAGCTGGGCTGGTTGCTGGTGCCCTTCTCCGAAGACGACGGCGGCCTCGGCGGCTCTGCGGTGGATCTGATGGTGGTCATGGAGGAGTTTGGCAAGGGCATGGTGGTAGAACCGCTGCTGGCCAGCGCGATTCTCGCCGGCGGGTTGATTGCCGAGAGCGGCAGCGCGGCCCAGAAAAGCGACTGGCTCACGCCCCTGATGGAAGGCAACCTGCAGCTGGCGTTTGCCTTTGCCGAACCCCAGCGCCGATTCGACCTAGGCAATGTGGCGACCACCGCGCAACCCGATGGAGAAGACTTCCTCCTCAGCGGGCACAAAACCGTGGTGTTAAATGGCGGCGCCGCCGACACCCTGGTGGTTTCCGTGTGCACCGACGTGACCACGCCCGAGAGCATCAGCCTGCTGCTGGTAGACGCCAGCGCGCCGGGATTGACCCGCACCAGCTACAAGACCGTGGATGGCCACAATGCGGCCGAGGTCTATTTCGACAAGGTGCGCGTCCCCCGCGCTAATCTGCTCGGTGCCGAGGGCAAAGCCCTGCCCGCCATCGAAAAGGTCATCGACCGAGCCACCGTCGCCATCTGCGCCGAGGCGGTCGGTGCCATGGAAAGCGCGCTGGAAAAGACCGTGGAGTACAGCAAAACCCGCAAGCAGTTCGGCGTACCCATCGCCACCTTCCAGGCCCTGCAACACCGTATGGCGGATATGTTTATCGAGTGCCAGCAGGCGCGTTCCATCCTGATGATGGCGGCGATGCAGCTGGATGGCAGCGACGGTGTTGCGCCGAGGGCGGTATCAGCGGCAAAAAGCCGTATCGGCAAGGCGGCCCGCAAGGTGGGACAGGAAGCGGTGCAGATTCACGGCGGTATCGGTGTTACCGACGAACTGGATGTGGCGCACCTGTTCAAGCGCCTCACCAGTATCCAGTATCTGTTCGGCAGTACCGACTATCACACCCAGCGTTTTATCCGCGCCTGACTGGCAGGGTTCGAGACAGGGAACGGCACCCGTCGGGTGCCGCTTTCGTGGGGTCGCAAGGCAGAATTTATGGGCTCAGGCGCTCCACCTGCCACTCTCCGTTATCCAGGGCGCGGTACACAAAACGGTCGTGCAGACGCGACGCGCGCCCCTGCCAGAACTCCACGGCATGGGGTTCCACCCGATAGCCACCCCAGAATTCCGGGCGCGGCACCTCCTGGCCATCGAATTTCTGCCGGCAGGCTTCGAAGTTCTCCTCCAGCACCTGACGCGACACGATGGCATCACTCTGGTGCGACGCCCAGGCGGCTATCTGGCTGTCGCGCGGACGGCTGCTGAAATAGGCATCCGCCTCCGCATCCGTCAATTGCCGGGCAACACCGCGGACAATCACCTGGCGCTCAAGAAAGTGCCACGGAAACAGCAGTGACACCCTCGGATTGGCAGTAATGTCCCAGGCCTTCTGGCTCTTCAGGTTGGTATAAAACACGAAACCGCGCGCATCAAACCCTTTCAGCAGCACAATACGCTGCGAGGGCTGTCCGCTCGCATCCGCCGTACTCAGGCACATCGCGCTGGGGTCGGAGATCTCCGCCTTCACCACTTCTTCCAGCCACGCCTCGAACTGGCTGATCGGATCTTCAGCAAGGTCGCTGCGCTGCAGCCCACCCTGTAGATACTCACGTCGCCACTGACCAATTTCCATCGCTGTCATGTCCTTACTGCTGATTGATGAGAATGCTGTGGGCAAGTTTACGCCGTTGTGTGCCAATTCCCAATTTGCGCAATTTTCCCCGCCACAGCTCGTGACTACACTCAATTATCCCGCGTATTTCCCGCCGGAAGCGCAGACTCTGCGGATGCTTGCAGGGCGGTTTCGCGCCCGCTAGGCTCCGGCGCAAATCTGATAAAACAACCCACATTGAGTGAGTCGGGGTATTGGCCATGCAGACGGCAGACAAACGCGAAAAACAACACCCTTCCTGTGCAGAGGTGCTGATGCACCTGCTGCGCCAGTATGACGTGGATACGGTTTTCGGTATCCCCGGCGTGCACACCATCGAACTCTACCGGGGCCTGCCCGGCAGCGGCTTGACCCATATCACGCCGCGCCACGAACAGGGCGCCGCGTTTATGGCCGACGGCTACGCCCGCGCCAGCGGCAAACCGGGGGTGTGCTTTCTGATTACCGGCCCCGGAATGACCAACGCCGCCACCGCCATGGCCCAGGCTTACTCGGATTCCATTCCCATGCTGGTCATCAGCGCGGTCAACCGCCGCGAGGACCTGGGTATGGGCCGCGGGCGGCTGCACGAGCTGCCGCGCCAGCAGGATGTGAGCCGCGGCTTCTGCATCTGGCAGCACGCCCTGACCTCGGCCGGGCAACTGCCGGAAACACTCGCCCGCGCGTTTCAGGTGATGCGCGGCGGCCGCCCCGGTCCCGTGCATATTGAAATCCCCATCGACCTGTTCCCGGCGCCCATGCCCGGGAAACTGGAAGACTACCGCGCGGCACCGGCGCCCAGCCTGCCCGGCGCGAGCCGCGATGCCATTGCCACCGCGGCCCGGTGGCTGGGCGAGGCGAAACGCCCGGTTATTCTGCTCGGCGGTGGCGCCCAGCATTGCGAAGCCGCCGCAACGGAGCTGGCGGAGAAACTCGCCGCACCGGTATTCGAATCTCTCGCCGCCAAGGGCATTGTGGACGAAAATCACCCCCTGTGCGGTGGTGCCAACCTGAGTTTTGACTGTGTACGCGAGCGCGTGGAGTCTGCCGATGTGGTACTCGCCGTGGCCACCGAGCTGGCAGAAACCGACCGCAATCTGGTGCGCGACAACTACCACTTTGGCGGCAAGCTGATCCGCGTGGATATCGACCCGGCACAGCTGGTGTGCAATGCGCAACCGGACCTCGGTATCTGCGCAGACGCCGCGGCCACGCTGTCGGCGCTCGCCGCCACCGTAGCCGACGCCGGAGAAGACCGACGCCAGACCAGCGCCGCCGAGGTGGCGTCACTGCTGCAGCGCTGCCGCGGTGAGTGGTGGCCCGGCTCCGAAGACCGCTTTCCCTGGGTACAGGCACTGCGCGACGCCCTGCCGGCAGATGGCATACTGGTCACCGATTCCACCCAGCTGGCCTACAACACCAACCACGCACTGCCGTTGCACCACCCCCGCAGCCACCTCACCTGCACCACCGGCTACGGCACCCTGGGCTTTGCCCTGCCCGCCGCCATCGGCGCGGCGCTCGCCAGCCCGCGCCCGGTCATCGGGCTGATCGGCGACGGTGGCATCATGTTCACCCTCGGGGAACTGGCCGCCGCGGTGGAGCAGAAACTGGCGCTGCCGATACTGGTGTGGAACAACAGCGGTTACGGCGAGATTCGCGATTTTATGGACGAGGCGGCGGTGGAGCAGGAAGGCGTGAACCTGCACGCGCCGGACTTTGTGGTACTCGCCCGCGCCTTTGGCGCCGAGGGCTGTCGTATCGATCGTCCCGAACAACTGGGCGAGGCGGTAACGGAAGCCTTCGCCCGCAAGGGGCCAACGCTGATCGAAATCACCGCCCCGTGACGTGCCCCCGCATACCGCGGGAAATAGAACCTATTTTGCGGGCCGATACCGTCTTGCGGCACTATCGGCCCAGCCACAAATTACTGTCGAATTACTAGCGGAAATTGATGCAATGGATTTAACACAACTCAACACCAAGCAGCTGTACATCAACGGCGAATGGCGCGAATCCAAGGGTGGCAGCCTGCACCCGGTGATCAATCCCGCCACCGAAGAAACCCTGTGCGAAGTGATCCAGGGCACACTGGATGACGTGGATGACGCGGTGGCCGCGGCAAAAGCCGCGTTCAAGGAGTGGCGCCACAGCCGCGCCGCCAAGCGCCAGGCCCTGATGCACGCCATTGCCGACGGCATGGAAGCGCGCAAGCAAGACCTGATCGACGCCGTATCCCAGGCCCTGGGCTGCCCGCCCCACATCACCGAATGGCTGCATATCGACGGCCCCATCTACGCCATGCGCTACTACGCCGACCGCGCCGCGGTGATGGAAGAAACCGAACAGGCCGGCCACTCCGTGGTGCTGAAAGAACCCGTGGGCGTGTGCGGATTCATCACCCCCTGGAACTACCCCCTACACCAGTTTGTGGGCAAGGTCGCCCCGGCGTTGGCCGCCGGTTGTACCATGATCCAGAAGCCCTCCGAGATGACTCCGCTGCAGGACTACGTAATGGCGGAAATCATCGACGCCGCCGGCCTGCCCGCGGGTGTGTTCAACCTGGTGCCCGGCGCCGGCCCGATTGTGGGCGCCGCGCTCTCAAGCCACGTAGATATCGACATGGTGTCGTTCACCGGCTCCACCCGCGCGGGTATCGAAGTGGCCAAATCCGCAGCGCCCACGGTCAAGCGTGTGACCCAGGAACTGGGCGGCAAATCGCCCCTGATCATCACCCCCGACGCCGACCTCGAAACCGCCGTGCGCTGGGGCTGTGAAGATGTATTCATCAACAGCGGCCAGACCTGCACCGCGCTGGCCCGCATGCTGGTACCCGCAGAGCGCTACGAGGAAGCGGTCGAGATCGCCCGAAAAGTGGCTGAAGACATTGCCCTCGGCACCGGCGCCGACAACTTCATGGGCCCGCTCTCCTCCGCCCGCCAGCGCGACATCGTACGCAGCTACATCGACAAGGGCGTCGCCGAAGGCGCGCGCCTGGTCACCGGCGGCAGCGAAGCACCCGAAGGCCTCACCAAGGGCTTCTACGTGAAACCCACCGTCTTCGCCGACGTCACCAACGACATGGCCATCGCCCGCGAGGAAATCTTCGGCCCCGTCACCTGCATGATCCCCTACAAGGACATGGATGAAGCCATCGCCATCGCCAACGACACCGAGTACGGCCTCTCCAGCGGCGTCTGGGCCAAGGACGCCGAGGCCGCCATGCCCGTCGTGCGGCGCATTGAAGCCGGCCTGTGCTTCGTCAACGGCGGCGAGTTCAATTACGACGCACCTTTCGGCGGTATGAAGCGATCCGGCAACGGTCGCGAATTTGGCGCCGCCGGCCTGGACGAGTTTATTGAACTGAAATCCGTGCAACTTCCCGCATAAAACTCCAACGCGCCGCCGCCCGCGGCGGCGCTGTTGACTGCCCGTTCCCCCATCGCTATCTTTGCCCCCGACATCAAGAGAGTGGCTGACGCCAACGCCAACCTGCCTACCGGGGCAAGGTGGTTTCTCATCACAGACTGGTCCACGACCACCTGTGTTGAGGATGGGGCTCTCGCTGAACCAGATTGGTTACAGCGTTGCAATCCTACCGGGATGCGATTTTTAACTGACGAATCGCCTCTTCCGCCGTCAGCCCTCCAGAATTTTTTGGAGGGAACATGTCCGAATTACAGCTATCCAGCACCGACGTTATCGAAATCCAGATTGCCCCACAGCGCAGCCGCACGGCCGTACGGGCAGTCAAACGCAGCGATCGACAACTGCTGTGGCAACTACTGTTCGACACAACGGAAGACGCGCTGGCCTTCGCTACCCACTGCCGCGCCAGCGACGCACCGGTCACTGCCCACAAGGCTTGTGAACTGGTGGGATAGACCAATTGACTATGCAGGCTGCATCAGATCGTTACCGAATACTGGCCAGCCTACACTTGTGGCTGATTTCCTTGCGGACTTTACGCGAAGGTTGCGATACCGGGGACAGTGCTGTGAGACCTTCACCGCCATGGATGGCGGTGCAGAGCCCCCATGGATGGGTTAACGGCGTGTCTCACAGCACTGTCCCCGGTATCGCAACCGCCACGAAGTTCGGATATCAGCCCTATTGCCAAAAGCACGACAGGAGCCAATAACAACGTCATGTCCAAGCCCGAGCAATTTTTCCAGCACCTGCGCGATGAATTGAAACAAATTGAGGCCGACGGCCTCTATAAGCGCGAGCGCATCATAACCTCACAGCAGGCCGCCGAGATCCAGGTCAACAACGAAGACCAGGTACTCAACTTCTGCGCCAACAACTATCTCGGGCTCGCCAATCACCCCGACCTGATCGAAGCCGCCAAAGAAGGCCTCGACCAGTACGGCTTCGGCATGGCCTCCGTGCGCTTTATCTGCGGCACCCAGGACATCCACAAAGCCCTCGAATCCCGCCTGTCAGAATTTTTGCAGACCGAAGACACCATTCTTTACACCTCCTGTTTCGACGCCAACGGCGGCCTGTTCGAAACCATTTTGGGCCCGGACGACGCCATCATCTCCGACGCCCTCAACCACGCCTCCATCATCGACGGCGTGCGTCTGTGTAAAGCCAAACGCTTCCGCTACGCCAACAACGACCTCGCCGACCTCGAAGCACAGCTGCAGGCCGCCGACGCCGCCGGCGCCAGAACCAAACTGATCGCCACCGACGGCGTCTTCTCCATGGACGGCGTTATCGCCGACCTCAAAGGTATCTGCGATCTGGCGGACAAATACAACGCATTGGTCATGGTGGACGACTCCCACGCCGTCGGCTTCCTCGGCGAACACGGCCGCGGTACCCACGAATACTGCGACGTGATCGAGCGCGTCGACATCATCACCGGCACCCTCGGCAAAGCCCTCGGCGGCGCCTCCGGCGGCTTCACCTCCGGCCGCCAGGAAATCATCGACCTGCTGCGCCAGCGCTCGCGCCCCTACCTGTTCTCCAACTCCGTAGCCCCCGCCATCGTCACCGCCTCCCTGAAAGTGCTCGACATGCTGGTGGAAGGCGGCGAGCTACGGGAAAAGCTGCAGGAAAACTCACGCTACTTCCGCGAGCGCATGACCGACGCCGGCTTTACCCTCGCCGGTGCCGACCACGCCATTATTCCGGTCATGATCGGCGACGCCGCACTGGCCCAGAAAATGGCCGACAAAATGCTGGAGAAAGGCATCTACGTGATCGGCTTCTTCTACCCGGTAGTACCGAAAGGCCAGGCCCGCATCCGCACCCAGATGTCTGCCGCACACACCCGCGAACAGCTGGACCGCTGCATCGATGCGTTTATTGAAGTCGGCAAAGAACTCGAGATTATTTAAGCAGTCGTTATGAAAGCACTATCCAAACTCAAGTCCGAACCCGGAATCTGGATGACCAATGTCGAGGTGCCGGAACCCGGGCACAACGACCTGCTGATCAAGATCCGCAAGACCGCCATCTGCGGTACCGACATGCACATTTACCACTGGGACGAGTGGTCGCAGAAGACCATCCCGGTGCCCATGATTGTGGGCCACGAATATGTGGGTGAAGTAGTCGGCATGGGCCAGGAAGTGGCCGGTTTCAAGGTCGGCGACCGCGTGTCCGGTGAAGGCCATATCACCTGTGGCCACTGTCGCAACTGCCGCGCCGGCCGCCGCCACCTGTGCCGCAATACTTACGGCGTGGGCGTGGACCGCCAGGGCGCATTTGCCGAGTATCTGGTGATCCCCGCGCTGAACGCCTTCAAGATCCCGGACAACATTTCCGACGAGCTGGCCTCCATCTTCGACCCCTTCGGCAATGCGGTGCACACCGCCCTGTCGTTCGATCTCGTGGGTGAAGACGTGCTGATTACCGGCGCCGGCCCCATCGGCATCATGGCCGCGGCCGTAGCCCGCCACGTCGGAGCGCGCCACGTGGTGATCACCGATATCAACGACTACCGCCTGGAACTGGCGAAAAAGATGGGCGCCACGCGCACCGTCAATGTCAGCAGGGAAAAGCTCCCGGACGTGATGAAAGACATCGGCATGACCGAGGGCTTCGATGTGGGCCTGGAAATGTCCGGCGTCGCCGTCGCCTTCCGCGACATGCTGTCGGCCATGAATCACGGTGGCAAGATCGCCATGCTGGGGATTCCCCCGGGCGAGATGGCCATCGACTGGAGCCAGGTGATTTTCAAGGGCCTGATACTGAAAGGTATTTACGGGCGGGAAATGTTCGAGACCTGGTACAAGATGGCCAGCCTGATCCAGTCCGGCCTCGACCTTTCCCCGATCATTACCCATCAGTTTTCCGTGGATGAGTTCCAGACCGGGTTTGATACCATGGGATCTGGGGAGTCGGGTAAGGTCATTCTCAATTGGCTATAATTCTACCTCCCCTGGGAGCACGGGTACTCCGCTCGGGGCACCACAACGAGTATAAGTTGACGCGCGTTTGGCTCATCCCATCACAAGCATTATATTTGGAGATCGGCTTAACTCTTTAAAATGATTTAAGCGCCACGAGGCCAATGGATGGCCGCTAGCATTGGTCTAGCTCACTCTGGCTGACGATGTGCACCCTCCATGCAACAAGGAAGTTCCCAATGAAAGAAAGCGAATCTTTTCGTTCCTGCACTTTTCTGTTGCTTCTCATCGTATCCCCTATCGTAAATGCCGAAGCCCTTAACTGGGCTGGAGCGAAGAAATCATTGTTCGATGCCAAGTACGAGATCGGCGTGGTTGCCGGAGGTATTACCTACCTCGGTCTAAAGGAATGGAATTGGGGAAGCGCAACTTTCAATGTCAATAATGAGGGTTGGTTCGGTATGGATACGGGCAGCGGCGGCATCGACAAGCTCGGCCACATGTATTCTTCCTACCTCATTGCAGAGGCCATTGGGCACGGTCTGTCTAAACATAATGAGGTTGATTTCGCAGCAACTTATAGTGCGCTATGGGCTAGTAGCCTTTTGCTCTCCGCTGAAGTGTTTGACGGTTTCTCTGCGGACCACGGCTTCTCCTACGAGGACATAATATTTAACTCTGCGGGCATTGCTTTCTCGTACCTGAGAACCCGCAACCCTCAACTCAAAGAATTGCTCGACTATCGTCTTGACTACCGCCCCTCCAAAGGCATGAAAGGTTTTCACCCTATAACGGATTACAGTGGCATGCGATACCTGCTGGTGATGAAGGGGGCGGGAGTACCGGCATTGCGTGACACGCCATTCAGATATCTGGAATTAAACCTTGGGTATATGGCACAGGGTTTCAAGGTCGAAGATACACCCTACTTTCCCGAGCGGCGCACAGAAATTTTTGTAGGAATCAGCTTTAACCTGGACGAAGTTTTGTTCAAGCCATTTTCTGACAGTCTGGGCAGAGTTGGAAAATATGCTTCTACCGCATCGCACTACTACCAATTTCGTGAAACCTATACTAAAACACCGTTGACTAATCGAAGCCTTTGCATATCGACAATCTGTTCTAAATAGGGCTTAAAACATATATTAGACTGAAGACACCACGACTTGTTTAGGGAAACGAGAGAGGAGAAAAATAATCATGATCAGAGTTATCGGTGTTATTATCTTCGCCCTCATCGTTCTCGGCTTAGCTGGTCATCTGTTTTACAAAAACAAGAATCGTGACGAAACCAGTCACTTCCAGCCCCAGTGGCAGCACCACCTAGCCAGCCGCGAGTTCACAGCCCCAGTTTACGCATCAGCCGTGTACTCGTAGTGCCCTGTACCAGCAGGGAAAACAGCACCACTCCGAACACCATCGATTGCACCGTCCACCAGTAAGGTAAATCCGTCGGCAGCGACAGCACCAGCGCCACCGCAATCACCCCGCGCAGACCGCCCCAGCTCAGGACCAGACGCCAGCTTGGCGGAATCGGCGGCCCCACAAAGCGCGCCAGCGGCGACACCATAAACACTGCCAACCCCCGCGCACCGATGGCCGCCACAATAGCCACGATCATCGCCAGCCATTGCTGGGTGAACATCTCAAAGGTAATCACCAGGCCCATGATCACAAAGATCAATGCATTGAACAGCAGGCCCAACCATTCCCAGGTCGGTGCGGCGTGCGCCAGATAAGTATCCTGCTGCTCACGCAAACAGGCGCGGGAAACGATCGCACAGACCATCACCGAAAGAATGCCGGACACACCCACCACATGTTCCGCCAGATAGAAACTGCCAAACGCCGCCAGCACCAGAACCACCAACGCGGCTCCCGCCGAGCGCAAAAACAGGATGGCAATCGCAGTTAGCAATCCGCACAGCGTACCCACTGCAAGACCGCCAAAAAACACCACGGAAAGATACAGCGCAAAACTGCCAGCGCCAGCGACCGCTTCGCCGGTAGCCTCGGCTCCTTCCATCGCGCTGTGACTGGCGATGCCGAGTACAAATGAAAACAGAACGATGGCCACGGCATCGTTGAACAGGCTCTCGCCTTCTACCAACGTTCGCAACCCCTCATTGACGCGGCTCTGGCGCATCCGTGTCACTATTGAAACCGGATCGGTGGCGGCGAGAATGGCCCCGGTAAGCAGTGCCGCAATCCAGGGAAAACCCGTCGGGTGCTGAATGCCGTAATAGACCAGAACGGCCGTGAGCAGCCAACAAACCAGCACACCAAAGGTTGCAAGCAGCAGGATCGGGCCCAGCCAACGAAACAGAATATCCGGGTCGATTTTCCACGCCGCCTCGAAAATCAGCACCGGCAGGATGACAAAAAATACCAGCTGTTGCAGGTTCTCGGCGCGCAGGCCCGTATCGTAATCAAACACCGGCAACAGCATCCCGGCGAGCACACCAGCAATCAGGCAGCCGAGGGTATTGTCCCGCTTCAGCAATCGCGCGATACCAAGCCCGACTACCGCAGCCATCGCCATATACAGGCCTTGCCCTACAAGAGTGATCACCCCGTCCATGGTTTGCTCCGGTTGCCACATTTAGTGTGCACCGCGATCGGAGGCGATCACGGACTTGGGTGCCACCTCCGGTACAAGGTCCGACAGTGGCACAGGGACACCCCGCTCATTGATCACCTCCACATGGGCGCGACGCAGCTGGCGCGGCTCGGGCACACCGCAGGAGTGTGCAATGGTCCCCACTTCGTACGCCATATTGCGCGCGTAGTGGTAGACCCGCTCCGCCTTGTCCATGGGGTCCAGCCCCTGCTGCAGATCGGGGTTGTGCGTGGTAACACCGGTGGGGCAGGTATTCTTGTTGCACTGCATGGCCTGGATGCAACCGAGGGCGAACATAAAACCCCGCCCGCAATTGACAAAGTCCGCGCCCATGGCCAGCGCCCAGGCCACCATGGACGGGGTAAGCAACTTGCCGGCACAGATAATCTTGATACGCTCACGCAGCCCGTACTGGGTGATCAGGTCGACCACCATCGGCAGGCTGCGATTGAGCGGCAGCCCCATATAATCCATCAGACTCTGGGGCGCCGCGCCGCTGCCACCATCGGCGCTGTCGATATTGATAAAGTCCGGTGCCGATTCAGGGCCGCGCTTCTGGATCGCCTCGCACAGGTCGTGCAACCAGTCGCTGTTGCCGATCACGCACTTGAAGCCGGTGGGCTTGCCGGTCACTTCGCGGATACGCTGGATCATATCCAGCAGGCCGTCCACATGGCGAAACTCCGGGTGCCCATTGGGACTGATGGAGTCCATGCCCACCGGGATACCGCGTACATGGGCAATTTCCGGGGTCACCTTGACGCCAGGCAGGATCCCTCCCTTGCCCGGTTTGGCGCCCTGGGAGAGCTTCAGCTCGAACATTTTCACCTGCTCGTGCGCCGCCACCGCCTTCAGCTTTTCATCGGACAGCAGGCCGTTCTCGTCGCGCACCCCGTATTTGGCAGTACCTATCTGGAACACGATGTCACAACCACCCTCCAGGTGGTGCGGTGACAGGCCCCCCTCCCCGGTATTCAGCCAGATACCGGCCTTGGCCGCCCCGCGGGACAGTGCTCTGACCGCGGGCACCGACAGCGCACCGAAACTCATACCGGAGATATTGAAAATGGAACGGGTGGTGTAGGGGCGGCGCGCCACCCCTACACCAACGGTCACCTCCCGCGGCGGCACCGCATCCTTGGCCAGGGTGGGGAAAGGGTGATTGAGAAAAACGATATCCCCGGGCTGGTTCAGCGGCCGGGTGGAGCCGAACGCGAGTGTGGAATCCACATTCTTGGCGGCCCGGTAAACCCAGCTGCGCTGGGCGCGGTTGAATGGCATCTCCTCCCGGTCGAGGGCAAAAAAGTACTGGCGGAAGAACTCGCCAAGATGCTCGAACTGGTAGCGGAAGCGGCCCAGCACCGGGAAGTTGCGCCGGATCGCCTGCCTGGTCTGACTCACGTCGGACAGGTACAGGTACACCACATAGAGCACCAGTACCACCAGCCCGAAGGCAAACAACATCGCAAATACCTGCAGCACCTTCACTGCAAACGCGTAGATGGTGGCAACCGCCTGAAGATCCATTCCCTAATCCCTGATTGACCGTTGGTTTTGAATACTGAGCGGTCATTGTAAGTCCTGCAGAGGCCACTTGCACCGCCCGCAGCCGGCCAATAAACTGTATAAACATACAGCCAACCTTCAGCACCCTACCGTGACCGACGAATCCCCCAGCAATCCCACTCACGCCCTCAAGGGACGCGGTGCCGTCAGCAACCTCACCGGGCGCTTCGTCACCCAGGTGAGCAGCCGGGAGAGCGACGGCTGGGAGTTGGCGCTGGAGCCGCTTGCGCGCATTGAGACTGTCGCCATCGCGGAGAAAGCCAGATCCATCATCGCCACCAACCAGTCTCCCGACATCCCGTTCAGCCAGTCCATCAACGCCTACCGGGGATGCGAGCACGGCTGTGTTTACTGCTACGCGCGCCCGGCCCACGCCTACATGGACCTGTCGCCGGGGCTCGATTTCGAAACCCGGCTGTTTTACAAGCCCAATGCGGTGGAACTGCTGGAGCAGGCGCTGCGCAAAAAGAGCTACCAGTGCAGCCCCATTGCCATGGGCACCAACACCGACCCGTACCAGCCGCTGGAAAAAGAGAAGCAGATCACCCGTCAGCTCCTGCAAACCCTGCAACGCTACCAGCACCCGGTCACCATCGTCACCAAGGGGCAGCTGATCCTGCGCGACCTGCCGATTCTGGCAGAGATGGCACAGGACAACCTGGTGCACGTGGGTATCAGCGTGACCACCCTGGACAACGATCTGAAGCGCAAGCTGGAACCGCGCACCGCGGGGCCCGCGGCGCGGCTGCGCACCATTGAGGCACTGGCCAGTGCCGGGATTCCCACCGCGGTAATGGCCGCACCGATGATTCCCGCATTGAACGATTGCGAACTGGAGGCGATTCTCACCCGCGCCCATGAGGCGGGTGCCATTCACGCCGCGTACATCCTGTTGCGGCTGCCCTTTGAAGTGGCTCCGCTGTTCCGACAGTGGCTGACCGAGCATTACCCGGAACGCGCGGCACACGTGATGAGCATTGTGCAGCAGAGCCGTGGGGGGAAAGACAACCAGAGTGAATTCGGCCAGCGCCAGCGCGGCACCGGGGTTTTTGCGCAGTTGCTGCAACAGCGCTTTCGGGTAACCTGTCGCAAGCTCGGGCTCAACGAGCGCAAACTGGACCTGGATTGCAGCCGCTTTTTGCTGCCGCCGCAATCCGGTGACCAGCAGAGTCTTTTTTAACAGGCGGAAACGATTTGTCTGGCTGGTTTGTTTATCTGATTCGCACCCGTAATGACACCCTGTACACGGGGGTCACCCGGGATGTAGCGCGGCGTTTTGAGGAACACGACAGCGGTGGCCCCAGGGCCGCCAAGGCGCTGCGCGGCCGCGGCCCCCTGGAGCTCGCCTTCCAGTGCGCCATGCGCAGCAAGTCCGACGCGTTGAAACTGGAAGTGGAAATCAAGCGCTGGCCCAAGCACAGAAAAGAGCAGTTGATCGCCAGCGGGCCAGGCTTTTTGCTGGATATTCTGGGGGCGGATTACCAGGGTATGGCCGACCCGTCGTAATTGTAGAAGTGGCCGCTATCGTCAGCCGTCGCGTTCTGCAGGATCTTTTTCAGCCCCGCCACGCTCTCCTCTGTGGAGATCAACGCATTGGGACCACCCATGTCGGTTTTTACCCAGCCCGGGTGCAGCGCCAGCACCTTGATGCCCTCGTCCGCCAGGTCGATCGAGAGGCTTTTCACCACCTGATTGACCGCGGTCTTGGACGAACGGTAGAGGTAGCCCCCGCCGGAACTGTTATCGGCGATACTGCCCACCTTGCTGCTTAATATCCCGACTACCTTGTACTGACTGCCCGCAAGACGGGGATAGAAAGTCTCCACCAGCTTGTAGGGTGCGATGGTGTTGGCCTCTAGCACCTCGCGCCACGCGTCCACATCCACGTTGCCGAGCGCGACACCTTTGGGGCCGTAATAGCCCGCATTGCTGAGCAGGATATCCAGCTGGCGCCCCTCCAGGTCCGCGGCCAGATCCGCCATCTGCTGGTAATCGGTGACGTCGAGGGCATGGATCTCGATATTGTCGTTGGCCTCCGCCAGCTCACTCAACTCCCACGCCGCCGATGGATTGCGGCAGGTAGCGATCACCTGCCAGCCGTCCCCGGCAAACTGCCGGGTCATTTCCAGACCGATACCGCGATTGCAGCCGGTGATGAGAATCGTGCCGGGCATAGTCCCTCCTCTGGTGGTATTCTTGCGCGTTCAGATGATAGTGCAATCAAATCAGCTATGTATTACTCACTCGGCGACCTTTTGTGGATATTTTTGCTGGGGCTGGCCGCCTGGTATTTCTGGGCCGGTATGGCCGCCAAGGACCGGGTGCGCCGTATTGTAAAGTCGCACTGCGCGGAAACCGGGGTACAGCTGCTGGATGACACCGTGATGCTCGCACGCACCCGCTTGAAGCGCGACCGCAGCGGCCAGGTGCGCCTGCAGCGCCGCTACGAATTCGAATTCACCTCTACCGGCGAGCGCCGCTACGGTGGCATCGCGGTGCTGCACGGTCAGCGTATTACCCAGATACAGCTATCCCCCTTTCATTTGAGCTGACGGGCCACGTCGGTGCAATCGTCACGAGAACCGGAATATGCAGAAAGGCATCTATCGCCACTACAAGAACCACAAGCAGTATCACCTGATGGAAATCGCCACCCACAGTGAAACCGGGGAACAACTGGCGATTTACCGCGCTCTGTATGATGACTATGGCGTGTGGGCGCGCCCTCTCGCGATGTTCGCGGAGACGGTGGAGAGAGATGGGGAAACCGTGCCGCGCTTTGCCCTGGAAAAAGCCCTGGACTGATTGCGCGGGCTCCGTGCACGCGACGAAACAAGAAAAATGACGATACTCGCGACCCAATACAGCGCGATCGAACACAATAAGGACACCCGGTGAACAACAAGCAGATCCTGATTTACGGCGCCTACGGCTATACCGGCGAGCTGATCGCCCGCCAGGCTGTCGCCCAGGGGCTGAAGCCCATTCTGTCCGGCCGCAGTGCGGCCAAACTGCAGCCACTCGCGAACGAACTCGGGCTCCCCGCTATTGTCGTGAGCCTCGACGATCAGGACACCCTGGTGCGCACGCTGCAGGGCGTTGCGGTGGTGATCCACTGTGCCGGCCCCTTCTCCGCTACCGCCGAGCCGATGATGCGTGCCTGTATTGCCAGCGGCACCCACTACCAGGACATCACCGGCGAGATGGCGGTCTACCAGCAGGCGCACGGGCTGGATGCTGAGGCCAAAGCCGCCGGTGTGGTGCTGTGCCCCGGCACCGGTTTTGACGTCATTCCCACGGATTGCCTGGCGGCTGCCCTGCACAAGACCATGACCAATGCCACCCATCTGACCCTGGGTTTCGATTCTGACTCCGGGTTCAGCCCCGGCACCGCCAAAACCTCCATCGAGAGCCTCGGCGTCGGTGGCGCGATGCGACGCAACGGCAAAATCGAGGTGATCCCCCACGCGGAACTGACCCGCAAGATCAACTTCGGCCGCGGCGAGAAGTTTGCCGTGGCCATTCCCTGGGGCGACGTGGCCACCGCCTACTATTCCACCGAGATCCCCAATATCGAGGTGTATATCCCCATGAGCCCGCGCCGGGCAAAGAAGATGCAGCGCATGAATGCCTTCCGCTGGCTGCTGGGTATGGGCTGGGTGCAGAACTGGCTCAAGGGCAAAGTGGAAAAAAGCGTGCGCGGCCCCACGGAAAACCAGCGTGCGGAACAGCAGACCTGGGTGTGGGGCGAGGTGCGCAACGACCGCCGCGGCGAGCGGCGCGTGGGCCGGGTGGTCACCGCCAATGGCTACGACGTGACCGTGCACGGCTCGCTGGCGGTGATGCAGCACCTGCTGGCGTACACCGGTGACGGCGGCTATTTCACGCCCTCCAGGCTGTGCGGACCAGAGCTGGTGGAAAAATTGCCCGGATCCGGGGCCATCACCATCGGCATCGACTGAGCCACTTACCCCTCAAGAGCCTCACTAAACCCGGGAGCCGCCAGCGCAGGCTTCTGCGGCCTCTCCGGGTTATCACCTTCAATCACGGCCACACTGCGCAGATTTCACAGACCTGACATATTTTGTTCAAGTCTGCGCAACATTCGCTTCGTACTTTTACCCCATGCGAAGCTTATCGATCACCCTGAAAACGGCCGATGTCTCCCTGGTTCTGCGCATGGCGGAGCGGGCGACGCGGCCAGCCTCCCGCAGGAATTACCTGCTGCTGTCCCGCTCGGCGGACGGCTGGCTCTATCCGCTCTCGCCCCTGCTGATCGCACTGGCCGATACCGGCGCCGCACTGCAGTTTCTCTACGTCTGTGCAGCCGCCTTCACCATCGAGCGCTCCCTCTACTGGACCATTAAAAATACCACCCGGCGCGACCGCCCCCCGGAGGCCATTCCCGGACTGCGTTCCATCGTGATCGCCAACGACCGTTTCAGCCTGCCGTCCGGCCACACCTCCGGCGCCTTCCTGTTTGTCACCATGCTGAGCCAGTGCCTGCACCCCCTGTGGGCCCTGGGGTACTGCTGGGCGGCGGGCGTGGGTATGTCACGGGTGGGGCTCGGGGTGCACTTTCCCACCGATGTCTGCGCCGGTGCAATGCTCGGTAGCTGCGTGGGCTTTGCGGTCAGCGGCACCCTGCTGTAATCCCGTGCTACCGCCCCGCCTTTCAACCACATTCTGCACAACCGGAGAAGCACTTTGAAAATACTCTACGGCGTCCAGGGTACCGGCAATGGCCACCTTTCCCGTGCACGGGCCATGGCAGAGGCCTTCCGACAGTTTCCTGATCTGGAAGTGCAGTGGCTGTTCAGCGGTCGCCCGCCGGAAAAATTCTTTGCCATGGAAGCGTTTGGTGATTACTGGTGGCGTGAGGGCCTGACCTTCGTGCACAAAGAGGGAAAGATCGATCAGATCGCCACCACAAGACAGCTGAACGTGTCACGACTGCTGAAAGACATCCGCACACTGCCGGTGCAGGATTTCGACCTGGTGATCAGCGACTTCGAGCCGGTGACCGCCTGGGCTGCAAAAAAACGCAAACGCCCGAGCCTCGGCCTTGGTCACCAGTACGCCTTCAACTTTTCCATTCCCACCCCGGCGTTTGGCTGGACCGCGCGCGCGATCATGAAACTGTTCGCCCCGGTGCAGACCAGCCTGGGCATGCACTGGCACCACTTCGGCCACCCGATCCTGCCGCCCATCGCGCAGGCCCACGATGCCGACGCCCCGGATAATGGCGGCGCAACGGACGGCGAACAGCAGGATCATATTCTGGTCTACCTGCCGTTCGAGAATCACGGCCCCCTGCTACAGCAGCTGGCGCAGCTGCCACAGAACTTCACCGTCTACGGCCTGCCCACAGACCTGCCGAAGGCCGACCACATCACCCTCAAGGCCCCCTCGGTGGAAGGCTTCCGGCGCGACCTGGCCTCGGCAGGGGCAGTGATCTGCAACAGCGGCTTCGAGTTGATCGCAGAGACCCTGACTCTCGGCAAGCCGATCCTGACCCGCCCGTTAAAGGGCCAGTTCGAGCAGGAGGCCAATGCACTGGCCCTGGAAGAGTTACAACTGGCCAAAGTCGTCGAGCACATCGATGCGGTGACCATCGGCCGCTGGCTGGAAAGCAACCCCACCGGCGTGCGCATCGCCTGGCCGGATGTGGCAGGAGCCATCGTCTACTGGCTGGCCAATGGGCGCCGCAACAGCCCGCAGGATCTGGCCGACAGCTTGTGGAAGGCCGCTATTCCCGGCCGCACCACCGCAACCAGGCAGCAGGCTGAGCCCACACCCTCGGCACGGGAACCGGACGTTATGCAAGAGCAAGGCGAGATACAGGAGATCAAGGGCAACCAGAGCACCTGAACGCCACACCGGTTCGACACATTGCGGCAGCAGCCATTACCTGAAATGTCATTGCCGCCGCTGCGACCACTGCCTACCCTGACGGGATCAACGATAAAAGATGGTGGTGGTAAACCGTGAGCGAGCCGTTTCTGAAAGACCGGGATATCGAATTCCTGCTGTACGAATTTCTCGATACCGAGGCGCTGTTGCAACGCCCGCGCTACCGCGAGCACTCCCGGGAAGTGTTCGATGCAACCCTGAACACCGCCAGGACCATTGCCGACCGCTACTTTGCCAACCACTACGCCGAGGGCGACGCCCGGGAACCCACGTTTGACGGCGAGAGTGTGACCCTGATCGAGGAGACCAAAGCCGCCTGGGATGCCTTTGCCGCGGCCGGGTTTCTCGCCGCCCACTACGATTTCGAGGAAGGCGGCCTGCAGCTGCCGGAAGTCATCCTGCGCTGTGCCATGGCGTATATCAACGCCGCCAATGTCGGCTCTGCGGCCTACCCGTTTCTCACGCTTGGTGCCGCCAACCTGATCCGCAGTTTTGCCAGCGCCCCCCTGCGGGAAACCTACCTGCCGCCGATGATGGATGGCCGTTACGCCGGCACCATGGCGCTGACGGAACCGGACCAGGGCTCGGCACTGGCCGATATCCGCACCATCGCAACCCCGGCCGCAGACGGCAGCTACCGGCTGCGGGGCCAGAAAATGTTTATCTCTGGCGGCGACCAGTCGATCACCCGGAACATCGTGCATATGGTACTGGCGCGCATCAAGGATGCGCCGCTCGGGGTCAAGGGCATTTCCCTGTTCCTGGTACCCAAATTCCTGCCCGGTGACGACGGGGAGCCGGGCCAACGCAACGATGTAAAACTCGCCGGCCTGTTGCACAAAATGGGGTACCGCAACACTACCTCCACGGTGCTGAGCTTTGGCGAAGAGGACGGGGCCATCGGCTACCTGGTGGGCGAGCCCCACCGCGGTCTGCACTATATGTTCCAGCTGATGAACGAGGCGCGTATTGGTGTCGGCACCGGCGCCGCGGTGCTCGGTTACCGGGGCTACCAGCACGCGCTGCAGTATGCGAAAGACCGGCCCCAGGGCCGGCTGCCATCCAACCGCGATCCCGCGTCCCGGCAGCTGCCCATCATCCAGCACGCCGATGTGCGGCGCATGCTGCTGATGCAGAAAAGCTATGTGGAGGGCGGCCTGGCACTGTGCCTGTACGCGTCTGCGCTGTTCGAAGACGCCCACAGCAGCGAGAGTGAAATGGAGCGGCAGAAGGCCGCTGAACTGCTCGACCTGCTCACCCCCATCGTCAAGTCCTGGCCGTCAAAATACTGCCTCAAGGCCAACGACCTGGCGATACAGGTGCTCGGGGGCTCCGGCTATATTCGCGAGTACCCGCTGGAGCAGCTGTACCGCGACAACCGCCTCAACCCGATTCACGAAGGGACCGAGGGTATCCAGGCACTGGATCTGCTGGGACGCAAGGTGCCCGCTAAGGGAATGACCGGTTACCAGATTCTAGCGCAGGAGATTCACCAGACGCTGTCGGACTGCGGCGACGACCCGGGGTTGCAACCCCTGGTGGAAGGCCTCAGGTCCGGTCTGAATCAGCTCAACGGGGTTTCGGAAAACCTGCTGTTGCAGATGTCTGCCGATGCCGATCGCGGGCTGGCCAACGCCAGCCTGTACCTGGATGTGTTTGGTCGCGTCGTGGTGAGCTGGATCTGGCTGCGACAGGCGGCCATCGCGTCGCAAAAACTGGCCGCGGCAGAAAACCTGCCCGCAGAGGACGAGAGTTTCTACCGCGGCAAACTGCAGGCCGCGCGCTTTTACATCGAGTGGGAACTGCCGGAAATCGCCCCGCAGATAGCGCTGCTGGAGTCTGGCAACAGCATCCCCTTCGACACGCAATCTGACTGGCTGTAAATCGAACCCTACGGTGCCTGCGCCTGGACCTTCTTCAGGTGCGCCACTGCCTCGCGCATGGTGGCCACCCAGTAGCGATCCGGGTGGGCCGCCAGATGGGCGAGCAGTTGCTGGTGCGCGTCCGCGGATACGGTGATGTAATCACCGCCCACGCCGTGAAACAGAAAACCCACCAGGCTGTGGTTATTGCGTGCGGCCTCCGCCACCGCGATCAACTGCTCGCCACTTTTCTCCGCAGCGTCAAAGGACGCTACACGGTAGAAATCCCGGTTGCCCGGCTGGTGCTGGCCATCGTCGGAAAACAGGCGCGCGCCGCTTACCAGTTCTTTCAGCGCCGGAACCACTTCCTCTCCACCGGCCAGCATATCGCCACAGGGATAGGCGAAGGTGCGCTGTTTTTCCCCATCGATCGCCTCCAGCATGCTGTTGGTGGTTTTTACTTCCTCCACCCATTGATCGAGGGTGTAGCGATCCAGATCCTGCCAAGATGTTACCCAGTCGCGATTGGCGACGGATTTGCGACAGGGGTGGTACAGGGTGTGGTTGCCGAGTTCGTGCCCCTGCGCTGCCGCCCGGCGCCAGTCGCCCAGGCGCGTGCGGATGGAGGGGCGCGCGCCGCTCAGATAGAAGGTTCCGGGCAACTCGAGCCGGTTCAACTGGGGGATGGCAACGTCCAGGTGGGAATCGAGGGCGTCGTCGTAGGTCAGTACCACGGCCACTTCCGCCCCGTTCGGCCAGGGGGACTCGCTGCTGGCGGAGGAGACGCCGGCCCCGAATATGCCGACAAAAAAACACACAGCGGCGGACCACCGCCGGCGCAATGACAGTTCGATCATGGCAAATCCTGTTTATTGTCTGGTTTTATTATTGGTTGTTGTACGGCGCACGCAGGTCCGTTTTACCGGCGGAGCAATCAAAGCCGGATCTGCAGGGTCAGCCCCCCCAGGTCCTCTTCGCCACGCGCGTCGGCCGGTACTATGCCGATGATGCCGTGGTAACTTTCGACAATATCCACCACCACCGCAAGGCCGATACCCTGCCCCTGTTGCTGCTGGTCCGCGCGCACCCCGCGCTGCACCACATTGCGCCACTGGGCCTCGGTGAGCCCGGGGCCATTGTCGGAAACGACAATCTCCAGCCCCCGCTGATCCTCGGTGTTGGCGGCCTTCACCAGCAGGCGGCCGCCGCCGTATTTGTAGCCGTTGTCGAGCAGGTTGCCGAGCATTTCCATCAGGTCACCCTCGTCACCGTAAAACAGCACCGAGTCATCGCACAACAGCTCTGCATCCACGGACTTGCCCCGGTACACCTTGTCCAGTGCGGTGAGAATCTTTTCCGCCAGCGGTTGCACTTTCACGCCGCGCAGAATGGACTTGGGTGACGTCGCCACCGCGCGCTTCAGCTGGTAGCTGATGATGCTATCCATCCGCTGCACCTGCTCCACCAGTGCGGCCTGTGCCGCCTCCGGATCGCTGTCGACATCGAGCCCTTTCAGTACCGCCAGCGGTGTCTTCAGGCTGTGGGCCAGGTCGCCCAGGGTGTGGCGGGTTTTCTCCCGCTGCCGGCGTTCGTTTTCAATCAGCAGATTGAGATTATCCGTCAGCGGCACCAGCTCGCGGGGGAAATCGCCCTGCAGGGTATCGGTGCCGCCCTGCTGCATCTTTTTGAGCGCCCGGGTGACACCCCGCAACGGCGCCAGCCCCCAGCGCAGTACCAGCAACTGCACCGCAATCAACGCCAGCGCGCCGATTCCCAGCCAGCGCCACAGGGTATCGCTGAACTGCTTGACCTGAGCGTACAGGGGCGCCGCATCTTCCAGGATGACAAAGGTAAACTGCAGTTCGTTATCCAGCCCCCAGGCAATACCCTGGCGAAAGCTGCTGTACGGGGTTGCAAGATCTGGCAGGCGGACTTCCGCGTAGACTTCCTGCCCCTGGCGCAACGGCAGAGGCAGTGGCAAGGCGGAAAAGTTGGGCAGGCTAAGGGCAGACTGGGAGCGCCAGATGACGCGACCGCGGGAATCCATTACCGCGCCGATCAGGCCGGAGTCAGGCTGGTTGAAGCGCTGCTCCGGCAGATTCAGGGGCAGTTGCAGACTGTCGCCGTCCGGCTCTGCCACCGCCAGCAGCGTATAGATATGTAGCTGTAATTCCCGCGCTTTGGCCTCATCGAGCGAGGTGCGATAGGCCTTTTCGAGTACACCCGAGAGGACCGCCAGAAACACCAGCAGTACCAGCGTCGCCATCAGCGACAGGCGACCGGTTAGCGAGTGCCACCAGCGCTTGAGGGAAAGCCACCAGTGACGCAACATCGAAAGAGCGCGGCCCCGCAAAGGATCAGCCCGCGGCGGCACTGAATCGATAACCGCGCCCGCGCAGGGTCTCGATCGGTTTTACACCGCCAGCCGCGTCGAGCTTCTTGCGCAAGCGGCCGATAAATACCTCGATCACATTGCTGTCGCGGTCACAGTCCTGCTCGTAGATGTGTTCGGTCAGGGTGGTTTTGGATACCACCTCATCCGGGTGCAGCATCAGGTACTCGAGCACCTTGTATTCGAAAGAGGTGAGTTCCAGCTCATCACCGGACACCTTTACCCGCTGGGCGCTGGTATCCAGTTCGATGGGACCGGCACTGATAGTCGGCGAGGAAAAACCGGCGGAGCGGCGCACCAGCGCATTCAGCCGCGCCAGCAGTTCTTCGGTATGGAAGGGCTTGGTCAGGTAATCGTCGCCACCGGCTTCGAGCCCGCGCACCCGCTCCTGCCAGTGGCCGCGCGCGGTGAGAATCAGGATGGGGAAATGACGGGACTCCTTGCGCAGGGTCTCGATCACCTGGATACCGTCGACCTTGGGCAGGCCCAGGTCCATCACCGCCACGTCATAGGGAAATTCGCGGCCGAGATACAGGGCCTCTTCACCGTCCGGTGCCTCGTCCACGGTGTACCCCGCCTTGCGCAGGGAGGCTGCCAGCTGCTCCCGCAGGGCCAGTTCATCTTCCACCAGCAGTGCGCGCATAAAAATTCCTCTGCCTGTTATCTCTGGGTGGGATTGGAGTGCAATATTCAGCGGGAAATACGCCCGCTCTCTTTGTCCACAAACACCACATAGACCTGACTTTTGTCAGAAAGTCCCTTCACCCGGTACATGGTCCGGCCATTGCGCTGCACCTCGCTGATCGCCAGGATCTTGCCGCCGTAGCGCTTCTTGACGATGGCTGCGGCCTGGTCCCGGGAGATACCCCGGTTCTGCACCCGCATCGTGGCCAGCGGTTGCATCTTCAGGTATCCCAACCGCTGTACGGGTTGCGAAACGGCACCGCGAAAATCCCCCTGCTGTCCCGCGTAGAGCGGCGTGGCCAGCAGCGCGGCACACAGGCCGGCAACCAGTACCATCGCGGGTTTTCGGATAGCGGGAAGTTTCACAATGCAGCTCCTGTTACTGTTCGGTTTCCGGGGCGAATACCTGGCAAACGTCGGTCAGGTCCCATCAAAGAACCGGGGTGACATCGACGCGAACCCGGATTCTATCCCCAGGATGATGGTCAGTTCGAATCAGATATTCCTGACCGTTATAGCGGTAGTTTACGTCATATCCTACCAGCTCCCGACGGGTACTGACTTCTTCCACCACCTGGCAGCGCTGCTGGGTGCCGTATTGCACCGGCGCATTGTGCCGGCTGATGGCGCCGCCGATCATCGCGCCCACCGCCGCACCGGCCACCATCCCCGCCCCTTTGTTGCCGCGGTGGTAATGACGGTAGCGACCGTGGCCGTGGCGGTAACCGCGCGCGGCATCGCGCCCGACGGCGGCACCGATCAGGCCACCAATGATGGTACCGGCGGGCGACGGTTGCTGGTAGGTAACGGTCTGGTCCCAGCACTGGGTGCGGGGCTCGACAATCTGTATATCGTTGTAGATGGGCGTGACTGCGGTGACGGTGGCGTAGTCGTAGCCGTCCTGTCCCTCGTAGTAGCCGCTATCACCGGCGCTGGCGTGGGCGCTGACGCCCACCAGGCTCGCGGTCAGGCCGGCAAACGCCAGCTGCTTCAAAAGTTGGGGGAATTTGACCATTTTGCGTGCTCCCTGAGTCCCTGCCTGCGGCATGATTTGCTGGCCAAGGCGGCCGATGGGAGCAATATAAGCGGAACTGGCTGAATCTTTCCTGAATCCCCGGAGAATGGCTACCCGGGACAGGCGGGAGTACTTGGGGCGCGCCCGCCCGGCCGGTCACACCGGGCGCGCACCCAGTGCCGTTACGCGGTTTCCGCGGGCCCCAGGTCACTTCCCACCCAGCGCTGGGTCAGGGTACCGGCGGTCATGGCCCCGTTCACATTGAGCGCGGTGCGCGCCATGTCGATCAGTGGCTCCACGGAGATCAGCAACGCGGCAATTTGCACCGGCAGGCCCATGGTGGGCAACACCACCAGTGCCGCAAAGGTAGCACCGCCGCCCACACCGGCAATACCGAAGGAGCTGATCACAATCACCGCGACCAGGGAAGTGAGCCAGACCGGGTCGAAGATATTGATGCCCATGGGCACGGCCACCATTACCGCCAGCATGGCCGGGTAGATCCCGGCGCAGCCATTCTGTCCGATCGTGGCACCGAAGGAAGCCGAGAAGTTGGCGATCGCCGGAGCGTTTTTCAGCTCGTCGATCTGGGTTTCTACATTCAGCGGAATGGTCGCCGCGCTGGAGCGGGAACTGAACGCGAACACCAGCACGGGCCAGACCTTGGCGAAATAGTGCAGCGGGCTGATGCCATTCACCAGAAGCAACAGTCCGTGTACGACAAACATGATGGCGATGGCGACGAATGATGCGATCACGAAACTGAACAGGTTGAAAATATCTGCCCAGCTGGATTTGGCAATCAACACCGTGACCAGAGCCATCACCCCGTAGGGGGTAAACGCCATGATCAGGCGCACCAGTTTCATGACCCAGGCCTGGGCGACAGAGACAAAGTGCTCGATAGCCGCGCCCTGCTCCGGGTTGTCCCGGCGCACCGCCAGCGCCGCCAGCCCCAGCAACACCGCAAAGATCACCACCGCGATCACTGACGTATCGCGCTGGCCGGCGAGGTCCGCAAAAATATTGCGCGGAATGAACGAGGTGAGGATTTCCGGGATACTGAGGTCGCTGACGCGCCCGATACGCTCCTTCAGCACCTCCACCCGCGCTGCCTCCCGCGCGCCCTCTACCAGCCCTTCGGCCGAAAGCCCGAACAACCAGGCGATCAGCACGCCGACACACGCGGCAATCGCGGTGGTGCCCAGCAGTACGGCGAGTACCGAACCACTGATTTTGCCGAGGGAGCGGGTATCGCTGACCTTTACCACTGCGCCAAGAATGGACACCAGCACCAGCGGCATGACCAGCAGATACAGCAGGTTAACGTAGCCCTCGCCGACCAGCGCCACCCAGTCCAGCACCCAGGGCGTATTCACGCCCCAGCCTTGCGCCAGGTGCATCGCGCCGCCGAACAGCAGGCCCAGTAGCAGGCCCGCAAATACGGCCGGGGCCAGGGACCGGCGGCTGCGGTGGAAGCGCAGCAGCGGCCAGATCAGGAAAAAATAGAACGCCAGTAGAAGCAGTGCACTCAATTGCATGGGTTTTGAGTCCCGAATTACCTGTTTTGCCGCTAAAAATCCGCGCGCATCCTAACAGCTGGCGTAGTTTTCCTTTAAAGACGCTTTGGTTATAGGGCTAGAAGAAGCCGGATCTGGCCGGGAGCCGGAGGTGACGCCGCTACCGGCCCGGGCGGTCAATTGTTGGCTTCAACCGACGCCACAGCTTCTGCGAGGGATTCCGCCGTCTGCGGGCCCACCAGGGTTTTCCGCCACTGGCCGCTGCGGTCGATCACAAAGGTAGATGGCAAAACCTGCGGTGTCGGCTGTCCCCAGCGCCCCTCGGGAGCGGCGGCCAACAGCGGGAACTCGATGGCGAATTTTTTCGCCTGCTCCTTCACCTGCGCTGCGGGCAAGCGATCGAAATTGATGCCGAGTACCAGAACCTGATCGCGGTGTTCCCGGTAAAATTGATTGAGCTCGGGGATCTCTTCGCGACAGGGCGCACACCACTCCGCCCAGTAATTCACCAGTAACACCCTGCCCTCAGTGCGCACGGATTCTCCATCCAGGGTCGGCAGGCCGTCCCGCTGGCGTTCGCAACCGCCCGCGAGCAGGGCGGTGAAAAGCAGGATCGCAAGGTGCAGGACTGGCTCAGGAGCTGGTCGTGCGGCTCGAAGATTTGCTGCGGGCATTGCGTCGGCGTCCTTTATTGGCGGAGTTGTCGTCGTTGCTACCCTGTTCCGGCGCCGGTAACTCCCGGGTTTCCGCCACCGGATCCACGGGTTTCTCCAGCATTTCCTTGGCCATGGACTCGCGGAACAGGTCTCCAAGAGTCTGGGAGAGATGCTCGTGGGAAAATTCCCGCGCCTCGCGGAAGCGCGCATCCACCTCCCGGAACCAGGGCCGCGGATTCAGCTCGCGGTGACCGCTCTCCGGCACCGGCGCCGGGTGCAGCCAGTCGCGCAGCTGCTCCAGAGTGATCGAATCCAGGTCACGCACCAGCACGTGGTCATTGCGATCGGTCTGCGCAATCACATTGTGCGCCTGCAGGATTTCGCGAATACGTCGCCACTGGGCCGGTCGTATCCCCGCGCGGGAAATGTCCTGCTCACTCACCGACTGGCCCTTCTGGTAATTACTGAAGAACTTCGACATCAGCACCAGCGTCGCCACCAGGTCGGAATAATTGCGCCCGCCGGCGGCCGCGTGGTACGCCGACAGGGTCCGCACCAGTACACACCCGGCCAGCACGATCATCCACAAGGTGTAGATCCAGATCAGAAACAGCGGCACAAAGGCAAAGGCCCCGTATATCGCCTGTACGGAACTGCGCGAGACGATGGCGCCAAACAGGTACTTGGCCGCTTCAAACGCGATGGCGGTAATGACTCCGCCGGCAAAACCATGCCGCAGTGGCACACGGCAATTGGGTACCGCCACAAATAACAGCGTGAACGCGATGGCGGTGAACACAAACGGCAGAATCCGCAGCACCACAGGCAACAGCCCGAGGCTGTCGTTCTGAGCGAGGACTTTCTGCGAAAACAGATAGGTGGTGGCGGCCATACCCGCCCCCAGCAGAATCGGCCCCAGGCTCAGGATGGCCCAGTACAGCAGAAAGCTGGAAACCCCTTTGCGCCCCCGGGGAATATCCCAGATGGCGTTGAAGGTGGTCTCGATATTTTTCAGCATAAAACCCGCGGTGAGCAGCAGTATGGCGATACCGGCACCGGTCAGGCGCTGGGCCTGCGTGGAAAAGTTGTTGATGTACTCCTGTACCTCGCGACCACTTTCAGGCACGAAATGGGAAAAAATCTGCTGCTGGATTTTATTTTCGAGACCGGCGAAATCCGGGAACAGGGACAGCATCGCGTAGCTCACCGTCACCAGCGGCACTATCGCGAACAGGGTCATATAGGTGAGCGCAGCCGCATTCTGGCGACAGTTTTTCTCGTTGAATACCGTCCACAGGGCGGCAAAAAAGCGACGCCAGCGATGCACCATTTCAGTCATGGGTCTTCTCAGTTTGTTATATAGCCATGTGTGCCGGATTCTTGTGCCAACCCGGTGGAAAACGCCGTGCAACCTGTCTAAAAAATACGCCATACCCCAGCGTAGTCCAGGATTCAGACAGGTTCATGGACGGCCAACAGTCACCTGTTAGAATACGCCAAACCTTAACAGGATACCCCTTCAATGTGGACGATCTATCATAACCCGCGCTGTTCAAAATCCCGCCAGACCCTGCAGTTGCTGCAGGAAAACAATATCGAGCCCGAGGTCGTGCTCTATCTGGAAACCCCACCAGATGCCGCGACCCTGAAAGCGCTGCTTGGCAAACTCGGCATCGGTGCCCGCGACCTGCTGCGCAAAGGGGAAGACGACTACCAGGCGCTGAATCTGAAAGACGCCGGCCTCAGTGACGACGACCTGATTCAGGCCATGGTCTCTCACCCGAAACTGATCGAGCGCCCGATTGTCGTCAAGGGCGACAAGGCGGTGCTCGGGCGCCCGCCGGAAAACGTGCTGGAGCTGGTGTAATGGCAGCCGAGCCCTATGTACTGATTCTCTATTACAGCCGCGGCGGCACCACCGCCAGTATGGCGGCGGAGCTGGCGCGCGGCGTCGAAGCGGCGGGGCTCAGCGCCCGTCTGCGCACCGTGCCGCCGGTCTCGTCGGACACCGACGCCAGCCTGCCGCCGGTTCCCGACAGCGGCGCCCCCTATTGCACCGCCGATGACCTGCGCCAGAGCGCCGGCCTGCTTATGGGCAGCCCTACCCGTTTCGGCAACATGGCCGCGCCACTGCGCTATTTTCTCGACCAGACCAGCGACATGTGGCTCGACGGCAGCCTCACCGGCAAACCGGCCGCGGTATTCACCTCGACCGGCAGCCTGCACGGCGGCCAGGAGAGCACCCTGATTTCGATGATGCTGCCGCTGCTGCATCACGGCATGCTGATTGCCGGCATTCCCTATTCCGAGGCGGCACTCATGCACACCACCACCGGCGGTACCCCTTACGGCGCTTCCCACTGGTCCGGCAGCAAAGCCGGCGGCCTCAGCGAAGACGAGATCAACCTGTGCCGGGCCCTGGGCCACCGGGTTGGCAAGCTCGCACAAAAACTGGGAGGCGACCGTGGCTAAAAACTCCAAAGCCCTCGATCCGACAGCGCTGGCCCGCAAGCTGGCGGTCGCGCGCAAACTCAACTGGGTCTGCTACGGCGGGCTTCTGCTACTGTTCGCGGTATGGAACCTGTTTCTCGACGGCTCCCTGAAATGGTGGTTGCTGCAGACCGTTCCCCTGTTGCTGGTATTGCCGGGCATGCTCAGGCAGCAGCAGCGCAGCTATTTGTGGCTGTGTTTTATCCTGTTGCTGTATATCACCGCCGGTATCGTCGACGTAATGATGCCTACGCGAGGCTGGCAGCATGGCGTACTGACCGCGCTTAGCCTTATCCTGTTTATGTCCGCAATGATGACCAGCCGCTGGCAGGTGCAGCTGCAGAATGCCGGCAAGTAACCAGAAGTACACGTTTCCGGATAGTTACCTGGACAGCTCTGTAGTGAGTTGTCGAGAAGCTTTGACCCGGTGGCGACACCGCCACTAAGCAAGAAAAGAACCAGTAAAGAACAGACCGAACCACAAGGAGTTTCAGGTTTGACCGAAGCAACCTCTTCTCGCGGCCCCGTACGCCGCTTTTTTGGTGCCATCGGCGGCGCCATCACCTGGCTGCGCCGGGTAGTGACCAACCTGCTGTTCCTGTTGATCCTGTTGTTTATCGGCATCGCCATCTTTGGCGGCGAGGAACGTATCACCGTTCCTCAGGGCGGCGCCCTCAAGGTGGCTCCGGCCGGGTTCCTGGTGGATGAAGTCAGCCAGCCCACTGGAGTACCTGGCTTCCTCGGCGGGCCCGCCGCACCGCCGGAAACCCGGGTTAAAGACCTGGTCGATGCCATCGACCGCGCCGCCAATGACAATCGCATCGCCGCACTGGTGCTGGAGCTGGATCACCTGGCCGGTGCCAGCCTCAGCAAGCTCGAGGAAGTGGGTGAGGCCGTGCAGCGCTTCAAAGCGAGCGAAAAGCCGGTTTACGCCATCGGCGACAATTTCACCCAGGGGCAATACTTCCTCGCCAGCCACGCCGACAAGGTGTACCTGAACCCCATGGGTTCACTACTGCTCACCGGCTTTGGCAGCTACCGCAACTATTACAAAAGCGCCCTCGACAAACTGAAGATCAACTTCCACGTGTTCCGTGTGGGAGACTACAAGGACTTTATCGAACCCTATACCCGCGACGATATGTCCCCGGCCTCGCGGGAGAACAACGCCCGCTGGCTGCACCAGCTCTGGACGGAATACACCGAGCAGGTTACGGGGCTGCGCAATCTGCCCCCCAGCGCGGTGGACAGCTATATTGCCGACATGCCGCAAAACCTGCGCGCCGAAGGCGGCAGCTGGGCCAAGGCGGCACTGGCCAACAGGTTTGTCGACAAGTTGCTCACCCGGCGCGCCGCGATCGAGGAAGTGCAGGAGCTGGTGGGTGTCAGCGAAGCGGACAAGTCCCAGTACAAGGCCATCAACGCGCTGGACTACCTGCGCCATGTAAAGCTCACCAACCTGCCCGACCCGCGCCACCCCAGTGACAAGGTCGGACTGATCAGTGCCGCCGGCGCCATCCTCGATGGCGAGGCACCGGCCGGGCAGATTGGCAGCGCCACCCTCAGCAATCTCATCGCCGAAGCGCGGGAGAAGAAAGTCAAAGCCCTGGTACTACGTATTGACAGCCCCGGTGGCTCCGCCTTCGCCTCCGAAGCCATCCGCCAGGAATTACTGGCCACCCGTGAAGCGGGTATCCCGGTCGTCATCTCCATGGGCAGCGTGGCCGCATCCGGCGGTTACTGGATCGCCGCCGGCGGCGACCGCATCTGGGCATCCCCATCCACCATCACCGGCTCGATCGGCGTGTTCGGCGCTTTCCCCACTTTTGAGGACTCCCTCGAGCACCTGGGTATCTACAACGACGGCGTCGGCACCACGGAACTGGCCGGCACCATGCGCCTGGACCGCGCCCTGCCGGAGATGGCCGCCGACATACTGCAGCAAGGCGTGGAACACACCTACGCCCAGTTCCTGCGTCTGGTCGCCGAGGCCCGCAACAGCACCCCCCAGGAAATCCACAAAATCGCCCAGGGCCAGGTATGGACCGGCCGCACCGCCCACGAGTTGGGACTGGTGGATGAACTCGGCAACCTCAAGGACGCCATCGCCGACGCCGCGCAGTTGGCCGAACTGGAAAAATATGAAGTGCTGGAGATTCAGCGGGAATTGACGCCCGGCGAGAAACTCATGCGCGCCCTGGCGGAAAATGTGGACGCCCGGATTGCCGCCAGTGTCGAGCAGAACCTGCCCCTGGGAGCCTGGTTCAGCAGCCTGCAACCGGCACTGGAACCACTGGCGGAGCTGAAGACCTTCAAAGACCCGCGCGCGCTGTATGTGCGCTGCATGCACTGCGTGGCGCCCTGATCACTACGCCGGTATCAATCACCGCCGGGCACTCTCTGTCCGGCGCGCCACATTCCAATCCCCGCCGGCCCGCTGCCGCCGGGGATTTTTTCTGCGCGCCCAACTTCCGCCCGGCACAACATGCACCACTCTTGTGCACAAAATGATTCACCGTGCATAGCGCACCCCAAATCGGAGCATCTATTTGCGGATGCGGCAACCGGAGCCGACAACACAGGGAATTGCTCGCCAATCACATGGCTACAGGCACCGTCATAGCTCACTTTTCACCGTCTGGCACTATTTTTGGATTGTGGTAACCAAGAGCATGAACAAGTGATCGAGCAATGACTCTCCAATAACGGATAAAAAGCCCACCAGCCCGGAAAGTAATGACAGAACCTCAGAGCGCGGCCCACAACACTTCCAGCAAGTCATCTTCGGATCGGCAATGGCTGATCGCCAGCGACCTCGACGGCACCCTGCTGGATCACTTCAGCTATTCGCATCAACCCGCCGACGCCACGCTGGAAGCCCTGGAATCCAATGGCATCCCGGTCATTCTGAACAGCAGTAAAACCCGCGACGAAATGCTGGCACTGCGCAACGCGCTCAACAACCGGCACCCCTTTATCGTCGAAAACGGCTCCGCCATTTTTATTCCCGAGGGCTATTTCCCCAACAAACCGGAGCGGGCGCGGGTGGAGGCGGGTTACTGGGTTCTGGAGCCGGGCGCCAGACGAGGCGATATTCTCAGCTTCCTCAAACACGACGCTGAATCCCACGGTGCGCCCTATCTGAATTTCGCCGCCGCCTCCACAGAAGATATCGTCGCCGCCACCGGGCTCACCCGTAGCGAAGCGGAACAGGCCAACCAGCGCGCCTACTCCGAGCCGCTGTTGTGGCAGGGAGATGAACCCGAGAAACAGGCGTTTATCGCGCGTGCGAATGCTGCCGGATTCGCCACCCTGCAGGGGGGCCGTTTTCTGCATGTGCTGGGGCAAACCGACAAGGGCCATGCCACCAGACTGCTGAAAAAAACCTATCAACAATACACCGGCCGCGAATGCCGACTGATTGCCAGCGGCGACGGGCCCAATGACCTGGATATGCTGAAGGTGGCCGATGTCGCCGTCATCGTACGCTCACCGGCGCATCCGCCACCGGATCTTCCCCATCACCCGTCCCTGATCGTCACCCGGGAAACCGGGCCCCGCGGATGGGCAGAGGCCATCGGGCAGATTTTCTCAGCGAACGACTCCGGCTCCCCTCAGTTTTGACTCTACCCGGACCTTAAAAAAAGGAAGCAAACCGTGACCGACTTTTTTCAGAATGGCGACATCACGACCCTGCACAACCTGTCCAACCGCAGCCTGGAAGATATGGAAGCGGACCTGATGCGCTTTTCCAGGCACCGCCCCATGTCCCTGCTACTGCCTTCCCTCTACTCGGAACTGGAAGGCGAGGCGCTGCCGAGAATCCTGAAGATTCTCGCCGAGGTCCCCTACCTGTCTGAAATTGTCATCGGCCTGGATCGCGCCGATGAATCGCAGTACCGCGATGCCCTGAAACAGTTCGCCATCCTGCCCCAGCATGTGCGTGTACTCTGGAACGACGGCCCGCGCCTGCGCGAACTCGATGCGCAATTGAAGCGCGATGGCCTCGCCCCCAAAGAAGCGGGCAAAGGACGCAACGTCTGGTACTGCCTGGGCTATATCCTCGCGTCCGGGCGCGGTGAGGCCATCGCCCTGCACGACTGCGATATCGTCACCTACGACCGCATGATGCTGGCGCGCCTGTTTTACCCGGTAGCCAACCCCAATTTCAGCTACGAATTCTGCAAGGGTTACTACTCCCGTGTGGCCAACGGAAAGATCAATGGCCGCGTGTGCCGCCTGCTGGTGACACCGCTCATCCGCACGCTCAAGAAGATCTATGGCCACACCCCTTACCTGGAGTATATGGACAGCTTCCGCTACTCCCTGGCCGGCGAGTTTTCCTTCCGCCGCGATGTGGTCAACGACCTGCGCATTCCCAGCGACTGGGGACTGGAGATCGGGGTCCTGTCGGAGATGCACCGCAACTACTCCACCAACCGCCTGTGCCAGGTGGATATTGCCCACGCCTACGACCACAAACACCAGGACGTCTCCTTTGACGACGAGCAGTGCGGGCTGTCGAAAATGTCTATCGACATTGCCAAGTCATTCTTCCGCAAGCTGGCCACCCAGGGCACGGTGTTTTCGTCGGAGACCTTCCGCAGCATCAAGGCCACCTACTTTCGCGTGGCGCTCGACTTTGTGGAGACCTATCGCAACGACGCCATCATCAATGGCCTGAAATTTGATATACACAAGGAGGAGCAGACGGTGGAGCTGTTCGCCAGCAACCTGGTCAAAGCCGGCCAGGCGTTCCTGGAAAACCCCATGGAGACACCGTTCATTCCGAGCTGGAACCGCATCACCAGTGCCGAACCCGGCTTCCTCCAACAGCTGAGACACGCGGTGGAAGCGGACTACGAAGAGTACAACGTGTGAGTGGTGTGCCCGTGGGTAGGGGGAGCACGCCCCTACTCCGTACAATTTAGACTCCGAGAGCACGAAAACAACTGTATGGAAACCGGGGGGACACCGTGAGCCATTCCAACTCTCAACTGCCGATCAAGGAGGTGCTTCACCAGAAGGTGGTGGATCACCTGGCCTTTATCTATCCCGATCTGGAAATAGAGCCCATTGCCCACGAGCTGGTGCGCACCATGCGGCTCGACGATGACTGCCAGAGCCCCCTGGCCCACAAAAACCTGTGGGATCAGACCGATATCGCCGTCATCACCTACGGCAACAGCATTCTCAGTGACAATCAGCCGCCACTGAAAACCCTGCACCACTTCCTGCAGGCGCACTTCCCGATGCTGATCAATACGGTGCATATACTGCCGTTTTTTCCCTACACGAGTGACGACGGTTTCGCGGTCTCCGCCTACAAGCAGGTAGACCCGCCACTGGGGGACTGGAGCGATATCCTGCGTATCAGCACCGACTTTCACCTGATGGCGGACCTGGTGATCAACCACTGCTCCTCGCGGCACGAGTGGTTCGTGAACTATCAGGAGGGGCTCGATCCCGGCAACGGCTTTTTTGTGGAGGCGGACCCGAAAGAAGACCTCAGCAAGGTGGTGCGACCGCGGGTAACCCCCCTGCTGCGCGCCACCAACACGCCACAGGGAACACGGCACGTATGGTGTACCTTTGGGCACGACCAGGTGGACCTGAACTTTGCCAACCCCAAGGTGCTGGCCAAGATTGTCGACATTATTCGCCTGTACCTGGATATGGGCGTGCGGATTTTTCGCCTGGATGCAGTGGCCTTCATCTGGAAAAAGATTGGCACCAACTGCCTGAACCTGGCCGAGACCCACGAGATCGTACGACTGCTGCGCACCCTGATCGAACACGCCAATCCCAATGCGGTGATCATCACCGAGACCAACATCCCCAATCAGGAAAACCTGTCCTATTTTGGTAACGCCAACGAAGCCCACTGCATTTACAACTTCTCCCTGCCACCACTACTGGTCAACACCCTGGTCACCGGCAATTGCCGCTACCTGAAAAACTGGCTGATGGGCATGCCGCCGGCACAGAACGGCACCACCTATTTCAATTTCATCGCCTCCCACGACGGCATCGGCCTGCGCCCGGTGGAGGGTTTGCTGGACGACAGCGAGCTGGAAGCGCTGATCCAGACCATGGAGAATTTCGGCGGGCAGATTTCCTGGCGAGCGCTGGACGATGGCAGCAACAAGCCCTATGAAATCAATATTTCCCTGTTCGACGCGCTCAAGGGCACTACGGGTGGGGAGGACGACTGGCAATTGCGGCGCTTTATCTGCGCTCACGCCATCATGCTGGCGCTGGAGGGGATTCCCGGGTTTTACCTGCACAGCCTGATGGGCACGACCAACGATTACGAGCGCATGAAAGAGCACGGTCACAACCGCGCCATTAACCGTCGCCAGTGGCAGGAACAGGAATTGAACGCGCTGCTGGCGGATCCCGAGACGCATCACCACCAGGTTTTTCATCAGCTGCGCAAACTGATTCAGCTGCGGCGGGAGCAGCCGGCCTTCCACCCCAATGCAACCCAGTTTACGCTGCACCTGGGAGATCAGGTATTCGCCTTCTGGCGTCAGAGCCTGGATCGGCGTCAGAGTATTTTCTGCCTGAACAATATCTCCGACCAGCCCCAGACCATCCACCTGAATGCCATCAACCTGATCGGCACCGACCAATGGAAAGATCTCGTCAGCGACGCCACGTTTGACGATATGCTCGCAACCGTGACCCTGGACCCGTATCAGACCCTGTGGATCACCAATCGCTGGTAGACCGCGCACCGGGAGCAGCCGTCATCGCGGGTGCTCCTCGTCCACGCTTTCCCGCGCTTTCACCCAGTGGCCACCTTTCAGCTGTACTTCAAAGCGCGCCCACTGGCGGAATTCCTCGCGCAGGCAGATATCCGTATCGTAAGCGCCATCGCCGGCGAGCACCTTGTAGATGATACGGTCACTGGTGGGCGGCGGCTCGCGAGACTCGTCGACCACCTGCCGAACGCTCCACCGTTTTCCCAGCTTGCCGTTGCTGTAACAGCGACCGGCAACAATTTCCCGCGGATGCACCACATTGCGTTCCGCGTGCTGTTTGGCCAGCTCCAGCAACTCGGTCAATCCCTCCGCCGTGATATCCACATAGGAGTCCTGCTCCTGAATGGCCGCGGCAAAGTCTTCCTGGGTGATTTCCGTTTCCCGCCCCGCTGGCTCGGCACTGCCGACCGGCTTCGCCTTTCGCCCCAGATGCACCGGGTAACGCCGCCAGTGAAACAGGCTGTTGAAGGCAATGGCGACCATCAGGATCAGCAGCACATTGGTAAAAATCGGCACCAGCAGGAAATCGAAACCCAGCTGGTACACCGCGTCACCGCCGGTGACGGCCGTCAGTGCGGTGGCCCCGCCCGGGGGGTGAATACAGCGCAGGTAATACATCGCCGCGACCGCAAGCCCCACAGCCACACCGGCAGCGACAAACGCGATGGCGATAAATTTGTGACAGACCACCCCCACAAACGCGGAGATCAGATGGCCACCGGCAAGAGACCAGGGCTGGGAGAGTGCACCGTGGGGCACCGCAAACAGCAATACGGCGCTGGCGCCCATGGAGGCGATAATGAAATAACTGGTGGAGACATCGATCAGATTCGCGGTCAGGGCCTGCCGGGTGGCCCAGAACACCGCCACAATCGCCAGCGCCGCGCCCAGTGCCGAAATCAGTTTTTCCCGGTGACTGGTATTGTTTTTCTCGATACCCAGATAAGCCCGTAATTCTCCGAACCAGAGTCTGATGTGCGATCGGGGTTTCATCGGCTGCCGTATCCACTTGCTGCGACGGGCCTCGTTGCCCGCCGGGAGCGGCATACTACTCGATAGCCTGCAGGGGAAGAAAGCGAGCCCCGAGCCTCTCAGCGCTCGACGGCACCTTCATGGCGCACGGCCAGCCGGCGCAAAGCACCGCTGTACCAGGCCACGGCAAATGCCAGGAAGCTGAATATGCCCGCCCACCAGAGGGTGGTCAGCGGCGCGGAAAATTCACTGATCACACCGGCCACCAGCGCGCCAATAGCCGCAGAACCGAACAGCGAAAGCTGATAAATGGAAATGATCCGGCTGCGCACCTGTTCCGGTGCCAGGATCTGCACGATGGATTTACCGAGCCCCGCGGATGCCGCGGCAACCGCGCCCCAGCAGGCACACAGAAACATCAGCCCGTAGGGCGTGGGGCCAAAACTGATGGCAATCATCAGTGCCGCGCTGTACAGCAGGCACATCAACACACCGCGCCCCGGCGTATCCCCCTGCCCGCGACGCAGCATGGCCACGGTGGCGATTACCGTCCCCACCACAAAGGCGATCTGTAGCGTGGCGTAATAACTGGCACCGCGACCGTAGCTTTCCGCCATCAGCGGCAGCACCACCAGAAATACCCCGATATGCACCAGGCCGTTGAAGCCCACCAGCAACACGAGTTCCAGAATCGCGCGACTTTTGCGCACCTCCGCAAACCCCTCCAGCAGCGCCGACGGTAATTTCAGCTGTGCCACCCGCGGAGCCGGGCCCAGGTGACGCATGGAAAAGAAAAACAGCGCGGCGACCACAAGCACCACCACCTGAATCAACAACAGCACTTCTGCGCCCCAGCTGTCGAAGCGGCTCGCCAGCAACATCCCGATGGCCTGCCCGCCGTACTGGGCCAGCATCATCCAGGTCACCGTGTGCTGTACCCGCGCTTCACTCAGGCGCGTGTTGCCATCCGCAGGCGTGCGGGCACAGCGCTGCACCAGGTTGTCCCGCGCCGGCTGCAGGAACGCCGTGCAGATGCCCAGGCTGACCCCGTACAGAATCAACAGGCCGAGGTTGGGCAACTGGTGAAGCAGGTAATAAGCGAGCGCGGCGTGACAGAGGCCGAGACCAAGACAGGACAGCGCGGCAACCCGCGCGGAGTCGAAGCGGTCAGCCAGGGCACCGCCGAACAGCAGGAAAAACAGATTCGGCAACAGCACCGACGCCTGGACCCAGCCCAGTTGCAGGGCCGGCAATTCCACCAGCGCCACCGCAATCCAGGGCAGCAGGACCACCTGCAGGCCGGTGGCAAGAGAAGTGCCACTGTAGCCGAGCAGAAATGTTCGCAGACGTGCCGCCAGTGCGGGAAATGCCATTTACAGAATCCGGAAAATCATTGGTGCTGCTATTTGTGCTGCTATTTTTGCTGCTACCGGCGCGAGGAAAACCCCGGAGCATTCCGGCACAGTGCGCGGTGCGGCAACGGCCGCGCCAAAAAAGGGGCGTTATTGTCCCACAGATCGCGGCACTTTGGGGCGCGTCAGGTCTGTACCTGTGTGCGCGCCTGGCGCGAAAGCCGTATGGGCCAGAAGCCGCGCAACAAACGGCGCAGCTGCTTTTCCGCCCGGGCATCGCCAGCGTAGGCCGCTCTTTCGTAGGCGCGGGTAATGCGCACAGCCATGGGCCCCAGACGCGGCAGCGCGCACTCAATACGCTGCGCGTACTCCCCGGGTGTCTCTCCCGGGTTGCGCGGCAGCCCGGCGCGGGCCATACGGCGACAGAAACGCAGATACAGGCGGCTGGCGACCGGCAGGGCCGGGCCCCGGCTGGACCATTTCAGCCATACGACGAGTACCAGCAGCGCCAGCAACAGCGGAATACCAATAAACAATGCCATGCGCAGGGGCGAAATCTCGCCCATCAGGCGCCGCAACAGTCCCTCCTGCCGCTCGCTGTCAAAGCTGACTACCGCCTGGTACCAGCGGTAATTGACCATGTCCCACTGCAGGCGCAGGCGGGTGACAAACGCAATCTTGTGCAGGGGCAACAGCGCATCCTGCATAAACTCCTCCGCGGCCGCGCTCTGCAAGCCATCCCGAATCCGCTCGGGTGCCACCGATGCCGTGGGATCCACCCGCACCCAGCCGCGCTCCGGAAGCCAGATTTCCGCCCAGGCGTGAGCGTCGTACTGGCGCACCAGCAGATACTCCTGCTGCTCTACCCACTCCCCACCCTGGTAGCCGGCCACCACACGGGCGGGCACCCCGGCGGCGCGCATGGTGAACACGTAGCTGCTGGCAAAGTGCTCACAGAAACCCTGGCGGGTGGAAAACAGGAATTCATCCACCGTATCCGCCCCCAGTGCCGGCGGCTTCAGCGTGTAGGTAAAACTGCGGTTGTACAGGGACAGCAGTGCCTGGGAGATGGCCTCGCCATCCAGGCCCTCTTCGAAGCGCGCCCTGGCCCAGGCGCGTGCGCGGGGGTTGCCGGAAGCCGGCAGCTGCAGGTTACGGCGCTGTTCCGCAGCGCTCATTCCGCTGTCAGCGACACTTTCCCGCGGCCAGGAGCGGACCTGGTAGGCGAGCCTGGCGCCCACCGGGGTCCGGTAGACCAGGGTGTCATCATCGGTCTCGCGCACGCCGCGGGTTTCCGAGTGCGGACGCGCGAGCGCAAACAGCCACGGATTGTGACTCGGCTCCTGGATGACCTGGTAGCGATAGCGTGGCCCCACCGCAGGCAGTGCGCGCTCACTGCCTGCACCGTCATAGCCGCGCCGATTGCTGCGCCCCCGCCCCCAGCGGGGGTAGCCGTCTGCGGCGTCGGGCTCACTCCAGCGGCGGCCGTCGAAGTGGGTGTACACCAACCCGCGCCAGTAGCGCTGCTCGGGCGGTGGCACCGCGCCGTCGAAAGAAATCCGCAGTGCGGGCTTGTCGGATTTGGACAGCTCGCTGAAATCGCCGGGACTCATGGAATCACTGATTCCCGTCGACGCGGCCTTGGTGTTCTGCGGCACTGCCCACAGGGGCCCAAGCCGCGGCATCACGACAAACAGCACCAGCATCACCGGCACCGCCTGTGCCAGCAACCGCGCGGACAACCCCAGTGCCCGGCCCGGGCGCGCGCTGCGCCGTCCCTGCTGGGCCACCAGTGCAGCGGTAATGATCACCACGCAGACGATCCCGTACAGGGCGTAGGGAATGGTCTGTTCGAATACGAACAGGGTGGCGGCGAGAAAATAGGCCAGCATCAGGCTCAGCAGTGCATCTCGCCGACTGACCAGCTCGATATTCTTGAGCGTAAAGGACACCGCCAGCAGCGCCACCATCGGCTCCAGTGCAAACCAGCGCCGGTAAGTGAGGACCAACCCGGCGACCACCAGCGATACCGCGAGCAACTTTGCCAGCCGCCCGGGCATCTCGCGACGACCGCGAAACACTTCCAGCCGCCAGTAAACAGCAATTACCCAGGCGCCGAGCAACCAGTTGGGCAGGTGCATGGTGTGCGGCAACAGTACCGCGAGCTGGGCGGCAAAAATCCACAGCAGGCTCTCCCGCGGCAACAGCGACTGCAGCTGGCTGGCTCCCGCACTCACTGGCTGACTCCCTGCACAGGAAACAGCGCCAGTGCGCTCAGCACCTTGTGCCTGTGCGCGGCGCCCAGATCCGGATCGATGGACTGCCCCGGCAATCGGAGCCCGTATGGCACCTGGGCCCGTTCCGCCTCCAGCACCCAGGCGCAGAGGTTACCGAGGCGCACTTCCACATCCCGCCCGCCGAGCAGATCCCAGTCCAACCACAGGCGGGCATCCGTGCCGCTGGCGTACTCCTTGCTGTTCAGGTCGCGGCCACCCGCGTACTGCTTCCAGGCCACATGGCGCAGCGAGTCGCCCGGCTGGTAGGCCTTCAATCCGACAAAGTCGTCCCCGCCGGAGGAGAAGGGCTTCTGCTGGTCCCCTTCCCCGACACTGGCGCCATATGGCAGCGGACCGGCGGACCTGGGCTGGGGGTAAACCAGAAATTCCACATCCAGGTCGACCCAGCTCCAGCAGCGGAATAACCCCAGGGGGAAGCGGCTTTGCACATGAATCCGCGGCGCCCGCACGCGCCCCCGCTGCAGCAGCGGCAGATCCAGACGAATCTCGCGCAGATCATCCTCCAGGATATCCACCTGCACGCCCTCTTCCGGCGGCCACGCCAGTTGCACCCGCTCGTGGTGGCGTTTGCCGGTTTTACCGAGTGCAATCCTGGCCTGGCCGTAGTCCCCGGCAAACGCGGGAAGGGTCTCGACCCGTTGCAGTTTAAGGCCGGAGAGGTTGGCGAAGGTGTGTATCGGCAGGATCACCAGCAGCCCCACCAGCAGGAAGGCGAGCGCCAGCACCAGGTTGTTCTCGTAGTTGGTGCCGAGCAGCCACAGCAGGAAAATCACCAGCAACAGCCCCATACCGGCGCCGGTGGGCAGCACAAAGAGCTTGCGGTGGTCGAGGGTCATGGTCGGCGCCGGCGGCAAACGGCGGTTGAGCCAGCGCAGCCAGCGCGCGCGAAACAGCGGCTTCACACCCGGTGCGTCAGCAGAAGTTTGCGATTGGATGGGTTGCACAGACACGTCGGCCTCTCGCCTCAGGCGGCAATGATGTCCACCTGGTGCATCATGCGCTCCACCAGCTGAGTGCCGTCGGTCCCGTCGCTCTGCAGGCGATGGCCGGCCACGGCGGGCAATACCGCCTGCAGGTCTTCCGGCAGCAGGTGTCCGCGATTGTGGATCAGCGCCCAGGCACGGGCGGCGTGTAGCAGGGCCAGGGCACCGCGGGGAGACAGGCCCACCGCGCACTCGGGACTCTGGCGGCTGTGCAGCACCAGGCGCTCCAGATAATCCAGCAGCGACTCGGATGCCTTCACCTGCCCTACCAGTGACTGCAGTTTGCGCAGCCCTTCACTGTTGATACGGGGTTTGATCTGGGCCAGCTGCGCGCGTGGATCCACGCCCTGAAACAGCGCCCGCTCCGCATCCCGCGTGGGATAACCGAGGCTGATGCGCATCAGAAAGCGGTCGAGCTGGGATTCTGGCAGCACGAAGGTGCCGGACTGCTGCAGCGGATTCTGGGTGGCGATCACAAAAAACGGCTCGGGCAGCGGGCGGGTCTCACCGTCGATACTGACCTGGCGCTCTTCCATCGCTTCCAGCAGCGCACTCTGGGTCTTGGGAGAACTGCGGTTGATCTCGTCAGCGAGCAGCAGCTGGCTGAAGACGGGACCTTCGTGAAAACGGAACTGGCCGGAGTCGCGCTCGAAAATACTGACACCGAGAATATCCGCGGGCAGCATATCGCTGGTGAACTGGACGCGTTTGTAGGAGAGGCCGAGCACCTGCGCCAGCGCGTGCGCCAGGGTGGTCTTGCCCATGCCGGGCAGATCCTCGATCAGCAGATGGCCCCGGGCCAGCAGGCAGGCCAGCGCCAGTTTTACCTGGTGCTCTTTGCCCAGAAGCACTTTGCCGATATCGGCGACAATGGCGGAAATGATCTTTTGCACGGCAAATCCATTACTGCTCGGTTTTTGTTCACTAGCTAACAATGATAGGCCCCGCATTGAGCAGGACCATTTATCATGTCACATTCCGCGCCATTGTGACCCTTTTACGTGAGCACCGACAAGCCTCGCGCCAGATCCACCTTCAGGTCTTCCACGTTTTCGAGCCCCACCGAAATACGGATCAGATTTTCACTGATACCCGCCTTCTCCTTGTCTTCCTCACTCAGGCGGCCGTGGGTGGTAGTGGCCGGGTGCACGATAGTGCTTTTCGCGTCGCCAAGGTTCGCGGTGACGGAGAAGATCCGGCACGCATCGATCACCTTCCACGCCGCCTCGCGCCCGCCCTTCACACTGAAACTGAACACCGCACCAAACGCGGATTGCTGCGCCGCCGCCAGCTGGTGGTTGGGATGGCTGGGCAGGCCCACGTAATTGACCTTCTCCACCTGCGGCTGCTCTTTTAGCCACCAGGCCACATCCAGTGCGCTGGTGCAGTGCGCCTGCATGCGCAGCTTGAGGGTTTCCAGCCCCTTGAGGAAAACCCAGGCATTGAACGGGCTCATGCTGGGGCCGCAGGTGCGCAGGAAAATCACGACCTCATCCATCACCTCTTTCTTGCCCACGACCACACCACCGAGACAACGGCCCTGGCCATCCAGGAACTTGGTGGCGGAATGCACAACAATATCCGCCCCCAGTTCCAGCGGGCGCTGCAGAGCCGGCGTACAGAAACAGTTATCCACCACCAGCTGGGCACCGGCACTGTGCGCAAGATCCGCCATGGCGCGAATATCCGCCACCTCACACAGGGGGTTAGACGGCGTCTCCATAAACAGCAGCCTGGTGTCCCCATCCAGCGCGTCTTTCCAGGCCTGGAAATCGGTCAGGTCCACAAAGGTGACTTTGACACCAAACTTGATCATGTAACGGGTAAACAGTGCAGTGGTGGTTCCGAACACACTGCGCGAGCAGATCACCTTGTCGCCACTTTTCAGCAGCGCCATGCACAGGCTGAGAATCGCCGCCATACCACTGGCCGTCGCCACCGCCGCCTCACCGCCTTCCATCGCGGCGATACGCTGTTCAAAGGTGCGCACCGTGGGGTTGGTATAGCGCGAATAGACATTACCGGGAGAGTCCCCGGAGAAACGCGCAGCGGCTTCCGCCGCGGAGGGAAAGACGTAACTGGAGGTGGCGTAAATGGATTCGGAGTGCTCGCCTTCCGCCGACCGGCTCTGGCCTGCACGTACCGCCAGCGTTTCCAGTGCGTAGCCGTCGTCTTCAAACATGGATTAACCGTCCCGGGTTTCAAATAAGTGGAACCGGCAATCTTAACCCATGACGGCAATTGAATCCGAATGAATAACGAAAGCTACGAAGTACTATGCCCTAAATCGAAGGCGGAGTGACGGGGATCCATTTTCAGAAGCGTCGGCGACAGGGACGTCGCCGACGCAGCCTACAGGGATGTATTCATGGCGGTTCTGAAAATGGATCCCCGGCGCTGCGCCGCCCATGCCCCAGGCTACGAAGCAATCCCCAAGAAGCTTCGTAGCCAGTCACAGTGGCGGCGCCGCTACCAAGAGTTGTTTGCGAGACACGCCGTAAACCCATCCCTGGGGGCTCTTCCGCGAGGTCCCTCTCGCGGAAGGTCTCGCAAACAACTCTTGGCATCGACGCCTTCTCATCCGCCATAAACACTTCGGCCCACCAATTGGTGGGCCGAATTAATAAGTAAACAAAGCTCGAACTCGTTACAACGAGCTATCGTTGCCCTTACCCTTGGCACTGTCATTGCGGGCAGCGTGCAGGTTCTCCAGGTATTCCGGGGTCACGTCGCCGGTGATGTACTTGCCATCAAACACCGCGCAATCAAACTCCTTGATCTCGCTGTTACCGTCTGCCGAAGACACCACCAGATCGGGAAGATCCTGATAAATCAGCCAGTCAGCACCAATCTCCTCGCACACCTCTTCCGTCGTGCGCTCATGAGCAACCAGTTCGGTCGCGGATGGCATATCGATACCGTAAACGTTCGGGTACTTCACCGCCGGCGCCGCCGAAGCAAAATACACCTTCGCCGCACCCGCCTCACGGGCCATCTGGATAATCTGCTTGCAGGTCGTACCACGCACGATGGAATCGTCCACCAGCAACACATTCTTGCCGCGGAACTCCAGCTCGATCGGGTTCAGCTTCTGGCGCACCGACTTCTTGCGCTGCTTCTGACCCGGCATGATGAAGGTGCGGCCGATATAGCGGTTTTTCACCATACCCTCACGGAACTTCACTCCCAGACGGTGTGCCACCATCTGGCCCGCAGAGCGGGAGGAATCCGGAATCGGAATCACCACATCGATATCGTGGTCCGGGCGCTCGCGCAGGATCTTTTCCGCCAGATGCTCGCCCTGACGCAGGCGCGCCTTGTGCACAGAGACACCATCCATGATGGAATCCGGACGGGCGAAATACACATGCTCGAAGATACACGGGCGCAGCTGCGGGTTGTCCGCACACTGCTCCGAGTGGACGGTGCCGTCCAGCTCGATATAGATACACTCGCCCGGCGCCACATCGCGCACCAGGGTGTAACCCAGCACATCCAGCGCCACGGATTCGGAGGCCACCATATACTCGGTGCCCTGATCCGTTTCACGCTTGCCGTACACCAGCGGGCGAATGCCGTTGGGGTCGCGGAACGCCACCACACCGTAGCCGACAATCATCGCCACACAGGCGTAACCGCCGCGCACACGCTTGTGTACCGCGCGCATGGCCGTGAAGATGTCTTCAGCCTTGGGCTGGAGCTTGTGCTGCTTGTGCAGCTCGTGGGCAAAGACGTTGAGCAGGACTTCGGAATCGGAGTCGGTGTTGATGTGGCGCAGGTCCTGCTGGAAGATCTGCTCCTTCACCTCGTCGACGTTGGTGAGGTTGCCATTGTGGGCCATGGCAATGCCGTAGGGAGAGTTGACGTAGAACGGCTGGGCCAGCGCCGGGCCGGAGCTACCGGCGGTGGGATAGCGCACATGGCCGATACCAAAGTTGCCCGTCAGGCGCTGCATATGGCGTGCACGAAACACATCGCGCACCAGACCATTGGCCTTTTGCTGATTCAGGCGGTCACCATCACAGGTGACAATGCCCGCGGCATCCTGGCCCCGGTGCTGCAACAGGGTGAGCGCGTCGTACAACTGTAGATTGACGTCACTCTTACCGACGATTCCAACGATGCCACACATACTTCAGATAACCCCAGTCATTTCGAAATGGTCATGGTGATCCCGCGCTGCCTCCCGCAGCCCAACGATCATTCAATTTGCCCTGCGAAGAAGTCCTTGATCGCGCCTGCCGCTTCGCGCGCGCGATCCTCAAATTCTAGAAAATGCGGTATCAGGGTCGATTCCTGCCACCAGGCGTCTTCATTCACCGGCGCCAGCGCCGGGGCGAAGATCAGCAGCGCCATCACGATGATGCAGCCGCGAAACAATCCAAATACCATCCCCAGGACCCGGTCCGTGCCGGAAAGGCCGGTGGCCTCCACAAAGGCAGACAGGGTCATATTCAGGCCGGCTCCGGCCAACAGGGTGAAGATGAACAGGATGGCAAAGGCGGCAATGGCCTGCAATGAAGGTGTATCGACAAGGTTGGAGAGCAGTGGCGCCAGCTGGTCGCGAAACATCATCGCCACTACGAACGCCGCCACCCAGGTGAGCAGCGACAGGACTTCGCGCACGAAGCCTCGGCTCAAGCCGATCAGCGTGGAGATGGCGACGATTGCCAGAATGGTCCAGTCAGCCCAGTTCATTCAACCCTACCTGCTACGCGGCGGCTGCCGCGAAGAGCGCGCATTCTAACTTACCGACCGGAGCCCGTGAAGCAGTTCACCAAAACCCGGCAAATGGCCCGATGAAAGGGCCCTATGGTAGGGTCGCCCCGGCGGGCGCGGTATCAGGCCCGGTAGCGCAGGATCAGGGTTTCCGTCTTCAGCAGCTTGTCCAGCTCCTGCTTTTCTGACTGGGCGTCCACGCGGCTCAGCTTGGGACCGACAAACACCCGCACCAAGCGGCCTTTGGGGGTATCCACCGCCCGCGTATAGGCACGGAAACCGGCGTCCATCAGCTTGTCGCGCATGCGCTCGGCACTGGCGGGCTCCTTGTAGGCTCCCACCTGCACCACCCAGCCCTCGGGCAGGCCTTTGTCGTCCAGCTGGGTTTCCTCGGCCGGCAACTGCACCTGCGGGCTCGCTTCGGGCTTCTGCACCTGCTCGGCTTCAGCTGCCGCTTTGGGTGCCGCGGCCACGGCCTCCGGCTCAGGCTCCGCGGGTTGCGGATTCTCCAGTGAAACGGACTCCGGATCCGGCGCCGGGGACTTCTGCTCGACAAAATCCGGCTGGAACACCTCCTCTACCGGAGGCGCAGGCTCCACCTCTTCTACCGGCTGCGGCTCGGCGATGGTGATGGGCTTGATGTCCGGCGCCGGGGGAATCTGGCTGGTCACGTCGATATAGCGCGCGCCCTCGCGATCGAACAGGGTCGGCAAAAAGATCACCGCCAGGGCCGCCAGCACCAGCGCGCCCACGATGCGCTGCTTGACCCCGTCGTTCAATCGGCGCGAACCACTCCGGCTCTGCGAGGAGCGGTTATTCGAAGAATAGGCGTCAGAGTCACTGTCCCGGCTGGGCATCTTGTTGTTCTCTTGTAATCTGGAGTACCTCTGCAACGGTAAAGAAAGAACCGAAGACAAGCAACCTGTCTCCCGCCTCCAGTTGCCCCACCGCTCGCTCCAGCTGCTGCGCCACCGGCATACACGGCTCGGAGATCCGCTCCGCCGGCACGCCCGCGGCCCTCAGGCCAGCCAGAATCTGCCCGGCATCCGCCGCGCGGGCGTTGTCCGGCAACAGCGCTGGAAACCACTGCCCAATAAAGGGGGTCAGCGGCTCCACCAGCCCGCCCAGGTCCTTGTCCGCCATGACCGCCACCAGCGCCAGTGTGCGGCCCGCCACCGGGTGACTCCCCAGCCAGCCCGCCAGATACTCCGCCGCCGCCGGGTTGTGGCCTACATCCAGCACCAGATCGCGCCCTTTCCAGGCAAGCGCCTGGCAACGCCCCGGCATCTGCAGGCTCTCCAGCGTCGCACACACCGCATCCGCCCCCGGCAACTCCCCCGCAATCGCCAGCGCCGTCATCGCCGCGGCCACGCTGGCCGGTGGCAGATGAAGCTCCGGCAAACCGATCACCAGCTCCGGCTCCGCCTCGAGCCGATACTCCATATGCCTCCGGTCCCCCTGCAGGGAAAACTGGCGACCAATAAAATAACTCTCGCACCCCAGCTTGCCGGAGACATCGATCACCGACGCCGGCGGCCACGGGTCCGCACACACAAACGTCTTGCCCGCGCGCAGAATCCCCGCCTTCTCACGCCCGATCACCTCCCGGTCACTGCCCAGCCAGGCCTCGTGATCCACCGCCACACTGGTGATGATCGCAATATCCGGATCGACAATATTGACCGCATCCAACCGCCCACCGAGCCCCACCTCCAGCAGCGCGAATTCCACATCCGCCTGCCTGAACAGCCAGAAAGCCGCCAGCGTGGTGAACTCGAAATAGGTCAGACTCGTCTCACCCCGCGCCTGCTCCACCGCCTCGAACGCGGCGATCAGCTGCGCATCGTCCACTTCCTGGCCATCGATGCGGATGCGCTCGCTGAAGCGCAGCAGATGCGGCGAACTGTACGCCCCCACCGAGTGGTCGCCGGCACGCAACAGCGCCTCCATGGTGCGCACACAACTGCCTTTGCCATTGGTCCCCGCCACCGTAATCACCCGCCGCGCCGGCGTCAGTACGTCGAGTGTCCTGGCAACGGAAGCGACACGCTCCAGGCCAAGTTCTATTTCTGTGGGGTGCAGCTGTTCCAGGCGGGAGAGCCAGGATTGAAGATCACGCATGAGATCACCGGTGCTTATTCAGATGAGGGGATTTTAGTAAGGAAATACGAGCAGAGGGACTTGATGCGAAGTGACGAGCGCAAAGCGAAGGGGACGCTACCGGGTGGACCTTTGTGAGACCTTCAAAAACAGGATGTTTTTGCAGAGCCCCCAGGGATGGGTTCACGGCGTGTCTCACAAAGGTCCACCCGGTAGCGGCCCCGCCACTGAAGAGGGCGGGGCCAAGACGAAATCAGTTGTTGGACAATTTACCGAGCAACCGACCAACCGTATTCCGCATTTCGCTGCGCGGAATGATCATGTCGATGGCGCCGTGCTCCAGCAGGAACTCCGCGCGCTGGAAACCTTTCGGCAGCTTCTGGCGAATGGTCTGCTCGATGATATTCGGCCCGGCAAACCCGGCGCGCGCGCCCGGCTCCGCCGCATTGATATCCCCCAGCAACGCCAGGGACGCCGAAACACCACCGTACACCGGATCCGTCATGATCGAGATGTAGGGCACACCCGCCATCCGCAACTTCTCCAGCACCGCCGACGTCTTCGCCATCTGCATCAGCGAGATCAACGCCTCCTGCATACGCGCACCACCGGTCGCCGAAAAGCACACCAACGGAATATTCTCATCCAGTGCACGCTGGGCCGCACGGGTAAACTTCTCACCCACCACATAGCCCATGGAACCGCCGTGGAAGGCAAACTCGAACGCAACCGCCACTACCGGCTTGCCTTCCAGCAGCCCCTGCATCGCCACCAGCGCATCTTTCTCACCGGTCGCCTTCTGCGCCTGGGTCAGGCGATCCTTGTACTTTTTCACATCCTTGAACTTCAGGCGATCCACCGGCTCCACATCGGTCGCCAGCTCCTCCCGGTGCTCCGTATCCAGGAACATATCCAGGCGGCGGCGGGCGCCGATACGGAAGTGGTGCTCACACTTGGGGCACACATCCAGATTGCGCTCCAGCTCCGGCAGGTACAGGGTGGAATCGCACTTCACACACTTCTTCCACACACCTTCCGGCACCTTGCTGGCCCCAGCGCGACGTTCGGTGCGAATCACCGAAGGAACAATTTTTTCTAACCAGCTCATTGTGTTTCCAAAATCCGATAGTCTGATGCTTGCTGAATTCGGTCACTGCCGGTCACAGGCAGCGGTAATAGAGGGCCGAGGATAAATGACCGGCAATCCTGAAACCGCGAATTAAACCACTTTAAAAAACATTGCACTTGGCCAGATAAGCCGCGCATTCGGGCTTTCTGGCCAGCGGGCGATTACATGCAAAATATCGATCAGTTATCCAGAGCCGCGCGCATTTCCGACACCAGAGCACCGATACGGTCCTTGGCGGCGGCACCATCGGCGGAGTCTCCCACCGCGGAGACCAGCACGCTGCCCACTACCGCGCCATCGCCGTCGGCACTCACCGCCTTCGCGGAAGCGCCGTCCTTGATACCGAAGCCCACACACAGCGGCAGGTCGGTATGGCGGCGAATCCGCGCCAGGTTCTCGCGCACCGAATCCAGATCCAGGTGGCCGGCACCGGTCACCCCTTTCAGGGAAACATAGTAGACAAAGCCGCTGGCCAGCTCGGTAATCTGCGCGATTCGCGCATCACTGGTGGTGGGGGTCAACAGGAAAATGTTGCGCAGGTTGCGCGCGTTCAGCAGCTCGTTGAGCGGCCCCGCCTCTTCCGCCGGCAGGTCCACGGTGAGCGCGCCGTCAGCGCCGGCCTCTTTCAGGCCATCGGCAAATGCCTCGGCCCCCATTTTTTCGATGGGATTGAGGTAGCCCATCAGGATCACCGGGGTGTCGGCATCTTTGCCGCGGAATTCCTTCACCAGTGCCAAGCACTTGCGCAGGGAAGCCTTGTGCGCCAGGGCGCGCTCATGGCCCTTCTGGATTACCGGCCCCTCCGCCATTGGGTCAGAGAAAGGTACCCCCAGCTCGATCAGGTCGGAGCCACTGGCTACCAGCTGGTGCATCAGGTCCACGGTATTTTCCAGGCCACCGTCACCGGCAACGATATAGGTTACCAGCCCCTTGCGCCCCTCGCTGCGGAGCTTGGCAAAACGGCGATCAATTCTGTTCTGTTCTTCACTCACCGTGTCACTCCCTACACTTCAATGCCGTCGATGGCGGCCACAGTGAAAATATCCTTGTCGCCGCGACCGGACAGGTTCACGACAATGTTCTGGTCCGCGCGCATGGTGGCCGCCAGCTTCAGGCCATAGGCCACTGCATGGCTGGACTCGAGCGCAGGAATGATCCCTTCCGTACGCGTCAGTGTACGGAAGGCATTCAGGGCCTCATCGTCATTGATCGCGACATACTCCACGCGGCCGATATCCCGCAACCAGGCGTGCTCCGGTCCAACTCCCGGGTAATCGAGGCCCGCAGACACCGAGTGGGTCTCGATAATCTGGCCGTCTTCGTCTTCCATCAGGTAGGTGCGGTTGCCGTGCAATACACCGGGCACACCGTCGTTCAGCGGCGCCGCATGACGACCGGTTTCGACCCCATCACCACCGGCTTCCACGCCGTACATCTTCACCGACTCGTCACTGAGGAACGGGTGAAACAGACCGATGGCGTTGGAGCCACCGCCCACGCAGGCAACCAGCGCGTCCGGCAGCTGACCGAACTGCTCCAGGCTCTGGCGGCGCGCCTCGCGGCCGATGACGGAATTGAAATCGCGCACCAGCTGCGGATAGGGGTGTGGGCCAGCCACGGTGCCAATGATGTAGAAGGTGTCGTCTACATTGGTGACCCAGTCGCGCATGGCTTCGTTCATGGCGTCCTTCAGGGTCTTGGAGCCGGACTCCACCGGGATGACTTCCGCACCCAGCAGTTTCATGCGGTACACATTGGGGGACTGGCGCTTGACGTCCTCCGCACCCATGTACACCGCACACTTCAGCCCCAGACGCGCCGCTACCGTGGCGGTGGCCACACCGTGCTGGCCGGCACCGGTCTCGGCGATCACCCGGCTCTTGCCACTGTGCTTGGCCAGCAGCGCCTGCCCCACGGTGTTGTTCACCTTGTGGGCGCCGGTGTGATTGAGGTCTTCACGCTTGAGCCAGATTTTCGCGCCGCCCGCCTCGGCGGTCAGTCGCTCTGCCAGATACAGCGGCGACGGACGTCCGACATAGTGGGCCAGGTCATAATCAAACGCCGCCTGGAATTCCGGGTCGTTCTTCAGGCGCTGATACATTTCCTGCAGTTCATCCAGGGCGCTGATCAGGGTTTCCGATACAAAGCGCCCACCGAACTCACCGAAGTGCCCGCGGGCATCGGGATAGGCCCCGTAATCAATGGGGGATGTGGGTTTACTCACTGCTCAAACTCCTTGTGTCAATTCTGTACGACTGGCGCCGCTGAATGCAGCAGCGCGGGCGGCGCGTATAAATTCGTGTACTTTGGCCGCGTCTTTGCGACCGGGCGCCGCCTCCACGCCACCGCTCACGTCCACCGCCTGGGGCCGGGCCTCGGTGATGGCCGCGGCAACATTTTCGGGGTTCAGGCCGCCGGCGAGGATGATCTGGCGATCGCTGCCTTGCGGTACCCGCTGCCAGTCAAAGGTGTCGCCGGTGCCGCCGGGGACGCCCTTGCGGTAGGCGTCGAGGAGAATACCGCGGGCATCGGGAAATGCGGCCATGGCCTCCACCGGATCCAGTTCCGGCTTCATGCGCAGGGCCTTGATGTAGGGGCGCCGGAACTGGCGGCAATAGGGGGCATTCTCACTGCCGTGGAACTGCAGCAGATTCAGCGGCACCTGCTCGAGCACCGCTTCCACCTGCTCGGGATGGGCATCCACGAACAGGCCGGTGAGCACCGCAAACGGCGATACCGCACGGGCAATCTCCGCCGCCTGCTCCGGGGTCACATTGCGAGGGCTTGGGGGGTAAAACACCAGACCAAGTGCATCTGCGCCGGCATCCACCGCCAGGCGGGCATCTTCAACACTGGTAATTCCGCAGATCTTAACGCGCATCATCCATATACCGTCGCCGCAGGTAAATTCCGAACAGCCCGCGATACTAGCAGATCAGCGGATTGCGCGAAACGCGACCACCGCCCTCACCGGCTATCGTTATCAATGGCTCCCAGCGGCAGCGGCACCAGCAGGGGGCCGGGGGACCACACCGGCAGGGTAAATTCTTGCGGATACTGTACATCCACCAGGTACAGACCGTGGGGTGGCGCGGTCACACCAGCGGCGGCCCTGTCCCGCGCCTCGAGTACTTCGCGCACCCATTCCGGTTTGCGGTCACCGCGACCCACGGCCATCAGCACACCGGCGATATTGCGCACCATATGGTGCAGGAACGCGGTAGCGCTGACCTCCAGCACGATCAACTCCCCCACCCTGCCAATATCCAGCCGGGTCAGCTTGCGCACCGGTGAACGCGCCTGGCACTGGGCAGCGCGAAAACTGCTGAAGTCGTGCTCACCAATAAGATACCGGGCCCCCTCGCGCATGGCGGCCATATCCTGATGCCGCTCGGTCCAGGTCACCTCAGTGGCGGCCTGGGCGGAACGGGTTGGCGCACTGTGAATCAGGTAGCGATAGGTGCGATTGCGCGCGGAAAAGCGCGCGTGAAACTGCGCCGGCACTTCCTGCGCCCAGTGCACCCGCACATCAAACGGCATCTGGGTGTTCACGCCCTGGATCCAGGCCTTGGTGGGACGTACGGCAGTCGTATCGAAGTGGATCACCTGCCCGGTGGCATGCACGCCCGCATCGGTGCGCCCGGCACACACCAGGGTCACCGGTTCCGCCGCCACCTTGGAAATGGCCTTCTCCAGCGTTTCCTGCACCGTCAGCGGGTCATGACTCTGTTTCTGAAACCCGCGCAGTTGGGTACCGCAGTATTCCACGCCGAGCGCAATCCGCCGCAGCCCTTCCGGCAGCTGCTCGCCCGGCGGGACTTCGCCGTTGGGCTTGTACTGGTAAATCTTGTCTCTCATGCGCCGGAATTTTACACCTCGGAGAAAAAAGAGCATTCCCTAAAAAAGAAAGACCCCGCACGAGGCGGGGTCAAAGTGTTGTCGCTGTAGATAGCGTGAATAAATCAGATCAGCTCAGGCGCTCCAGCATGTCCCTGGCGCGCTGCTGGTGTTCACCGGCGGCCTCCTCGACGACTTCGCCGAGAATTTCGCGCGCGCCGTCCTTGTCACCCATATCGAGATAGGCCTGGGCCAGTTCCAGCTTGGTGCTGACTTCATCACTGCCTTCCAGCAGGTTCAGCTCGGAATCCAGGTCGCTCTCCAGGTTGAAGCTCAGGTCGCCCAGCTCGGCGTCGTCCGCGGATGTTTGCGCGGCGGGCTGCTGCGCGGGCGCGTCTTCAGCAACGGCGAGGTCCAGGTCCCCATCCAGCTCGAGGTCGGCAGAGCCAGCGGAAGAGGCACCACGCTCAGCGGCCGGCTCTGCCGCGAAGTCGCCACCGTCCAGCGTCAGGTCACCCCCGTCAAGATCCAGCTCACCCAGGTCGATGGAATCCAGATCCAGACCATCGAAATCGTCGCCGAAACTGTCCAGTTCGTCGTCCTGCTGCGCCTCCGCATCGCGGTGCTCGCCGGCATCGCCCAGCTCGAGATCGCCGTCGTCTTCCATCGGCGTCAGGTCGAGGTCAAATTCCAGGCCGCCATCTTCCACCGCCTCAGCGGTGGCGTTCTGGGATTCGGCTTCAATCCCGTCGGACGCACCCAGTGCGCCAGCATCGGCCGTAGTCGCCGGTTCGGCACCAAAGTCGGTATCCAGATCCAGACTGTCGAGACCCTCGAGGTCCAGCTCACCGTCGGCCATCAGGCCGTCGATATCAAAACTGTCGTCTTCCGCCGCAGGCTGCTCGGCGGCCGGCTCGGACTCTGCCGCTCCCGCATCGAGATCCAGGTCGAAAGAGACTTCTTCCTGTTGCGACTCAGAGGAAGCGTCGTCCAGGGACAGCTCGCCATCCAGCTCATCGCCCAGGTCGAGGGACAGGTCATCCAGCAAACCGAAGTCATCGTCTTCACCCGCGGCCGGCTCTGCGTTGCTGCCAGACTTGCTGCTGGAGAACTCATCGAGGTCGTCAAAGCTGGCTTCGCTGTCGAAGTCCGCACCCATATCATCCAGCTGCGCCGCTTCCAGAGACTCACTGGAGAAGTCATTTTCCGGTGCCACGAAAGCGCCGATACCGGCGATGGTCTCGCGCAGGCGCGCCGCGCGGTCTGCCGCCGGACCGTCGCTGTAACCCAGCAGCTGCCGGTAGTGTTCGTCAAACTGCTCGCCATTCTGCAGGTTGGCGTAGACCTCCAGCAGCATCAGGCGCGCGTCGATATTTTCCGGCGTGGCCTTCAGCCCCGCCAGCAGCTTGGCTTCCGCTTCCGGGTACTGGTCCAGAGACAGGTGAATCTCGGCTTCGGCAATCGGGTCGTCGGTCTCAACCTCACCCAGCTGGTCGAGATCGAAGGTTTCGTTGGCCTCCATTTCTTCGACCGCGGCGAGATTGTCGTCTTCATCGTTCAGCTCGGGCGCATCGGCCAGCGCGCGCTCGGCGGCCATTTCGGCTTCCACCTGGCGAATGGCTTCCTCTTCTTCCTTGCGGCGACGCCAGGTGAAGAAACCAAACAGGCCAACCAGCAGGGCGCCAGCGCCGATACCGATGGGCACCATGTTATCCATCACGCGCTCGACCAGCGTCGGTTCGGGACGGGTCTGAACCACCACGCGGTTGCGCGTAGCGTCCTCTTCTTCCGCTTCGGGCTGCGCAGCGGCTTGCGGCGCGGTTTCAGCGGCCGGCTCAGCATCTGCCGTTTCTTCCGCAAACACCTGGCTCTGGCTCTCGTCTCCCGCCAGTGCTTCGGTGCCCTCTGCGGCTTCCTCGGCCATGCCGTCAACCGCTTCCTCGCCGAGATCCGAGACCTCATCGACGGACTCGGTGGCGTCGGCGCTCTGCTCGGCGGCGGCCTGAACAGCCTGCAGTTCATCATTGGAGACCTCGACCAGGCGCTCCATGGTATCGATCTGCTCGTTCAGCTCGCCGATGCGATCCTGCAGCTCGGTGTTTTCCAGACGGGACTTGTCGAGCTCTTCCTCGGTCACCGCCAGCTCGCCCTCGAGGGCCTCGCTCTCACCGGTGCCACTGCCGGAACCGGAGAGTACAGACTCGTTGTCGCCAGGTGCCGCCAGGGAAACGCGCCCTTCCAGCACATCGCTTTGCGCGGTCTCTTCCACCGCCGCGCGGCCGTCCAGCGGCGCGCCAGTGACATCCGCCGTACCCACACGCTCGCGCCAGGCGTCGTTCTGGGTCGCCACCTGGGAGACCGCTTCGGTCAGGGTCAGGTTGCGCACTTCTTCTGCGGTCGGCAGGCGCAGCACCGCGCCCTTCTTCAGCAGGTTGATATTGTTGTTGATAAACGCTTCGGGGTTGAGGCGCTGGATTGCCAGCATCGTCTGCTGGACCGAGAGATCGCGGGTTTCGCGGCTGTCGCGGGCGATCTCCCACAAGGTCTTGTTGGCTTCTACCGGGCCGTAGACGCGGCTGCCGCTGTCCGCAGGCGTCTGGGCCTGCAGCTCCATGGGCTCTTCCGCGGGCGCCTCGTACACCGGCTGCTGCGGCTCGGCGGCGACGTTCGCGGAGGTGCTTTCGGGCGTGGTTTCGGCGGCCGGTGCCGGCTGTTCTACCGGCGCCTGCACGGGTTCCGGAGCGCGCTGCACGGTAGGTTGCAGCGGTCTCTGTACCGGCGCATCGCGACGCACCTGCTGGCGCTCACGCTCGGCAGCGCGTACCGGCTGGGAAGCGGTAGTGGTGGAGAAGGCCGGCAGGTCCATCAGCAGGGTGTATTCGCGCAGCAGGCGGCCGCTGGGCCAACGGGTCTCTACCAGGAAATTCAGGAAAGGTTCGCGGATCGGGGTGCGGCTGGAAATCCGGACAACGGGCTGGCCGCTGGAGTAGTCCACCTCAAAGCGCAGCTCGTCGAGCAGGTAAGCGCGCTCGACGCCGGCGCGCTCGAAATCCTCGGTGCTGGCCAGACGGACCTTGATCTCACTCTCACCAAGGCCGCGAGTCTGAAGCAGGTTGATTTCCGCATTGAGAGGTTGGTTCAGGGTTGAGTTCAGTTTGATCTCACCCAGACCGAGTGCCAGAGCCCCATTACCACCCAGTGCGCTGACCAGACCTACCGCTAGTGCCAGCTTTTGCACACGCATATCCGATTCCCTTTATTGTTAGAATCACACCGAAACCTGCACAAAAATCACCCAACGGATTCACAGGCAACGGCTTTGTGCAGTCATCATTCTGCACAATAATTACTCAAAAGAACCAGTGCTCAGACACCAGGCTCCACTCTCCGGCGATACTTCCGTAAAGAAAGAATCGCCCCCCGAAAAAGACCAGGCCCACCTGACGACTTCTCACTTTTCGCGGCACTACCCCCCAGGTATTACCGCCGCCGCTACCGGGCGAAGTTAAGAAGAAACCTTCAGAAAGGCCGCTAAGTATTAAATATCAATGGGTTTTTAGCAACAAGTGGACAATCTGTACACAGTTAATTGCCACGTCTTTGCGCAAATTGTCGGATGCCGCACAAAAAACAACCTGTCGCGGATTGATCAACCCGGCACGCAAGCGACCCAGCAGGGTATTTTCACTGCCGACCGCATCTTGCGCCGAAGGGCGCTCGCGCATTTCCAGCCGCGCCCCGTTGGTGAGCAGACCGCGCACGGTATCCAGCGGCTGCTCCTCGTTCAGTGACACGCTCAGGTTGGCCAACTGGCCGTGGAATACCGACGCGGTATTGATGGTGGCATCGAGCGCGACTTCATCACCCAGCAACCGGCGCAGCTCCAGCACCAGCGCCAGCTCACTGAAGCTGTGGCCACTTTCCAGCGGCGCCTCGGCGGAACTCAGGTGGTTGAACGCGAGACGCTGACCGGTGGCTTCATCCACATCCGGTTCCTGCCCGTTGAACAGGCGCGCGGTCTGCGCCGCCGCGGCATCCACACTGCGTTTGCCCAGCGCGGACACCGGCTGGTTCAACACCACTTCCACCGACTGCAGTTGCGACTTCAGCGGGTACAGGGCTTCGGCGATCATCGCCGCGCCGGCACCGGGCACCGCAATCACCTTGCGGTCGTGCTCATCGCGCTCGTTCAGCTGCGCGGGGTTCAGCAGCGGATGCACCAGTGCCACACTCTCGTCGCCACGGGTAATGCCCGCCGCATCCACGATCCAGGCGCCCGCCTGCTCGGCCTGCGCCAGTACATCCTTCGCGGGATCTTCCGCGGTCAGCAGCAGAACCACCTGTTGCGGGGTAAAGGTAAAGTCTTTGAGCGGGGTTACCGGCACACTGCGGTTGGCGAACACCTGCGGATCTGCCTCCGCTTCATCCGCAATCACCAGCTTGAGCTGGGCGGGAGTGACGGTTTTGCGCTCTTCCAGGATCTCCAGCAGGGCGTCAAAGGGCGCGCTGCCAACCCCCAGGATCACCAGTTCACGGGTGGACTCGGACATAGTTGTACTCATGGACGGTTTCGGTCGCATCTCCGCCAGTTCGGCGAATAAAGCAACAGGCTAAAAATGCGGGGGATTATACTCGCGGAGAGTCGGGGGGGAAGCCGTGAGGGCAATTCTCACCGGCTCGAAAGGAAATGGTGGCGGTGCCGCTACCGGGTAACACCTTGTGAGACACGCCGTAAACCCATCCCTGGGGGCTCTGCACCGCCATCCATGGCGGTGAAGGTCTCACAAGGTGTTACCCGGCATCGACACCTTCGCTCGAACAATTGCGCTCTAAATTGCCAATTAAAGCTTGCCGAGCAAGATCAGCAATACACGACGCAGCGGCTCGGCGGCGCCCCACAGCAGCTGGTCACCGACGGTGAAGGCATTCAGGTATTCGCCGCCCATGCTCAGCTTGCGCAGGCGACCGACCGGGATATCCAGCTTACCGGTGACCGCGGTCGGAGTCAGCTCTTTCAGGGTCACTTCGCGGTCGTTGGGAACCACTTTCACCCAGTCGTTGGCGGAGCCGATGATCTTCTCGATCTCTGCCAGCGGCAGATCCTTCTTCAGCTTCACGGTGAATGCCTGGCTGTGGCAGCGCATGGCGCCGATGCGCACACAGGTGCCGTCGACCGGCACGGTGCTGTCGGTAGCTAGGATCTTGTTCGCCTCTACCTGCGCCTTCCACTCTTCGCGGCTCTGGCCGGTTTCCAGCTGGGTGTCGATCCACGGCAGCAGGCTGCCGGCCAGGGGCGCACCGAATTCGCTGGTGGGGAAATCGCCACTACGCATGTTCTCCACCACCTTGCGATCGATTTCCAGAATCGCACTGGACGGATCGGCCAGCTCGTCGGCCACGCCGTCGCGGATGCTGCCCATCTGGGAAATCAGCTCGCGCATGTTCTTGGCACCGGCGCCACTGGCCGCCTGGTAAGTCTGTGCGGTAACCCACTCCACCAGGCCTTCCTTGAACAGGCCGCCCAGGCCCATCAGCATCAGGCTCACGGTGCAGTTGCCGCCGATATAGTTCTTCACACCGGAATCGATACCGCGGTCGATGACGTCGCGGTTGACCGGGTCCAGCACGATGATGGCGTCGTCTTTCATACGCAGGCTGGAGGCGGCGTCGATCCAGTAGCCATCCCAGCCTTTTTCGCGCAGCTTGGCGAAGACTTCTTTGGTGTAATCACCGCCCTGACAGCTGACGATCGCGTCCAGCTCGGCCAGCGCGTCCAGGTCGTAGGCGTCTTTCAGCGGCGCGACTTCCTTGCCGATCTCCGGCGCTTTGCCACCGGCATTGGAGGTGGAGAAAAATACCGGCTCGGCGATATGTGCGAAGTCGTTTTCTTCCAGCATACGGCCCATCAATACGGAGCCGACCATACCGCGCCAGCCTACGAATCCTACCTTGTTCATTTCAATATCCTGTCGTATCTGTGAGTTTCTCGGTTCCCGGCGCACCGCGTCGTGAACACGACGGACAGCCGGGATAACGGCTAAATGGTGACTGGACGTATCAGAAAGCGGCCACCACTGCTGCGCCCATTTCCGCGGTAGAGACTTTCTTCGAGCCTTCGGTATAGATATCCGCGGTGCGCAGTCCTTGATCCAGCACCTTGCTGACCGCCGCCTCGATCGCATCTGCGGCCTCGCCCATATCCAGGGAGTAACGCAGCATCATGGCGGCAGACAAAATGGTCGCCAGCGGGTTGGCGATGCCCTGCCCTGCGATATCCGGCGCACTGCCGTGGCAAGGCTCGTACAGGCCAAAGCCGGTTTCGTTCATGGAGGCCGAAGGCAACATGCCGATGGAGCCGGTGAGCATGGCGGCGGCATCGGACAGGATGTCACCGAACATGTTGCCGGTTACCATCACGTCGAACTGCTTGGGCGCGCGCACCAGCTGCATGGCAGCGTTGTCCACGTACATATGGGACAGCTCGACATCCGGATACTCCGGCGCCAGGCGGTCCAGCACTTCGCGCCACAGCACGGTCACTTCCAGCACATTGGCTTTGTCGACGGAGCACAGCTTGCCGCCGCGCTTCTGTGCGGCTTCGAAGGCGGTGCGGGCGATGCGCTCGATTTCCGACTCTTTGTAGACGTAGGTGTTGTAGCCCTGTTTCTCGCCATTCTCCAGTGTTTTGATACCGCGGGGTTCACCGAAGTAGATTCCACCGGTCAGCTCGCGCACGATAAGAATGTCCAGGCCGGAAACCACTTCCGGTTTCAGGGAGGAAGCATCGGCCAGCTGCGGGTACAGAATGGCCGGACGCAGATTGGCGTACAGGCCAAGGCCGCTGCGAATTTTCAGCAGGCCTTTTTCCGGGCGGATGGCGCGGTCCAGGGTATCCCACTTGGGGCCGCCCACGGCGCCCAGCAGTACCGCGTCGCACGCACCGGCCTTTTTCAGCTCGTCGTCGGTCAGCGGTTCACCATGGGCATCGATGGAGGCACCGCCGATCAGGCCTTCGCTGAATTCCAGATTCAGGCCAAATTTCTCATCGGCAGTTTTCAGTACCGCAACCGCCTGCTCGATAATTTCCGGGCCAATACCGTCGCCCGGGAGGATCATGATTTTCTTGCTCATCGTTCTTCCAGTTATTCTCTTGACCGGTTACTTCACGGCATCAAACAGCCAGGGGGCCTGCTCGCGCCGCTTGGCTTCGTACGCACGGATTGCGTCCGCATCTTCCAGGGTCAGGCCGATATCGTCGAGACCGTTCAGCAGGCAGTGCTTGCGGAACTCGTCCACCTCGAAGGCAATGGTTTCCCCGTTGGGCTTGATGACCTGCTGCTTTTCCAGGTCGATGGTCAGCGCGTAACCTTCCTCGGCGTACATTTCCTGGAACAGCTGCTCGACGGTTTCCTCATCGAGAACAATCGGCAACAGGCCGTTCTTGAAACAGTTGTTGAAGAAAATATCCGCAAAGCTCGGCGCAATCACCGCGCGAAAACCGTAATCATCCAGCGCCCAGGGAGCGTGTTCACGACTGGAACCACAGCCAAAATTCTTGCGCGCCAGCAGAATGGAAGCATTCTTGTAGCGCGGGAAATTCAGTGGAAAATCCTTATTTACCGGACGCTGACTGCAGTCCTGCCCGGGCTGCCCCTCGTCGAGGTAGCGCAGCTCGTCGAACAGGTTCGGGCCGAAGCCGGTGCGCTTGATGGACTTCAGGAACTGCTTGGGAATGATCAGATCCGTATCGACATTGGCGCGATCCATGGGCGCAACGATGCCTTTTACCTGAGTAAACGCCTTCATTTTTGGTTCTCCATTTCACGCACATCCACAAAGTGACCGGCAATCGCCGCCGCTGCCGCCATGCTGGGGCTCACCAGGTGGGTACGACCACCATAGCCCTGACGACCTTCAAAGTTGCGGTTGGACGTGGAAGCGCAGTGCTCACCCGCCCCCAGCTTGTCGGCATTCATCGCCAGACACATGGAGCAGGAGGGCTCGCGCCACTCGAAACCCGCCTCGACAAACACCTTGTCCAGGCCCTCTTTCTCCGCCTGCGCCTTTACCGACTGGGAGCCTGGCACCACCAGTACCTGCTTGACGCTGTCGGCTTTCTTGTGGCCCTTGGCCACTTCCGCCGCCGCACGCAGATCTTCAATGCGGGAGTTGGTGCAGGAGCCGATAAACACGCGATCCAGATTGATATCGGTAATCTTCTGCCCGGCCTTCAGGCCCATGTACTCGAGCGCACGCTCGATGCCCGCTTTCTTGGTCGAGTCGCTTTCAGCGGCGGGGTCCGGTACCAGCGCGCTCACCGGCGCGACCATCTCGGGAGAGGTACCCCAGCTCACCTGCGGCTCGATCTCTTCCGCCTTCAACTCGACCACCGCATCAAAGTGCGCACCGTCGTCGGAGTGCAGGCGGCGCCAGTTTTCCACCGCCTTGTCCCACTGCTCGCCCTTGGGCGCGTAGGGTTTGCCTTTCACGTAGTCCAGGGTGATGTCATCCACCGCCACCATGCCCGCACGGGCACCGGCTTCGATGGCCATGTTGCAGATGGTCATACGACCTTCCATGGACATACTGCGAATCGCGGAGCCGCCAAACTCGATGGCGTAGCCGGTACCGCCGGCGGTGCCGATCTTGCCGATGATCGCCAGCACCACATCTTTTGCGGTCACGCCCGGGCCGAGTTCCCCGTCCACGCGTACCAGCATGTTCTTCATTTTCTTCTGGATCAGACACTGGGTGGCCATCACGTGCTCCACCTCAGAGGTGCCGATACCGTGGGCCAGTGCACCCAGCGCACCGTGGGTCGAGGTGTGGGAATCACCGCACACCACGGTCATGCCCGGCAGGGTCACCCCGGTCTCGGGGCCGATCACATGCACAATCCCCTGACCGGGGTCGTTGATGCCGAACTCGACGATGCCGAACTCGTTGCAGTTCTCGTCCAGCGTCTTGACCTGGATCCGGGAGACCTCATCCTGAATCCCCTCGATACCGCCCGCGCGCTCCGCGGCATCGGACGGCACATTGTGGTCCGGCGTGGCCACCACGGAATCCGTGCGCCAGGGCTTGCGGCCAGCCAGGCGTAGCCCTTCAAAGGCCTGAGGAGAGGTCACTTCGTGAATCAGGTGGCGATCGATATAGATCAGTGCGGTGCCGTCGTCGCGGCTTTTGACCAAATGGTCTTCCCAGAGCTTGTCGTAAAGCGTCTGTTTATTGTGCTCTTGCTGGCCCATTAGCCCCATCTCCTCTATGGATAACATGCAGGAGTCTATGGGGGGCATTGAATAACATCAATTTATATTTATTATATGGCGCATTCGCTTTTGGAATACCTGAAAGCAACCCAGAGAGAGAAGCGCGATGGAAATCCAGTGGCTCAGAGCCTTCCTGGCCATATCCGAACAGGGTTCCGTATCCGAAGCCGCAGAGCAGCTGCACCTGACCCAGCCCGCCGTCAGCAAACGCCTGGCCTCCCTGGAGCAGCAGCTGGGCACCCCGCTGTTTGACCGCATCGGCCGCAAGCTGCAGCTGACCAACGCCGGCCGCGCGCTGCTCCCCCGCGCCCGCCACATCCTCAACGAGGTGAGCGACGCGGAACACGAGCTGCGCAGCCTCGGCGAAACCATCGGTGGCAGCCTGCGCATCGCCACCAGCCACCACGTGGGCCTGCACCACCTGCCGCCGGTACTGCGGGAGTTCAGCAACCTCTACCCGGACGTGGCCCTGGACATCGACTTCCTCGACTCCGAACAGGCCTACGAGGCCCTGATGGCCGGAGAATACGAGCTCGCCGTGGTCACCCTCGCACTCAAGGACTACCCCAACCTCAACGCCCAGATCATCTGGCCGGACCCCTGCGTGGTGGTGGCCGCGCCGGATCACCCGCTGGCGCAGATGCCCGAGCTGGACCTGCCCGCCCTGGCGCGCTACCCGGCGATCCTGCCGGACATGAACACCTACACCGGGCGCCTGATCAAGCGCGAATTCGACGCCCACGGCCTCAAGCTGACCGCCAAACTGGCCACCAACTTCCTGGAGACCATCAAGATGATGGCGGGCGTCGGCCTCGGCTGGAGCGTGCTGCCCAAGACCCTGATCGACGACAGCCTCGCCGAACTCCCCATGCCGCAGCTCAGCATTGTGCGCAACCTGGGCATCATCTATCACCGCAACCGCACCCTCAGCAACGCCGCCAACGCCCTGCAACAGCTGCTGTTTAAAGAGGCGCGAGGACTCTAGACCGGACGCTACAGGGTGACCAGGTCGCAAATTCACGAAACCGGTCAGGGAAAATTCATCAAAAGCAGGTAGAATCCGCCGCAGAATTCAACGGGAGAGACTCCAAAATGAAAAAAATCACCCTGGCCCTCTGCGCCGCACTGGCCTCCGCTTCTGCCAGCGCCGACACCATCCTCGGCTTTGACGCCACCCTGGGCGCCTGGCAGCCCGCCTACAGCGGCGCCATCGGTGTCGACAACTTCAACGTGGACGAATTCGCCCTCGCCGAAGATAACGTCACCTTTATCCAGGCCGCCCTGGAACACCCGATCCCGCTGATCCCGAACATTCTCGTGGCCCACAGCAAGATCGAAACCAGCGGCTCCGCCATGCTGAGCGAGAACGTTACCTTCGACGACGAGACTTTCGTGATCGGCTCCGATGTGACCGCAGACATCAACCTGACCCATACCGATGCCACCCTGTACTACGAAATCCTCGACAACTGGGTAAACCTGGATCTGGGCCTGACGGCTCGCCTGTACGACGGCAACTTCCAGGCAGACGGCGTTATGGGAATGAGCTGTATTCCAGAATCCTCCCCATGCCCATCAATTGAACAGGCAGAAAACATCGAACTCTCCGGCGTACTGCCCATGGTCTACGGTGTAGCCCGCTTCGATCTGCCCTTCACTGGCTGGTCCATCATCGCCCAGGGCAACGGCACCAGCTACAACGGTGACAGCCACACCGACCTGACCGCCAAGATCCGCTGGGACTTTGTACCGGCACTGGACTTCGCCATCGAGGCCGGTTACCGCGCCATGACCCTGGATGTGAAAGAGCTGGACGCCCTGCAGAGCGACCTGGAAATCAAGGGCCCCTACCTCGGCCTGAACCTGCACCTGTAATCATCGCGTTACAGTTTGCAGAAAAAAGGCGGAGCGCTTTTGGCGCTCCGCCTTTTTTGTGTCTGCGATTTATGTATCGGTGATCAGGCCGATTTATTCCGAGACACTTTATTCCGATACTATTTATTCCGATATACCGGCGGGGATTTTCAGGCCGAATTCCACGTCGCCATTCTGTGCCCGCTGGCGCATGACATGGTCGATCAGGACCAGGGCCATCATCGCTTCGGCGATGGGGGTTGCGCGGATGCCCACACAGGGGTCGTGGCGACCTTTGGTCACTACCTCGATGGGATTGCCGTTGGTGTCGAGGCTCTTGCCGGGAATACGCAGGCTGGAGGTGGGCTTCAGCGCGATATGGGCGATCAGTTCCTGACCGCTGGAAATACCGCCCAGGACACCGCCGGCATTGTTGGACTGGAAACCCTCTTCAGTAATCTCGTCGCGGTGCTCGGTGCCCTTCTGTTCCACCGAGGCGAAGCCCGCACCGATCTCCACCCCTTTCACCGCGTTGATGCTCATCAGCGCGTGGGCCAGGTCCGCATCCAGGCGGTCGAAGATGGGCTCACCGAGGCCGGCGGGGACACCGCTGGCATGCACGGAAATGCGCGCACCGATGGAGTTGCCCTCCTTGATCAGTGCCTGCATGTACTCTTCCATCTCCGGCACCTTGTCGGCATCCGGAGAGAAAAACGGGTTCTGATCGACCTGCGACCAGTCGAGCTTCTCTACCTTGATCGGCCCCAGCTGGGACAGGTAGCCGCGCACCTCGATGCCGTACTGCTGCTTGAGCCACTTTTTGGCAATGGCGCCGGCGGCGACGCGCATGGCGGTTTCCCGCGCGGAAGAGCGGCCGCCACCGCGGTAATCGCGCAGGCCGTATTTGGCCCAGTAGGTGTAATCGGCGTGGGCCGGGCGGATCTGCTCGGCGATATTGGCGTAGTCTTTGGAGCGCTGATCGGTGTTCTCGATCAGCAGGCCGATGGGGGTTCCGGTGGTCTTGCCTTCGAAGACCCCGGAGAGGATTTTGACCTGGTCGGCTTCGCGGCGCTGGGTGGTATAGCGCGAGGTGCCGGGCTTGCGGCGATCCAGCTCGAGCTGGATTTCCTCGGCGGTAATTTCCAGTCCCGGAGGGCAGCCATCGACGATACAGCCCAGCGCGTGGCCGTGACTCTCGCCAAATGTGGTGACACAGAACAGCTTGCCAAAAGTGTTGCCCGACATATCCGGTATTCCCTACCCCAGTGAATTATTCGATGAAAGGGGCGCATTATAGAGGAATCTCTGACTTCGCGCTTTTATCGTACTTCGAACAGTATCCCGTGGCGGAACCGCTACCGGGTACAGCCTTGTGAGACACGCCGTGAACCCATCCCTGGGGGCTCTTCCGCGAGGTCCCTCTCGCGGAAGGTCTCACAAGGCTGTACCCGGTATCGGCTCCTTCGCCCAAAGCAAAAGCCGCATTGAATCATTAATGGGCTACACCATCCTCAAAGAACTCTCGACAGGCCAGCAGGTCTTCCCGAGTCAGGATAAACACCCCGTGGCCGCCCTCTTCCAGTTCCGGCCACATAAATGGCACCCGCGGATAGGCCTCTTCCAATGCCACCCAGCTATTGCCCACCTCGCACACCAGAATGCCCTCCGGCTGCAGATGGTCCGGTGCCTCGAGCAGCAGGCGGCGGGTGAAGTCGAGGCCATCGTCACCGGAACCCAGTGCCAGCCCCGGCTCCGCGTGATACTCCGCGGGCATTTCCGCCAGGTCGCGGGCGTCCACGTAGGGAGGATTGCTGACAATCAGGTCGTAGCTGCAGCCCTGGAGACCGGCGAACAGGTCGGACTGCACCGCGCGCACTTCGTCGTTCAGCTGGTGGCGGTTGATGTTGATCTGTGCCACTTCGATGGCATCGGCGGAGATATCGCTGAGATCCACCCGCGCATCGGGGAAGGTGTCGGCGCAGGCGATGCCGATGCAGCCGCTGCCACAGCAGAGGTCGAGAATGGCGAGCGGCTCCTGCGGCAGCCAGGGTTCGAAACGGTTGCGGATCAGTTCGCCAATGGGGGATCTTGGTACCAGCACGCGCTCGTCCACATAAAAAGGCAGGTCGCAGAACCAGGCCTCATTGGTGAGGTACGGCGCCGGCAGGCGTTGTTCGATGCGCTTTTCCAGCACCGCCATCACTTCGCGCCGCTCTTCCATGGTCAGGCGGGCGGTGAGGATCTCCGGCTTGCTGTCCACCGGCAGGTGCAGCGCATGGGTGACCAGCAGGACAGCCTCATCCCAGGCGTTGTCGGTACCGTGACCAAACCACAGCTCCCCCTCATTGAAGCGGCTGGCGCCCCAGCGGACATAGTCCAGCACCGTACACAATTCGTGCAAACTGGACTCCCGTTTCTCTATCATTGGCGATATTCCTCAATTTTTGGCGCTTTACTACCGTGTAACAAAGGCTTAGGGTAGCGCACCCTCTGGTCTCCCCGGAGACCTTCCCGACCGGTCCACCGGTGATCGAACGCCCGTTTCTGTGCGTATTGACAGCAGAACAACCCCGCGGGCGAGACGTTGGAAGCATACTGATGAAAGAACATTACGCACACATTATTGAAGCCATCGGTGAAGACCTGGAGCGCCCGGGCCTGAAAGACACCCCCCTGCGCGCGGCCAAGGCCATGCAGTATCTCACCCAGGGCTATCAGCAGACGCTGGAAGAAGTGGTCAACGATGCCCTGTTCCCGTCCAGCTGCAGCGAGATGGTGCTGGTCAAGGACATCGAGCTTTACTCCCTGTGCGAACACCACCTGCTGCCGTTTATCGGCAAGGCCCACGTGGCCTATATTCCCGATGGCAAGGTGCTGGGTCTGTCCAAGGTGGCGCGCATTGTAGACATGTTTGCCCGCCGTTTGCAGATTCAGGAACAGCTGACGGTGCAGATCGCCGAAACCATCCAGCAGGTCACCGGCGCCGCCGGCGTGGGTGTGATTATCGAGGCCAAGCACATGTGCATGATGATGCGCGGTGTGGAAAAACAGAACTCGGTGATGAAAACCTCCGCCATGCTGGGCTCTTTCCGCAGCCAGCAGGCCACCCGCAACGAGTTCCTGTCACTGATCCGCTAGCCTGCAGGTTAGCGCTTAGCAACCCGAGGAGAGCCCGGCCATGCCGCATCTGGTGATCGAGTATTCGCAAAAACTGGAAGACACCCTTTCCATTCCGGCACTGGTCAGCAATGGCCAGCAGGCGATGAGCGATACCGGGCTGTTCAATGCCAGCGCGATCAAGACCCGCGCCCTGCCCTATCGGGATTTCGTGCTCGGCAAGAGCCACGAGGGTTCCAGCAATGTGTTTATTCACGCGGAAGTGCGGATCCTGGAAGGCCGCACCGTGCAGCAGAAGGAAGACCTGAGCGCGGCCATTTTCAACTACCTGTGCGAGGCCGCGCCGGAGGTACCGGAAATTTCCGTGGAAGTGCGTGAAATGGAAAAGGCGAGCTACTCGAAACGCATTCCCTTCTGACCTCAAGGTTGAAGGATGGGGCTCAGTCACGCCCCTCGAGGAACGGCAAAAACCAGCGGGCAATCGCCTCGGCACTTTCTTCCATATGCAGATGGTGTCCGCCGGGAAACTCGCGTAGCACGATATTCGCGTGCTCCTCGGCAACCGGGCGAATGCGCTCGATCATCCCCTGTATCCCCTCTTTCCCCAACGCCAGTCGTATCGGCATGGTGGCGCGTTCCAGAAAGGCGCGCACCTGGGCCTCGTTGAGTTTCGCCAGGGAACTGGCCAGCAATTGCGGATCATTGCTCCAGGTATAACCGCCGTCGCAGCTGCGCACGCCGCGCTTCACCAGCCGTCGCGCGGCATCGTCACTCAGCTTGAACAGCCCGTTCTTGCGCGCCGCAGTGGCCACCTCCAGCGAGCTGAATACCTTTGACTGGCGCGCCCGGTAGCGGGCGCGCTGCTCGATACCCTTGCGCAATGTCTCCGGCGCCTCCGCATCGGTGGTTGGCGGCGGCACCAGCCCGTCGATGAGCGCCAGGCGCTCGACCCTTTCGGGAAAGGTGGCGGCGGCAATCGTGCCAATCACGGCGCCGCGGGAATGGGCGAGGATGGAAAAGGTCTGCCACCCGAGGGCATCCGCCATCCCCAGCACATCCTCGATTTCCGTCCACACGGTGTAGTTGGCATCCCGGTGGCGATGGTAGCTCTGGCCGTGGCCGGCCATATCCACCGCGACCAGGTTAAGAGAGGCGAGAAAGGGTGCCATGGCGTCGAAGCTGGCGCAGTTATCCAGCCAGCCGTGCAGTGCCAGTACCGGTACTCCAGCGGGGTCGCCCCACTGGCGGGCGGCAATGGTGTTGCCCTCGAGGTCGAGGGTGATGTCGCGGGGTGAGTAACTCATGGCTTGTGGCTCACACGGAAGGTACGGCTTTGTCAGTCTTGAGCCAGATGCTGACAGGCGGCCCCCGCCACCTCAATGGCCGCAGGGTTCAGAATAGATGGCCTATGTTGGACCGCCCCGTTAGGGTTTGTGCTGCAACCACTCCATCTCGGCGCAGTCGAGAGCCCAGACATCGGTTCTCAGGCAGGCGAGGCTGGCGGTACCCATGGGGTGCTCATTGCCGGTGCCGCAGAGGCCATTGACCAGGCTGCCCACCAGTGGCTGGTGGCTGACCAGCATCAGCGGGAAACGGGACTCGTCCAGCTCGGCGATAGCCTCCAGCAGTGCATTTACGGGCGTTTCCCCGGTCAGTAGCTCCTGAACTTCCACCTCCAGGCCAAATGCCTGCGCCACAATCTTGGCGGTCTGGCGGGTGCGCACAAATGGACTGGCCCAGAGGGTCTTGACCTGCGCCAGTTCCGAGGCGCGCGCCTTGCACACCGCCGCCACTTCTGCGCGCCCCTCGTCGGTCAGCGCGCGGGTTTCGTCACTTTTCGCGAGTGGCTCAGCGTGGCCATGACGCATCACAAACAACAGCACTTACTTCTCCCGTCAAAAAATTGCCGCCGGTTGAGGCGATAGGTTCACTTCTTGTCGTCTGAAGACTTGCTGTCGTCCTCCGCCTTCGGATCCGCCCCGGAATCTGTGCCCATTTCGATGACCGTTTCCTCTTCCGCGCTGTCCTTTTTGGCGCTGCCTTTGTTGGCACTGTCTTTTTTAGCAGAATCTTTTTTAGCAGAGTCCTTCTTGGTAGCGCTTTCCCCGGCATCGTCTTCTTTGGTCTTCGCCGATGCTTTCGTCTTGGCTGGCTTGTCCTCTGCCTTGGGTGCCTCTGCTTCCGCATCGGCCTCGTCCTCGGCTTCCTCGACAGTGTCTTCGGCGCTGATCACCTCACCGTCAATCTCTTCGGCACTCTCGTAGGTCGACAGGTCTTCCTCTTCCGATTCCGGCCACTCGGAAAAGGGAAAGGGCTTTTCCTCCGAGTTGTAAATCAGGAACTGTAGCGTCTGGTAGATGTAAGAGGCGATCTGGTCGCCAAGGCGGCGCAGGTTATCGTTGGCGCTGCCGGTAAAAATGGCGAACAGGAATTGGGCGATGACCACCGCCAGCATGACAAAGCCGGCAATTTCCAGCAGTACCGCAAACAGCACCATATAGATCAGGCGCAGCCATTGGTTCGTGGAGGTCAGGTTCTGTTTCAGTTCTTCGTTGCTCATTGGGCGATCACCAGTCCGTTGTTGGGCACCACAAAAAAGAAACGGCCGGCGGTAGGCGCCGACCGGGCGAATCTCAGGGTTGTGGCCACTCCGCGAACGGGAATGGCTTCTCTTCACTGTTGTAAATCAGGAACTGCAGAATCTGATAAATATAGGATGCTATCTGGTCGCCGAGATGACGCAGGTTGTCATTGGGGTGGCCAGATACGATCGAAAACAGAAACTGCAGCACGATGGCGGCCAGCATGACCACGCCAGCCACCTCCAGCAGAATCACAAACAACACCATAAACAGCAGGCGCAGCCAGTGGTCGGTGGAAGTGAGATTGTGCTTGAGCTGTTCGTTATTCATGGTACGTCCTAGTCGCTGGAAGGTTTGGCCGAGTAGGCCACATCAAACGTCTGCGCGCCAGACATCAGCTCGCGAATGACTGTGGGAATCGGGGTACCTTCAAATAATATGGCGTGAATGGCAGAAACCAAGGGCATGTAGACGCCCAATTCATCGGCTTTGGCCTTGATCAGACGAACGGTGTTCACCCCTTCCGCCACCTGGCCAATTTCCGTGACGGCTTCTTCCAGCTTCTTGCCCTTGCCCACCAGGTAACCCACCCGGTAGTTGCGACTGAGATCGGACGAGCAGGTGAGGATCAGGTCCCCTACCCCCGCCAGGCCGATAAACGTCATGGGATCGGCGCCCATGGCTTCGGCAAAGCGCATCATTTCCGCCAGTGCGCGGGTAATCAGCAGGCTGGTGGTGTTCTGCCCGCGCCCCAGCGCCACCGCCATGCCGGTCACAATGGCGTAGATGTTTTTCAGGGCCCCGGCCAGTTCGACGCCAAACACATCGTTGCTCGAGTAGACGCGGAAGGTTTCCGAATGCAGCACCTTCTGGATGGTACTGCACAGGGATTCGTCCTCGCTGGCGATGACCGTGGCGGTGTAATGGGCCGCGACAATCTCTTTCGCGAAATTGGGGCCACTCAGCACCCCCACGCGCATCCCCTCGGTTTCCTCCCGCAGGATGTCACTCATCAGGTGGAACTGGTCGTGCTCGATGCCCTTGGTCAGGGAAATCAGCATGGTGCCCGGCGCCAGTACGGGCGCGGCGCGGTGCACCACTTCGCGGAAAGACTTGCTGGGAATGGCCACAAACACAATCTGGCAGCCGCGTACGGCCTGTTCCAGATCGGCGGTGACATTTAACTCCGGGTGCAGTTCAACCCCGGGGAGGTAATACTGATTTTCGCGGTTGGCCATGCAGGCCGCCGCCCGCTCCGGGTCGCGCATCCACTGGCGGGTGTCATGGCCGTTGCCGGCGACGATATTGGCAATGGCGGTGCCGAAGCTGCCACCGCCCAGGATGGCAATGGAATAACGGGATTCGGGGGCGCTTGAGGATACGTCTCTCTGGGTCATAACGCTCTGTAGTTTTTGCTGTGCAGCGGGGGATTATACGGAGCCTGGCAGCGAGGCCCAACGGCTCGCCAAGAATTTGGTCATTTTTGCCAGGTTCGCCCGTACATGTCGTCTTTTGACGACCAATTCGCGCAAAAAACCGGCAAGAAAAGACTATAGCCCAGACGGGAGCGCGCGCGCGAGGGCTCCGGGCGATTAGAGGGCTCCGGGCGATGGAATGATGATTGGATAGAAGAGAAACGATGAGAAGAAAAACAAGGCCGCGCTCCCCGGCGGCGAAAATAACCGCCGGGGAAACGGGCGTGGGTTACACGCTTAGCGGTTGAGTTCCAGCAGCAGCGCGTTCAGGCGACGCACGTAGTCCGCCGGGTCCGCCAGCTGATTGCCCGCCGCCAGGTTGGCCTGATCCATCAGGATGTTGGTCAGGTCTGCAAAACGGTCTTCGTCCTGCTCCTGGTCCAGGCGCTGTACCAGCGGGTGATTGGGGTTCAGCTCGAAAATCGGCTTGGATTCCGGCAGCTTCTGGCCCGCCTGCTCCAGGATACGGCGCATCTGCAGGCCCATATCGTGATCGCTGGCCACCAGACATGCAGGAGAATCCACCAGACGGGTGGTGGCACGCACGTCTTCCACGCGCGACTCCAGCACTTCCTTGACCCGCTCCACCAGCGCACCGGCCTCTTTCTCGACCTTTTCGCGCTCGGCCTTGTCGTCTTCGTTTTCGGCGTCGCCCAGATCCAGCGCGCCCTTGGCCACGTCCTGGAACTGCTTGCCGTCAAATTCCTGCATATGGCCGACGAACCACTCGTCCACCTGGTCGGTAAGCAGCAGCACCTCGATGCCCTTCTTGCGGAAAACCTCAAGATAGGGAGAGGACTTGGCGGTGGCGAAGTTGTCCGCACACACATAGTAGATGTGCTTCTGGCCGTCCTTCATGCGACCCACGTACTCTTCCAGGGACTGATCCTGCTTGTCGCTGTCGGTGTGGGTGGTGGAGAAACGCAGCAGTTTGGCGATCTTCTCCTTGTTGGCGAAATCTTCCGCCGGACCCTCTTTCATGACGGAGCCGAACAGATCCCAGAACTGCTGGTACTGGTCCGCGTCTTTCTTCGCCAGCTTGTCCAGCATATCCAGTACACGCTTGGTCAGCGCGCTCTTGATGGCGTCGGTGTTCTGATCTTTCTGCAGGATCTCGCGGGACACGTTCAGCGGCAGGTCGTTGGAGTCCAGCACCCCTTTGACGAAGCGCAGGTACAGCGGCAGGAACTGCTCGGCGTCGTCCATGATGAAGGTGCGCTGCACATACAGCTTGAGGCCACGCGCGGCATCGCGCTGGTACAGGTCAAACGGCGCGCGCGCCGGAATGTACAGCAGGCTGGTGTAGTCCAGCTTGCCTTCCACACGGTTGTGGCTCCAGGTCAGCGGGTCGTCGAAATCGTGGGAGATGTGCTTGTAGAACTCCTTGTACTCCTCGGATTTCACTTCGGAGCGCGGACGGGTCCACAGGGCCTGGGCGGCGTTGACCGCTTCAAATTCCGGCGCCTTGTCTTCTTTGCTCTCCTCGTCGTCCGCGGTGGGCGCAGCCTGTTTCAGCATCTCCACCGGAATGGCGATGTGATCGGAGTACTTTTTGATAATGGAGCGCAGGCGCCAGTCGTCAGCAAATTCTTTGGCCTCGTCTTTCAGGTGCAGCACCACGCGGGTACCGCGATTCGGCCACTCGACGTTTTCCACTTGGTATTCCGCCTCACCGCTGCACTCCCAGTGCACACCCTGGCTGGCATCGCTGCCGGCGCGACGGGTGAATACATCCACCTTGTCGGCCACGATAAACGCGGAGTAGAAACCGACCCCGAACTGGCCGATCAGGTGGGCGTCCTTCTTCTGGTCGCCGGTGAGGTTCTGCATAAAGCTGGCGGTACCGGAGCGGGCGATGGTGCCGAGGTTCTCGATCACCTCATCGCGGCTCATACCGATGCCGTTGTCGCTGATGGTGAGGGTGCCGGCGTCCTTGTCGAACTCGATACGGATACGCAGGTCCGGGTCCTCCGCCAGCAGTTCCGGCTTGGAGAGGGCTTCAAAACGCAGCTTGTCGGCGGCGTCGGATGCATTGGATACCAGCTCGCGCAGGAAAATCTCCTTGTTGGAGTAGAGCGAGTGGATCATCAGGTGCAGCAGCTGCTTGGCTTCTGTCTGGAAGCCATGGCTCTCTTTGTGGGCCTCAACGGTCATGGATCGGTTCTCCCCTATTCAAATCAACTACAGCAGATCACGAGATCGGCAGATCAACTTCAGGAGAGCAGATATTGGGCCTCGGCTGGCCAATTCAAGCGCTGATCGAGGCCCGATTTCCGGAAGGGAAACTTAAGAGGGGCGTGGCGATTACTTTTTCGCCGCCGCGGCAATGGCCTGTACCAGCTTGCCGCGACCGGTGATGTCGGCGATAAAGTTGCCGGTAAGGTCCGAGATTACCCGCGACTCGGCATTCATAAGGATGACAATGCCCACCTTGCGCTTCTCGGAATAGGCAATGGCGGCGCGGAACCCGGCCACCCAGCCGCCGTGAAAGATGATGCGGTCATCCCCCACGGAATACAGGCGCCAGCCCAGGCCGTAACCGGCGTGGTCGATATAGTCGCGCCAGATCCGGTGGCGCAGGTGGCGGCGGGTCTCCACCCGCTCGGTGGTGAGGTCGTCGATCACCTCCTGGGACAGCACCTCCGGGAAGTAGCCCATCTGCGCCTTCAGCCACTGGCCCATATCACTGATGCTGGCGTTCACACCCGCCGCCGGCGCCGCCAGGTAGTATTCCTTTTCCACTTTCACCGGGCGCCAGCCGCGCCCGGTCTGCACGTGGGGCGCCGCGCGATTGCTCGCCGCCATAAAGCTCTCCCAACCGAGGGAGGCGTCTTCCATCTCCAGGGGAGCAAAGAAGCGATCCTTGAGCTGGCGGCTATAGGGCACACCGGTGGCCTTCTGGATCACGTCCTCAATCAGGCTGAAGAGTACATTCTGGTAGCCGTAGCACTTGCCCGGCTTGCAGTGGGGGTCAATGGTGGCAAACATCGGCAGAATCTTGGACAGGGGCCGATTGTCTTCCAGATAGTTGTCGTAGGCGTTGGGGGTCAGCCCCGAGGAGTGGCTCAGCAGGTGCTGCACCTGCAGCTGCATGGACAGCGCCGGGGTCTTGAAGCTCAGCTGCGGCACATAGCGCACCACCCGGTCACCCCAGCTGAACTTCTGCTCGTGCTCCAGCACCGCGGCCATACTGGCGGCAAAGGTCTTGGAGACGGAGGCAAGGCGGAACACGGTGTGGGTGGTGACCTTCTCGTGCTTGCCCTTGACCCGGACACCGTAGGTGTCCATGGCCACGATCCTGTCGTGATCGACGATCACATAGGCGGCACCGGGGATACCCTGCTGCTTGAGTAACTGGCGAAAGTAGCGGTCAAACTCTTTGGCACTGGCTTCAACGCTCTTACCGGCGGCCCTGGCGCCCTCGCGCGCCGACTTTTCCGAGCGCGTCGCATCCGCAGCGAGCGGGCTGGCAGCCAACAGCGTACCCAGCATCAAAAGCGGTAAAAACACAGCCCGGAGGCGGCGGTTACTGTGGAAAATGCCCTGATTCACTGTGATTAACACCATGTGCCGTACTGCAGACCACCTCGGCAGCCACTGCCCATCGCGGGCATCGGCACAACCGATTACTTGTTGGGGAACCTGTATTAAGACTAGCAGCCCCGGAAAAAATTCTTGGCGGATCAGACCTTTTCTCCGGACCGGGGACCGCCTGAGCTCCCCGGCCGCAGTCATCTGCCCCGTCGCTTGTGGGAGGGATCCCGGCGACTGCGCGGGCATTGTAATAAAAGTGGCACAAACGCGCACATTGGCGGGCGCGCTCCCCGCCGAAACCGGGTGCGCGGCCGGCGACAGGCACAAAAAAACCGCCTTGCGGCGGTTCTTCGAGCAATGGGGGGCATGCAGCCCCCACTCATCCAAGCCTTACAGCTTGTCAGAGTTCTCGCTCAGGTAAGCAGCAACGCCTTCCGGAGAAGCGTTCATGCCCTTGTCACCTTCCTGCCAGCCAGCCGGGCATACTTCGCCGTGCTCCTGGTGGAACGCCAGCGCGTCAACCATGCGCAGCATCTCGTCAACGTTACGGCCCAGCGGCAGATCGTTGACTACCTGGTGGCGAACGGTACCTTCTTCGTCGATCAGGAAGGAGCCACGGAAGGCAACGCCGCCTTCAGACTCAACGTCGTAGGCCTGGCAGATTTCGTGCTTCACGTCAGCAACCAGGGTGTACTGGACCTGACCGATGCCGCCATCGTTGATGGAGGTGTTACGCCAGGCGTTGTGGGAGAACTGGGAGTCGATGGAAACACCGATCACCTCAACACCGCGCTTTTTGAACTCTTCAAAACGGTGGTCGAATGCGATCAGCTCGGAAGGACATACAAAGGTGAAGTCCAGCGGGTAGAAGAAGATCACCGCTTTCTTGCCCTTGATGGTTTCCGCGAGGTTGAACGTGTCAACGATCTCGCCGTTACCCAGTACTGCAGCTGCAGTGAAGTCCGGAGCGGGCTTGCCTACTAATACGGCCATGAGAACCTCCTCAATGAGATAGATGTTTTTCGTTGGATGTGTTCAATTTATAACCGGCGGCTATAAATCGATTAAAGCTTGATAGGGGGCCGCTATGATACACAGGCGCCCAAGCCAGTCCCATTAAATTTTTATATAAACGCGATAGCAGGCGCCACGACGCGGGCGCCGGTGTGCTCGCCTCTCCAAATCCGCCTCTCTAAATCCACCGCCGCGCCCCACGGTACGCGCACCCGCCAGGCAAGCGGACCAACTGGTCATGAATCCGGCTACCGATCCCCCCGCCCCCGACTAGACTAATTACTGAGCGGTCGAATAATCTTATTGACACTTATTCTCATTACCAATAAGATCCCATCTCCGCTTGATAGAAGAGCTTATTGCGCCAGGTTTACCACGATGTACGTATGTATCTGTAAAGGCATCACCGACAGCCAGATCAAGGAAGCCGTGTACGACGGTTCCACTTCCGTGAAAGCCCTGCGTCGCCATCTGGGCGTTTCCTCCCAGTGCGGCCGCTGCGCCGAGCTGACCCAGGAAATCATCGACGAAACCATGGCAGCCGGCGTCATGGCCAACGCCAACAGCGCCCTCTTCTATTCTGCAGGCTGATAGCGGCCAACTCTGGAGGCACCGTTTCTTACGGTGCCTCACCACATCCCCCCTCCTTTTTACTGCCTCCGCCACCCGCGTATCGCCGACACCAGATTCCTCAATGGTCTGGCAACTACTATCCGCTGTCCTATCTTTAAGTGCCACGTCACCCTTTAAATGCCACGGCCCATCGCCGCCCGCACTTCAACCAGGACGCAATGAATCAACGGCTGCTGCACCTAATTGAGCGACTGCGCGCCAGCTTCTGGGTCATCCCGGCGGTCATGATGGCGGCGGCAATCCTTCTTTCCCAGGGGTTTCTCGCGATCGATCAACACTGGAATATCGAGCAGTTACCCGGCTTCGGCTGGTTGACCCAGCGCGATCCCGACAGCGCGCGTGCGCTGCTTTCAACCGTTGCCGGTTCTACCATCACCGTCGCTGGCACCGTGTTTTCCATCACCACCGTGGCCCTCACCCTCGCTTCCAACCAGTTTGGGCCGCGGGTGGTGCGCAATTTTATTCGCGACCGGGGTACCCAGACATCACTGGGAATTTTCCTTTCCACATTTGTCTACGCCCTGCTGGTCACACGCGGCATTGACGCCAGCGCGCCGGGCAGCCGCCAGACATTATCCGTAAGCTTTGCCCTGCTGCTCACACTGGCCTGCATCGCCTATCTGATCTACTTCATTCACAACGTGGCGCAGTCGATCCAGATCGACAACATCACCTTCCAGATCAATCGGGAATTTCGACGGGCCCTGGAGGTGATCTACCCCGCAGAAGACTGCCGAGACCGACGCTACTGCCGGCGGGACCTGCGCGAAGTCAACCTTGGAGAAGACGCGCTCTGCGTGCGCGCAAACGACGAAGGGTATGTACAGCGTATTGACCGCCAGAAGCTGATCGACTGGGCGAGCCAACACGATTGCCGAATCCGGCTGGAGATTCATCCCGGGACCTTTCTCTACCACTGGGGAAAGGTGGCGCGGGTTTTTGGCCCCCCCCGGGATATCGACAGCGACGCCATCGCCAATGCTATCCAGGATGCCGTCACCCTTGGCGCGCAGCCAACGGCGGAACAGGACGCGATCTTTTCTGTGCGACAGTTGGCACAGATCGCCGTGCGCGCCCTCTCTCCGGGGATCAACGACCCCTTCACCGCCTATACCTGTATTGATCGACTGGTCGACGGCATGGGCATCATCCTGCAACGCCCGGAACTGCCCAATTGCTTTCACGACGACGAGCAGACACTACGACTCGTTACGACGGAGCTGGATTTTGCCGATGTGCTGGCCGCGGCACTGGATGAAATAAGGGAGTACGGGCGCGACAGCGGCGTGGTCATGCGGCACCTGTTGAGCGCCCTGGAAGAACTCGCGGAAATCTGCACCCGGCGATCCGATCGCAACGCGATGAGAGCACTGGTCAAACGCCTGGCAGAGGATTGTGAAAAGTCGATTGCAGACCGATTCGACACCGCAACCATCCAGAAACAGCTGGCCAACATCCGCAACAAGCTGGAGTGAACCACGCCGCCGTTTACCGGCCGCGCCAAAACAATCGAAAAAGGAATCATTCTTGTTGTAGTTTTCGGCCGTTTTCCAATTAATTTTCCCGCTTTTTTCCTGCAATTTCGCCGAAAATCCTTGCTTGACTTGTACATATCCGCAACGCAAACTCCCCACATTCTTGCCGGGCAGACTCTACAATTTCCAGGAGCAGTGCCGCGTATTTTTTGCGCGCACCGGAAATTGAAAACAGGCGACAGCCGGCACCCGATTCAAACGAATAACATTCCGCACAGGACACAGCCACACGGCTCAAGGAGAAAAGCATGAAGGGCGATCCCAAAGTCATCGAACACCTGAACAAGGCACTGGGAAATGAACTGATTGCCATCAATCAGTATTTCCTGCACTCCCGCATGTTCAAGGACTGGGGCCTGAAAGAGCTGGCGGACAAGGAATATCACGAATCCATCGACGAGATGAAACACGCCGACTGGCTGATCGAACGGATTCTGTTTCTCGAAGGCATTCCCAACCTGCAGCACCTGGGTAAACTGCTGATCGGCGAAAACACCGAGGAAATGTTGAAGTGCGACCTGAAACTGGAGCAGAAAGCCATTCCGGATCTGCGCGACGGTATCGCCTACTGTGAATCCGTGCGCGACTACGGCAGCCGCGAACTGCTGGAAAAGATTCTGGACTCTGAAGAAGAGCACGTGGACTGGCTGGAAACCCAGCTCAGCCTGATCGACAAGGTGGGCCTGCAGAACTACCTGCAGACGCAGATGGCCAGCGCCTCGGAAGAGTAATCCTCTTCGCCCGCCGGCAGGCTCCAACAACAGCGAGCCATAAAAAAACCGCGGTCAGTGCCGCGGTTTTTTTGTGCCCGCAAGCTGCGGGCATCACGCCAAAACGAATGCTTCACTCGCCTTCGCTGGCACTGCCCGCCGCTTCCTCGATCAGCGTCTTCAGCTCGCCACTCTCATACATTTCCATGATGATGTCGCAACCGCCCACCAGCTCCTGTTTGACCCACAGCTGCGGGAAGGTTGGCCAGTTGGCGTATTTCGGCAGCTCGGCACGAATATCCGGATTCGCCAGAATGTCCACGTAGGCGAAGCGCTGGCCGCAGGCCATGATTGCCTGGGATGCGCGCATGGAAAAACCGCACTGGGGGGCGTTGGGGCTGCCTTTCATATAAAGCAGGATGTCATTGTCGGCAATCTGCTTTTTGATGTTTTCCAGAGTATCCATAGTGGAAGCAAACCTCGGGTTGGGGAGTTTCCGGCACCGGCGCACGGCGCCAATCCGTCTTGAAAGCGCGCATTGTACCCGATTCCGGTTCCAGCGCACGCCCCGCCCCGTGCCCCGCACCTGTGCCCGGAACGCGGCGCCCGGACTATATAGTCTTACCTGGGCGCCCCCTGCTGGTGCCAGTCCCCGGCTGTGCTAGTATTGCCGGCTTCCCGGGGAAATTGCGGACAGAGTACGCCCACGGCGTATTTTCTGCGGTTTTCCCTTTTTCGGCCCACCTACTTAGAGGAGATAGCAAAGTGGCCAGTCCCGCGTTGATGCAAAACTACGGTAACAGAACCCTGACTCTGGTCAGAGGTGAAGGCAACTACGTGTGGGACGACAGCGACCGACGTTATCTCGACGCCCTCTCCGGTATTGCCGTATGCGGCCTCGGTCACTGCCACCCGGCGGTCACCCAGGCCATTCAGGAGCAGGCCAACACCCTGTTGCACGCGTCCAATCTGTACAACCTGCCGCCCCAGGAAAAGCTGGCCGAGAAGCTGGTCACCCTGTCCGGCATGGACAACGTGTTCTTCTCCAATTCCGGTGCCGAGGCCAATGAGGCGGCGATCAAACTGGCGCGCAAGCTCGGCAACGAGCGCGGCCTCGCCTGCCCCAAAATTGTCGTCACCGAGGGTGCCTTCCACGGCCGTACCCTCGCCACCCTGACCGCCACCGGCAACCCCAAGGTGCAACAGGGGTTCGCACCGCTGCCGGAAGGTTTCCTGCGCGTGCCCTACAACGATGTCGCGGCCATTGAAAAGCTGATCGGTGAGCACGACGACATTGTCGCGATCCTGGTGGAGCCGGTGCAGGGGGAAGGCGGCATCCGCATTCCCGACGCCGATTACCTGCCGCGCCTGCGCGCCCTGTGCGACCAGCAAAACTGGCTGCTGATGCTGGACGAGATCCAGACCGCCAACGGCCGCAGCGGCAAGCTGTTCGCCTACCAGCATTGCGATGGCCTGCTGCCGGACGTGGTGACCACGGCCAAAGGTCTGGGCAACGGCGTCCCCATCGGCGCCTGCCTGGCCCGCGGCAAAGCGGCGGAGCTGTTTACCGCCGGTGCCCACGGCTCTACCTTTGGCGGCAACCCGCTGGCGTGCCGTGCCGGTCTCGCGGTACTGGAGACGCTGGAAAACGAGTGGCTGATCGAGCGCGCCGAAAAACTCGGCACCCAGCTACTGGATCAACTCAACAGCCAACTGGCGGGCTGCGCCCACGTCAAAGAGATTCGTGGCCTCGGCCTGCTGATCGGCATCGAGCTGGACCGCCCCTGCGGGGAACTGGTCGACCTGGCCCGCGCCCAGGGCCTGCTGATCAACGTCACCGCCGGCAATGTGGTGCGCCTGCTGCCGCCACTGACCCTGACCGACGCCGAGTGCAACCAGATCGCCACCACCGTGGCCACGCTGGTGCGCGACTTCGCCCAACAGGCCGCCTGATTTACGGAGGATTTACCCATGGCAGTCAGACATTTTCTTACCCTCCTGGACCTGAGCAAGGACGAGCTGCGCGGCATTGTCGAGCGCGCCATCGAGCTCAAGGCCCTGCGCAATCAGGGTGTTACCAGTGAGCCGTTCCGCAACAAGGTGCTGGGGATGATTTTCGAAAAATCCTCCACCCGCACCCGCGTTTCCTTCGAGGCCGGTATGGCACAGATGGGCGGCAGCGCCCTGTTCCTGTCCCCGCGCGACACCCAGCTCGGGCGCGGCGAGCCTATCGAAGACAGTGCGCGGGTCATCTCGCGCATGGTGGATATGGTGATGATCCGCACCTTCGGCCACAACGTGCTGGAGCGCTTTGCCGAGTACAGCAAGGTACCGGTGATCAACGCCCTGTCCGACAGCTACCACCCCTGCCAGCTGCTGGCGGACCTGCAGACCTATGTAGAGCACCGCGGCAGCCCGGAGGGCAAAGTGGTGACCTGGGTGGGCGACGGCAACAACATGTGCCACTCCTACATCAATGCCGCGCGCCAGTACGATTTCGAGCTGCGCATCGCCTGCCCCGAGGGCTACGACCCGGACGAGAGTATCCTGGCCGCCGCCGGCGACCGGGTGTCTATCTTCCGCAAACCGCAGGACGCGGTGCGCGGGTCCGACTGGGTCGCCACCGACGTGTGGGCCTCCATGGGCCAGGAGACCGAGCAGCAGATCCGCCTCAAGGCCTTCGAGGGCTACCTGGTGGATCACGAGCTGATGAGCCACGCCAACAGCGATGCCATCTTCATGCACTGCCTGCCCGCCCACCGCGGTGAGGAAGTGAGCGGCGAGCTGCTGGAAGACGACGCCATTTCGGTGGTCTGGGATGAGGCGGAAAACCGCCTGCACGCGCAGAAAGCACTGATGGAGTTCCTGCTGGAAAGCAGCAACTGAGTGCGGCGACGGCAACGCTCAATGTGAGCGACATAAAAGAGGCAGCGGACGGCAATCCGCTGCCTCTTTTTTAATCACTTTGCGGCAAGTTTTCCACAAGCGGCCGCGATCAGGAATCCTTCGCACACCATCCTCATTGCCGCCCTGTTATGGCGCATAAATTGACCTGACGGTGTCCGTTTGATCAGCGAATAATCAAGCGTTCCGTGTTATTGCCCTGCTTAATTTGAGACCTGCTTACTATTAAAAAATATTCTTAAAAACACCCGGCCCCGAAAGTGCCTGGTTGTTTTTTATACCCGCCCAGTGATGACGGGCGCTGGCGGGAGGAAAAATCCACGTCGTCGCGCCTACCCACAAATTATCCACAAGTAACCCCGAAGTTATCCGCCTTGAATTGCCCCCCCAATCGCATTATCTTGTTGCTCATTCGAGGTCACACCCCAATATATAGGGTTTGAGTAGCCCGAAAGGACTACATCAGGGGCTGCCGGACCGGCAAATTGCCCTGGGAACGCGGCGCACAGCGCCCAACCCGCACCACAATATATTGTGTCTGGCCTCAACCGAATCAACTAGCTGCAATCTGCCACCGGCAGATATCGGGAGACACCACCCGAGCGCAGAGCGGCACCGACGTTCAGACGCAGTATCAAGCAGTACCCCACAAGAGTTACCCGAGCGGAGCCCAGGCTTCGCCGCCACTGCTTGTGCCTATTGCATGCTGACGGTGCCAGAGAAAGCCCGGAAAACCCGGGGCAGACAAGATTTTCGGCCACAAGCCGGTTGGATCACGATTCAACGCAAAAACCAAAGCAAAAACCAAAGCAAAAACCAAAGCAAGTCGACCAGACGCGCGTGTAAAACTTACGGAGAATTTCATGCACACAGAGACAGGGCGCTCCCAGTCTGAGCCAAACGGCACCACCAAGGAATCGGTAACAGACCAGGCCAGCAGCAACACCTCCCTGGCTGCCACTGCCCCCGGTCAGATCCGCGTCATCAAGCGCAACGGGACCGTTGTGCCTTACGCCGACAGCAAAATCTCCGTGGCCGTTACCAAGGCATTCCTCGCCGTTGAGGGCGGCACCGCCGCCGCCTCCAGCCGTATCCACGAGCGCGTGGCCGACCTGGTCGCCCAGATCAGCGCCACCTTCAAGCGTCGCATGCCCTCAGGCGGCACCATTCATATCGAAGAAATCCAGGACCAGGTCGAACTGGAACTGATGCGCGCCGGCGAACACAAGATCGCCCGCGACTACGTGCTCTACCGCGAAGAGCACGCCCGTCTGCGCAAAGAAAAAGAACAGCAGAAAGCCGTTGCCGAACAGGCCGCGGATACCCACCCGAGCATCCGCGTAAAAGTCGAAGACGGCTCCAAAGAGGGCAAGTTAGTCCCGCTGGACATGGAGCGCCTGCGCACCATCGTCAGCGAAGCCTGCGAAGGTCTCACCGATGTGGACGGTAGCCTGATCCTGAACGAAGCGCTGAAAAACCTGTACGACGGTGTATCCGAGACCGACATCAACACCGCGCTGGTGATCACCGCGCGCACCCTGGTCGAGCAGGAACCCAACTACACCTACGCCACCGCCTTCCTGCTGCTGGACAAGCTGCGCGCCGAAGCCCTGCGCTTCCTGGGCGTGGCCGAGTCCGCCACCCAGAAAGAGATGGAAACCCTGTACAAGCCGGCACTGGCCGCGTACGTGGAAAAAGGCATCGAACTGGAACTGCTGGACCCGGCGCTGGCCAGCTTCGACCTGGAAAAACTCGGCGACGCCATCAAGCCCGAGTGCGATCACCAGTTCACCTACCTCGGCCTGCAGACCCTGTACGACCGCTACTTCCTGCATTCCAACGAAGTGCGTTTCGAACTGCCGCAGCTGTTCTTCATGCGCGTGGCCATGGGCCTCGCCATCAACGAAGACAAGCCGAACGAGCGCGCCATCGAGTTCTACGAACTGCTGAGCTCCTTCGACTACATGAGCTCCACCCCGACCCTGTTCAACGCCGGTACCCTGCGCCCGCAGCTGTCCTCCTGCTACCTGACCACCGTGCCGGACGACCTGCACGGCATCTACGGTGCCATCCAGGACAACGCCATGCTGTCCAAGTGGGCCGGCGGCCTGGGTAACGACTGGACCCCGGTACGTTCACTCGGTTCCTACATCAAGGGCACCAACGGCAAGTCCCAGGGTGTTGTGCCCTTCCTGAAAGTGGCCAACGACACCGCGGTTGCGGTAAACCAGGGCGGCAAGCGCAAGGGCGCCGTGTGTGCCTACCTGGAAACCTGGCACCTGGACATCGAGGAATTCCTCGAGCTGCGCAAGAACACCGGTGACGACCGCCGCCGTACCCACGACATGAACACCGCCAACTGGGTGCCTGACCTGTTCATGAAGCGTGTGTTCGAAGATAAGGAGTGGACCCTCTTCTCCCCGGCGGACTGCCCGGACCTGCACGACCTGTTCGGCGATGCGTTTGAAGAGCGCTTCACCCACTACGAGAAACTGGCGGCCGAAGGCAAGCTGAAGCTGCACAAGAAAGTGCGCGCGGTCGACCTGTGGCGCAAGATGCTGGGCATGCTGTTTGAAACCGGCCACCCCTGGATCACCTTCAAGGACGCCTGTAACCTGCGCAGCCCGCAGCAGCACGCCGGTGTGGTACACAGCTCCAACCTGTGCACCGAGATCACCCTGAACACCAAGGCGAACGACGAGATCGCCGTATGTAACCTGGGCTCCGTGAACCTGTCCCAGCACATCGGTGAAGACGGCACCCTCGACATGGGCAAGCTGGAAAGCACCGTCAAGACCGCCGTGCGTATGCTCGATAACGTGATCGACATCAACTACTACTCCGTGGAAACCGCGCGTCAGTCCAACATGCGCCACCGTCCGGTGGGCCTGGGCCTGATGGGCTTCCAGGACGCGCTGTACAAGGCCGGCATCTCCTACTCCAGCGATGAAGCCGTGCAGTTCGCCGACACCACCATGGAAGCGATCAGCTACTACGCCATCTCCACCTCCAGTGACCTGGCGGCAGAGCGCGGCAGCTACGGCAGCTACGAAGGTTCCCTGTGGAGCCAGGGCATCCTGCCGATCGACTCCATCGAGATTCTGGCCAGGAACCGCGGCGAGCAGTTTATTGATCAGGACACCAGCAGCACCCTGAACTGGGATCTAGTGCGCGACAAGATCGCGAGCCAGGGCATGCGTAACTCCAACGTAATGGCCATCGCCCCCACCGCGACCATCGCCAACATTACCGGTGTGTCCCAGTCCATCGAGCCCACGTACCAGAACCTTTACGTGAAATCGAACCTGTCTGGCGAATTCACCGTGGTGAACCCATACCTGGTACACGACCTGAAAGCCCGCGGCCTGTGGGACAAGGTGATGGTCAACGACCTCAAGTACTACGAGGGTTCCGTGCAGAAGATCGACCGCGTACCGGCTGACCTGAAAGCCAAGTACGCCACCGCGTTCGAAGTGGAGCCGCGCTGGATCGTGGACGCCGCCAGCCGTCGCCAGAAGTGGATCGACCAGGCCCAGTCCCTGAACCTGTACATCGCCGGCGCCAACGGCAAGAAGCTGGACCTGACCTACCGCATGGCGTGGTACCGCGGTCTCAAGACCACCTACTACCTGCGCGCCCTGGCCGCCACCTCCACGGAAAAATCCACCGTGACCAGTGGCACCCTGAATGCGGTCAGCGCCGGCGGCGCACCCGCAGCCAGCGCCGCACCGGCGGCACCGCAAGCCGAGCCAGCGCCCGCAGCCGTACCCGCGGCCTGCTCCCTGGACGACCCGGACTGCGAAGCCTGCCAGTAAGCGAAGGTTAAAAGTCTCTCGGGGGAGAGCATCGTGTGGAACCGCTGGCAACAGCGACCCCACGCAACCAAGACCATAAGCGCCGCCCCGGCACCGGATGAACACTCACCAAAAGAGTGAAACCCGGGTCGGGCGCAGGCCGCACACCACACACTTTCGACCGCCTGTGCGCATTCCGTTAGCGGCACAGTCGGTCAAACGGAGAAGACAAGGGGAAACTCATGCTGAGCTGGGACGATATCGACACACAAGCCAAGCCAGAGCCCAAGAAGCCCGAACCGCAACCGGTGCCGGGTGCACTGCAATCCGAGCAGCAGGCAGTCACCGAACCCAGCGCAGCCTATGAAACAGGCAGCGCCAGCAGTGCCCCGGCATCGACCGCGGCCCAAGGCAGTGCCGCCTCCTCCGCGGTAGAAGCTGCCCGTGCCGCCGTCAACGATCTCGACCCGGCACCGGGCCTCGAGGAACTGGAAATGGGCGCTGCCCGTATCCAGGTAGACGAAAAGCGCATCATCAACTGCCGCGCCGACCTCAACCAGCTGGTACCGTTCAAGTACGACTGGGCCTGGCAGAAATACCTCGACGGCTGTGCCAACCACTGGATGCCGCAGGAAGTCAACATGAACAAAGACGTGTCCATGTGGAAAGACCCCGATGGTCTGACC
>Ga0207814_100075_pt1 | contig 102003 bp, 81 predicted proteins | sample TtaePargueraPR_7_FD_187755 | JGI IMG/M metagenome (GOLD analysis project Ga0207814, IMG submission 187755) | Aerobic enrichment media microbial communities from Bioluminiscent Bay, La Parguera, Puerto Rico - Tt and P1 (2) (SPAdes) | ecosystem: Environmental > Aquatic > Marine > Unclassified ... | reverse complement strand
AGCGCCGGGATGCCCACTGTGCCTGCCGGCGAACCCGCTCCCGCCCCCGCAGAAGCGGCAGTGCCGGAACCCGAGGTTGCCGTAGCGCCAGAAGCGCAGCAGCCTGCACCACAGATGCAGCAGCCAGCGCCGCAGTCCCGGCAGCCAGAACCGCAGCCACAACCGGCGGATGACTTGCCGCCGTGGGAAGAGCCCGCGCCGCAGCCATTCCAGCAGCCGAACCCCGCGGCAGCGGTAGAAGCGCCCCCGGTGACAGAGCCGGCCGCGGATACCCGGGCGGAAATGCGCGAGCGCCTGCGTCAGCAGGTGGCCGCGGTGGAATCCACACCGCCGGCGCCGGTCGAGCCGCCCCCGGCGCGCGCGCCCCAGCCCGAGGCCCAGCCCGCGCCGGCGGCGCGCCTGGAGGCCCTGACCCCGGGCAGCTGGCCAGCCATGTACCCGCAGCTGGGGGTGACCGGCATCCTGCATTCCATTGCCTCGCACCTGGAGTTGCTGGGGCGGCAGGACAATATACTTTCTTTTACCTTGGACCAGTCGTTCAGCAGCCTGTACGACGAGGGCCACCAGCGCCGCCTCGCGGACGTGCTGGGAGACTTTTTCCGGCAGCCCCTGGTGGTGCAGATCCAGGTCGGCCAGGTGCAGGGCGGGACCCCGGCTCGCCTGGTGGCAGCCACCAAGGAGGCGCAGCTGCAGTCCGCCCGCGACGCACTGAGCAGTGACCCGCTGGTGCAGGACCTGCAGTCGGAACTCGGCGCGCAGCTGATCCCCGAATCGGTAGAGTATTTGGGTTGATCGCGCGGGGTTATATCAACTTGAACGAAGCGGTGAATAAATGATGAAAGGTTTCGGCGATATCATGCAGCAGGCCCAGAAAATGCAGGCCGATATGCAGGAACGCATGGAAAAAATGCAGAAAGAGCTGGCAGACCTGCGGGTAACCGGCGAGGCCGGTGCCGGTATGGTGAAGGTCACCATGAGCGGGCGTCACGATGTAACCTCGGTGAACATTGACCCTAGCCTGCTGACCGAAGACAAGGAAATGCTGGAGGACCTGCTGGCCGCAGCGGTGAATGACACCGTGCGCCGGGTAGAGGAAGCACAGCAGAAATTGCAGAAAGAACAGATGGGCGGCCTGGCCGCGGGCATGAACCTCCCCGAGGGTTTCAAGTTCCCGTTTGGCTGAGGTCCCGAGGCGAAAGCGGCAAGGGCCCCAAGCGGGCCCTTTTGTTTACCCACGCTCCCGATAGAAAACGTATTTATGTTCAGCCCCCTGATTGAAGACCTGATTCGCGCACTGCGCTGCCTGCCGGGTGTCGGACCCAAGTCCGCCCAGCGCATGGCCATGTACCTGCTGGAGAAAGACCGCGATGCCGCGGGACTGCTCGCCAGTTCCCTGCAGCAGGCGGTGGAAAAGGTGGGCCGCTGCAGCAAGTGTCGCACCCTTACCGAGCAGCCCGTCTGTAGCCTGTGTGACAACAGCCGGCGGGATCATGCGCTGATGTGTGTGGTGGAAACGCCGGCAGACGTGCTCGCCATCGAACAGGCGGGGAACTACCACGGGCTCTATTTTGTGCTCCACGGGCACCTGTCACCCATTGATGGCATCGGCCCCGCAGATCTGGGGCTGGACCTGTTGAATGAGCGCCTGGGCAGTGAAGGGGAGTCGATCAGTGAGCTGATCATCGCCACCAACCCCACCGTGGAAGGGGAGGCCACCGCGCAGTTTATTGCCGAGCGCGCCCGCGCCAAGGGGGTTGCGGTGAGCCGTATTGCCCACGGCGTGCCCATCGGCGGAGAGCTGGAATACATCGATGGCGGCACCCTCGCCCACGCCTTCAACAGCCGCACGGTATTGTGATGCAGCAGGTAAGCAAACAACTGGTGGACACCCGCCCGATCTGGATCGACTCCAGCGCGCAACTGGCAGAGCTCTGCGCCCGCTGGCGCGAGCAGAGCGCGGTGGCGCTGGACACCGAATTTATGCGCAGCCGCACCTTTTATCCGCTGCCGGCGCTGGTGCAGATTGGCGATGGTAAACACAGCTATCTGATCGACAACCTGGCGATCGATAACCTGGAACCCCTGCGGGAGCTGATGCTCGACACCCGGGTGATCAAGGTGATGCACTCCTGCAGTGAGGACCTGGAAACCCTCGACCGCCTGCTGGGTGCCATTCCGGAACCGATTTTCGATACCCAGATCGCCGCCGCGCTGACCAATATGGGCGCGGGTCTCGGCTATGCGGCGACGGTACAGAAGCTGCTGCAGATCGACCTGCCGAAAAGCGAAACCCGGTCCGACTGGCTGCAGCGACCGCTCAGCGAATCGCAGAAAAATTATGCCGCACTGGACGTGGCCTGGCTGCCACTGGTGTACGGCATGCTGCTCAAGCAGTTGCGCGAGCTGGGGCGGCTGGAATGGCTGCAGGAAGATTGTGCGGCCCTGGTACAGGCGGCGAAAAATCCCGAGCCGCCGGAACTCTATTACCAGCGTGCCAAGGGCGCCTGGCGCCTCAAGGGGGCGCAGCTGGCGGTGTTGCAGGACCTGTGTGCCTGGCGCGAACGCGAGGCGCGCCTGCAGGACGTGCCGCGCAACCACCTGCTGAAGGAAAATGTCTGCCTGTCGCTGGCACAGGCGATGCCGAAATACCTGGCCACGCTTTCCCAGCCCGGGCTGGAGGGCAAAACCCTGCGGGTTTACGGTGAAACCCTGCTGCAACTGATTGCCCGCGCCGCGGAAAGGACGGACATTCCTCCGGCCCTGCCGCAGCCACTGAACCGGCAGCAGGGCGACCAGCTGAAATCCCTGCGCAAAAAGGCCGGCGAACTGGCGGAAGCCAAGGCGCTGCCCCCGGAAATCCTGGTGCGCAAGAAGGAGCTGGAAACGCTGGTGCAGGCCGAAAAACCGCAGCTTGAAGGGCGCCTGCTGGGCTGGCGTCGCGAGGTGATTGGCGAACCGCTGCTGGCACATCTGGCGCAATTGAGAGGTAACTGATGAAAACCCTGTGCGATATCTACCGCAGCCCGCGGGAATCGGAAATGTATCTTTATGTATGCAAGCAGCAGGGTATGCAGGCGGTGCCGGAAAAACTGCAGCAACTGTTCGGCAAGCCGGTGCACGTCACCACACTGTTGTTGACACCGGAACGCAAACTGGCACGCGCAGATGTGGACAAGGTCATGAACGCGCTGCAGGAACAGGGCTACTATTTGCAGATGCCGCCGGTAGCCGACGATGAAATGCGGGCGATTGCCGCGCAGAACAGCAAGCTGCCGCGCGGCTGAGTGGGTAACTGTCGTGGTTAGTCAAACACCGTTCTGGCAGCGCAAAAGCCTGGAGGAAATGACCGAGGCAGAGTGGGAGTCCCTCTGCGACGGTTGCGGCCGCTGTTGCCTACACCGCCTGGAAGACGAGGAAACCCTGGAGGTCTACACCACCTGTGTTTCCTGTCGCCTGCTGGATACCCACAGTTGCCGCTGCAGCAATTACCCGGAACGCAAAAAGTATGTGCCGGATTGCATCCAGCTGACCCCGAAAGATGCCACAGGATTTGCCTGGCTGCCTGCGACCTGCGCTTACCGCACTCTGGCAGAGGGGCGGCCGCTGGCGAGCTGGCACCCGCTGGTGTCCGGTGATCCGGGCTCGGTACATACGGCAGGTATTTCGGTGCAGGACCAGGTGATCAGCGAAGACCAGGTACACCCGGACGATTTTCAGGAACATATCGTCACCTGGGTTGGTGACGAATAAGCAAGAAGCAAAGACTATGACGGAAGAATTCAAGCTTGCCTGGGCGATTTACGCCGGTGGTGTAGTGGTACTGTTGCTGGCGGGGTGGTGGTTCCTGCGCAACTGGCGCTGGGGCTGGCTGCGCAACCTGTTGTTGCTGGAGGCGGCGACGGTTCTGCTGGTGCCGGCCCGGGGCACGGTACCCGATAGCCCGCCGATTCCGGTACTGCCGCTGTTTGTGTACCAGACGCTGTTCGAGGAGGACGGTGCGTCGGCCGAAGTTTCCGCGAGCCTGGTGTTTGCCGCCGGTGGTGCGTTTGCGGTGATGCTGATCATTGGCATCATTTCCCTGATGCTGCACCGCAGCAAGCACCGTCGCATGACCGAGAGCGACCAGTACTAAAGTACCAGTCAGTACTGACTTGTGGTTCTCGTTCTCGCTTCGACCCATTGGTGCGGAATACCGCGCCAATCCTCTCTTCCTTCCCCTTTCCGGCAGCGCCGATTAATCGGCAGCTGCTATATCTAATAGAACCGGCGTCACCCTGCGGGCGGTCACTTGATCGGCGAGCGGGGGGTGCCTCCGGCGGAGCCCCCGGGGACGGGGGGCGCGACACAGCAAAACAGATACAGACAAATCACAAAAAGTGCCAGCAGGGGCATTGGCTGTGCAATCAAGATGAAGGGACAGGGATGCTCGACCATCTGCTCATTCTGACCGCGGTTATGTTGGTCTCCGGTATCCTCGGGGGCCTGGTAAATTATTACCAGATGCTGTTTACCGAGGAGGATCCGGCGGGGCTGGCGCGCTGCCTGATCATGGGGTTGTGCGGCGCTTTGATGGTGCCGATTTTCCTTAAGTTCACCCAGAGCGACCTGTTGATCGAGATTCAGGGTGATCCTTCGCGCCTGCTGATTTTTACTGGTTACTGTCTGTTGGCGGCAATTGCTTCGCGGATGTTTGTGTTCAATGCGGCCCGCCGCCAGTTGCGGGATGCGAGTATTGCGCGTGCGCGGGTGGAGAATCTGGAGCAGGAGATCCGTGCGATGCAGCTGGAGATGATGCCGCTGCTGGAGCATGAGATTGAGGGTGATCCTGATCAGGGGCCGACGCTGGATTTCAATCAGATTCGCAAGCTGGATGACAATGCGCTGCATGTGCTGGGTCTGCTGAACAATGGTGATTGTGTGTTCCGTTCGCTGGCGGGGATGGCGCAGGAGGGGGGCATGGAGACCAATTCTGTGGCGCGGGCGTTGAACAGTCTGCTGGTGCTGGAGATGGTGGGCAAGATCCACAGCCATCTCGGTATCCGCTGGTATATCACCGACAAGGGCCGCCAGGTGGTGCGCCGTCGGCGGGCGCAGGTTGCCTGATTCTAGATATCCTCAGTTCTCTTTTTCGTTCACGTAGCTAGGTTCGGTGGCGGTGCCGCTACCGGGGGCTACCTTGTGAGACACGCCGTGAACCCATCCATGGGGGCTCTTCGAAAACGTCCCTGTTTTCGAAGGTCTCACAAGGTATCCCCCGGTATCGGCACCTTCGCCGATAGTTTGAATTTCCTTACCTAACTGAGGTGCTGCGGCCGCTGCCGTCACCCAATCTGGCCGATTCCGCCTTTGGCGAGCCTTCCCCGATCCTTTACCATGGTGCAAATTTCGAACGAATCCATGGTGAAATGCGCATGAAATTCACGGGAACCGACAGTTACGTTGCGACGGGCGATCTGCAGATGGCGGTCGACGCGGCGGTCACTCTTGAGCGTCCGCTGCTGATCAAGGGGGAGCCGGGTACCGGTAAGACTCTGTTGGCGGAGGAGGTGGCGCGCAGTCTGGGTTTGCGGCTGATCCAGTGGCATATCAAGTCGACCACCAAGGCGCAGCAGGGGCTGTACGAGTACGATGCGGTTTCCCGTCTGCGGGACTCTCAGCTGGGGGTGGATAAGGTCCACGATATCCGCAATTACATCAAGAAGGGTAAGTTGTGGGAGGCCTTTGAGGCGGATGAGCGGGTGGTGTTGCTGATCGATGAGATCGATAAGGCGGACATTGAGTTCCCGAACGATCTGCTGGTGGAAATCGACCGTATGCAGTTTTTCGTCTATGAGACGGGGGAGACGATTACGGCGAAGCAGCGTCCAATTGTGATTATTACGTCGAACAATGAAAAGGAGCTGCCGGATGCGTTCCTGCGCCGCTGCTTTTTCCATTACATCAGTTTCCCGGATCGGGAGACGATGCATAAGATCGTGGATGTGCATTACCCGGATATCAAGAAGAACCTGGTGGCGGAGGCGATGGATATTTTCTTCCAGATCCGCGAGGTGCCTGGATTGAAGAAGAAGCCTTCAACTTCGGAGCTGATCGATTGGCTGAAGCTGTTGCTGGCGGATGATATTCCCGAGGAAGTGTTGAAAAACCGCGATGCGAAATCCGCGATTCCGCCGCTGTACGGCGCGCTGCTGAAGAATGAGCAGGACGTACATATGCTTGAGCGTCTGGCGTTTATGGCTCGCAGGGAGGGGCGCTGACGTAGATAGTCCTGTGGCGGCGGCGCTACCGGGTGGGGCTTTGTGGGACACGCCGTGTACCCATCCCTGGGGGCTCTGCACCGCCATCCATGGCGGTGAAGGTCCCACAAAGCCCCACCCGGTATCGCCGCCTTCTCCCGAATATTTGACTTCGTTGCGCGAACGCTATGCTCATTGGCTTTTTCCTGAACCTCCGCCGCTATCAACTTCCGGTTTCCATCACCGAGCTGCTCTCGTTGCTGGAAGCCCTGCAGCAACGCCTGGTGTACGCGAACCTGGACGATTTCTACTTCCTCGCCCGCACCTGTCTGATCAAAGACGAAAAGCACTTCGATAAATTCGACCGCGCCTTCGCCGCCTATTTCAAGGACCTGGAAACCCTGGACGATGTGCTCGAACAGATGATTCCCGAGGACTGGCTGCGGGCGGAGTTTATGAAGCAGCTGTCGGAGGAGGAGAAGGCGAAGATCGAAAGTATGGGCGGGCTGGAAAAGCTGCTGGAAGAGTTCAAGAAGCGCCTCGAGGAACAGAAGGAACGCCACAGCGGCGGTAACAAGTGGATTGGCACCGGTGGTACCAGCCCGTTTGGCAACAGTGGCTTTCACCCGGGGGGTATTCGCGTCGGGGGGCAGAGTCGCAACAAGTCGGCGTCCAAGGTCTGGGAAAAACGCCAGTTCCGCAACCTCGACGACAGCCTCAGCCTGGGCACCCGCAATATCCAGGTAGCGCTGCGCAAACTGCGTAAATTCGCCCGCAGCGGCGCGGCGGAAGAACTGGATCTCGACAACACCATTTCATCCACCGCACGCAACGCGGGGTTGCTGGATATCAAAATGGTGCCGGAGCGGCACAATGCGGTGAAGGTGCTGATCTTTTTCGATGTCGGCGGTTCCATGGACCCGTATATCAAACAGTGCGAAGAACTGTTCTCCGCCTGCCGCAGCGAGTTCAAGCACCTGGAATATTTCTACTTCCACAACTTCATCTACGAACACGTGTGGAAAGACAACCAGCGCCGCTACAGCGAATCGACCCCACTGCTGGAAGTCCTGCGCACCTACGGCAAGGACTACAAAGTAATCTTCGTCGGCGACGCCTCCATGGCTCCCTACGAAATCACCAGTCGTTTTGGCAGCGTCGAACACATGAACGAAGAACCCGGCGCAGCCTGGATGCGCCGGGTTACCGACACCTACGAAAAACTCATCTGGCTGAACCCCACCGCCGAGGAGTACTGGCAGTACACCGGCAGTATCGGCATGACCCAGCAGCTGGTGGATGGGCAGATGTACCCGATGACGCTGGAAGGGCTGGATAAGGCGATTGCTTATCTGGTGAAGGGACGTTAACTCAAGCCGTTACACTGCCTGATACTTCCTGCGAAGGCGGCGATGCCGGGTGCTGCTTTGTGAGACCTTCAAAAACAGGGATGTTTTTGAAGAGCCCCCATGGATGGGTTCACGGCGTGTCTCACAAAGCAGCACCCGGTAGCGGCGCCGCCACTGTATTAACCTACGGAGCTCTCGAGGCCCGAACGATTCACTCGCTAAACTTCCGCGGCGGTGCACCTTCGTGGTCAGCGGTAATTCCGTACTCTTCGTTGGTGGTGTCTTTCATCACGGTGTGCTCCTGTTCGGCACCGTGCATCCAGTCCACCAGTTTTTCCCGCAGGAAGAACAGGATAATGCCCGCAATAATCGCCGCAGCGGCCACACCTCCGAATGTTGCCAACGGGCCCGACTCGCCAACAAACTTACCGATCTCCGCCGCACCCTTGTTCGCAATACCGATAAACGCAAACCACAAACCCATCATCAGCGACAGATAGCGCAGCGGAGAAAGCTTCGTCACCATGGACAGGCCGATGGGCGACAGGCACAACTCACCAATGGTGTGGAAAATATACGCCACCACCAGCCACCACGGGCTCGCCTTCACGGTTTCGGAATCGCCAATCTGCATTGCCGCGCCCACCATCGAAACAAAACCCAGGCCAAGGAAAATCAAACCCATACTGAACTTGGCCGGCGACGAAGGCTCCCGCGATCCCAGGCCAATCCAGATACTCGCCACAACCGGCGCCAGGATGATAATAAACAGCGGGTTCACCATCTGCAGCCAGCTGGCCGGAATCTCGAAACCGAAAATATGCAGGTCGGTGTTGTACTTCGCAAACAGGTTCATCGAGCCCGCCGCCTGCTCAAAGCCCGCCCAGAAAATCACCGTAAACACACCCAGAACCAGAATCACCTTGATGCGGTCCCGTTCCTCCGGAGTGAGCGGGCGCTTCTTCTCCGCCTCGCTCAAATGCGGCGTCAGTCCCAGCTTTGCCGAAGGCTGCTTGCCGATTTCCCCCAGGAACTTGTGCGCCTGGGTCAGCTGCAGGATCAGGCCCAGCAGCATGCCGAGGCCGGCGACAAAAAACGCCAGCTGGTAATCCACCTTCTCGCCGATCCAGCCAATCACCAGGTAACCGAGGATCGAACCCATGTTGATCCCCATGTAGAAGATCGTAAACGCCGTATCCCGGCGCTTGTCGCCCTCATCGTAGAGGTCGCCCACCATGGTGGAAATGTTTGGCTTGAAGAAACCGTTGCCGAAGATCATCAGTGCCAGGCCCAGCCACAGCATGTAAATCTCCGTGCCGTCCGGCAGCCACTTGTGCGGGAAGCCGAGCGCGAACTGTCCCAACATCATCAGCACACCGCCGAACATGATGCAGCGGCGCTGTCCCCAGACATTGTCCGCCATCCAGCCGCCGATGATCGGCGTCAGGTACACCAGCATCGCGTACCAGCCCAGGTAGCTCAGGGCCTTGGATTGCAGGTCCTGGTCGGAAAGCTGGTCCCAGCCAAATACCGCCGCGGTGGCCGCAGAGGTGAGGTAGAACACAAAGATACCGCGCATCCCGTAGTAGCTGAGGCGCTCCCACATCTCGGTACCGAACAGCAGGAATAGACCCTTGGGGTGGCCGAGCATCTCGCCGGCACTGGCCGGGGGCTTTGGCTTGAGATCTTGCATGGAGGCTCCTCTTACTAGCGAGCGTCGCCAGACAGCACTGGTCGGGTGGTCTCGGATCGAGAGACTCCGGCAGTACAGCGTGGGAATTTATCGCGCACTGGCCCCGAATCGGGGGTTGCAATACGCGTCATTGACCTGAGTATAGGCCAGCATATCGACAGGCAAGTCTAGGGCCGGACTTCGCACTCCCCCAGCGGGTATAATCGCCCGTTTGCCGTTTATTGATGAACCAGTAGTCATTCATGAGTCAAGAATCCCCCGACAACATCCTGCACCAGAGCGCACAGCTGATCCCCCAGTGTATGGGCCGGGACCGCCAGCGCCTGCGCAAGACCCTCAACAACGCCCGCCGGCGGGTGCGGGAGGGTAAGCCAGCGGACCGGATGCTGGGGCAGCTGCAGCAACAGGTTGCCGCGTCCGTGGCGCTGGCCGAGGCGCGCAAGGTCAAGTTGCCGGAAGTGCAGTGGCCGGAGGGGCTGCCGGTGGTGGCGCGGCGGGAGGAGATCGCCGAACTGATTGCCGCCAACCAGGTGGTGGTGGTGGCCGGGGAAACCGGGTCCGGCAAGACCACCCAGCTGCCCAAGATCTGTCTGCAGCTGGGGCGCGGGGTGTTCGGCCAGATCGGCCACACCCAGCCCAGAAGGATTGCCGCGCGCACCGTGGCCAACCGCATTGCCGAGGAACTGGGGCAGCGGCTGGGTGACTCTGTGGGTTACCAGGTGCGCTTTACCGACCAGAGTACCGAGCACACCCACATCAAACTGATGACCGACGGTATCCTGCTGGCGGAAATCCAGCGCGACCCGCTGCTGAATCACTACGACACCCTGATCATCGACGAGGCCCACGAGCGCAGCCTCAATATCGACTTCCTGCTGGGCTACCTGAAAACCCTGCTGCCGAAACGCCCGGACCTGAAGGTGATCATCACCTCCGCCACCATCGACCTGGAAAAATTCTCCAAGCACTTTGACGACGCGCCGATCATCGAAGTGTCCGGCCGCACCTACCCGGTGGATATCCACTACCGCCCACCGGCGGACAGCGATGCCGACCTGAACGAGCAGGTGATTAGCGCGGTGGAGGAGTTGCTGCAGGAGGAAAAATCCTCCCCCCGTCGCGGCGGCGATATTCTGGTATTTATGAGCGGCGAGCGGGAAATTCGCGAGTGCGCCAAGGCGCTGCGCCACGCGCAGTTGCCCCATCTCGAGGTGCTGCCGCTGTATGCACGCCTGAGCCTGGCGGAACAGAGCCGTGTATTTGCCTCACACAAGGGGCGGCGGATTGTGCTCGCCACCAACGTGGCGGAAACCTCCATTACCGTGCCCGGCATCCGCTACGTGATCGACCCGGGTACCGCGCGTATCAGCCGCTACAGCTATCGCAGCAAAATCCAGCGTCTGCCGGTAGAGGCGGTTTCCCAGGCCAGTGCCAACCAGCGCGCGGGCCGCTGTGGCCGGGTCAGCGCCGGTGTGTGTATCCGACTGTATGAAGAGAGTGATTTCCTGCAGCGCCCGGAATTTACCGATGCGGAAATCCTGCGCACCAACCTCGCTGCGGTCATTCTGCAGATGCTGCAACTGCGCATCGGCGATATCCGCGATTTCCCGTTTGTGGATCCGCCGGATCAGCGCCTGATCAACGACGGTTACAGCCTGTTGCAGGAACTGAAAGCGGTCGACGGCAAGGGCCATGTGACGAAGCTCGGGCGCGCGCTGTCGCGCCTGCCGCTGGACCCGCGCCTGGGGCGCATGTTGATGGAATCCGGCAGCACCGACAGCCTGCGCGAACTGCTGATAATCGTCAGCGCGCTGGCGGTGCAGGACCCGCGCGAGCGCCCGGCGGAAAAACGCCAGGCCGCGGACGAAAAACACAAACAGTGGCAGCACGAACAGTCGGACTTTCTCACCCTGGTCAACCTGTGGGACGGCTATGAAGCCCAGCGGCAGGAACTGAGCCAGAACCAGCTGCGCAAGTGGTGCCAGAAAAATTTCCTGTCCTGGCTGCGCCTGCGGGAGTGGCGGGACATCCACCACCAGCTGCGCCTGGCGATCCGCGACCTGGACCTGAATACGAACCGCGAGCCGGCGGATTACGCCAGTGTGCACAAGGCCATTCTGCCGGGGCTGCTGGGCAATATCGGGGTGCGCGACGAGAACAAGGAATTCCTCGGCTGCCGCAACCGCCGCTTCCATATTTTTCCCGGCTCCGGTCAGTTCAAGAAACCGCCGCGCTGGGTGGTGGCGGCGCAACTGCTGGAAACCAGCCGCCTGTTCGCGCACACCGTGGCAAAAATCGAACCGGACTGGGTGCTGGGCTGTTCCGACCACCTGGTGAAACGCAACTATTTCGAGCCGCACTACAACCCGCGCTCCGGTGCGGTGATGGCGTTCGAAAAGGTCACCCTATACGGCCTGGTGCTGGTGGAAAAGCAGCGCATCCATTTCAGCAAACTGGATCCGACAACCGCGCGCGAGGTATTTATCCGCGAGGCGCTGGTAGAGCGTCGCTACCGCGGCAAGGGCAAGTTCTTCAAGCACTACGGTGAACTGTTGGAGGAACTGGAAGACCTGGAAGCGAAGTCCCGCCGCCGGGATATCGTGGTGGACGATGAGGTGGTGTACCGCTTCTTCGACGAGCGCGTGCCCGCGGACGTGGTCAACCTGGCCGGCTTCGAAAAATGGCGCAAGCAGGCGGAACAGAAAGACCCGCAACTGCTGTTCCTGCCCCGTGAGCTGATGATGCAGCAGGACGCCGGGCATGTGGGGGAAGCCCAGTTTCCGGACACGCTCAGCAGTGGCGGTATCGAATACCCCCTCAGCTATCACTTCGAGCCGGGGAGTGCCGAAGATGGTGTGAGTATCCAGGTGCCGGTGGGCGCACTGCACCAGGTGCCGGCTGCGCGGCTGCAGTGGATAGTGCCGGGGATACTGCGGGACAAATGTATTGCGCTGGTGAAGGGCCTGCCAAAGCAGTACCGCAAGCATTTTGTGCCGGTGCCCGCTGCCGTGGACAAGGCGCTGCCGCGTATGCAGGCGGGCAATACGCCCCTGTGGCAGTCCCTGGCCCACGAACTGAAACGCCAGACCGCAGAGACCCTGCCGGAAGAGGCCTGGCAGGCGGCAGAGCTGGGACTGGAAGATTTCTACCGCTTCAATATCCAGGTGCTGGACGAAAACGGCAAACTGCTGGACCAGGGGCGGGACCTGGCAAGCCTGCAGGCGCGCTACCGCGACCGGGTGCAGCAGGAGCTGGCCAGCGCCGGAGACGACTTCGAGCGCGAGGGCATTACCCGCTGGGATTTCGGCGACCTGCCGGAGACTCACCAGATCGACCAGGGCGGACTCAAGGTGCGTGCCTATCCCGCGCTGATTGCCGGCAAGGACAGTGTCGACCTGAAACTGCTGGACAACCCGGAGGAGGCGCAGCGCCTCACCCGCGCCGGCATCTGCCGCCTGGCCATCCTGCAGCTGCCGGAGCCGGTGAAATACCTGCGCAAGGAGTTGCTGAAAGGCAAGGAACTGGGGCTCAGCGCCGCAGACCTGGGGCGCCGCGAGGAGGTGGCCGACGATATCCTGATGGCGGCGGTGCGCGAGTGTTTCTGGGGCGATGAAAACTGGCCCCGGAGTGAAGCGGACTTTGCCGCGGCGCTCTCCAAGCGAGAAGAGCTGGTGCGCACCGCGCAGGAAATTGCCGAGCTGCTGGTAAAGGCACTGGCCCAGCTGGTGCCGCTGCGCAAACAGATCAAACAGCAGAAAAACCTGGCGGTGGCCCTGGCAGTAGCCGATATCAACCGCCAGCTGAGCGGGTTGTTCTTCCGCGGGTTCCTGTTTCTCACGCCGCTGGAATGGCTGCGGCAGTACGGGCGCTATCTGAAAGGGATCGAGCTGCGGCTGGAAAAGGCCGCGCTGGATCCCAATCGCGACCGCCGCCAGATGGCGGAACTGCAGGAGGCAGAGGAGCCTTACCAGGCCGAGTTGTGCAAACACGACCCGCTGTTTATGGCCGGAGACCGCGATCTGGTGCAGTACCGCTGGATGCTGGAGGAATTTCGCGTATCGCTGTTTGCGCAGAGCCTGAAAACCCTGATGCCGGTATCCATCAAGCGCCTGCGCAAGCAGTGGGCCGAGCGGAGCGCGGCGTAATCGTCATACAAAAAGGCCGGGGCTGCATGAAGTGTTTGACAGCGGTAACAGGCGAATGGGGACTCCGCTGAAAAAGCTGCGCGCAACAACGTGTAAGAAATCGGCAGCGGCGACGACAGATAGACGACCCGGTTCACAGTTCCGGCAACTTTGCAGAACCCGGAATGGAAACCGCCGGTCAAAAATAACCACCAACTCGTAGTTGGCTGGCTATACTGGCGAAACGGCGGTTTTGGCGCCGTTCAGGTGTACCGACCAAAACTTCAATCTGGAGAAATGTTATGAACAAGAAAAACCTGCCTCTGGCCGCGGCGGTCAGCGCTGCGGTACTCGCTTCCGCCACTATCAGTGTTTCCGCCAATGCCAATCCCTTCGCGGCCGATGCCCTGGCTTCCGGCTACAACATGGCCATGGCTGCCCAGGACAAGGACCAGGAAGGCAAGTGCGGCGAAGAGAAGAAGAAAGAAGGTAAATGCGGCGAAGGCAAGTGCGGCGACGACAAGAAAAAGGAAGGCAAGTGCGGCGAAGGTAAGTGCGGCGAGGGCAAAAAGAAAGAAGGCTCTTGTGGTGAAGGCAAGAAGAAAGAAGGCAGCTGCGGCGCATAAGCCGCTGAACAGCCACTTCTCGCCATGGCAGCCCCCCCGGGGGCTGTCACACCCGTGACCACAAGCGCTGAGCACCATGCCTGAACACTCGCAGACAATTCCCGTACGGGGCGCCGGTCTGGGCCTGCGTCGTTCCATGATCGGTGAAACCCTGTTGCCGCAACAGGTGGACTTCCTCGAAGTGGCACCGGAAAACTGGATCGGTGTCGGCGGGCGCCTGGGGCGCTGGTTGCGGGAGCATACCGAACGCTTTCCTTTCGTCACCCACGGGTTGTCCCTTTCCATCGGTTCGCCGGCACCACTGGATGAAGCGCTGGTGAAATCCATCAAACGGTTTATCGGCGAACACAATATCCGCTGTTACAGCGAGCACCTCAGTTACTGCTCCGATCACGGCCACCTCTACGACCTGTTACCGATTCCGTTCACCGAAGAGGCGGTGCACTACGTGGCCGGGCGGATTCGCCGGGTGCAGGATATTCTCGAACAGCGCATCGCGATGGAAAACGTGTCCTATTACGCAGCGCCGGGACAGGAGCTGAGCGAGCTGGAATTTATCAATGCGGTGCTCGGTGAGGCGGATTGCGACCTGTTGCTGGATGTGAACAACATTTACGTCAACGCCATCAATCACCGCTACAACGCCGAGGCCTTCCTGTTCGGTCTGCCCGGCGAACGTATCCGCTACATTCATGTGGCGGGGCATTTCGACGAGGCGGACGACCTCAAGGTGGACACCCACGGCGCGCCGGTGATCGACCCGGTGTGGCAGTTACTGGAAAAGGCATACGGGGCCTTCGGTCCGCTTCCCACTCTGCTGGAGCGGGATTTCAATATCCCACCGCTGCCGGAGCTGCTGGAAGAGGTGCAGCGTATTCGCGACCATCAGGCAGCGGCGGAAATCGATACCGCAGCCAACACGGAAGCCGGCACAGAAACCGGGAGCGAGACAGCGGAGGGACTGGCCCATGTGCGTTGAGCAGCCTCCCGCACCGGATACTGCAGAGGGCGAATTCCAGGAGCTCCAGCAGGGCTCTTTCCAGAAGCTTCAGCAGGGCTTTGCCGCCCACCTGCGCGCCCCCCAGGAAGTTGCCGCGCCAGCGGAGATCGAATCCCGGCGCATGGGGATCTACCGCGACCTGATTTACAACAATATCGAGTCTTTTATTGCCGGCGGCTTCCCGGTGCTGCGCAGCCTCTACGGGGATGAACCCTGGCATCGCCTGGTGCGCGATTTCGTGCAGCGCCACCGCTGCAAAAGTCCCTACTTTCTCGAGATCAGCCAGGAATTTCTGCACTACCTGGAGCACGAGAGGGCGGACAGCCCGGACAGCGCCAACGACCCGACGTTTCTCCGGGAACTGGCACACTACGAATGGGTGGAGCTGGCACTGGATGTCAGTGAGGAGACATTCCCGCCGGGGCTGGTTGTCGAAGGCGACCGGGAAACGGTACTGGAACTGTCGCCGGTGCTGTCGCCGCTGGCGTGGAGCCTGAGCTACCAGTTCCCCGTGCACCGGATTGGGCCGACCTTCCAGCCCGTCGATCCACCGCAAATGCCCACATTTTTGGTTGCATATCGCAACCGCGCTGATACAGTGGCGTTCCTTGAAGCCAATGCCGTCACCGCCCGGCTGTTACAACTGGCGGAACAGGCGCCCGCTGCACAATCCAGCGGTCGCCAGCTGTTGCAGCAGCTCGCACGGGAGCTCCAGCACCCGGATCCCGTACAACTGGAGCAGTTTGGTGCGGAATTGCTGTTGAAACTGCTGAACCTGGATATCCTGGCGGGCCTGCGCCGCCCCTGAGGCCGCGGGCCAACTGCTATTCTGGCAATGATCCGGCAACGTCTGCCGCTGGTTATTACTGCACTAAAAACTCTGCGCCGGCTCAATCCATTACGGGTGATTACACGCCGCTGGCCAACGCCCTGAGCGCAGCGTTAAAATCACGAAAACGGTCACAAAGCTCTGTTTTGAATATTCGATCCAATTTTGCGAGGAGCAGGGAATTGCTTGTACGCACACACACGTTCGCCTGGGTTCTGTCTGCACTGATCGCGGCACCCCTGGCGATGGCGCAAGATGCGCCCGATCCATTCGATTCCGACCCCTTCGGCGAATCCCCGGCTGAACCGACTGCAGCTCCGGGAGAGGCGCCTGCGGACAGCGGCAGCGATGCCGAAACCACCGGCGCCCCTGGTGCAAGCGAAGATGCCGCCGACGCAGAGGGCGGTGAAGGCGCGGCGGCCGAGGACGGCGCGGCTGTCGATGACTTCGGCTCGGAACTCGAAGACGAGTACGGTTTTGACCCCGCGGGGGAGTTCGCCTCAACCGAGGAGCCGGAAGAGCGGGATCCCTGGGAGGGTTTCAACCGCGCCATGTTCCGCTTCAACGATACTGCAGACCGCTGGATCCTGAAGCCGGTGGCGGTCAGTTATCGCCAGGTTACCCCCATCTTCATGCAGACCGGCTTCAGCAACTTCTTTTCCAACCTGCACGAGATCAACAATATCCTGAACAGCGCGCTGCAGTGGAAGTGGGGCCAGGCGGGCAACGATTCCGGCCGCTTCCTCGTCAACAGCACCGTTGGGCTGGGGGGGCTGTTTGATGTGGCGCGCCATATGGGGCTCGATCCCAGCGACGGCGAAGACTTCGGCCAGACCCTGGCAGTGTGGGGCGTGCCCTCCGGGCCCTACATGGTGTTGCCGCTGATGGGGCCGTCCTCCGTGCGCGACGCCCCGGCCAGTGTGGTGGAGTGGTACACCAACCCGATTACCTACGTAAACGACGGCGATGTAGAGGCCGCGCTCAAGTTTCTCGATGTGGTTCAGACCCGCGCTTCGCTCTTGCAGGCGGAAGCCCTGCTGAAGGGGGATCGCTACGTACTGATGCGGGATGCCTACCTGCAGCGTCGGGAATACCTGATCAACGATGGCGCTACCGAGGATGATTTCGGCGGTGACATGGATGAATACGATTTTTGACGCCCCCAGCTTTCCATGAATGAAGCCACTGCACCTGCCGAGCGCCACGCCATTGTGCTGATCGAACCCGATCAGCCGGCGCGGGATCTGGTGCAGTCGACGGTTGCCCGCCTTGGCTATACGGTCACCCTGCTTGAAAGTGGGGTTGAGGCCATTGCCCAGGTGGCGCCGGATAAACATGAGTTGGTGATCACTGACCTGCACCTGCCGGATATCGGCGGTCTCGAGGTGCTGCGCAAGGTCAAACAACGGTCGCCGGAGACCGCGGTGGTGGTGCTCGCTTCCAACAGTGAAGTGACCGACGTGGTGCAGGCGCTGCGTCTCGGTGCCAGCGACTACCTGCTAAAGCCCCTCACCGACCGCCGCGTCATCGAGCACGCCATATCCCGGATTACCGAAGCCCGCGATCTCGCCGACCAGAACCGCGAATACCGCGAGCAACTGGAAGAGCGCAACCGCGAGCTGCACGACCATATCGAGCTGCTGCAGCGGGACCACGAGGCCGGGCGCCAGTTGCAGCAGCACCTGTTGCCGCGAACCCCCTACAAATATCCCGCCGGTATCGAAGCCGCCTACCGCCTGCTGCCGTCCCTGTACCTGAGTGGCGATTTCATCGACTACGGCCTGTTTGGCGAGCGCTTTGTGGCGTTTTACCTGGTGGATGTGTCCGGCCACGGGGTGTCATCGGCACTGGTGACCGCGCTGATCAAGCACAGCATCATGCACCTGCTGCGGGAGCGCCCGTTGTTCAGCCAGCTCAACAGCATCGATAGCGACCTGATCGAAATCCTCACCCTGATCAACAACGAATTGCTCGGCACCCATCTCGACAAGCACGCCAGTATGTTTGTGGGGGTGGTCGACAGCCGCGCGCGCCAGCTGCACTACGCGGTGGCGGGGCAGGTGCCCATGCCGGCGCTGGTCACCGGCGACGAAGCCCACTGGTTGCAGGGCAAGGGGCGCCCGCTGGGGCTGTTCGAGAAAGGTGGCTGGGAGGTCCAGCACTGCAGCCTGCCTACCAGCTGGCGACTGGTGGCCTGCTCCGACGGCGTGCTGGAACTGCTCCACGGCGATCTGCTGGAAAAAGAGGCCGAACTGCTGGAGATGATCAAGCGCAGCCGCGGTGACCTGGACGGCCTGTGCTCCGCGCTTGCTGTGGATACCGCCGAATCCTTCCCCGACGACATCACCATCCTCACCCTGCAGCAGGGCTAAGTGGCCATCGGGCCCGAATCTTGCTTTCAATTTTGTTGCAAAATCTCATAGCCGAGGCTTTCGGCGCTATTCATTTCCCGTTCATGGAAACTGCGGGAGACTGGATGCGTGGATGATCAATATGCGACTTATTGGTCAGAGTGGCAGGGTGTCCCGGCGGGCACTTGTCAGCCGCAGTGGGCAGGAGTAAGCTCCGCCCACTTTAGGGGTTGTCCGGAAAACCGTGGTTGTCACGGGCGCCCCCTGCCGTTGAGCTACTCTTGCACAAGGACTTGTGCGCGACCAAAAGTCGCAATTTTACAATCACATATCAGGCTTGGGCGAAGAACGCTGAGCCGGGTGTGGCTGAGGTTACTATGCAGTCCGGGCAGATAATGGTTGGTGACCACCAGGGCATTTATGTCGTGAAACTGGTGGGAGATGTGCGCCTCAATCTTTGTACGACTTTCGATAGTTTTATCGACAAGATGTTCGCGCACGGCGACTTTCGCGGTGTGGTGTTCGATATGCACCAGACCGAAGGGGTCGACAGTACCACGCTGGGTTTGATGGCCAAGATTGCCTTTCGCGCCGAAGAGCGCGGTAAAGGCAAACCCCTGGTGTTGTGTGACAACAAGGGCCTGCTGCACCTGATGGATTCCATGGGGTTTGAGGAACTGATGGACTTCAACGGCCACGCCGATAACGACGCCTACGCCGCAGAGCCGGTTCCCCTCAAATGCAACGATCCCGATGAGCGTTCAGCGCGGGAAATGGTGCTGGAAGCACACCGGGTGTTGATGAGCATGAACGAGCAGAATGCGGAAACCTTCCGCGACCTGGTGCATGCTCTGGAGGCGGAAAAGCGCAGCGAAGAACAGCAGCGCAGCGAAGAACCGCTGGCCGCTCCCAAGTCAGCCGCATCCCACCACTGACTTTCTTTTTTAGGCTTTTTTCTTTCAAGCCTTGTTCCGTGTGCGCCTTGCAAGTTGCGCATCGCAATTTTTACCGGTATTTCACCCGTTTCCCCGGGCCTCGGCTCGGGCGCGGGTAAACAGTCCGTGGGACAGGTAAATCAATTCCGATACCCGGCGGATCAGGTGCTCCTCGAAAGCGTCAATCTCGCCGTCCGCAAACGCCACCTGCCACATCTGTTTTACCAGCTGGTATTTGTCCTGTTCGCTGAAACTGTCGTTCACCGCCTGGGTAAATTCGTACAGGGACGTGGCTTCGTTGCGCTGCTTCAGGGCGCGTTCGATCATCGCCTGCGCGGTATCCGCATCCAGCGAGTAGTGCTCCTGCAGCAGCCGCACCAGCGCGCTGTGTTCACGCTCGTCCACCCGGTGATCTGCGGTCGCAATTTCGGCCAATAGCGCGGCACTGATCATGCGCACGTCGGTTTCCGTGCGCACCTCCAGGTCCTCCCCGCGTCCGATCTGATCAAACAGTTTGCGAATCTGCTGCAGCATGCCAGGTCCCTATATTTCTACTATTTCCGCTATTTCTGCGCGGTTTGTTCCAGCAGCGCCTCCAGTTTCAACTGGTCGGCGACGAAGTTGCGGATACCTTCCGCCAGTTTTTCCGTTGCCATGGCGTCGTCATTCAGCTGGTAGCGGAATTCCGCTTCGCTCATGGCGGTTTCCGGCACTTCCTGCGGGGCGAAGTCGCCACTGAGCCCGGCGGCCAGCTGCCCTTTATCCTCGTGCAGTTCCTGCAACAGTTGCGGGCTGATGGTGAGTTTGTCACAGCCTGCCAGCGCTTCGATTTCGCCGGTGTTGCGGAAGCTCGCCCCCATCACGATGGTCTTGTAACCGCGGGATTTATAGTACTCGTAGATGCCGGTCACTGACTGCACACCCGGATCGTCCTCCGCAGTGTAGTCGTCGCGGCCGGTACTGGCCTTGTACCAGTCCAGGATCCGCCCCACAAACGGCGAGATCAGGGTAACCCCGGCCTCGGCACAGGCCACCGCCTGGCTCTGGCTGAACAGCAGGGTCAGGTTACAACCGATGCCTTCCTGCTCGAGAATGGACGCGGCCTGGATGCCTTCCCAGGTGGAGGCCAGCTTGATCAGTACCCGTTCGCGGGCGATATCTTCCTGCTCGTAGAGGGCAATCAGGCGGCGGGCATAATCGATGCTGGCGCGGGTATCGAACGACAGGCGCGCATCCACTTCAGTGGATACCACCCCCGGCACGATATTGAGGATTTCCTTACCGATGGTTACCGCGAGCTTCATCGCCGCCTGCTGGATCACGTCGCCGCCGCTTTTCTCCGCCCAGGCGAGGGCGCTTTTCAGGTGTGCCTCATACTGGGGCAGCTGTGCTGCTTTGTAGAGCAGGGAGGGGTTGGTGGTGGCATCTTCGGGCTGGTAGCGGCGAATGGCTTCGATATCCCCGGTATCCGCGACCACCAGGCTGCGCTGCTTCAGTTGTTCCAGCTTGTTCATCAACTTTTCACTCCCTTGTATTCCCTGTTACGGCTTATTTTCTGAAAAAATTCGTGAGTCCTGGGTCAGCTCGCTTCGGTGACCAGGGCCAGCGCCTGCTCCAGCACTTCCGGTCCGGCGCCCGCTTTGTGGGCATTCTCGCTCAGGTGCCGGCGGAATCGCCGCGCACCGGGTACTCCCTGGAACAGCCCCATCATATGCCGGGTGACGTGATTCAGTCGCTGCCCGGCAGCCAGCTGTTGTTCGATATACGGCAACATGGCCGCAACCACCTCGGCCGGGGTCGGGCCCGGCTCGCCGCCAAACAGCGCGCTGTCCACTTCCGCCAGCAGCGCCGGTGTCTGGTAGGCCGCACGCCCGAGCATAACACCATCCAACTGCTGTAAATGTGTCTGGCACTCTTCAATGGAGTTGATGCCGCCGTTGAGCACGATTTCCAGTTGCGGGTAATCCCGTTTCAGCTGGTACACCATATCGTATTTCAGCGGTGGCACTTCGCGGTTTTCTTTCGGGCTCAGGCCATTCAGCCACGCCTTGCGCGCGTGCACGATAAAGGTGGTGACACCCGCCTTGGCCTGCGCCTCCACGAAGCGCGTCAGGCCGGCGTAATCCTCCATATCGTCGATGCCGATGCGGTGTTTGACCGTAACCGGAATCGCAACCGCACTGGCCATGGCCGCCATGCACTCCGCAACCAGATCCGGCTCCGCCATCAGGCAGGCGCCAAAACGGCCTTTCTTTACCCGGTCGCTGGGGCAGCCGCAGTTCAGGTTGATCTCGCTGTAGCCCCACTGTTCGGCAATTTGCGCACAGCGCGCCAGGTCGTCCGGGTCGCTGCCGCCAAGCTGCAGCGCCACCGGTTGCTCGGCGGCGTTGAAGTCCAGATGGCTGTGCTGGTCCCCGAACAGGATCGCGCCGGTGGTGACCATCTCCGTGTACAGCAGTGCCTGCTTGCTCAGCAGGCGCCAGAAGTAGCGGCAGTGGCGGTCGCTCCAGTCCATCAGAGGTGCAGTACAAAAGCGGTGGTTCACCGGTTGTGCGCTGCCGGCAGTGGCGGGCAGGGAGTCGGTGGACTGTGGGGTGGCAGCGTTAAGCGGGGTATCAGGCATAGGGGGCTTGGAACAGCAAAGCGGGTGAATACTGGCGGCATTATAACCGCGTTGCCGATCAGTCCCAGCCCGGGAAGTGCTGCCACAGGGCGGCCGCACCTGAATTACAGGTGGCGCCCCTCGGCGGAGGTCTCGCGGTCGGGGTGCGTGGGGGATTCCGAATGCAGGCTGCCGTTGTTCGTCGAATCCAGCAGCGGGCGCAGTTTTTTCAGTACCTGGCGCGCGGTGGCGCGGTAGCTGGTGAGTTTGCCGCCGGCCACTGCCACCACCCTGGGGCACTTGTCGTTGTTGCTGCAGATCATGGTTTCGCGGCTGCGGGAGAAGGGGCTGGCGGTGGCGTGGGGTAGCACCCGCAGGCCGGCCCAGCTGTCGCTCAGCTCGTGCAGCTGCAGCGGGCGGGTCTCCGGGAAGTGCTGTTTGAGGGTGCGCAGCAGGTAGGCTTTTTCTTCCAGTGTCGGCGCCACTTCTCCGGGGTCGCCGTGGTAGGGGCGTTCGGTGGTCCCCACCAGGGTCTCTCCCTGCCACGGCATCACAAACACCGCGCGCCCGTCTTCCGCTTCCACATAGAAAATCTTGTTGGCAATTTTCAGCGGCACCTGGATGTGGGTGCCGGCCACCAGTTCCAGTGCCGGCAGTTTGGCGCCCGGCGAGCACTTGCTGTTGGTGTCTTCGATCCAGGGACCGGTGCAGTTCACCAGCGCCTTGCAGTGCAGGGTGTTGAGCTGGCCCTGGTGGAAATAGTCCGCGCGCACGAACTTGTCGGTGACCTCGGCGCCGACCAGGCTGCCGGGGCAGATCAGTTCGGCCCCCCCGCGCTGTGCGGTGCGGATCACCTCCCGGGTCAGGGCGGCGTCGTCGGTCTGTGCGTCGAAGTAGCGGTATACCGCCAGCAGGTCGTCGCTGTTGAGTCCCTCGAGTTCTTCCCAGTCGCGGATATCCAGCGAGCGGAAGCGGGAGTAGGGGTTGAACAGCCCCGCCAGCAGGGCGTACAGGGTGAGTCCCAGGCGCACCTTCCACGGCGGGCGTTTGCTGTGGCGGTACACCGGGATCAGGAAGGGCACCATATGCACCAGGTCCGGCTTGTGCGCCAGCAGCCACTTGCGCTCCTTCAGGCACTCGTACACCAGGGAGAACTGGCCGCTTTCCAGATAGCGCAGGCCACCGTGAATCAGTTTTGACGAGCGTGAAGAAGTACCGGCCGCCACCGCCTGCTGCTCCAGCACGGCCACGCGGTAGCCCGCTGCAGTCAGCGACTCGGCCACGCCGGCACCGTGAATGCCGGCGCCAACCACCAGCACATCAAATTCCGTAGACATTGCTCGCTTCCCTGGAGCGCATCAGCAGCGGCAGATCGCCGGTGAGGATATGGTGGGCGCCGCGGTGGTGCCAGTGCACCGCGCCCTGGGCGGTATTGATTTCGTGCACCACCCACTGCCAGGGGCCCGGAGGCAATTCCTGGCAGTCCACGGTGGAGTGCTCGATCAGCAGGTAATCCGGCGCCAGGGTAACCACTTCCGCCGACAGGCAGCGGGCCACACAGGGGATGCGCAACGCCACGTGATCGAAACCGAGGCTGCGTGCCAGGCGCAGGCTGCGGATATCCTGGGTGAGCAACACAAAGGCGTCCTTGCTGCCGGGTATTTCATCCACCAGGCGCCGGATGGCAATCTCCGCGCCTTTTTCCGCCAGTGTTTCCGGCGCCAGCTCCACAAACCACTCCAGGTGCCGGTGCAGGTTGGCCCAGTCCACCAGCTGCACGAAGGAATTCAGGTGCAGCGTCTTCACCACTTTGTCCTTGAGTTCGCGCAGAGGGGCGGAAATTCCGGCTTCCGCACTGGTCACCTGGGAGCCGTGATGACACCAGGGGGTGCCGTTACCGCTGAACTGAACTTCGGTGGCAATGGCGCAGGCGCCGAGACCGTGGGCAGCCTCAAAAGCCGCAAGGGTATTCTCGGGGTGGTGAGTTCTGTCGCCCAGGTGCGCGATTAGCATCGATATGAATTCCCGCTGGAGATGGCCTTATTGTGTGGATGGGGAGGGGAGACTCGGCAAAATCTCTAAATGAAAAATAGTTGCTGTGGCGCGCCTTGCAAGCGACTTGTGGCGTCAATCACGACTCGGGAATAGGCGATGCAGGCGGTGTCGGCAAGCGGGAGCACTATGCTGAATGGATCGGTAATGCGGCGACAGGGGCAGGCAGTTGGTTGGGCAATTGGTTCGGCAATTGGCTCGGGTATCCACTTTTCCACGGCTCAGGCGGTTGTGCAGGGATATTGCCGTCGTTCTGGCGGTATTGCCAGCCAGTGCTGTCCTTGCCCTTGCCGCGGACGTAAATGATCCCGGCGCCGTGCGCAATTCTGCCTCAGCCTCCCTGCGCATTACCCTCACCATCCCACCGCAGACCCAGTTGATTGCCGGTGAAACCGGCACCGATACCCTGTGCCTGCGGCGCATTCCCGCCAGCTTTCTCCAGGTCCGGTGGGTTCGGACCGATCTGGCAGAATCCAGCGACTCGCGGTTTCTGTTGGACAGCCTCGAGGGACGTGCAAATGTGCAGGGATGCATTGACCTTGGCCCCCGCCCCAACTTTAACCCTACGGGGCAGGCTGCAGGCAAATACCTGCTGATCAGCGCGGAATAGCGGCTCACTGACACAGCCAGTAGCGAAAGCCCGCGGCAGTTGTTTCTCCCCAGCGAGCACTTAAAATGGCGCCAGATCATTAGCAAATACTGTTGTGCGTCCATGAAGCATCTTCTTGCGGTAATTTCCCTGCTCCTGGCCCAGCCGGTGTCGGCGGCCATGTCCCTGGATAAAATCATCCTGTATCTGCAGGACAAGCCAAACTCCCGGGAAGATATCGTGGTCACCAACCCCGATCGTGAAACCCTGTACCTGCAGACCGAGATTTACCGGGTGGACAATCCGGGCCTGCCCGATGAACAGCGCGTGCGGGTAGTGGACCCGAAAGATTTCAAACTGCTGGTCAGTCCTTCCAAGGCCGTTATCCCCGCGGGGGAGCAAAAGCGTTTTCGGCTGATGTCACTGGAGCAGGGGCTGGAGCGGGAAAAGGTGTACCGGGTGACGTTCAAGCCGGTAGTGGGGGATATCAAAACCGACAGGACCGCGCTGAAAATCCTGGTCGCCTATCAGGCGCTGATTTTTATTCAGCCCGAGTCCGGTGAATACCGGTTGGCGTTGGAAACGGATTCGGAAAACACGCTGGCTATTGCCAATAACGGCAACATCAATGTAGAGGTCAGTGCGATCCAGTATTGCCGGACCCCGGCGGAGTGTACGCCGGTAGCGCAATCCCGAAGGATCTACAGCGGCGCAAAGCTGGTGCTGGACGGGGACTTTTCCGAAGGCGGTTACCTGGAGCTGCTTGCCCGGAGTGGCAGAGAGTCGGAAAAGCTCAAGCTCGTCTTATAAGATGCCGGAGCTGACGCCAGCTCGCAGCGTCACTCCAGTTCAACGGTCAGCGTCAGTGTGTCGATGTACTGGTAATCCTGGGGGTTGGCGAGGTTGGCAGCGGGTACCGTCAACTCCAGCAGCATGTTTTCATTGCTGTAGCCCCTGCAGTCCATGGACGAGTGTCCCGCCCAGTCTTTTTTCGTAAACACCCCTTCCGTAAGCTTTGCCTTTTTCTTCGGTCCCAGTGTGCTTTGCACGATGAGTTCATAGGCTATGGTGTCGCTACCGGAGGTTCCTCCCAGTAAAAACTGCCCGTTGCCATTCTGGCTATCCGCTTTGAGCGAAAACTTGCTGGAGGCTGTGGTCGACACGCAAAAGAGTTGCTGCGCGGTAATGTCATTCCCCGGTGCCGGCATCTGCAGCAGCATATCCTCGAGCCCGCTGATTCGAATAGCGGCACCAACCACCAGCGCAATATCCACGGATAGGGCCGGCGTCAGCTCGGTGCGGTTATCAGACGCGGTCGATCCCTTGCAGACAACCGGGTTGTATGGGTTGTCGGGGTCTCCCCAGGGGTTGCACTGGTACAGGTAGAACTGCAGTGTCCCGCGATAGATTCCCGGGGCAGGAGTCACGCTGTTATCAGGTGTTATGGAAAAATACACCGGGGTCTGCTGGCCATTTGCGGCACCGCGAAAGCGAGTGCTGGTTTCCTGCCCGGGCACAAGGGTCGTGGCACTGGCAGCGGGGTGGTGGAATTCCAGTGATACGGGAATATCCCCGGCGGCGCCGCTCAACAGGAATTGCTGGTTCCGGGTGGGGCCTGTGACTTCAATGGTGTAGTCGCGGGACTGGTCACAATAGGCGGTGGTCCATTCATTGCCCGTCCAGCCAGCCCAGCAACTGCGAATACCGAACGGAACCGTCAGGTCTCCCCCGTAAATCACTGCATGTTCGGTGTCGTCCAGCCCGCAAACGCCCAGCGCCTTTTCGGGCACCGGCATGATACCGGAGCCATCGCCACAGGGGTCCTGATTGCTGGTCTGGGCATGCAAGGGAGCCGCCCACACTAGCAGGAGGCCGACAAGCAACCGCAGGCGCAAGCGATTACTGGGCCGCATAAATTGCTCCACCATCGGGGCATTGCGCCTTTGCCAGATCCACAATACCGATATTGATCCAGTCGTCGGCCGCGGTCTGTTGCGGAATCGAAACCTCGCATTTGCCCCACTGTACCGGCGGTACCTGCAGTGTTGTCGGTGCACCGTGGATCTCAATCTGGAACACGCCGAAATCGTCGGTCACCGCAGAGTAGTCACCGATGGAAATCCGGGTGTGGGTTACCGGGCGATCACCATTCATCAGGCGGCCAAGCACGACAATGACGGTTTGCACCGCGTAATCCGTGGTGGCGACATTGCCCGGATACAGGGTGATGGTTTCGTGGGATTCCCGGTAATCGTGGAAGCCATCGGACAGCGGGCGGAGAGACAATTCATAGGTGCGGAACGACGGCAGGCTGATCACCGACTGGCTGCCACCTTTGGCATATCCGCGGCGGCTTCCATCCACAAGAATTTCGAAATCCTCGTCGTCGGATCCGGTGATATCCACAATCACTGCGCTGTTCAGTGTGCGTTCGCCTCCCCACGAGAAAGCATCCCCGGAAGTCATCAGCGAGGTACTGAAGCTGCCCAGGTAATTGGTGGTGCGCAATGCGGAGGCGCGATTGTTGCGGTGGCTCAGCGTCGAGGTCAGGAAGCCGCGCCTGCCCGCGACGCGCGTCTGGCTGCCGAGGTAGTAGTTGTCTTCGGTAGCTTCTGCGGAAAACTGCTGGGACACATCGTAGGCCCACAGGTCGCGGTCATTCCAGCTACTGCTCATGCCCGCGCGGGCAAATCCGTTACCGGACTCGTCGCGGTCGTAGCGCAAGGTACTGCCGCTACTCCAGCGGTCGCCGCGGTAGCGGAATTGAAAGGTCACGGCAGTCAACTGCTGTTCATCTCCGGCAACGCTGTGGGACAGGTTGAAGTCACCATACCAGGCGCGCGTGCGCATCAGGCTGCGCTGGTACTCGAAGGTAGTCAGCTTTTCCGCACTGGCCAGGTTATCGTCGAGAATGATGCCGGGGGAGTCCAGCGGCTGCCGGCGGTCGCTCTCGCTGTGGCGAACGGACAGGCGTCCACCGAGCAGTGCGCTGCTGAGGGTGAGGCTGCGGTTAAAGGTGTCCCGGGTGAGGATATTGTAGGTATCCGCAGCGTACAGATCGTCGGGGGTATCCGTAATCCGTGTTTCACTGGCGCCGAAGTCGAAGTAGGGCGTATGCAGTTGTGCCAGCAGGCGGTAACCGCGGCTGCCGTCGCCGCCGTAGATCACGCTGGGGGAAAACTCGAAGTACTCCTGAATCCAGCGGCTGCCGAATTCCATGACCTGCTGGGAACGGGTCGAGGCCGCAGTGGCAAACAGGCCGGCATTGTCGGAAATTCGCCGGGCCAGGCTGCCTTTCAGGTAATAGGAGTCCACTCTGTCCGGCAGGGTATCCAGCTCCGTACTTCTTGCCGGCTTGCCGGCGAGCAGTTCCCAGCTCCACTCCCCGGCGGGCGGCAGTAGCGCGTCTTTGGCGAAAAACTGCGTATAACCCCCGAGCGACCGGCCACTTTCGTCGAATGTCTGCACTTCAACTTCGTATGCGCCACCGGGCAGATTGCTGGTATCCAGTAACTGGTTGCCGGCCTCGACCAGGGTGCTGTAAATCAGGCGACCATCGCGGTGAATCTCGACCCGCCCGCGGGTCGGCATATTGATCTCCAGCGGCGTACCTTCCCGGTAGAAATTATCCGCGCGGCTGTCGTTCGAACTGCGATATTGCACCCCGTAAAGGTAAGGGGAGGGGATAAAACTGCTGAAGTAGCTTTCCGGTTGCATCAGCCCGACGGAGTAGGCCCTGCCCTGGTAGTCCCGGCTCCAGTGCAGCTCGTGGACAAACGGGTTGCCCTCATCGGTGGCGGACCAGCGGCCGTGCAGGCCGCTCTCGCCAAAACTCAGTATGGAAGTGCCGAATAGCGAAGCGCTCTGCGCCGTGTCGCCGAGATTGGTGTCCACCCCGGACCAGGTCCCGGACAGGTTCTGGATAAACGAGAAATCACTGGTGGCGTCCGGCAGAAACGGAGACTCGATTGCCGCCTGTTTCGGCAGCAATTCCGGGGCGATAAAAATATCCACACGAAACCGGCTGTCGTCGTAGATCACCGCCAGGGATTCGGGCACCAGGTAGCCACAGTTGAGCTGGCTTTTGAGGCGACAGGCTTTGTGGGAGTTGCGCGGCTGTGATTGCCGCAAGGCAGAGAGAAGGATATCCGGTTGCAGGGATTCCGGTAGCATCTGCATTACCGCAGCAGGATCTGCAAACGTGACGGTTTGCAGGTCCACACTGACCTGAGCACTACCGAGGGGCCGGCCACCGAAATAAATATCGGCCACCAGGCTCTCCGGTTCGGTAAGATCGGCAAAGCCGGCAGGGGCCGATGTTTCGAGAGTAAACGCGGCAGTAGCAGCACCCAAAGCCAAATCGCTTTGGGCGTTTAGCACTAGTGTACTTACACTTACCGCGATAAAGCGCTTCATTGCGTGACACGAAAGCGCCAGAGAATACTCCGGCGCTTCTGCTTGTGGTTTATTCGCCAGATACGGTGATGGTTAGCGTATCGGTATAAGAAAGATCAGCGGCCGCTTCCCACACCGCCGCAGGAACCGTAACGATTACCTGAGCATTGTGTTCTGCGGCGTCGACGCAAGAATAACCGGTGTTTGGAGTGTACGTCGGCGTCATGGTGCCATCAGTATTTGTCTGCACTCCAGTTGCGCCGGTAGCGGTATTTGCAGTAAAGGCCACGTTGTAAGGGAGGGTTTCCGAGCTACCTTGGAGTAAGAACCCGTCGGTAACGCTAGTGGCACTGTCAAACTGAATTTTGTAACCGGCAAAACCCACCGTACCCACACAGAACGTATCTCTTCCTATCAGGTCATTACCAGCGGCAACGCCATCGAGGTCTAGTGCAATATTAGTGAGTTCCTGAATCTGGATGCCCTGAGCAATGTTCAGAGTGATATCGATAGAGCCTTCAGAAGTGGTAAGGCCTGGAGTCGCCGGGTTATCCACGGCGATACTTGCTGAACTGGCGAAGCCGAGAATCATTGCTGCACTTAGAGCGCGGACAGCATTTTTCATGTTTATTCCCTAAATTCCGAAGTGTTGTCGTTATAGGTGCTCGCTTTATGAGCAAAATGGCGCCGGCTACAGCAATCTGGCGTATTTTTCCCCAAATTTGTCGGCTTGGGCGCAATGATACCAATTGTGTGAGATGGGTCACAGACTTTTGTAACCTTATTGTGCATCTGTTGTTACAAATGCCCTGTTTGAGTGCCTGGTTCGTCAGTCGATGGAGCAAAGCTCCCATCTGGGCGCTTCCACCCCGGGACGATATAATGCCGCGCCTAAAATCCAGCCATCTGATTTAATTCAACCCAACCAGGCGACTTATGACCGTAAGAACCCGCATTGCTCCTTCCCCCACCGGCGACCCCCACGTAGGTACCGCCTATATTGCCCTGTTCAACCAGTGCTTCGCCCAGTCCCAGGGTGGCCAGTTCATCCTGCGTATCGAAGATACCGACCAGCAGCGCAGCACCCCGGAATCCGAGCAGGCGATTCTCGACAGCCTGCGCTGGCTGGGGCTCGACTGGCAGGAAGGCCCGGATGTGGGCGGCCCCCACGGCCCCTACCGCCAGAGTGAGCGCGGCGATATCTATAAAGAGCACTGTGATGAGCTGGTCGCCAAAGGCCACGCCTTCCATTGTTACCGCACCCCGGAAGAGCTGGATCACCTGCGGGCGAAGCTGCAGGAAGAAGGGCGGGTTACCCTGAAGCCCAGCGACCTGGCCCTGCCCGCCGAAGAAGTGGAAAAGCGCAAAGCGGCCGGCGAGCCCTACGTAGTGCGCATGAACGTGCCCGAGAGCGGCACCTGTGTGGTGGAAGACCTGCTGCGCGGCACCATCGAGATCGACTGGGCCCAGGTAGACGCCCAGATCCTGCTCAAGTCCGACGGCATGCCCACCTACCACCTGGCCAACGTGGTGGATGACCACCTGATGGAGATCACCCACGTGCTGCGCGGCGAGGAGTGGATCAACTCCGCTCCCAAGCACAAGCTGTTGTACGAATACTTCGGCTGGGAGATGCCGGTGCTGTGCCACCTGCCGCTGCTGCGCAACCCGGACAAGACCAAGCTGTCCAAGCGTAAGAACCCCACCTCCATCCTTTACTATCAGCGCGCCGGCTTTATGCCCGAGGCAGTGCTGAACTACCTCGGCCGCATGGGCTGGTCCATGCCGGACGAGAGTGAGAAGTTCACCCTGGCACAGATGCTGGAGCACTTCGATATTCAGCGCGTCTCCCTCGGCGGCCCGGTGTTCGACGTGGAGAAGCTGAGCTGGCTGAATGGCCTGTGGATCCGCGAACTGGAAGACGCCCAGCTCGCCGACCGCCTGCAAAGCTGGCTGCTGAACCGCGACAACCTGCTGAAAGTCCTGCCTCACGCCAAGGGCCGCATGGAAACCTTCGGCGACTTCATGCCCCTGGTGAGCTTCCTGGCCGCCGGCAGCCTGGGTCTGACCGAAGCCAGCTTCGCCGGCAACAAGATGGAGCTGGACGACCAGAAGAAGGTGCTGCAGTTCGCCCTGTGGCGCCTGGAAGCCCTGCGCAGCTGGAGCAAAGACGAGATCTTTGCCGCCATGAAGGCCCTGTCCACCGCGATGGAGATCAAGCTCAAGGACTTCAACGCCCCCCTGTTCGTGGCCATCAGCGGCACCACCGCCTCCTTCTCGGTCATGGATGCCATGGACCTCCTCGGCCCCGATCTCACCCGCGCCCGCCTGCGCCAGGCCATCGACGTCCTCGGTGGCGCCGGCAAGAAGGTACTGAAGCGCTGGGAGAAGGAGTACGCCAGCCTGCTCTGATCCGATCCAATCCGTCATTCCGGCCTGCGCTGGGATGACGGCAGTAAGAGAGGACGGCGGCCGGCCAGGCCGTGAACCCACCTGACGAGCCGGTCTCTAACTATTTGATTAAAAAGTTATTTTTCTTGTTGACAGCCGCCCAAGCCTTGTTAAAATGCGCCCCGCTTTCGACGGAAACACTTCCTCAAAGCAACCCAATTTGGGGCTATAGCTCAGCTGGGAGAGCGCAACACTGGCAGTGTTGAGGTCAGCGGTTCGATCCCGCTTAGCTCCACCAAATTAAAAAAGGCCGTATCCTTTCGGATACGGCCTTTTTTAATTTGGTGGAGCTAAGCGGGATCGAGGCAAAGCCCCGGTTCACAAGGAGCCGCCTGCGGCGACGCAGAGCGCCCGCACGGGCGACCCCGAAGGGGTGAGCGGGCAACGCCCGCGAATCATCCCGCGCCACGGAACCAGAACCTTGCTCATAATGGAGTTCAAGCCACGCCCCGGTTCACAAGGAGCCAAAGGCGACGCAGAGCGCCCGGACGGGCGACCCCGAAGGGGTGAGCAGGCAAAGCCTGCGAATCATCCCGCGCCAGGAAGCCAAAATCTCGCCTTTAAAATGGACCCCACGCCAAGCAAAGATTTATAAGGTGCCACCCTGCAAGGAATCGAGCACTTTTTCTTGACTCCCATCACAGTTTTACACATCATCCAAGCGAACCGCGCCAATAATTTGCAATTTGCTGAACTCATAACTAGTCGGCGGCGTGTTAAATCTGTTGTTTTTCTTCAGCATATTCAAAGAGTTAGGGGCTGACTTTGTATGGGCGGGAAGCGCTCATATGTACAGTCCACGAGTGTGAGATCAACAGATTCACAAGACAACGGGAAGTAGGGAATACGTAGCTATCGGATCTGGCCGTATAAGGAATTGGCCAGCTGACGAATACAGTAGCACCCGGTTGTTTTGTTAAAACAGGAGTAAACCTGATCCCGGTGCATTGCAGGGGCAGGGGGGCAATGGAAGCCTGAATTTACGGTTTCATCGATCTGGTCGCTTGAGATCCGTTCCTGGATACGTGAACGGTATTTCTCTTCGCTTTCCCCTCTCCGCGCATCCCGCGCATCTGCTTTATCGCAATGTATTCACTGTCGGTAACGACCCCGACAATAGCTCCATCAGCCAGATATCAGTCTGGTTGTTGTGGTACAGGTTTTGCGTGCGGGACCAGGTAGGTCTAAATCGATTCACTGGGTGTGGCGCATCCACATCTGCGGGAGGAATCGAGACCTGCGGAAGATAAAAAAGGGACGAATTACACATGCAAGGATTGCAGTATCACAGCCCCGAAAGGAACTCCACCAGTGACGCGGCCAGTCAGGCCGTGGACGTTTCGCTTCCGTTGTCTCCCTTGCAGGAGGGCATGCTCTTTCAGGCGCTCCTATCTGGACAACATAGTGGTTTTGACATAGAGCAGCTCGTCATCGGCCTCGGTGAGCCAGTTGAGCTGGATTCACTCCAGAACGCTTTTAGCGCTTTGCTTAATCGACATCCCGCCTTCTCTGCGAGTTTTCACCCGGCTCCGAAGGGGCGAGCACCAGACCAAGGTAATGGGAATCCATACCAAGTCTATCACCGGAACTTGAAAGTGCCGGTCGAAGTTATCTCCCTCGACGCTACAGACTCCTTACTCCGTCAGGTTGAGTTTGAGCGCTTCCTTGCTCATGACCGGGAGCGAGGTTTCAACTTGGTTGCGCCACCCTTGATGCGCGCTACAGTTGTGATGGACGAAACTGGGCAGACAGATCTTGTTTGGACTTTCCACCATATCCTTATGGACGGCCGATCTATAGCCCGGTTCGCTTACGAATTGTTTGAAACAATGGACGCGTATCGCGAAGGGCGAACTCCGAATTGGGGCCCCCTGCCTCGCCCATATAGTGATTATCTGAAGTTCTATTCCGAACAGGATCATGAAGGTAGCCTGGACTACTTCAGAAAACTCCTCGCGGGCAAACGCACACCCACTGGAGTGCCACTTGCTGAGCCGGCAGGACGATCTCCAGTCGGTACTGGCTATGGGGAAATCAAGCGGGTTTGCCCGGAGCACGTGCGCGCCCGGGTTCATGCCCTTGCAGCGTTGACACAAACCACCGTCGGCACGGTAGTGCAGGCCATGTGGAGTCTCGTACTTTCACGCTATAGCGGGGACCAGGACGTTATTTTTGGAAGTACCCGCGCTGGACGAGGTGCTTTTTCTCCTGATGCCCGGAAAATGATGGGCATGTTTATCAATACTGTAGCGACCCGTGCTGATGTTGGCGATGAAAGATCCGTAAAGGAATTTCTCCTGTCAATACGGGAGCAGAATCTCGCGGTTCGGCCACACGAAACCGTTCCGCTGAGCACGGTTATTCAGGCGTCCGAAATGGAACCTGGGGTTCCTCTTTTCGAGACCCTCCTCATGTTCGAAAACCGCAAGCTTGGCGAAGTATTGATTGAACTGGGTGGCGATAGATGGAGAGCGCGTACCGTGCAATTGCACGAACAGCCATCCTACCCACTCACTTTGACTGTATTCGATGGCAAAGAGCTAGAGCTCCGGATGCTGTTCGATCGGAAGCGCCTGACTGATACCGCCATTTGCCGCTTGATCGAATCATGCGAACAGGTCCTCAACGAGTTGAGCCTGAGTCCGAATCGCAGGCTGGCTGACATCGACGTATTGCCACCCGCCGAGCGCAAAAAGATTTTGCTCGAGTGGAACGATACAGCACGCCCTTTTTCTGACCAGGCTTGTATTCAGGAACTCTTCGAAGCTCGGGTTGACGAACAACCTGATGCACCCGCGGTAGAAGCTTGCGGACAATCGCTCACATATCGAGAGCTGGAATACCGCGCCAATCGCCTCGCACAAGCTTTAATTGCACGAGGTGTGGAACCGGGTCGATACGTTGGAATTTGCCTCGGCCGAGGACTCCACCTGGTTACCGCGATGCTTGCGGTCGTGAAGACGGGAGCGGCTTATGTCCCCCTGGACCCGTCTTATCCAGCTGAGCGCCTATCCCTGATGCTCACAGAGGTCGAAGCAGATTTAGTGATCACGGAAACGAGGTGGGAGAGGACGCTGGACTATCCCAAGATGGTACTCGACGGTACCGACAAGGACGAATGGGACCAAGCGGTAAGCGAGCGGCCCGCTCGACGAACGTCTGCAGAAGCGCACTGTTACACCATTTTCACGTCGGGCAGTACCGGTCGCCCCAAGGGTGTGGTTTTGACACATCGGGCAGTGGTCAACACCCTTGAATGGGTAAACAGAGAATTTGAAGTGGGCCCGTGGGATCGCCTTCTTTTTGTAACCTCGCCTTGCTTTGATCTGTCGGTCTACGATGTATTTGGAGTGCTTGGTGCGGGCGGCACAGTCGTTGTTGCCACTGAGGAAGCTCTCTCCGAACCTGGTGCACTCGCCAATTTGCTTGTTGAGGCGAAGATTACAGTTTGGGATTCAGCGCCGGTCGCCCTCCAACGCCTGACTCCATTCATAGCAGAGCGGGGTGGAACGGATCTTCGATTGTGTATGTTAAGTGGCGATTGGATCCCGCTCTGTTTGCCTGATGCGGTCAGGGACGCCTTTCCCCGGGCTCGAATCATGAGCCTCGGCGGAGCAACGGAAGCAGCCATATGGTCGAATTGGTTTCCGGTTGGGAAAGTAGAAGATAGGTGGGTAAGCGTTCCATATGGAAAGCCGATCCAGAATGCCCGCTACCACGTGCTCGACCGCCGAATGCAGCCGGTTCCTGTGGGCGTTCCCGGGGAATTGTATATTGGTGGTACTTGCCTGGCGTCAGGCTATCACGGCAGAGCGCAGCTAACCGCAGAGCGGTTCGTACGGGACCCTTTCCGACCTGAAGAGAATGAGAGACTCTACAAGACCGGCGATCTGGCTCGCTACTTTGAGGACGGCAACCTAGAGTTTCTTGGCCGTTCAGACTTTCAGGTGAAAATACGCGGATTTCGGATTGAAATGGGAGAGGTAGAGGCGGTCATATCTCACTTGAGCGAAGTGCGAGTGGCAGTCTGTGCGGCCTGTTCAGATGTGTCTGGACAGAAATCGCTGGTGGCATACGTGGTCCCGATGAGGGGGGTAGAGCTTGAAGAAGAAACTATCAAGTCCCATGTCGCGGCGAAACTACCATCGTTTATGGTGCCTTCGCGAGTCGTATTTCTGAATAGTCTTCCCACTACTTCAAATGGAAAACTGGATCGAGCCGCGCTTCCGGATCCCAACCCTCGAGATGGACGGACCACATTCTATCCGCCAAAAGGAGCCATCGAGGAAGAGCTCGTCCACATGTGGTGTAGTCTTCTTGATCGGGATCAGGTTAGCGTAAAGGATCACTTTTTTGCGGTCGGCGGTCACTCTTTGCTGGCTGTGATGCTTATTATCCAAATCAAAAATCGGTTCAAGGTCGAATTCCCGTATGCGACTTTACTTGCCAATCCAACTATCCGTGGTCTGGCTACTTACATTGAGGGGCAGACAGGAGTCAGCAACCCGACTCGACGTCTCCAGGTATTCAATCGTGATGGAAACCAAATTCCGTTGGTACTAATTCCAGGGGTTATAGGTACGGCGTTTACTTTCCGCTTGCTGCTGGATGCTTTCGGGCCGCAACAACCTATTTATCTGGTCGACGATTTACTGGCTATTGACTGTGCAGATGACGTACCGGATACGATTGAGGGAGTCGCCGATCTCTACGAGCAGGAAATTATCGACGCATGTGGCGATTCCCCAATTATATTAGGAGGGTTTAGCTCCGGGGCTACCATTGCTTTTGAACTATCGCAACGGCTGAGAAAGAAGGGGTGTCAAGTTCCGTTATTGGTGTCATTTGATGGCTTCGCACCAGGCTACCCGTACCATATGAACGCACCGGAACGTATCTTGACGTTCACGAAAAAAATTATTTCTCTGGGTGCTCGGGGATGGCTCGAGTTATTCAAGCGGAAGCTGCTCCATCGCCACGTGGGACATGATGATGTGAGTGATCAAGCTCCGAGAGAAGTCCAGGAGCACCTTAACCGGTCCCGAGAAGATCAGCTTCACACTCGAGAGATCTATCGTCCTCGAGGAAAACAAAACGACCTTGCACTTCTTCTAATCCGAGCAGAAGAGGTGCCAATTTTGAGGGGAAGAAAGACTGATGACATCTTCCATGGTTGGGAACGATGGGTCGGAAACCCCATATCATTGCTTACCGTGCCTGGCGATCATTGGCAGATATTAGACGAAGGTAACTCCGATTTTGTTGCTGCCACCATTTCTGCGCACTTGGAAGGCCTTTTGTTACAAAATGATGGGTGGCGTGTGGTCCCATCAAGTGTCAGACGAGTGCAAACCAAGAAAAACAAGGGCTCTTGGGCTGCACTTGGTGCAGAAATTGCGATGCTTAAATGCGCAACAAAGCTGGAAGGAGCCAAGGAATGAATTTTGTTCATACACTTGGAGGGCGACTAAAATCTCGACCGGCAGATGATACCGCCCGCCCCATTACTCCGGAGGAGAGCGATTTTATTTCGCTGGCACGCATCGTAATGATAGTCGCGCTGGTTTTTCACCACGTATTTAGTTTACCGGGTAGCGAGTTCGATCCGCGCAATGCTATAGATCCCAACACCGCACACATTGCAGATTACCTAAACAGCATGATTCACTGGATAGCAATGGCTTCCGTACCATGTCTCAGTGTGATATCCGGGTATCTATTTTTCAAACGCTCTCGAATCGCATATCTCTCGCTTTTACATCGTCGATTCTTCACCGTCGTTTTGCCATCGATTGCCTGGACGACCTTCTGGTTCTTCTTCGCCTACCTGATTTTTATCTGGGGGCAAGGCACTGGATATTTTCGATGGATTGACTACGGTTTCGAACAGATTGGACCTGAACTCTATCTTGATGGGGCGCTGGGTATCAGTCGTCTACCATATGCGTACCAATTTTGGTTTGTTCACGACCTGGTGCTTACTTTCATACTGACCCCTGTAATTGGATGGTTTACGGCGCGAGCTCCTTGGATCCTTCTGGCAGTATTGGGCTCTGTCTGGGCCTTGAACATAGACGTCAATCCATTCTTTTCAATCAATGTATTATTCTTCTTTTCTCTGGGATCCGTTTCCGCGACTACGCGCTTTGATCTAAGTTGGTCGATACATCTTGTAAAGCGACTACGCTGGATTGTAAGCGTGAGCTTTGTCGCGGTTCTACTCGGAAGGATGTTCAAGGATCACCACGATGTACTTGGGTCATATTTATATCTTTGTCTGCTTCGGGGAGCGGGTTTACTAGCCGTAATTCTACTGATTAGCTCACTAACTTTGCGAAATAATTTCTGGCTGCGAGTTCTACGCTACCTGTCGCCGTTTAGCTTCTTTGTATTCGCCTTTCATTACCCGACCCTCGAGTTTATCAAGGCAGCAGCTCGCAAGTTCCCTGGATTCGACAGTGAAATGGGAATGATCGCAATGTTCTTTATGGTGCCATTGACGTGTGTCGTAATTTCGTTGACTGTGGCTGTCACCTTACGCTGGCTTTTTCCTCGGATTTTCTCGTTCATTAATGGCGGTCGTGCTACAGGGGAAAAATCACCCGGCTATGCGAGTCAGTCGGCTGTAGCGCCAGCCGGTTAATTGGACGGAAGATATCTATCTGCCAATAAATTGCCAATAACGATCGATAAGTATTCGAGGTTAGCCTCTTTAGGAGAAATACGCGCCATATGCATAACGTGGATATGACTTTTACTAGTAGTGGGGCATAAAGTTGGTATGTAAATTGCTCGATAAATAAAGGTAGTTGTTTCTCTAAATTTAAGTAAGGGTCAATGGTCAAAGACATTGAACTGTAAACTAAAGGAATTAAAGTGTGGCGACTGTGCCCAAAGTCAAGAGATCAAATTCAAAAGTAATATGGTCTAAAGACAGTCTGGGGGCGGGATAGCAAGGTGCAAAGGGTCGCCTAGGGATAGCGTCCCAGGAAATCTATAAAAATTTGATAGATGACAGATCTGTAAGTTTCGAATAACACGGATTTTCAAAGAGAATCAATTGACTTACTCGCGATGGATATTCACCAGATAGCTCCGTTTTAAAAGTATTTTATGAATATCCCGGGGCTGGAATTTTCATAAACGAACTGTCTAGAAGTCGATCCATATCTCGGTAGTTTGCATAAATCAAGGAAGAGTTTTCATGCAAAGAATCAAAAAAGCAGTAATCCCAGTAGCCGGGCTCGGAACCCGTATGTTGCCCGCGACAAAGGCCATCCCGAAGGAGATGCTGCCTATAGTAGATAAGCCGCTAATCCAGTATGTGGTTAGCGAAGCTGTCGCTGCGGGCATCAAAGAAATCGTACTGGTTACTCACGCCAGTAAAAATGCGATTGAAAACCACTTCGATACATCTTTCGAGCTGGAGGCCCAGCTCGAAAACCGTCTCAAGCGCCAACTACTAAGTGAAGTGCGTTCAATTGTTCCGCAAGACGTTACTGTAATTTCTGTGCGTCAAGCGGAGGCCAAAGGGCTGGGCCATGCGATCAGTTGTGCACGTCCGGTCGTGGGCGAGAATCCGTTTGCAGTCCTGCTCCCAGATGTTCTTATCGATCAGTATGTAGCTGATCTTAAGTCGAAAAATCTCGCGGATATGGTGAGGAATTTTGAGACGAACAATGCAGCACAGATCATGGTAGAAGCTGTGGAGTGGGATCAGGTAAGTAAATACGGTGTAGTAGATTGCCTGGGGGCTGATCTGCAAGCAGGCTGTACCGCAAAAATTGATGGCATGGTGGAAAAGCCTGAAGTAGACGTCGCACCCTCTAATATGGCTGTTGTTGGTCGCTACGTATTGCCCGCGTCAATCTGGAACTTGCTCGCAAACACTCTACCTGGCGCAGGAGGCGAGATCCAGCTCACAGATGCTATCGATGCGCTACTTCAGCAGCAGACTGTGGAAGCTTATAGAATAGTTGGTCACAGCCATGACTGCGGCAACAAACTCGGGTATATGAAAGCACAAATTGAATATGGCTTGCGCCACGACGAATTTGGAAGTGAACTGCAAGAATATCTTAATATCCAAAAAGTGAAGATTCCTGAAATCGCGTAGGCCTAAAAGGTGCAGTCAATTTAGGAGCGTGCTTGCTAGAGTGATTGGCGATAACTTGTCAGTGACGATACCAATGGTGTGTTCTCCTTATAATTAGTTGAAGTTTATGAAAGTAGCAATCATTCACTACTGGCTGACCAGCATGCGGGGCGGCGAAAAAGTTCTAGAATCATTATGTCGGCTGTATCCCCAAGCAGATATATTTACGCATGTTTACAACCCGGAGAAAATCAGCGATACGATTAAGCGGCATAAAATAGCCACTACGTTTATTGCAAAGTTGCCCTTTGCGATGAGCAAGTATCAAATGTATTTACCCCTTATGCCTATCGCATTAGAGCAGCTGGATTTAACAGGCTACGATCTGGTGATTTCCAGTGAATCCGGACCAGCGAAAGGTGTAGTGACCCGTCCGGACGCAGTTCATATATGTTATTGCCACTCCCCAATGCGTTACGTATGGGACATGTACCATAGCTATATAAAAAATGCAGGATTCGTAAAACGACTGCTGATGGCCCCGCTAATTCATTATATGAAGTTATGGGATTACTCTTCTTCAGCCAGGGTCGACCATTTCATAGCTAACTCCTCATATGTAGCTAAGAGAATCAAGAAAATCTATCGCCGCGATGCGTCTGTCATAAATCCGCCCGTGGATACTGATTCATTCTTTACGTCTAAGGACACAGCAGACTACTACCTTATGCTTGGCCAGTTAGTTCCCTATAAGAGACCGGAGTTAGCTGTGGAGGCGTTTATCAAATCAGGAAAAAATCTGGTGGTGATAGGCGAGGGAGAGTACCTTTCAGAACTTAAGAAAATGGCCAAGGGCGCAAATCATATAAAATTTCTGGGGCGGCAAGATTTTTCACAGATACAAAAGGCGTACTCTGAGTGCAAGGCCCTTGTTTTCCCGGGAGTGGAAGATTTTGGAATTGTCCCTCTGGAGGCAATGGCCTCAGGGCGTCCCGTAATAGCGTTTGGTGCTGGCGGCGTGCTGGATTCAGTTCGTAATGCCCAAACAGGAATACTGTTTAATGAGCAAACTGTAAACTCTTTAAATAAAGCGATTGAAAAATATGAAGGGGGAACACTCACTTTCTATCCGGAATTACTACGAGAGCATGCCCAAAAGTTTAATTTGAGTGAGTTCGAGTATTCGTTAAGCAAATTTATTGCGAGTAAGCTTACTCAAGGTGATGAAGTTTCAGGACGTAAGATATGGGATTCTCGCTCGGTGGCTTGATGCTGACGATCCTGGCTTCGTGGGCACAGATTCGAAAGCCAGACTTCATAATAATACTGTTTGTATTGAGTGCTCTGTTTGGTGCGTCAGCGGCTATAACCTTACATTTTTTAGGTGGTCGTCCGATACAGCCCGTAACGTTTATGTTGCCATTCATCCTCCTTTATACGATGAGAATGCCGCGGGCAATAGATCAGATAAAGCAGGCTTTGATTCATGATAATGCTGTTACAGCATTAGTGGCCTTCACCATAATAGCGATTACGGTAAGCATATTCTCGCCAGTCTTCCTGAGTGGAGAGATTCTAGTCTATAACGTAGAAAAGGGTAAGTTTATATTAAAGGCGCTTGAATTTAGTTCTTCGCATATTGCTCAGATAATCTACCTGCTTGGATCGGTGACCTGTTTTATTGTGGTGGTGGGACTATCTAGAACGGAGACAGGAATTGATGGATTTTCTAAAGCGTTAATTTTACTTACCGTGCTGAATGCTCTATTTGGTGTGATTGATCTGGTCACCTTTTACTTGGGCTACTCAGAAGCGTTGATGTTTTTGAAAAACGCTGGATATGCAATGGTTGACCAAAATATGCATGGGGTGCGACGCATATCTGGGGCGTTCCCGGAGACATCTGCTTTTAGTCGCTTCTCTGTCTCCTTGCTAGCATTCAATTTAGCTCTTTTTCTCCGAGGTTATTACCGACGCTATACCGGACCATTAAGTCTGATTACGGCGTCACTTCTAATTATCACGACCTCATCCAGTGCGTACCTGGGCCTCATTGGAGTGGCAATCATGGTTCTATGGATCGAGAAAGAGCGACTGACTAAAGGGTTAATTAGCAAAAGTCTCTTTTGGGTTGGTTTTATAGCATGCGTTTTCTCGGCGCTATTATTTATTATTTTTAATGAAGAAGTGATTTCTATATTTAATTCCGCAGTTGTCGAAAAAATGGATAGCGAATCCGGTATCGAGCGCATGAGTTGGAATAAACAGGCATGGAATAACTTTGTAGATTCAGGTTTTTGGGGAGTCGGTCTAGGTGGAAATCGTGCATCCAGTCTAATAATGGTTGTGTTGAGTAATGTTGGGATAATTGGGCTGGGTTCATATTTGTTGTTTTTAGCATTTGCTTTGAAAGGAAGAAGCGTTTCGTTGTCTCCGGAGAAGAACGTAGTGGCGGCTGCAGCAAAATCTGCAGCGCTCGTGACGCTGCTACCGGCGATGGCCACCGCAACCTCATTTTTCTCAGGGATGCTTTTCTATATTTTATTGGGACTTGGAAGTTCTACAGTCGGATTAAGGGCTCTTAGTAGTAGAGAGTAATGTACATGGAATTGTCAGTTGGTATAGCGACCTGTGGTCGCCAAGAACTATTGAGTAAGGTCTTGTCTGACCTTGCCAGGCAGTCGGAACTGCCGGACAGGATTTATGTGGCCCCTATAGATGTTGGAAATGATGTGGGCAGACTGGATCTCCCTGAAGAAATATCCGGATTGGTAAATATTGTTGAAGGACCGAAGGGGTCTTCGGCCCAGAGGAATACTATTCTCAAAAAAACGGTGGGTAGCGAAGGAATTGTCCTGTTTATCGACGATGACTTCGTTCTACACGCAGACTACTGTCGGGAGTTGCGGAAAATCTACGCATACAATCCTGATGTTGTCGGCTGTGCCGGTAAAGTTCTGAAAGATGGAATTAATTCACCCGGAATTACGTTTGAAGATGCGCTCGCGATAGTTGAAGGCTATGCGAATGTTGGCGCTGAAAAGCTAAGAGATAACGGTACTACCTATGGATGCAATATGTCATTCAGACTTGAAACCGTTCATAAAAATGGAATTGAATTCGATGAGGCGCTACCTCTCTACGGGTGGTTTGAGGATCTGGATTTTAGTGCGCAGGTGGCGAAACACGGCCGAGTTGTTAACTCTAGTCGCTGTGTCGGTGTCCACATGGGACATAAAGCGGGAAGAACTAGCGGATTAAGACTGGGTTATTCTCAGGTTGTTAACCCTATATATATGTGGAAAAAGGGCACTATGCAGTTGGTGCCAGCAGTTGCAAATATCGCTCGCCGAATCGTGGCGAATGCGATTCGCTCAATATGGCCTGAGGCATGGGTAGATCGCCGGGGTAGGACAATCGGAAATATTAAAGGGCTGGCTCACATTATCGTTGGGAAGGAAGACCCTAGAAAAATACTGGAAATGGAATCATGAGCGACCAGTTCCAGGTGAGCGGAATTTTACTCTATGACAACCTGAGTGCAAAGGGTGGTGCAGAGAAGTTGTCATTTAGTATCTTCAATGGAATTAAAAATACAGATTTTTGTGTTTCCAGCAAGGATGAGCGGTTGTTTCCGGATGGTAGAGGTTCCGGATACAACGGCAATCTATATACACTTTCTAGCTACACCAGTATAAGAGGGTGGAAAAGTCTTAAGACAATACTTTCATTCATATCTAAGAAAGTATTTCGGAAAAGTTACGATTGGGCGATATATAGCGGGGATTATGCACCGATAGCAATCCTCAAGAATCGGCAGCGAGCTAAGAGAAATATTCTTTATTGCCACACTATACCGCGCTCGCCATATGACCTTAGAGGATATAAATTAGCCAAGATGGGTTTATTTAAGGGCTTGGCGTTCCGTCTTATGTGTTTACTAGTGAAGTCACTCTATGAACCATCGATTAGGAAAATGGATGTAGTTGTGGCGAATTCAGAAAACGTCCGAAATCGCATAAAAAAATATATTGGAATTGACGCTATCGTAATAAATCCACCTATTGATACGGATCGATTTAAATGGCTGGGTCAGGAAGACTACTATCTTTCACTTGCGCGGCTGGAACCCGAGAAACGCGTCGATCTAGTCGTACGAGCATTTATGAAAATGCCAGATAAAAAACTGGTAGTAGCTTCAGGTGGTAGTGAGTTTGCGCGTCTGGTGGATATGGCAAAAGGCTATAAAAATATAACCTTTCTTGGTTGGGCGTCTGACGAGGATATATATAAAGCCGTCGGAAATTGTATAGCTACGATTTACATCCCGATTGATGAAGACTTCGGAATGTCGCCGGTAGAATCAATGTCAGCTGGAAAACCTGTGCTCGGCGCCGCGGAAGGAGGGCTACTTGAAACGATTGTAAATGGAAAAACGGGTGTTCTTTTGGACCGTGTTTCTATTGAGAGCATTTCCAGAGCGATTCAAATTATGAGCAAGGATAAATGCCTGGAAATGCGGAAGGATGCAGAAGAAAGGGCAAAGAATTACAGCGAAAGTATGTTTCTGCAGAAAATCGAAACCATTTTGGGCGGAGAAAGTAATGTTTCTTCGCATTAAAAATGTATTGCGTGCCTCTCACGGCCTGTTTCTGATAGGTGGCTCCGGTGCGTTAGAAAAAATCATTCACCTTGGTACCTTTTTTGGTTTAACTCTGCTATTGGAGCCGGAAGACTACGGTTTGTTCGCACTGGCCTGGATCGTCATAGCTGTAGCAGATAGTTTTTTTGACTTTGGATCGTCACTCGGATATATGTCCAGTGCCAAATCTGGAGACAAAAATCAATATAAAAAAATCTTGAATGGCGCAGCGGTTATATTTTCACTTTTCTGGTTCTCGGTCTGCGCTATTGTAGGCTGCGTGTTATTGTTATCGGGTAATGAAAAAGTCGGTGAGCTTATAATTCCTACCGCATTTATTTTTCTATTAAAGGGATATATATACCCCTGTACAACCACGTTAAGCCTGAATAAAGAGTACAAGTCCCTGTCTATCTTACAAATAACTCCTGCAATACTGGGAGGGGTAGCAGGTTTTTGGTTTGCAAAGGAAGGCGCAGGCGTATGGGCTCTGGTCCTCCGATATCTGGTGGCTGGTGCTAGTTCTTGCTTAATATTGACAGTGATAAGTCCCTATACAAAAAAAATTGTCTTTAATCTTACACAAATACGCACATGGCTGCGTCACGGTTGGATGTTGTCCGTCTCCAATAATGTTGGTTGGCTTGTTGTCTATCAGGTTGAACAAGCGGTTATTGGATCGACAATGGGGCCGGCAGTACTCGGGCTTTACAATTTCGCACGAAAACCGGCCGATATAGCATCCCAGGTTCTATCGCAAATTGGGAGTCGGTTTTATCTTCCGTCCTATATCACAGATCAAATAGGTATTATAAGAGTTTATAAAGATGCAACTTTTGTCGCGTGCTTATGTGGGTTTTTTTCGGTTCTTGGATATTTTGTTGCAAAGTTGGCAATTTTAAATTTTTGGTCAGAGGATTGGCACCCAGTCATCAATATTCTACCGCTAGCATTCGTAATCATACCGCTAATATCTATTGAAACGGTCTTCAAGTATTTCCTTGCAGCACGGGGTTCTAGTCGGATCATATTAATTGTCAATTTATCGGCCGCAGCGGTCTCTATCCCGCTGTTTCTGTTAGCTGCGACTATGGGGTTGCATGTTCAATATTTTTTATGGGTGGCGATTGTAATTTTGACGTTAAAGATAGGAGCATTTTTTATTGTGACAAATTTCTACATGGCAGAAAGAGATGGCCAGGTTGTGGTGAATTTATAAATGTTATTTTTTTGAGAGATTATTTCTTTTAACTGGCTGAGTGAGATTGTTAGAGAGTTTCTATTGTCAACTTTACAGGTTAATGACTTCGATAATTTTTTATTAGGCGGTCTGAAGATTTAGAGTATGAACAGATTGGTAATTATAAATGACGCGAGCGTGGCAAGAGGTGGGGCAACAGGTCTTGCTGTCACCCTTGCAAATAGCTTGTCTGATGCCGGTTGGGATGTCACTTTTTTCTCTGGCGCGTCGGACGGGCGAGGGTACCTCAATGATAATGTTGATCTGGTTGAGCTGTCCGGTAAGCATTTGTTAGATAGATCAAAATTGATGTCGGCCTTTGTCGGCTTATTTAACTATTCAGCCTATCGAGCATTGAAGAAATGGATTGACGAAAATGACAATCCAAATATTGTTTACCACGTTCATGGCTGGTCGAAGTACCTCTCACCATCAATATTTTTGTCGCTTAAGAACGTTTGGGAGCGTGTTTTTATACACGCTCATGATTTCTTCCTCGCCTGCCCAAATGGCGGATTTGTTAATTATCAGAAAATGGAACCTTGCCGTTTTCGTGCTCTTTCATGGAAGTGCGTCGCAACAAATTGCGATAAGAGAAGTTATGCACAAAAACTATGGCGTGTGACTAGGTCCGTTGTTCTGAGACTCCTTCTCACTAGAAGATATTTGAAGGGAAAGATCATTGTTCTACACAAAGGGATGTTTCCATACTTTAAACAATCGAACTTTTCAGAATTAGACCTTGTTGAAGTGGTAAACCCGAGCACGTCATTTACTACGCATCGTATTCAATCCGAAAAGAACTCAAAAATATTTTATATAGGTAGGCTCGACTACGAAAAGGGGGTGACTAACCTGGCGGTAGCGGCAAAACAAGCCGGTGCAGACCTCGAGTTCATTGGTGAAGGGCCTGAGCGTGAGGAACTGAGTCAAAAGTTTCCAGAGTTCCCTATACATGGATGGCTCAAACCTGACGATATCTCGAGATTAATTGTTGATGCTCGTGCGTTGGTCGTGCCGTCAAGATATCCAGAGCCATTTGGTCTGGTAATAGCCGAAGCTATTAAAAGCGGAATTCCCGTTGTCGTCTCTGAAGATGCCATCCTTGCTTCCGAAATTTTGGAGAAAAATTTGGGTTTTGTATATAGCGCGAAGGGGGATCCTCAACTACATCAGGTACTGGAGAAGGTGCTCTCTCAGTCTACTAAGAAGGTAAGTGAGGAATGTTTCAGAGAGGGAGGTGTAATTTTTCCTGGTGTTAACACTTGGCTTAATGAACTGACAGAAAGATATCGCGCTAGTCTTTCTGGCGCTGAGGTTGTTAAGGTTTAGATTAGATATATAGGACAGTATTTTTTGTTTTTTACTCGAATGAAGGCGGATGGTATGGACAGCAGGTATCTATCCAAAATGGTATTAATTGGTAGTTATCTGTGGAGACAAAATGAATTTTTCCGTTTTTGTTATTAATTTAGATAAAGATATTGAAAGGTTGGCGCATATTGACGATGTGCTGAACGGAAAAGGTTTGGCTTTTACAAGGGTGCCAGCGGTATTCGGCGCGCAGCTTACAGACCAGCAGAAAGGTTTTTATCGTTCTGGAGGCCGCAATGCGTTGAGCGCCGGGGAGGTTGGCTGCATGTTAAGTCACATTAAAGCCTGGAAGATGGCTGCAGCTAGCAAGAATGAATTTTCACTTATTTTGGAAGACGACATCCATTTCTGCTCCGGATTTAATGATTTTATTTCAGATTTTAATCGTGTTGTTGATTCCGGTGAAATTGTTATTCACAAAATTGAAACGATGTTGGCGACTGTGACTCTGGATAGAGGCCCGAAGTATCAATCCGGAAGATTCCGGGCCTACAACTTGATTTCAGATCATGGAGGTACGGCTGCATACATTATTAATCGACCGACTGCTAAATGGCTATTGCAGCAAAAGGACAAATTGCGTCTGCCGGTAGATCTTGAGTTATTTGATCCTGATCGCCGAAATATTCCACAAGTTGATGTCTATCAATGGATTTCGCCGTTGTGTATACAGGATGAATTACTCGATGGTCGATTTACGTCGAATATCGTCGAGAGATTCGAGTGCATTGAAGATACATCAACGCTCAGAGGCCGTGTAGTTTACTACTTGAAGTCTTTGTTTAGGCCTATATATGTTTGGTTTTATTCACTTTTACTTCTCCCCGGGGGACGATTCAGAAAGACACTGATCTGGCAAGATAGGCCCTAGCGGAAAGAATTCCTTCGCCCTGATTATGTGATCAATTGATATTAAAGGGATTTTTTATGATTTTACCTGTAATTATGGCAGGCGGCTCTGGGACGAGGCTTTGGCCTCTTTCACGGCAATGTTTCCCAAAGCAGTTTCTTTCATTGTTCACGGACAGAACGATGTTGGAGGAAACTTGTGCCCGTCTTTCCGGGTTGAACTCACGACCCCCGGTCCTGATATGCACGGAAGAGCACCGCTTTATTGTCGCTGAGCAGTTGCGAGAAGCCAGGCAAGAGCACGCCGGCATCATTTTGGAACCGAGCGGGCGCAATACTGCTCCGGCGGTTGCGCTGGCTGCTCTTCGTGCAATCGAGTCCGGCGAGGAAGATCCGGTGTTGCTGGTTTTGGCTGCAGATCATGTTATTCAGGACGTCGAACGCTTTCAGCAGTCGATCGAAAGCGCCATTCCTTATGCCGTACAGGGTAAGTTAGTGACTTTCGGAATTGTTCCTTCTAGCCCTGAAACCGGATACGGCTATATCCGTCGTTCACCGGTGCCACATGAGGAACCTAACAGTGTATTTTCCGTGGAAGAATTCGTCGAGAAACCCGATAAAATTACCGCGGAGGAGTATTTGCGGAGCGGAGATTTTTATTGGAACAGTGGTATGTTCCTGTTTCGCGCGAGCCGGTATCTTGATGAATTGAAGGAGCACCGTCCTGATATTCTCGCTGCTTGTGAAAGCGCGATTTCCGGGGCGAGTAAAGATGTCGATTTTGTCAGACCTGATAGCGAAGCCTTTCTTGCGTGTCCCGACGAGTCCATTGATTACGCAGTGATGGAAAAGACGTCTCACGGGATTGTTGTCCCCATGGATTGTGGTTGGAGTGATGTTGGATCCTGGTCGGCAATTTGGGATATCGCAGAAAAAGATGATTTCGGAAACGCATTTAAAGGTGACGTGGTAATGCACGACACCAGCGATAGCTACATACATAGTGATGGCAAGCTTATTGCAGCGGTTGGTATAAAGAATATGGTCATCGTGGAAAGTGATGACGCCATAATGATTGCAGACAAGGATCGTGTGCAGGAAGTGAAGAAGATAGTTGAGCGTCTGAAGGCTGCTGGCCGGCCTGAAGCAAAGGTACATAGAAAAGTTTATCGTCCCTGGGGGTATTATGACTCTGTAGATCAGGGAAAGCGTTTTCAGGTCAAACGAATCGTGGTTAATCCCGGTGCGCAGTTGAGCTTGCAGATGCATCATCATAGAGCGGAACACTGGGTGGTCGTATCAGGAACGGCCCTGGTTACAAATGGTGACGACCAGTTCCTTGTTACAGAAAATCAGTCAACATTTATTCCACTTGGCATTAGTCACCGGCTGGAAAATCCCGGGTCGATTCCTCTTGAATTAATTGAGGTTCAGTCTGGTTCCTATCTAGGAGAGGATGACATCGTGCGATTTAAAGACAAATATTCCCGAGTTTGAATTTGTGTTTTCGTTGCAACGATGCGAATGTGAAAAAATGTGAAATAAAAGTGCTCTGGTTCAAAATTTTGTCGCGCGTTATAACCTCATAGCATTTACTTGAAGTCTGTAACAGGCACAATGGTCGTCCAAAAAATTGGGAGCCCAGGTTGAACGAGATATTATCCTGATTCTTATTTTGGCTCTTGATTCAGGGGGAGGCAGCGAACTACTACTTTCGCAGAAATTGCGGGGGAGGATGTATTTCTAATTTCGTTCCTGCCGAATTTCAGCATATTGGTGGCTTATATAAAGGACTTTATAAGCTTATTTTTTAATTTTAGATAAAACTGTTTGTCTACTTAATTTACTAGACGATTTTAAAAATCTTCGGGGGAGCACGGAATGCGCAACCTGTATTTGGGCGTGGATAGAGAATATCCAATCATTATATCGTGGATCGTCCGGTCTCTGGACCTCGCGATTTTACTTGGATCTGGCTGGATTGCTTTAATTGCTGTTTCGGGTGGACGCCCGACTGATGGCAATTATATCAGTACTTTCATTTTAGCCACTGTCCTGATCTTTTCTGTATTCCCGTTTTTCGATGTATACCGTACTTGGCGTGGCTCTTCCTGGGTCATGGAAATCCGCTCAGTACTGTTCGGATGGTTCTCAATTTTCGCAATCCTGTCTGCAGCTACACTAATTTCAGCTGGCTCAATGCACTATTCCGGATCCTGGTTTGCCTGGTGGTTCGTTTCGGGTATGACCCTGTTGGTCGCAACTCGTGTGATTTCCCGGTTTTTTCTTGCAAAGCTAAGGAAGTTGGGGATGAATCAGCGGCGTATTGTTCTGGTCGGTGCTTCCGAGCTCGGGCGTGTCGCTGCCCAGCGAGTGTTGGATGCGCCTTGGTATGGATTCCAGATAGTGGGCTTTTTTTCTGATCTCGAGGGGGCCAAGTCTGGCGACCTGGGCGAAGGGATTCCATTTTTGGGCACGTCATGGGATGTAGCTGGTTACGCATCCCGTAATGATATTGACCAGGTTTGGGTTGCTATGTCCATGGAAAAGGCGCAAACCATCCGTTCTGTGGTGGCGAGCCTAGATACGGCAACCGTCGATGTCTGCTATGTGCCCGATATCTTCAGGTTTTCCTTACTGAATCATTCCATCAGCGAAGTGGCGGATATTCCCCTTCTGAATATCAGCGTTTCGCCTATGACTGGCATCAACCGCCTGATAAAGGCCATCCTGGATCGCGTCCTCGCGGGCCTGATTTTGTTGATGATCTCACCAATCATGGCTCTCATTGCGATTGGTGTGAAGCTCAGCTCGCCTGGTCCAGTCTTCTATATGCAGGAGCGGGTGAGCTGGAATGGCAAAACTTTCAATATGTTGAAATTTCGCTCCATGCCCGTGGACACCGAAAAGGATGGAGTGAAGTGGGGTGGCGGCAAGAATAAATCTGTAACGCGTTTCGGGCAGTTCATTCGTAAAACCTCGCTGGACGAGCTTCCGCAGTTTATTAACGTACTTATGGGCCATATGTCGATCGTTGGCCCGCGCCCCGAGCGTACGGTATTCGTTGAACGTTTCAAGGGTGAGATTCCTGGCTACATGAAAAAACACAAGGTTAAAGCCGGGATAACCGGTTGGGCCCAGATTCATGGCTGGAGGGGCGATACAGACTTGAGCAAACGCATCGAGTGTGATCTCTACTATATCGAGAACTGGTCCCCATGGTTGGATATCAAGATTATTCTGCTGACCCTCATCAAGGGATTCGTCAACAAGAACGCCTACTGACAAGGCAGTGAACCTATGAGCTTCAGAAAGAAATTATTCATTACCCTATATATGCTGCTGGTTCCCACAGCATTGGCATTTGCAGTTGGCACAAACCCTGGATTTGAAAACTACAAGCTTGGCGCGGGTGACAAGATTCTCATAAGTGTATATGACGAGCAGGATTTGACTGTAGAGGTCCTGCTTAGTGACAGTGGTGTGATCAGTTACCCATTTCTGGGGGATCTCAAAGTCACGGGACTTACCTTGTCGGAATTGGAAGGCGTGATCTTAAGAGGCCTTAAAGGCAGGTATTTGCTTCGGCCCAATGTAACAGTATCCATTCTCGAATACAGGCCATTCTTTATATACGGTGAAGTGCATAGACCCGGAGGGTATGCATTTCAGCCGGGATTGACCGTTAGTAAGGCAGTTGCGTTAGCGGAAGGATTTACGGAACGCGCTTCAGATAATAAGATTTTTGTAGTTAGAGGTGACGATGCAAGTAATAACGCGGTTAACGTTGAACTTAATACATTACTGCGTCCTGGAGATGTTGTAACGATTGAGCAGAGCTTTTTTTAATCAACGGTAGTTTCAACTACATCAATACTTAAGATTAAAATTATTATGAATGGTAGTGCCCCTCAGGAAGATGTCATAAACCTTCGCGAATACTTTGGTGTTGTCACCAGGTTTAAATGGCGTATAGCATTTTTGTCTATCGCCGTTACTATGCTCGCGTCCCTCTTTGTTTTTTCCTTGCCACCTGTGTACCAGGCAACAGCAACGCTAATGGTGGAATCAGAGCCGGCAAAGGCACTATCTATAGATGAAGTCTATGGATTGGACTCCAGTCGCAAGGAGTTCTTGCTAACACAATTTCAGATTATCAAGTCAAAAAGCATCGCTGAAGAAGTTGTAAGGCGCCTGGACCTGCGGAATTCTCCCGAATTCGATCCAGACCAGCGGGAGCCGAGTCTAAAAGATCGCATAAAGTCCTGGTTAAGGTCCTTTTCCCCGCCTGAAGATATTTCGCTGCAGAGGCGCGAGGAGCTCAAGTTTCAGCGTATAACCAGGGAATTTCAGCAGCGGTTGAATGTAACGCCTGTCCCCGATACCCAATTGGTGGATATCTCCTTTGAATCGGCATCCCCGGAGTTGGCAGCCGAGGCCGCCAATATGGTGGCAGCGGTATACATCGAAAGCCAGGTCGATGCCAAAATCGAGGTGACCCAAGGAGCGGCTTCGTGGCTGAATACGCGTCTTGATGATTTGCGGGTAAAGCTGGAGAGCTCTGAAAAAGCCCTGCAGGAGTTCCAGGAGCAAGAGGGGCTTGTAGATGTAAAAGGCGTGCTGGGGCTCGGTGCACAAGAGTTGAATGAACTTACTGCACAACTCCTATTGGCCCGAAAGGAGCTTAAGGAGGCTTCCAGTTTGCGGTCGCTGGTACGCGCTCGTGGAGCAAACATAGAGGCCCTGGCTACTTTGCCAGAGGTTTTGAACCACAGCGTAATTCAGGACGTAAAGCGTGCGGAAGTTGAAGCCTCAAGTAAGCTCTCCGAACTCGCCCAGCGATACGGGCCTATGCATCCCAAGCTGATCGCCGCCAGAGACCAGTTGGCTGTGGTCCAAGCCAAGCTTCGGACAGAGGTTCGGCAGCTGGTTGCCGGTATCGAAAGTGACTATGAAACCGCCGTCGCAAATGAACGAGCGCTGGTCGAAGAGCTCGCAGAAAAGAAAGACGAATACCAGCAGGTCACACGCAAAGAAGCGCTGTATGCAGAGCTTTCGAGAGAGGTGGAAGTCAATACTCAGTTGTACAACACCTTCCTGATGCGTTTTAAGGAAACAGATCAAATCGCCGGCTTCCAGGCACCTGCTGCGCGCTTGGTCGACCAGGCCGATGCGCCCCAGGCGCCAGCTAAGCCGCGAAAGAAGCTGATCTTGCTTTTCGTATTTGTGGTAACCGCATTGGTCAGTGTTGCATTGACGTTTATTCTCGAAGCAATGAACGACTCCATCCGCACACCGGAAGATGTCGAGTACAAGCTCGGCCAGCCGATGGTTGGTCTGTTGCCCCGTGTCTCTCACGACAAAAAAAAGGGATTAGGGTTGCGCATTTTTTTCGATGCAAACCACTACAAGTTCTCCGAAGCCGTACGTACCCTGAGAACCAGTCTGGTACTGTCGCGGCTGGAGGATACCGGAAGGGTAATTGCGATCACGTCGTCCCTGCCGGGCGAGGGGAAAAGTACCGTATCGGAAAACCTGGCCTTTGCGCTTGCGCAGATGGAGAAGGTATTGCTGATAGATACCGATATGCGCCAGCCATCCCTGGGGGCGCGGTTCGGGTTGCCCGAGAATCATCCCGGATTGTCGAACCTGATCTTGGGTACGGCCAGTCTCACAAACTGTATTCATCAGGATGAAAAGACCGCACTGGATGTGATCCCCGCGGGTGCCATCCCCAGAAACCCGCAGGAACTACTGGCTACCTCCCGCTTCGAGGGGCTGCTGAAAAAGCTCTCGGAAAAGTATGACCGGATCATCCTGGATACCGCACCGGCCCAGGTGGTGAGCGATGCGCTGGTGCTGTCCCGGCTCTCTGACTCCATGTTGTACGTGGTGAAGGCAGACAGCACCCGTCAGAAGATCGTGAGCAATGGTATAGCCAGATTGTTGCAGGTGGGCGCGAATCTCGGTGGTGTGGTCCTCAACCAGGTGGATACCAGCTCCCGCTCCAGTAACTATGGCGAGTACTACGGCTATTACGGCGGTCGTTACGGTTACGGCCAGACCATCTACCCCGCAGAAGGCAGCTATGCCGCGGCAGAAGCGGTGGACCTGAGGCAAGTTCCCGACAAGTCGGTAGGGTTTTCATGATCGATCTCCACTGCCATCTGTTGCCGGGGATTGATGGCGGTGCTCAGGATCTTCGCGAGGCGCTGTTGCTCGCCCAGGCCGCATTTGCCGACGGGATAACACACTGTGTGGCAACGCCGCACATTGTGCCCGGACGTTACGCCAACACCCTCAGCAGTATCACCCGGGAATTTGAGGAATTCCGCGCAGTGCTGGATGCAGAGAATATACCGTTAAAACTTGGTGTAGCTGCCGAAGTCCGGCTGTCGGACAACATCCTGGATATGGTGTTGTCGGATCAGGTGCCCTACCTGGGAGACTGGTTCGGGTTCAAGGTATTGCTGCTGGACCTGCCCAGCAGCCATATCCCTCACGGCACCGATAAACTGGTGCGGTGGCTGCGCAAGAATAAGATCCGGCCGATGTTCGCCCACCCCGAGCGCAACAAAGACGTGATCCGCGATTTCAGCAATATCCTGCCCTTCGCCCGCGAAGGCTGCCTGTTTCAGATCTCGGCCGGGTCGGTAGTAGGGCAGTTTGGTGAGCTGGTGCAGCGCTGCAGCTACAAATTCCTGGAGCAGGACCTGGTCACGGTGCTGGCAAGTGAAGGCCTACACAACGGGCGGCGGGCGCCGGCGCTGTCGGATGCCCGCAAGGCGGTGGAAAGAATTGTCGGTGTGGATAAGTCCTGGAACCTGGTACTCGGCAACCCGGGTAAAATTGCCGCGCGTCACTTCTCAAGAAATGGCAATACCATGCCGTGTACCCTCCTGCCGCACGCCTGACCCCTCCCCGCACTCACTAGCTCCAACTCCTGCTTCCAACACGCTAGCCCGTAGTTCGGGCGCAGTCTGTAACGGGATTTAGAGTGAACTCTGCAAAGCTGTTTAGTAGAATGGCGCGGTATTTTGCTTTGATAAACGTCACAGTTTCGGCGTACTCGAAGAATGCCTGAAGACATTCCCTCGAAAAGAACAAAATTTAACCAGTTGAATAAGTAGTCACAATGAAAATAGCAGTTGCAGGAACCGGCTATGTAGGCCTTTCAAACGCACTTCTCCTGGCGCAGCACAACGAGGTGGTGGCGCTGGATATCGATGCGAAGAAGGTGGAGCTGATCAACCAGCAGGTATCCCCGATTGAGGATGCCGAGATCCAGAGCTTCCTGCAAAACGATGCGCTGAATTTCCGTGCAACGCTCGACAGCTCACAGGCCTATGAAGGGGCCGACTTTGTCATCATTGCCACGCCCACCGACTACGACCCGGAGACCAACTACTTCAATACCGCGAGTGTGGAAGCGGTCATCGACGATGTGATCCGCATCAACCCGAATGCCACCATGGTGATCAAGTCCACCGTGCCGGTGGGCTATACCCGCAAGATCAAGGAAGCCTTTGGTACAGAAAACATCCTGTTTTCTCCGGAATTCCTGCGCGAGGGCCGCGCGCTGTACGACAACCTGCACCCGTCACGCATTGTCGTGGGCGAGCAGTCAGAGCGTGCGCAAGCCTTTGCCGCACTGCTGAAGCAGGGCGCGCAGGAACAGGACGTGCCGGTGCTGTTTACCGACAGTACCGAGGCGGAAGCAATCAAACTGTTTTCCAACACCTACCTGGCCATGCGGGTGGCCTACTTCAATGAGCTGGATACCTACGCCGAGACCCACGGCCTGAACGCCCGCCAGATTATCGATGGCGTTGGCCTGGACCCGCGCATTGGTCAGCACTATCACAACCCGTCGTTCGGCTATGGCGGCTACTGCCTGCCCAAAGATACGAAGCAGCTACTGGCCAACTACCAGGATGTACCCAACAACCTGATCCAGGCGATCGTGGATGCCAATACCACGCGCAAGGACTTTATTGCGGAAAGTATTGTCAAGCGCAATCCCCGGGTGGTGGGGGTATACCGGCTAGTGATGAAAGCGGGCTCCGACAACTTCCGGGCCAGCGCCATGCAGGGCGTGATGAAGCGGATCAAGGCGAAGGGAATCGAGGTTATTGTCTATGAGCCGGTGCTGGAAGAAGCCGAGTTTTTCCACTCCCGGGTAATCAAGGACCTTGAGCAGTTCAAGGCCGAAGCCGATGTCATCCTAGCCAACCGGCTCACCGAAGAACTGGGTGATGCAGAAAGCAAAGTCTATACACGGGACCTGTTCGGGAAAGACTAGATTGGAATCAGTCCAGTGCCCGCAGGCGGTTCTCCAAATTGCCTGCTGCCTTGAAGCGCAGCCCCGTTAATTATCAATTTGATAGAAACTGATAATAGGCTGATAGTTGGGCCTGGAGCCAAAACCGCAGATAGGCATCCTCTCCACCCAGTCATACCGGCGCAGGCCGGTATCCGGTGGCCGGAGTGATGGTTAGCCCGTTCGCCCCGCTGTCATATACCGCGCCTTCCACCCCATGGCCAGCATCATCATAAAGTAGATCGCCGTAGCCGGTGCCTGCAGGTGGAAGTCTGTGGTGAGCATAATCAGCTCCGCCACAATCGCCATCAGTGCCGCAAATGCCAGCCCCTGCATCAAACTGTCGCGGCGGGTGCGCAGGGCGGTGAAGGCGTGGAACAGGCTCCACAGCACGGCAACACCCAGCAGTAGGGTGGCGGGGAGGCCGAATTCGATGCTGAACTGCAGGTAATCGTTGTGGGCCAGGTCGTAAAAGGTCTGGATACCCGGCCCCTTTACGCTGGGAAAGGAAGAGTAGAAGCTGCCTGCGCCGGTACCGCTAATGGGGTGCTGCTCGATCAAGGCCAGCCCGTACTGGTTCACCTCGTCCCGGGTTTCCTGTGACAGGGTGGTGTTCTCCAGCCGGTCGCGCAGTTTGTCCACCCCGAACCAGCTGCCCACAATCATCAGGTCGATCACCATCAGGCTCGCCAGCAGAATCGTCAGACTGCGGTTCTTGTTGCGGATCAGCAGTAACCCCAGGGCGCCGGCAATAGAAAGGCTGGCAAAAAAGGCGGTGTTGGCCATGCGCGAGTGGGACATCACCAGGCCGATCACCATCATCGCCAGGGCGATACGCAGTACCGCCTTGCCGCCCAGCAGCATGGTCAGCAGGTTTTTCAGGTGGTCTTTCAGGTTGCCGCCCTTGCCCCGGCTCAGGTTCGCCACCAGCAGCCCGATCCCCAGGCACAGGCACATCACCAGGAAGTTGCCGAAGTGGTTTTTATACACAAAGCCGCCGGTGGCAATCCGGCCATTGCGGTAGCCCATGATCCAGGTGGTCTCGGAGCCGGAGAGCGCCAGTAGCACACCGTAAAACGCCTGGAAGGTACCGGCCAGCACCACCACCATCATCAGTGTCCGCAGTCTCTGCGGGGTATTTACCAGTGCCAGCAACAAAAACAGGATGCCGCAATAACTCAGGCCCTTGATCAGCCCGATATGTGTCTGCGCCGGGTCGAGGGACAGGGTGCCGGTGGTGGCCGTGGGGCTGGCGTTCAGCAATTGTTGCGCGGTATCCGGCGCGAGCCGTTGCAGCCAGTCGATCGGCAGCGGCGTCTGTTGCAGTGCAATCCAGCCCTGCACTGCGGCAAAAATAATCAGCAGCGGCAAATACGGCTTGAGGGTATGCAGGCGCGGGCTGTAGGCATTCACTAGCAGCCAGCCGCCCACAAGAATAAAGGTATAGATTTCCAGCAGTGTCCAGGCCCAGGGGCGGTGGGATCCCAGCGGGATCGGCAGCCAGAACAGCAGCACGAGCAGGGCATAAAACAGTGCGCGCTCAAGGCGCTCGGGGAATGGGCTGGCTGCGGACATGGGCGGATACGGCAATCGTGATCGGGTTTATCGGGGTTTATAAAGCAAAAAAGGCCCTCTCGGGCCTTTTTAGTGCTGCGCTAATCCATCAGCTGGGAGAGGCAACGTCTTCGCCGCACTCGTTACCGGCGCCACAGCCGGAGGGCGGGGGCGGCGGCAGGGAAGGTGCAGTAGTTGCGGGCGGGGGCGGCGGCGGAGTCGGGCTGGAAGTCAGCGCAGAACCGGAAGTGGTGGTGGTAGTACCGGTAGAGCTGGTGCTGCCGGACTCAGTAGTGCTGCCGGATTCCGCAGTAGCTTCAGAGCTGGATTCGCCACCGCTTTCACCGCCGGATTCCGAGGTAGAGCTCTCGCCCGCAGAAGTCGCAGCGGAAACCACGCTGGAGTCAGCACCACTGGCGATGGCCGCGCTGGCAACCTGGGTGGAATCCGCGCCGGCAGATACCGCCGCAGTTACCACCGCCTCGGCAACGGCCGGGTTGGCTTTTACCGCAGCGCCAACAATGGCAGCAGCGCTCTCAGGGCTTGCCGCAACCGCAGCAGCAACAATGCTCGCAGCCTGTTCCGGTGCCGCAGCAATGGCCTGCGCTACCGCTTCTTCCACACTCAGGCCCTCGGCGGCTGCCAGTGCAATCACCTGGTCCATGGAGTAGCCCGCCTGGATGTATTCGGCTACATCCGCGAAGGCCACGCTGCTCAGCAGGGTCGCCCCCAAAGCGATCCCCAATGCTGACTTCTTCATAATTCCCCCTAAAAAATTTTGTTTTTCAGCAGATTCCATTCGAATTAATGGTGGATTGTAGCGACTACACGCTAAAAGGGAAGAATGCGTCACAAACTTGATACCAATTGCTCGAAAATAACGCGGAATCAGCGCACAAAGCGGAAAAGTGATAGCCCTATAGGGCTAACGAGAATTGCTCACCGGTTACGGTTGTATGATTTTTATCCGCAGCGGCGGGCAAAGCGCTGAAATTATCGAAGCGATCAAGACCCCGCCGCATCCTCCTGTTCCAGCGCCCGCTTCTGCTGGTAACTCAGCTGCTCGGTCAGCTGGTAAATCCGCCGGTTCAGCGCCTCCATCTGTTTGCGCCGCAGTTCTTCCCGCAGTATTTGCGCCCGCAGGCGTCGCCGCCGCAACCAAGTGGCCAGTGCCAGTCCAACCAGCCCGCCCCCGGCAATACTCAGCGCCGCGCGCCACAGCACCCGGTAGCTGCCGGCGGGGTGGCGGCTGACCGCGATGGTGCCGGTAATATCCCAGCCATCCAGTACCTCCGTCTGCACCGTGGGCGGTGTCATCGGCACCAGCCGCTGGAACCAGTCCGGTACATCCAGCACCGCCAGTGGCGCCTGCTGCCGGAACTCTATTTGCCCATCCGTATCCCGCAGGGTGAGCCGATAGTAGGCACCGCTCTGGCCGATGGCCGTGAGCAGGGTGTCGCGAACGCGCGGCTCGTCGTTCCTTATATGTGGTTGCAGTGCCAGGCTGATGCTGCTGGCAGAGTCCTGTGCCTGCACCGCCATCACCGCCAGTAACTGGGTACGCAGGGCCAGCAGGCACAGCAGAAGTATCGCCCCCAGTGCCAGCGCCGCGCTGCAGAAAAAACCGGCCCAGCCCCGCAGGGCCTTCATGTTAAACGGCTGTTTATCGGCCATCATCGGAACACTCCCTCGTTGTCGATCCGCACCAGCAGTTCATCCCACCGGCTGGAGCCGGGGCGGTTGCGTACCTTTACTTCCTGGATCTCGTGGCTGCCGCTGCGGTTCAGCCACAGGCCGCTGGCATTGAAGCTGTAAACGGGCACCAGGTCGGTGCGGTCGCGGGCCGCGGTTACTTCGCTGTTGAGGTTATCCAGTACCAGCGGGTGTGCGCCGGGGTTGGCGCGGTACAGCAGCACCATATGGGGCTGGTTCAGGGATTTTGCGGTCACATACATCAGGCGCAGTTTGTCCGGGTTTATCTGCGCACTCTGCAGGCTGAACAGCTTTGTGATGGCGTAGTCCTCACAGTCGCCGCCATTGGAGGCGAGAAACTGCACCGGGGTGGCCCAGTAATCCTCCTGCTGCCAGTGGTCGCGGTCTTCCACAAAGGGGGTGCGGTTCACAAACTCGTTGATGCGCAACAGGCGGCGCCGCTCCAGGGCGCTGGCCTCTTCCCGCACCAGTATCTGCCAGGTCAGCAGGCGCACGCGGGCGTCACTGCCATAGCGGCCGGTCAGCTGCTCGAGGAGTGGCACCGGTACCAGGGGCGGTGCGGTGGCCGCCGCCGCCATAATCGCGCCACCGGCAAACAGCAGTGCCACCAGCCCGGCAACCCAGGCCTCGCCGCGCAAAAAGAATTCCCTGACTTTCCGCATACCACTTCCTGCCCAATAAACCGGGGCGCTCAATAATTAATCAATCTACAGGAAAGTCTGGCAGCTTTGCGGGCGGGCGCAGGGTTCCGGGTAGGGTTGCGGCGGCTGCAGCAACAACTTTTGCCAACCAGTGGCGCGAGGAAATCGGCGCTACGCACCGGTCACCCTTATTTGTTGAATTGTCATGGTTTGCTGGTAAAGTGTGACCTCTTTCACGATTCTGGCGTGATCATTTTTCTACTGATCACCAAATAAACAGAACGTGTCGGGGGAAACACAGAACAACAATTGGGGAACAGGGCCACTTTTCAGGCCGTGTTATTGGGGGCTTAGCGGTAATCGCCGGCATATTCCGGCACCTGCTGTATCGATAGACCTGTGATTGCGGTCGGCGCACGCCACCGTTGGTCCCGGGTACCTGCCTTTATTGATCCATTTGTTTTACTCAGCAAACTGCCGGCAGCGCAGTTGCAAAGTAGTGTGTGTCCTCTGATTGCGCGCGAACTTGTGCGGGGCTATTCAGTCCAGTGCTTCTGGTTAATCCAGTAGTTCAGGAATCCAGAACAAAAAATGGAAGGCAAAATGACCGAAGTAAAAAAAGCAGTAATTCCCGTAGCCGGTCTCGGTACTCGCATGCTGCCCGCCACCAAGGCCATCCCCAAAGAAATGCTGCCAATTGTGGACAAGCCCCTGATCCAATACGTGGTGAATGAAGCCGTCGCCGCCGGCATCAAGGAAATCGTGCTGGTTACCCACGCCAGTAAGAACGCCATCGAAAACCACTTCGATACCTCCTTCGAACTGGAAGCCCAGCTGGAAAACCGCCTCAAGCGCCAGCTGCTGGACGAAGTGCGCTCCATCGTACCCAAAGACGTCACCGTGATTTCCGTGCGCCAGGCAGAAGCCAAGGGCCTGGGCCATGCCATCAGCTGCGCGCGCCCGGTAGTGGGGGATAACCCCTTTGCCGTGCTGCTGCCGGATGTACTGATCGACCAGTACGCGGCCGATCTTAAAGCCAGCAACCTGGCTGACATGGTCAAGAACTTTGAAACTTCCAAAGCAAGCCAGATCATGGTTGAGCGCGTGGAGTGGGAAGACGTCAGCAAATACGGCGTGGTGGACTGCCTGGGCGCAGACCTGCAGGTGGGCGGCACCGCCAAGATCGACGGCATGGTAGAAAAGCCGGCAGTAGACGCCGCTCCCTCCAATATGGCGGTAGTGGGCCGCTACGTACTGCCGGCAGAAATTTGGAACCTGCTGGAAAACACCCAGCCTGGCGCCGGCAATGAAATCCAGCTCACCGATGCCATCGACGAACTGCTGAAACAGCAGACCGTAGAAGCCTACCGTATCGTCGGCCACAGCCACGACTGCGGCAACAAGCTCGGTTACATGAAGGCTCAGTTCGAATACGGCCTGCACCACGCCGAAATCGGCCCCGGCCTCAAAGCCTTCCTCGCCCAGGAAAAAGCCAAGGCCACCGAACAAGCTTGATGCCGAAAAAGACCGATGACTATCAAAGACGCGCCAACTTCCAACCCGGGAGGCCCCAGTAATTCCACTGCGGCCCCCACCGGCGCGTCTTCAATTCGCCACTTCGGCGCCATAAAACACCACGGCGCCGTCGACGGAGTAACCGGCTCCTGCCACCAACTCTTCCTGGATGAACAAAACTCCATCCTAATAGACTGCGGCCTGTTCCAGGGAGCAGAAACCTCCCCCGGCGGCAGCAAGCACGACAAACTCGACATCGAATTCCCGATCGACACGGTCAAAGCACTGGTGGTCACCCATGTACATATCGACCACTGCGGCCGCATCCCCTACCTGATCGCCGCCGGCTTCCGAGGGTCCATCTACTGCAGCGAACCCAGCGCAGAACTCCTGCCCCTGGTGCTCGAAGACGCCCTGAAAATTGGCGTCACCCGCGATAAAGCCCTGATCGAAAAATTCCTAGACTACATCAAGGTCCAGCTGCGCCCGCTGCCCTACAACCAGTGGCAACCGGTAATAGAAGAAGGCAATAGCAGCCTGAACATCCGCCTGCAGCGCGCCGGCCATATCCTCGGCTCCGCCTACGTCGAATGCGACCTGAAAGCGAGCGAACAAACAAGGCGCACCATATTCTCCGGCGACCTCGGCGCACCCGACACGCCACTGCTGTACGGCCCGACACCATCAGAAGGCTGCGACGAACTGGTAATAGAAAGCACCTACGGCGACCGCATCCACGAAAATCGTGAACAGCGCGCAGAAACCCTGCGCAAAGCCATAGAGCGTGCATTAAAAGACCGCGGCAGCGTACTGATCCCCGCCTTCAGCATTGGCCGCACCCAGGAACTGCTCTACGAAATCGAAAATATCATCCACGAGCAGAAAGAAAAGCACGGCAAAGAAAGCCCCTGGCACGACCTGCCGGTAATCGTCGATTCCCCGCTCGCCAGCCGCTTCACCGAAGTCTACCGCCGCCTGGAAAAATACTGGGATGAAGAAGCCCGACAGGTCATCGCCCAGGGGCGCCACCCGTTGAGCTTCGACCAGCTCATCACCGTAGACGACCACACAACCCACGAGAAAGTGGTCAACCGCCTCGCCCACACCAAACAGCCGGCCATCGTCATCGCCGCCAGCGGCATGTGCGCCGGTGGGCGCATCGTGAATTATTTAAAAGACATGCTTGAAGACGAGCGCCACAACATCATCTTCGTAGGCTACCAAGCCAATGGGACCCCGGGGCGAGATATCCAAAATTTTGGCAAGCAGCATGGTTATGTGGAACTGGATGGTGAGTGTTATACCATCAATGCTGAGATAGAAACGATCGGCGGATACTCCGCTCATGCCGATCAGGGAGATCTTTTGAATTTTATTCGTAGTATGGATCATAATCCCAAAATTCTGCGTATCGTTCACGGTGATGGCGACGCCAAAAACAAATTAAAAAAATTCTTGAAGCAACAGCTATTCCTTCAAAAGATTGTAGTTCCAACACTTTTTGATAGATATTTGTTTGGAAAAAATAACTAGGCGATGGTGATCGCGATAGATGAAAGTCGAAGTGTTTTTCAAAGATCGAAAAATAAAGTGTAACTTAGAAAGTTGTGTTGCAAATATCTAAGATTTTGGCTCAAAATTTAAAGTGTTGGCTTTGATATAAATTATGTCCATAGAATTATTCCTTAAAAAATTGACAAACGCACGTAACCGTTATGTTATAAGAAAATGTATCGTCAAGTATCTTCCTAAAAGATTCTTGCAGTGGCTTGATGAAAATTACGGCATTTGCTTTCCAAAATATTTTAGCCAAAAAAAAGTAATATTCATTCATGTCCCAAAATCCGCAGGAACAAGTGTGGCTCAAGCATTATATGGGCGAAGTGTAACTCATCATACTGCAGATTTTTTTAGAGAGTGTAATCCAAAAAAATTTGACGAGTATTTTTCATTTGCGATTGTAAGGAATCCATTAGATAGATTGGTTTCAGCATATGAATATGCCAAAAGTGGTGGAACCAGTCGGGTGCCAATAAGCAATCCAGAGAAATATCAAGTAAGGGAGTTTTCTACGTTTAAAAAATTTGTGATGGAATGGCTCCCCACACAAAAAAAATTAGACTTTGTATTCCGTCCTCAATACGAATTTGTGTTTGATAATGCCGGAAATCAGTTGGTCGATGTGATATTTGACATGGAAAATATCCGGGATGTTGAAGAATCATTGCGAAAGAACGCAGAGATTGAAATTGAAATTAGCAAAACAAATTCGTCAAAACACAAGAGCTATAAATCGTACTATGATGCTGAAACCTTGAAAGCTGTAAAATCTTTCTACGCAAAAGATTTTGAGGCTTTCACATCCGAGTTTAATTGGGAGTGTGAAATTTGATCCTGCGCAAAGGGCTCAAAGAATTTGTCTACATATCTCTGGGGTTTTTACTTGCCAGGGGGGTGATGTTTTTATCGCAAACATACCTAGTTATAAACTCTGAATTAGAGTTGGTTGCTTCTATAGGAATAGGACTTGGGTTGCTTACATTGGTACAGTGGGCATCAGACATGGGAGGCGTATTCTTTATAAATAAGTATGCAAGCGAAGGGCCAGCTCGCGTACTCGAATTTCTAGTCGCGAGATCTATTTTTTGTGTGCTGTTGTTTATGTTGACCTATTTTGGTCGGCAGTTTATCAGCATTTCTATCTTGGCGGAGCAAATATTAAGTTTCTCTCCTTTCGTGGCCGTGGCGGGCTGCTTTAATTTCACAGGCTTAGTTGATCATCTTCAAAAAAACAAAATAGGTGGGGTGATATCCGGAATTCCGTGGCTGTTCAGTGCAATTTTGGTGGCATTTTTTTACGGTAAAGTTAGAGATGAAGAATTTGGTTATATACTGGGTGCGGGATATACGCTAGGCTTAATAATAACGGCCGCTATTCAAAGTATTTTGGTTCGCGCCAATGTGTATCAAATATTACGTTCAGCGTTCAAAATAAGCCCGGCTGAAGTATATTATCGATTCCTAGATGGGCTTTCATACAATATATCGTTGTGCGTTACTCAGGTTTACGGAAGACTGATACCAATTGCTATAGATGGAGCGGTTGGTTCAAGAATCTCCGGAATATATTTATATTCGAAAAATATAGTTAACATAGCCTCTCAGATCACCCTGTTTGCAAGACGGGCAGAGTTTGCGAACATTCTCAAAATCCAATCGGTCAGCACTAACGTTAAGTCTCTATTCAAGGGTCAAATATTCAGCCTGTCGGTTTCTTTTGTGCTTGCAATATTTATGACGATTCCCTTTGTTTTCGGATTCTTTTTTGAAGGATTTGGTCGAGACTTCCACGATATCGTGGAGTGTCTAGTATGGCTATCCGTTACCTTCATCGGGTTTTCAGTGTCGTCGTTATTTGCGCAATATTTGTTAGTGTTAGGGAAGTTGACTCATAAAGCTGTAATTCAGACTTTTACGCTATTGGCTTCATACGCCTTAATTTCCACCTACATAGGCGATATATCTTTGTATGCTGTGTATATATTTGAAATGCTTATGTATTTAGGGAATATTTTTTTATTTTACGTGCTAATTAGATCCGAAAAGAAAAATATAAAAAAGAAACCTTTAGCCGCAATTTAAAGGCTCTAAGGAACAATTTTTAGTGTTTTTTATTTTGCTCGAGTGTTTTTAGGTGAATGTTTTTTATGGTGCTGTCTTGTCTAAGATAGACCGCGTTGTATGAGATTAAAGAAGAATTTTGCGGTGAAAAATCAAATTTTTAGATTGTCTTTCTGCGTAGTAATTTATGCAGTTAATGCTATCGTCGTGGGTACGCCAATCTCGATCACAGCAACGTTGCCGCAATTCATAGTTTTGCTTTTTGGTATCTACCGAATAAGTGGTAAATATTTCGATGTCCAAGATATGTATTGGATCTCATCGTTTTTATTTTTTGTTATAGCGCCGCTACAGTCGTTAAAAGGTTTGGGTGCATCGGATATAGCCTTTTTTGAATGGGGGCCTACAGAAAGATACACATTTTTAGCGAGTGAAGTTTATACCGCATCACTGATAGTAACTACATTTTTTTTAAGTACTATTTTATTGATGAGGTATTTTAGTTGGCTAAACCTTAGTCGGGCTTTAGATTTTGTAGCTGAGTCTCAAGAGCTACGTGGTTCTTCGTCCAAGTTAACGGTGTTTTTTTCACTGTTTATATTTTCTTGTGTTGCATACATAATTATGTCAGGCGGGATTGGTAATGTATTGGCGAGCAGATATGAAAAAGAACGAGAAGATATTGTAAAGGGCGCTGTGGTTTGTTTGGCATTTTTAACAGTTTCGGCGTATTTTTTCATATCAGTTTATCTGCGCTCCAGTCAGTCGATCAAGCTAAAAAAATCACCGTTAATTGTTGTTGTGCTTGTCTTGTTAGCTGTATTTAACAATCCTTTTAACACGCCGCGTTTTTTCCTGATAGCGTGTTGGTTGCCGGTATTTCTAATGTTTATTAATGGGAGGCTCAGTTTTAAGCTGGCATATTTGTCGGTAATTTTTTCAGTAATGTTTATTCTTCCCATATTAAGCCTAACCACTCGCCATGGGCTAGATGGCCTAGGAGATGTTCAGTACTCCGAGCTGGTTAACAATTTTTTCATCACTCCATATGCAGACGTATTTGATACACTTGTATACTTGATTCGATACACTAATATCCACGGCTTTAATTTCGGGTACAATTCTCTAGGTATAATTACTTTTTTTATTCCAAGATCTGTCTGGCCAGGTAAACCGGAGGTGGTTGCGACGAGTCAGATTGGTGAAGATTTGGTGTATTTTGCTGGCGCCGGTACATCGAACCTGTCTATGTTCTTTGCAGGTGAGTTGTATATGGACTTTAACCTGATAGGGGTTATTGTTGGTGGTCTATTTATGGCGGCCTTAATAGTTGTTATGAGGAAAGATCACGAAGATGGGCGCGGGCTGAGATCGCTCTTGTCATATATTTTAATTGCGAGCTTGCCAATCTTGCTGCGAGGTCCTCTGATGGCAGTATTGGCACTTTTTGTTTTTCAGATGTTTAGTTTTTTTGTTTTACTGAAATTTACACGAGGTATCAATGTGTTTTTGAGGGCTCCAGGTGCAAATTGATGTAGTAACTCCGTCATTATCGAAAGCGGCCGGTGGTGTTGCACCTGCAGTGATGAATCTATATTCAGAATTAGCATTTAGATACCCTGAGTATTTTTTTGATGTGTGTTTTCTTAGTGGCCATGAATGCGACTGGAAGAGCGATCGAGGTGTGAATCTTCTAGAGTTCTCAAGAAGCTTTCCAAAAACGCTAGGGAACTCATCTGAGCTAAACCAGCGAGCGGCCGATTCTAGAGCAGAAATTGTCCATGCTCATGGTGTGTGGATGATGACAACACGGTACCAGAATAAAATTCATTCGAAACAAGGCGTGCCATACGTTGTCTCTCCCCACGGAATGTTGGATTCTTGGATTCTTTCAAGGGGCAAGCTTAAAAAAATTATAGCGAAAGCCTTATACGAGACTCGTTCGTGGAAAAATAGTGCCTGCTTCCATGCTCTTACAGACTATGAAGCAGGTGCAATAAGGAAAGTCGTACCGAATGCCAACATTCGGGTGATTCCTAATGGAATTAATATTCCGGTACTTGGGAGAAAAGATAATGATGTCTTGCGCATACTCTATCTGGGACGTTTCCACGAAAAAAAGAATCTGCACACTTTGGTTTCCGCAGTGTGTTCCATATCAACGCAGAACTTCCGTCGTAACCCATTCGTATTAGATTTGGCTGGCTGGGGTGACTGCTCGTACATTAAAACAGTCAAGTCTTTGATCAAGCCGCAACACGAAGATCGATTTAATTGGATCGGACCTGTTTTTGGCGACGAGAAGAGTAAGGTGTTACACGAGGCGGATGCATTCATATTACCCTCCTTTTCGGAGGGGCAGCCGGTAGCCGTCCTTGAGGCTTGGGCTCACGGGCTGGTAGTCTTGAAATCAATTCACTGTAATATGCCTGAGGCTTTCGAGAAAGGATTTGCTGTCGATACAGGTACGTCAGTAGAAAGTGTGCGCAGAGCCATTTTGACGTTGTTAAATATGAGTAAACAACAACGGGAAGCTCTAGCTGAATCTGGCTATCACTATGTGTCAAAGAAATATAGCTGGAGCATAGTTTGTGAACAGTTTGATGATCTATACAAAGATATTAAGGGGGCCATCTAAGTGAGGGTCGGTATCCTTACGTATCATTTCAGTGAAAATTATGGTGCGTTATTTCAAGCCTATGCGCTACGACATTGGTTTACTTCTAACGGACACGAGGCGGAGTTCGTCAACTACCATCCAGCTTACGTTGAAGCTGGCGGGACTATAGATTGGAATAGGCCGCTATCTAAAAATAATCTTAAAATTATATTTTTGAAGATGGTTGGTCTCAAGGAAAGATATTTAGGCAACCGCGAACAAAAAAGGAATTTTGATATATTTCGTAAGCTTGGCTTAGGGGTAAAGGGTGCCAAGTACAGAAATATGAGTGAGCTCGAAAGGGCGGAAATTAAGTTCGATATCTTAGTGTGTGGTAGTGATCAAGTTTGGAAGCCCTCGGAGCACTATGGTATAGATCCAGTATATTTTCTTGATTTCAAGGCTGCTGGTAATCCGAGGCGGATTTCTTATGCTCCTAGCTTTGGGAAATCTAGTTTGGATGCTCAATATTCAACGGCCGTTTCTGCTCTGATATCGAAGCTGGACAGAATTTCTGTGCGAGAGCAGTCCGGCTGCAAGATCGTTCAGGATCTGACGGGGTATGAGCCATCTTGTGTTCCTGATCCTACGCTGCTATTGACCGATTATCAGCAGATAATGAAACCCTATCCATTGTCGTCAAGCAAACATATCTTTTGTTATGCCTTGAGGTCGCGAGAAGCTATTGGTGATGTTGCTGAAGGAATTGCTTCTGCTTTGCGTGCGGATTTGATATCGCCGCACAATCCCCATAGGCGCTGGAAGGAGATTGGGGAAACTGTTTACCCTTGTCCGAGCCAGTGGTTGTACTTGCTTAATACTTCTGAGTTTGTTGTTACTAATTCCTTTCATGGGACCGCCCTAAGTATTCTGTTAAATAAACCTTTTGTGGTGGTTGGACTGCAAGGAAAAAAGGGGGAATTTAATGCAAGGGTGATAAATTTATTGTCATTGTTAGGGTTGGAATCTCGGTTCGTGCAGGATGTTGATTCTAATACAGTGCCTCATTTTATTTCATCTCCGATAGATTGGGAGACGGTCAATAAATCTGTGAGTGAATTAAGAGGGCAGGGAAATGATTACCTTCTCAAGTGTCTATCGGGGTTGTCTGATGACTGATTTTTCGCAGTTTAAGTACCAAGATAATTTGACTCGAAAAAATAAAGCTATGCGGCTTTTGTGGAATTTTGTTTGGTTGTTCTTTTTCAGGCCAACTCCTCGAGGTTTTTTCAATTCTTGGCGGATTTTTTTGTTGAAATTATTCGGCGCCAAAATTGGCAAAGGAAGTAAGGTGGCTCCGTCTTGTATTGTCTGGGCGCCTTGGAATCTTAGCATGGGAGATTTTTCGGTTCTTGGGGATAAGGTTGATTGCTACTCAATGGACCGAATTGTATTGGGGTCGAAGGTGGCTGTTAGCCAATATTCATATTTATGTACGGGTTCTCACGATATTACATCTTATCGCAGACAGCTTATCACAAAGCCAATTACTATTGCTGATCACGCATGGGTTTGTGCAGGCGCTTTCGTTGGGCCGGGTGTGACAATTGCTGACGGTGCTGTTGTGGCCGCCAGAGCCGTAGTCGTTAAAGATGTGGAAAAAATGGATGTTGTCGCTGGCAATCCGGCGGTAAAGGTCAAAAAAAGAGCTGTAGAGGAAGAGGATGAATATTAGGATTACGGCTAATTTACTGGCCACACCATTTGAATATCTTCATGATGCATTGAGAGCCTTTAGGTGGAGTAAGGCCTCTCCATTGAGTCCTTATAATAGACGCTTGCATTACGATATTTTATTGCTAGCACATACTGTTGAAAAAGGGTTGAGTGTTTCCAAGCCGCGTAAAGGGTTTGGGACGAATAAAATAAATCAGTTACTAAATTTTTTAGGGCACTATGATGAGCGTTGGGGAAATTTCCCAATGGAAAAGGCATATGGTTGCCTGAAAAGTTATGTTGATTGGCATGCCTCCGTTAATTTTGACTTGGGTCAGCTGGGGGTAAAAATTCAGGAATATCTTACTCGCTGCGAGTTACTGAGTTTGACTCCTAAAGGGGGCGTTAAGCATATTGCCTGTGGGACAACAGCCCCCGCTCCAGAGTTTCAGCAGTCTTTGCTTTCGCGTTTCAGTTGCAGGCGCTTTGAGCCCGTAAAGGTTACTGAAAGTGACCTTTCTTACATCGCCAGTGTGGCAGCTCGTACACCGTCCCAATGTAATAGGCAAAGTAGTAGAGTTCACTATTATTCAGATAGAGAAAAAATTGATCAGTTGCTTCGTCTGCAAGGTGGTGCTGAAGGTTTTAGAGAATCGGTATACAACCTGTTTTTAGTTTCCTCTGAAATGTCTGCGTGGAGTGGCGTAAAAGCTAGGTCCCAAGCATATGTAGACGGCTCTTTAACGGCGATGCAAGTGTTGAATGCTTGTCAGTCATTGGGGTTGGGTGCATGTCCACTAAACCTTGCTGTTACTAATATTCGGGAGAAGAATATTTGCGATGCTGGTGGGATTTCTCGTGGTGAAAGATTAATAATGATGATTGCTTTTGGTGTTCCTGAAAAAGTAGACCTCTGTGTCGCAAGGTCGGAGAGAATGATGCCTTTTGAAGTGTTGATTAATCATGACTGAGAAACCACTGTTAACCATTATAATTCTGACGTTTAACGAGCAATTGCATATCGAACGTTGCATTAATTCGGTTTCTAGGTTGTGCGCGCGCGTTTTGGTTGTCGACTCCTATTCTTCTGACGCTACTTGTGATATTGCTAGATCTTGCGGAGTTGAAGTCGTGCAAAATGCGTTTGTAACGCAAGCACAGCAATTTCAATGGGCGGTGGATAATTGTGATATTGAGTCGGAGTGGGTATTACGACTTGATGCCGATGAAACACTAGATGGTGAATTGGTTGCCAATATTGCCAACTTTATTGATGAAAATGGCCGGGGAAGCAATGGAGCGATTTTTCATCGGAAGCACATCTTTATGGGTAAATGGATCCGGTTTGGTGGGCGGTATCCTCTACCTATGTTGCGCCTGTTTCGCAGAGGTAAGGCGCATGTCGAGCAGCGCTGGATGGATGAACATATTGTTCTCGATGAGGGTGAAAGTTTAATTTTGCAAGGTGGCTTTGAGGATAACAATCTTAATTCCGTCAGCTGGTTCATCAGTAAGCATAACAAGTACGCTTCGCGTGAAGTGGTCGATTTAATGCTTCAGAAGCTATATTTAAATACCGATTCTGCTATCACTTCGGGAACAGGTTTCTCGATAAAGTTAAAACGATTTCTTAAAGAATCAGTGTATTTGAAGTTGCCTTATTTCATTCGGCCCTTTTTTTATTTTTGCTTTAGATACTTTATTCAGTTCGGGTTTCTCGACGGTGCCCGCGGCTTTGCTTACCACTTTATGCAGGGATTTTGGTATCGGGCGTTAGTAGACCTTAAGTGCCTGGAGGTTGAGGAGAAATGGTCGAACTGTAAATCTCGTGATGAAAAAATTAGCGTTCTTGAGGGGCTGTCGGGCTATCAGCTTGATGTTAAATGAATATTTTATTTTATAGTATAAATTATAAGCCTGAACTTACCGGAATTGGAAAGTACAATGGTGAGTTTTGTGAAAGTCTTAGTCACAAAGGCCATAAAGTAACTGTAGTTACTGCTCCTCCATATTACCCGGAATGGAAAGTACATAGGTATTTTCGTAATAGTTGGAGTTCATTTGTTGAAGATGGTGTCACACTTCATCGTTGTCCTCTCTATGTTCCTGCTAACGTGAGTACAATTAAGCGCATTATTCACTTGACTAGCTTCGCCTTGAGTTCGGGTTTAAGGCTGCTCGGGCTCTTGCGTTTGAAACCAGATGTTGTTTTTTTGGTGCAGCCAACTCTCTTCTGTGCACCGCTGGCACTGTTTTATACCAAGCTCACTGGCGCGAAAGCTGTTCTCCATATCCAGGACTTCGAAGTGGATGCCCTGATAGGACTCGGTATGGTCAAGGGGCGGGCCAAGCGAGGATCGCTTAGACGAATGGTTGAGAGTTTTGAGTCTTGGCTCATGTCGCGGTTTGACATGGTTTCGACCATTTCTTTCAGCATGCTTAACAATGCAGAGAAAAAGGGTGTGCCTAGGGAGAAGCTATGCTTTTTCCCTAACTGGAGTGATACGGATTTTGTAACTCCAAATTCAAATGGAGCTGAGATTCGCGCGCGTTGGGGCTTCCAGGAGGAAGATCGAGTCGTGCTTTATTCAGGAAACATTGGCCAAAAGCAGGGGTTGGAGATTGTACTGGATGCTGCAGAGGCATTGACCCCCCGATCTGAGGTTAAATTTGTGGTTGTTGGAAGTGGGGCATATGGGGAAACCCTTCGGTCATTAGCTGAACAGCGCGGTCTTCGTAATGTAGTTTTTAAGCCGCTGCAAGCTTGGGAAGATGTTCCAAAAATTCTTGCCATGGCCGATGTTCATTTGGTAGTGCAAAAGCGGGGCGCCGCTGATGCGGTGCTCCCCTCAAAGCTAACTAACATTCTCTCTGCGGGTGGTCATGCTTTAGTGACTGCTGACCCGTACACAGAGCTTGGGAGGATGGCGGTTCATCACCCTGGTATCTATGAGGTGGTTGAGCCAGAGAATTCTCGTGCCTTTATCGAAGGATTAGAGCGCTGTCTCGCAAAAGATACTACAAAGCCAAATATGGTAGCGCGACAGTATGCGCTGGATTTCTTGAATAAAGAAAAAGTTATTAATCGATTTGTGAAGGACCTCAAGGTGCTCACAGAACAAGAAGATGTGAAGGAAGAAGTATATGAGCTCTAAAGCTAATTCACACAATGGTAAGGTTGCGCTAATTACCGGCATCACTGGCCAAGACGGTTCTTACTTGGCCGAATTCCTGCTTGATAAAGGCTACGAGGTCCATGGTATTAAGCGCCGCTCCTCCTCCTTTAATACTGATCGCATTGACCATATATACCAGGACCCGCATGAGGCTAATCCGCGCCTGAAACTGCACTACGGGGATCTTACCGATACCTCCAACCTCACCCGTATCCTGCGTGAGGTGCAACCCGACGAGGTGTACAACCTGGGTGCCCAGAGCCATGTGGCGGTTTCTTTCGAGGCCCCGGAATACACTGCGGATGTGGATGCCATGGGCACTTTGCGCCTGCTGGAAGCGATCCGCTTCTTGGGCCTGGAGAAGATGACCCGTTTCTACCAGGCGTCCACCTCCGAGCTGTACGGCCTGGTGCAGGAGATCCCGCAGAAGGAAACCACTCCGTTCCACCCGCGTTCTCCCTATGCGGTGGCCAAGATGTACGCCTACTGGATTACCGTGAACTACCGCGAGTCCTACGGCATGTACGCCTGTAACGGCATTCTGTTCAATCACGAATCCCCGCGCCGCGGTGAGACCTTCGTAACCCGCAAGATCACCCGCGGCCTGGCGAACATTGCCCAGGGCCTGGAGAAGTGCCTGTATATGGGCAACATGGACGCGCTGCGAGACTGGGGGCACGCCAAGGATTACGTGCGCATGCAGTGGATGATGCTGCAGCAGGAACAGGCGGACGATTTCGTGATCGCTACTGGTAAGCAGATTTCTGTGCGCGAGTTTATCCGTATGAGTGCGAAGGAGCTGGGTATCAAGCTGGCGTTTACCGGCAAGGGTGAGGCGGAGATCGGTACTGTGGTGGCTGTGGAAGGCGACAAGGCGCCGGCGGTGAGCGTGGGTGATGTGCTGGTGAAAGTTGACCCGCGTTATTTCCGTCCGGCGGAAGTTGAGACCCTGCTGGGTGATCCAACCAAGGCGAAAGAGAAGCTGGGTTGGGTGCCGGAAATCACTGTGGAAGAAATGTGCGCGGAGATGGTGGCGGGCGACCTGGACAAGGCCAAGCGCCATGCGCTGCTGAAAGAGCACGGGTTTGATATCAGCGTGGCGATGGAGTGATTCGCGGCCCCGTAGTTTCTGGATCCCGGATCAAGTCCGGGATGACGGAAATGTGCTGGATCCCGGATCGTACGTCACCCTGGACCAGATCCGGGGCCGGGATGACGGTTAGGAATTTTTGAGTTCTGGATTGAGTTTCTATATGTCTGATAAGAAACGCGTGTTTGTCGCGGGCCACCGCGGCATGGTGGGCTCGGCGATTGTTCGTCAGTTGCAGGGTGATCCTTCAGTTGAGTTGGTGCTGCGCACCCGCACCGAGCTGGATCTGGTGAGCCAGCAGGCGGTGGTGGAGTTCTTCGCCACTGAAGCCATCGACCAGGTGTACCTGGCGGCGGCCAAGGTGGGGGGGATTGTGGCCAACAATACCTACCCGGCAGATTTCATTTATGAAAACCTGATGATCGAGAGCAATATCATCCATGCGGCGCACAGCGCCGGCGTGCAGCAGCTGTTGTTCCTGGGTTCTTCGTGCATTTACCCGAAGTTCGCCGAGCAGCCGATGGCGGAAGACGCGCTGCTCACCGGTGTGCTGGAGCCCACTAACGAGCCCTACGCGATTGCCAAGATTGCCGGGATCAAGCTGTGTGAATCCTACAACCGCCAGTACGGCCGCGATTACCGCAGTGTGATGCCCACCAACCTGTATGGCGAGAATGACAACTTTCACCCGCAGAACTCCCATGTGATTCCCGCACTGATGCGTCGTTTCCACGAGGCCAAGCTTGCCGGTGATGCCGAGGTTGTGGTTTGGGGCAGCGGCAAGCCGATGCGCGAGTTCCTGCATGTGGATGATATGGCGGCGGCCAGTGTGCACGTGATGAACCTGCCGTCTGAGCAGTACCAGGCCTGTACCCAGCCGATGCTGTCGCATATCAATGTAGGCACGGGTGAGGATTGCACCATCCGCGAGCTGGCAGAGACCATGGCCAAGGTTGTGGGCTTTGAGGGCAGTATTGCGTTTGATGCCACCAAGCCCGATGGCACTCCGCGCAAGCTGATGAACGTTAGTCGCCTGGCGGACCTGGGCTGGCGCTATTCGGTCAGCCTGGACCAGGGGCTGGCGGATACTTACCAGTGGTTCCTGGCCAATCAGGATGCATTCCGGGGTTGATGCGGTAATGAGCAGTAAATTGCCCTTGAAAACCTTCAAGACGGTGGTGTCTGCGGCACCACTGGTCTCCATTGATCTGTTGGTGCGCAACAGTGCCGGTGAGGTGCTGCTGGGTAAGCGTCTCAACCGTCCGGCACAGGGTTATTGGTTCGTACCCGGCGGCCGCATCCTGAAGGATGAGTCGCTGGCCCATGCGTTCCTTCGTTTGACGCAAGAGGAGCTGGGTGTGGCTGTGCCTATGGATCAGGCGGAGTTCCTTGGTCCATTTGAGCACTTTTATTCTGACAATTTCTCTGGTGAGGAATTTTCGACGCACTATGTTGCACTGGGGTATCAGCTAGAGCTGGATGCTTCACTGGAGGAATTACCATATCTGCAGCATCGTGAATATCGATGGTGGCCAGTGAAAGAGTTGCTCAGTCATAGTGAGGTTCACAAACATACGAAGTGGTACGTCCGTTTTATGTTTAAAAACTAATGTAGAAGAGTTTTTAGCGATAAAGCTTTTAACAATCATAATGTTTGGTGAGTCTTTCAGGGGCTTAGGTCGTACTTGGGGGAATGAGTTTGAATATAGGGCTGAGATATAAGTTTTTGATGGGGTTAGGATTAGCCTTTACGGTTTTTGCCGCGACTGAAATCTTTTCTCGGAAAATATTAGGTCTGGGTACGCCACCATTATATGTAGTACATCGCACGATAGAATATATGCTCAAACCGAATCAGGATTTGTATCGATTTGGAAATCATGTGGTTACCAATCGATATGGTATGAGGTCAAAGGATTTTGGCGAAAAAGCGGCTCCATCCGATGGGGTCCGGATTATGATGTTCGGAGACTCAGTATTAAATGGTGGTTCTCAAACGGATCATTCTGATTTGGCAACTTCAATAATTGAGGCTAATTTTAATGCGGCGGGGAAGGCTGTGTTGGTTGGTAACATTAGTGCAGGGAGCTGGGGGCCCGGGAATTGGCTAGCTTATGCGACTGAGTACGGTTTTTTTGATGCGAATATCATAGTGTTGGTGATTTCTAGTCATGATTATATGGATGTTCCCGGCTTTGGTCCGCTTAATCCTATGACTCATCCTGTGCAAAACCCTAACTTCGCATTCTGGGAAGGTGTGGCGAGATATTTGCCGCGTTATTTGCCCAAGTTTCTTGTTTCTCAATCGGAGGTGAATACTTCGGGTGGGGCAGCTAGTGAATCTAAGGATGCGGAGAAAAATGAGAAAGAAGCCTTGTCGGATCTCGGAAGCTTTCTTCGGCTTGCAAAGAAAAATTCCAAGAATGTTTTGGTGTTTCAGCATTGGACTAAGTCTGAAATAGAGCGTGGTACTGCAGATCCGGGAAATTCTCGAATAAAAGAAGTTTGTGATTTAAATGGAATTTCTGCAATTTCACTGGAAAAGTATTTCCGCGATTCCATAAGCAATGGTCAAAATCCGTATCGAGACGATATTCATCCGAATAAGGTTGGGCAGGCATTGATGGCAACCGCAATTTACGAAAACCTTTACCCGATAATTAACTAATAAGACGTTTTTGGTGCTTTTCTAAAATGTTAGCCTTTTCTCACTAGTGTTTAGTTTTAAAAATTTTCAAATTAATGCGTAAAATGACTGTATTGCCTGTAGTAATGGCCGGAGGTTCCGGCACCCGTTTGTGGCCTCTTTCCCGCAAGCTTTTCCCCAAGCAGTTTTTGCCGCTGATCGACAACGCGAGCATGCTGCAGAATACATGTGCGCGCCTGCAGGGTATTGAATCCCAGCCGCCGCTGTTGATCTGTGGAGACGATCACCGCTTTATCGTGGCGGAGCAGCTGCGCGAGGCGGGTTCTGCCCACAGTGGCATCCTGCTGGAACCGGCAGGCCGCAACACCGCACCGGCGGTGGCCCTGGCCGCGCTGCGCGCAACCGCCGGCGGTGCGGAAGACCCGCTGCTGCTGGTGCTGGCGGCAGACCACGCCATCAAGGACGTGGCTGCATTCCAGGTCGCAGTTGCGCGCGCAGTACCCCAGGCGGAAGCCGGCAAGTTGGTGACCTTCGGCATTGTGCCCACTGCACCGGAGACCGGTTACGGCTATATCCGCAAGGCGGGCGCGATGGACGACGCGGCAACCGCATTTGCCGTGGAGCAGTTTGTGGAAAAGCCGGACCTGGCCACGGCAGAAGAATATGTCGCCAGCGGTTCCTTTTACTGGAACAGCGGCATGTTTATGTTCCGCGCCAGCCGTTACCTGGAAGAGTTGCGTCAGTTCCGCCCGGATATTCTCAGCGCCTGCGAAAAGGCCATGCAGGGAGCGGCCATGGATATCGACTTTGTCCGCCCGGATAAGGAAGCTTTCCTGGGCTGTGCCGATGAGTCCATCGACTATGCGGTAATGGAGCACACCCAGGATGCGGTGGTGGTCCCCATGGATTGCGGCTGGAGCGATGTGGGCTCCTGGTCTGCCCTGTGGGAGGTTTCCGAGAAGGATGCCGCAGGCAATACCGCAAAAGGCGATGTGCTGTTGCAGGACAGCCGCAACTGCTATGTTCAGAGTGACAGCAAGCTGATTGCGACTGTCGGCCTGGATGATGTGGTTATTGTCGAGAGTGACGATGCCATTCTGGTAGCCGCCAAAGACCGCGTGCAGGACATCAAGAAAGTCGTGGAGCGTCTGAAGGCGGATGAGCGCTCGGAAGCGCAATTGCACCGCAAGGTTTATCGCCCCTGGGGGTATTACGATTCCGTGGATAACGGTGCGCGCTTCCAGGTGAAGCGTATTGTGGTTAAGCCCGGTGCACAGCTGAGTTTGCAAATGCACCACCACCGCGCAGAACACTGGATTGTGGTATCCGGCACGGCGCGGGTGACCAATGGCGAAAAGGAGCTTCTGGTTACCGAAAACCAGAGTACCTATATCCCGCTGGGCGTTACCCACCGCCTGGAAAACCCCGGCAGCATTCCGCTGGAACTGATCGAGGTACAGTCCGGCTCCTACCTGGGTGAGGACGATATCGTCAGGCTGGAAGACAAGTACGCCCGCGTATAAATCCGTAACAGTGATTGCATATGGTGGTCCCGGGGCTTGGCATTGCTGCGCCCGGGACTTTTGTTTTTTAATTAGGCCCTTTCGGGCTATTTGTCGGGTAAATCCTCCGTGATAGAAATGCGGACTTTGGTCAAGTTGGCGCGGTTTCTTTTTATTCTGGTGTTAGGGGTAGCCCTCTACGCGGGTATGAAAACCAAACCGGTACCGCAGGTAGTGCCGAATTTTGACCTGATGCTGCATTTCGGCGTTTTCGGCACCCTGGCATTTTTATGGCTGCTGGGTGTTTCCCGGTTTTGGCGCCCGTTGGGGCTGCTCGGTTTACTGCTATTGGGGGCGGTGATTGAGCTGTGGCAGGGCTGGGTTATGCCGGCGCGCACGGCGTCGCTGACGGATATGGCGGCGAATGGCAGCGGGGTGCTATTGGGGGCGTTCGCTTTTTACTGTCTGGCCTGGTTTTTTTCTCGACAAAAATGAATCGGAATTGTTCGAATCGTTTGTTTTGTGGTCGTCTTTTGCCTTTTTTGTGACGATTTGTCTGCAAAATATTTGAACTGCGTCACGCTTGTGGCATGATTTCCCCCTAATTATGAGGCCTGAAATTGGGCCCACAAAAACTATTGGGGGCAGTGCGATTGGCACTGTTTTGTTGGCCGCTCCGTGTGGGAATGGATTTGGCCAGGGGTTGTTCAGGGGGCCCTTTTAGGGGCTTGGGGAGAAGGATTCGTGGGGGAAGGAGCTGTAAAGCGGGGCTGGATCCGTAGCCACCAGTCCGGGTTGGCTGCACTGTACCGGTTGCTGGATGGGGTGTTGATCCTCGGTACGCTGGTTGCCTGCTGTCATTACTTCAATATTGTCTTCAGTAAAGACTGGCTGATCGCCGGCCTGGTGGCCTCGGTCGGTTTTGCCTTTATGGCGGAGTCTTTGAATCTGTACCGCTCCTGGCGGGCGGACAGCTACCTGCACATGTGCGGTATTACCATCATCTCCTGGGTGGCGGTATGCGTGTCGTTGCTGCTGGTGGCTTACTTTTCTAAAACTGGCCACACATTCTCCCGCCTGGCGGTCGGGAGCTGGTTTGTGGGCACGTTGTTACTGCTCACTGCCTGGCGCTATGTATTTCGCCAGCTGCTGTTCTATCTCCGTTCTCACGATCACAATACCCGCTCTGCGGTAGTCATCGGTGTGACCGATTCCGGTATGCGCCTGGCGCGGGATATCAGCCGCGAGCCGCAACTGGGTATTCGCATCAAGGGCTTTTATCGGGTGCCAGGGTGCGAGAACTGCGGCCAGGCATTCGGCCTTGCCGGCAGCGTTCCGGTAGTCGGAGATGTGGAGCAGGCGGTGACCGCGGCCAAGGCCGGTGAGCTGGACCTGGTATATATCGCCCTGCCCATGCGCGAGGAGCTGCGCATTGCCGAGATCCTGCAGGCGTTTGCCGATACCACCGCCACCGTGCATGTGGCTACGGACCTGTTTGTCAACAATCTGCTGCACGCGCGCTTTTATCAGGTGGGCAGTACCAGCCTGTTGAGCGTGCACGATACGCCGATTGAAGGTATCAACAGCTGGCTCAAGCGCCTGGAAGACCTGGTGTTGTCTTCCCTCATTCTGCTGCTGATTTCTCCGCTGATGCTGCTGGTTGCGGCCGCGGTGAAGCTGACTTCGCCGGGGCCGGTGATTTTCAAGCAGCACCGTTATGGCCTGGATGGTCGCCCCATCAAGGTGTGGAAGTTCCGTTCCATGACCACGCAGGACAATGGCGACAAGGTGGTGCAGGCGACCAAGAATGACGCGCGTATTACGCCCGTTGGCGCCTTCCTGCGCCGCACCTCCCTCGACGAATTACCGCAGTTCATCAATGTACTGCAGGGTCGCATGAGTATCGTTGGCCCGCGTCCCCATGCGGTGGCGCACAACGAGGAATACCGCGCGGTAGTGAACGGTTACATGCTGCGGCACAAGGTTAAGCCGGGCATTACCGGTTGGGCCCAGGTAAACGGCTGGCGCGGCGAAACGGATACCGTTGAAAAAATGAGCAGGCGGGTGGAGCACGATTTGCAGTACATCCGTAACTGGTCCCTGTGGCTGGATATCCGCATTGTGTGGATGACTTTGTTCAGGGGGTTTGTAAGCAGCAATGCTTACTAATTGAGCATTTGGGTTTGCCTGCAGCGGTGGCCGCGGTGGAAATGGCACATAAAAATGCCCTGTGGTATTGTTCGCCACTTTGTGCGGCCGGTGTGACTGCGGTCACAATATTGCGGGGTGCCAGTCGTTATTCGTCACAATTTGAATAACGGCGCAATGTAATTTTAGGGGGCGGGCTTGCCGCGGAGATAAAGGCAGGCCCTGAAGAATAACGTTAGGACTATCTGGAAAGGAAAAATGACTAAGCAACGTTTGTCTGCGGCTATTTGTCTTGTCGTCGGCCTGGGGGCGGGAACGAATGTATTGGCGCAGTCTGAAGCGGCGTCTATCGAATTGGGTAACGGTGTCGAGTTCAAGCCCAGCCTGGGTATCGATGTCCAGAGTGATGACAACCTGCTGTACAGCGACAGCGATGAGCTCGACAGCATCATCACCGTGATCAACCCGAATTTTGAGCTGTTTGCCACCAACGGCACCAGCGAGTACAGCCTGAACTACTCGCTCAGCCACGGTGAGCACTTCGATAGCAGCGAAGACAACTTCCTCGACCACAACTTTACCGGCAGCGCCAAGTGGGAACTGAATGCCCGCAACCGCCTGGCTCTGGGTGCCAGCTATATGGATGGCCACGAACCTCGCGGTACCGAGTTCTCCCAGGGTAAAGCGGAGCTGCTGGACGAGCCGGATACCTACGCCGATACCGATGTGCACGGTAAATACAGCTTTGGTGCCGAGGGTGCCCGTGGCCGTATTGACGTGACCCTGGGTACCAAAGACCGCGACTACGAAGGTGGTCTCCGCACCGCCGCGCGCGACCGCGGTACCGACTACGGCACCGTTGGCTTCTTCTATAACGCCGGTGGCAAGACCGAGCTGTTCACCGAAGTGGCCCATCGCCAGATCGGTTACGACTACACCGCGCCAGAGACCAATGCGCTGGACAGTGCGGAAACCGACGTGATGGTTGGTATCTCCTGGGAGGGCACCGCCGCTACCACCGGTACCGTGAAGGTGGGTAACCGCAAGAAGTACTTCGACAGCTACGACCGCGAAGATTTCTCCGCGCCGCGCTGGGAAGTGGGCATCCGCTGGAGCCCGCTGAGCTACAGCGCCTTCGACTTTATCACCGAGCGCCGCAGTGACGAGTCCAACGGTTACGGTAACTTCAGCGATGTGAAGAGCGTGACCGTTGCCTGGTCCCACAGCTGGTCCGACCGTGTTTCCAGCACCGTGTCTTACAACCGTGAAGACAGCGAGTACGCGGCAACCAACCGTGAAGACGAGATCGGTAATTCTTCTGCCAGCATCAACTACCAGGCGCGCCGCTGGTTGTCTTTCCACGCTGGCCTGAACGTCTCCGACAAATCTTCCAATGTGGACGGGTTCGATTATGAAAAGAACCTGGCTTTCATTGGCCTGAACGCAACACTGTAATTGAGGCCCGGCCCCGGGGCCGGGTATAAAACATGGGTTTCCTGAATGCTATACAGCGGGGCGCAATGCGCTCCGCTGCCGGTTTGTTTCTCCTGCTGGTTGTTGCCAGCCCGCTGGCACTCGCCGCCACCTCCAACACCGGTCTGGTGAAAAGCGATTACCGCCTCGGCTCCGGCGACAAGATTCTGATCAGTGTATACGGCGAGCAAGACCTCACCGTGGAAACACAGCTGGGTGACAGCGGCCTGATCAATTACCCCTTCCTGGGGGAGTTGAAGGTGGCGGGTGTTACGGTGGCAGAGCTGGAAGCCATGATTCACAAGGGGCTGCTGGGAGATTACCTGGTGAGCCCCAACGTGCATGTTTCTATTCTGGAATATCGTCCCTTCTTTATTCACGGCGAGGTGGAGCGCCCGGGCGGCTTCCCGTACCAGCCGGGGATGACGGTGAGCAAGGCTGCAGCCCTGGCCCAGGGTTTCACCGAGCGCGCCTCCAAAACCAAGATGTTTGTGATCCGCGGGGACGATCCCTCGCAGACGAAGGAAAAAGTAGAGCTGTCGACGCTGCTGCGTCCCGGCGATGTGGTTACGGTAGAAGAGAGCTTTTTCTGAGGTAAGTGAATGAACGCTCAAACCAATGATGTGAACCAAGAGCGCCTACTTCAGGAAGAAGTTATCGATCTGCGCCAGTACTGGCGTATCGTGGACCGTTTCAAGTGGCGGATTGCCGCGCTCTCCGTAGTGGTGACCATGCTGACGGCGATGCTGGTGTTTTCCATGACGCCGCGCTATCAGGCCACCGCCACCCTGATGATCGAGGCGGAGCAGCCCAAGGCGCTCTCCATTGAGGAAGTCTACGGCCTGGATTCCAGCCGCAAGGAATACTTCCTTACCCAGTTTGAAATCCTCAAGTCCCGCCGCATTGCCGAGGAAGTGACAAAGCGCCTGGACCTGGTCAACCACCCGGAGTTTGACCCGGAGCAGCAAGCGCCTTCCTTTAAAGACCGTATCAAGAGCTGGCTGCCATTTCTCGCCTCCCAGGAAATACTGAGTGCCGAAGAGGAACAGCTGCTGAAGCTGGAAAGCGTGACCAATGCGGTGAGCGAGCGCCTTTCCATCTCCCCGGTGCGCAATACCCAGCTGGTAAAAATTACCTTTGAATCCGAGTCTCCGGAACTGGCGGCCAAGGTGGCCAATACCGTGGCCGAGGTGTTTATCGACAGCCACCTGCAGGCCAAGATGGACATGACCAAGCAGGCCACCTCCTGGCTGAACGACCGCCTGGATGACCTGCGGGTAAAACTGGAACAGTCGGAATCCCGTTTGCAGTCCTTCCAGGAGCAGGAAGGGCTGGTGGACGTTTCCGGCGTGCAGGGCCTTGCGGCGCAGGAACTGAACCAGATCACTTCTCAGCTGATCACTGCCCGCCAGGACTACAAGCAGGCGGAGAGCATTTACCTGCTGGTGCAGAGCCGCGGTGCGGATGTGGAAGCCCTGGCTAGCCTGCCGGAAGTGCTGAACCACAAGCTGATCGAGAATATCAAGCAGGCAGAAATCGATACTGCGCGCCGGGTATCGGAACTGGCCCGCCGCTACGGTCCCAAGCACCCGAAGATGATCTCCGCCCGCGACGAGCTGGAATCCGTACAGGACAAACTGCGCAGCGAAGTGCGCCGGCTGATCAGCGGTATCGAGAGCGACTACGAAACTGCCCGCGCCAATATGCAGTCCCTGGAACGGGAGTTGCAGCAGTCCAAAGGTGAATACCAGCAGATCTCCCGCAAGGAGACCCGTTACAACGAGCTAAAGCGCGAAGTGGAAGTAAACCGCCAGTTGTACAGCGCCTTCCTGACCCGCTTCAAGGAAACCAGCGAGACCACCGGCTTCCAGGCCGCCAACGCACGCCTGATGGACCCGGCGGTGGCGCCCCGCGTTCCGGCCAAGCCGAAGAAAAAACTGATCGTCGCGCTGGCGCTGGTGGTGAGTGCCATGATGGGTGTAATGCTGGCGTTCCTGCTGGAAGCCCTGAACGACGGCGTGCGCAACCCGGACGATGTGGAAAACAAACTGAGCCAACGCATGATCGGCATGCTGCCGTGGGTGGACCACAACAAGGGCGAGCGTTTGAGCCTGGCCACCTTCTTCGACAGCGAGCAGCACGGCTTTGCGGAGTCGGTGCGCACACTGCGCACCAGTGTGGTGCTGTCGCACCTGGACAAGCCGGCGAAGGTGATTTCCGTCACTTCCTCGGTACCCGGTGAGGGCAAGACCACCGTATCCCAGAACCTGGGCTTTGCCCTGGCGCAGATGGAAAAAGTACTTCTGATCGACGCGGATATGCGTCGCCCCACCGTGGGTAAGGAATTCAATCTGCCGCCGTATCACCCGGGCCTTTCCAACCTGATTGCCGGCAGCAATACCCTGGCGGAGTGTATCTACCACGACGAGAAGAGCGGCCTGCACATCATGCCGGCGGGCTCGGTACCGCCGAACCCGCAGGAGCTGCTGTCTTCCCTGCGCTTCGCCAAGGCGCTGGAAGTGCTCAAGGACAAGTACGACCGTGTGGTGATCGATACCGCGCCGGCGCAGGTAGTGAGCGATGCGCTGATCGTGTCCCGCGTGGCCGATTCCATGCTATACGTAGTGAAGGCAGACAGTACCCGCCAGAAGGTCATCAATAACGGTATCGGCCGCCTGCTGCAGGTTGGCGCCAAGCTCGACGGCGTGGTGCTGAACCAGGTGGACACCAGCTCCAAGTCCGGTTATTACGGTGAGTACTACACCTACGCCGGTGAATACGCCTACCGCGAGCAGGGTACTGCTGCGAGCAAGAAGCCGGTTAAACCCGCCGCTACGACAGAAGATCTGGAAAAAGACCTGGAAGTCGCGTGATCGATTTACACTGCCATCTGTTACCGGGCATCGACGACGGTGCCCGTGACCTGGACCAGGCCCTGACCCTGGCCCGCATGGCAGTGGCCGACGGCATCACCCACTGCGTGGCGACCCCGCATATCCATCCCGGTCGCTACGACAATACCCTCAAAAGCATCACCACCGTTTTTGAACAGTTCAAACGCGAGCTGGTCAAAAACGAGATTCACCTGCGCCTTGGGATGGCGGCGGAAATCCGTCTGTCGGAAGATATCCTTTCGATGGTGGCCTCCGGCAATGTGCCCTATCTGGGCGTGTGGGAAGGGGAAAAGGTGTTGCTGCTGGAGCTGCCCCACAGCCATATCCCGCCGGGCGTGGAGCAGCTGGCGCGCTGGCTGTTCAAGCAGGGCATCCGCCCGATGATCGCGCATCCCGAGCGTAACAAAGACATTCTCCGCGACTTCAAAAAAGTATTGCCCCTGGTGCGCCTGGGTTGCCTGTTCCAGGTAACCGCCGGTGCCGTGGCCGGTGATTTCGGCGAAGGTCCGGAAGTGCGCGCCCGCGAACTGCTGCAGCAGGATATGGTCACGATCCTTGCCACCGATGCCCACCACGAGGTGCGCCGCCCGCCGGTACTGGCGAAGGGGCGACAGGCGGCGGAAGCGATTGTTGGCGAATCCAAATCCTGGGAGCTGGTACGCCAGAACCCCGCGCGCCTTGCCGCCACGCACTTCGGCGTCAATCGCAGTACACAGGAACACGCCCATGCTGACGAGCGCAGCGCCTAAGCGGCACCGCCAGGGCGAGGGGCGCGTGCAAGGCCACGGCCGCCGGCGCCGAACCCGCCGCGCGCCCTGGTACCGCACTCTATTCACCACAATTCCCGCGTCGCGCCTGGCTGCCACCGCTGCTGCGTTGGTGGTGCTGGTTGGCCTGTGTTTTCACGCCGGTGCCATGGGACTGGCACATTTGCAGGCCATGCACGCGGAACACGCCATGGAGCGTTGGCAGGTGCGGGGCAAGGTGGAATCCGAACGTTCCATGGGCGATGCCCTGGCGTCCATCGACCGCGCCATGCAATTGCACCCGGATAATCCTTATCTGATTTCCCTGAAGGCCCGGGCACTGGAGTGGCGCGCATACAGTAATGGCGGCGCCGCCAAGGATTACCTGCAGGCCCTGACCCTCTACCGCGAAGCCGCCCGCCTGCGCCCCATCTGGCCGGATACCCGCGCGGAGATAATCAACGTGAAGTTGAACCTGGGGCAGCAGGATCCGGAACTGGATAACTTGGTGCAGCGCGCCCACCAACTCGGCCCCTATACCCCCGCAGTCCACAACGCCATAGTCCGCGCCGAACTGGCCCGCGGTAATACAACCAGTGAACTGCTGCAGACGCACCTTCTCCGCGGTGTGCAGGATCACCGGAGTAGGGGGCAGGTATTGCAGCTGGTGGAGTCATACAACCAGCAGGATGCAGCCTGCCAGCTGCTGTCACAAAACCAAGACCTGAAATACCGCCCCAGGTTCTGTCAATCCTGAGGCGTGTTTGTCCGGGTCTCTAGGTCCTCGCGATAGTGTTTAGGCCCGTGCGATTTTAAACGCCCGGTTTGCCATGATCTTGCTGGCTTTCTCCTTGATCCGGTGCGCAATAAGGTCAGGTCTAAAATAAATGCGCTTCTGGTTTCCCTGGTCTCGTTCATTTCCAATCGATGATGGGACGGATCTTTCTACGGTAGGGAAGGGAAATACGCTGATGGGATAAAGCCCGTGGCGCCAAAAGCGCCCAAGTTCATCATCAATCGGGCGTTCGATATGCGTGAGGTTTTCGATAAATCTGGCGGCACCATCCCGATGTAATAGATATGCCTGCGTCCCATAGGGGTCTGTTGTAAACCTTATGACCTGACGAAACCCGGAGAGCATTCCAATTGCCTCGGCGGGTTTGTGGGCTTTTGCGAACAAGCGGCAATACCTGATACTGCGCGTATCGCAAAAGGTGGTCACTTCTTTGAGGTCAAACGCCGGATCAAGCCAGACATCGTCTTCCAGTACCAGTAGCCAGTCCGCACCATTCTGCTGTGCGTGTTCACGGATAATGGAATAGTGGCTTTTAAAACAGCCCACTTCTGCATTGCTTAGCGGTCTGCCAAATTTTGCCATTTGGCGCTCGTTGTCGTTGGTGAGTGGGCAAGCGCTCTCCGGGCCCTGCGCATCGAAGAATGCCCAGTTCAAGTCGTTGCGCTCTTGCATCAACTCTCTAATCTGGTCACGCCTTTCCGTTGCGTGTTCCAGGCTAACTACGATCGTTCGAATCATAAGAAATCTATCCAGTCCGATTGGATTGATGAAGTGGCGTCTTTCTGCGGCACTGCTGCAAAATAGGCAATGTCTGGTAACAGTCTTACATCAGACAATGTACTCGATTGTTATACAATTTTGTTGCCATATCAAAACCGGTGACTGACTAGCCACTCCTGCCAGGTTGATGGTTGAAAGGCTGCCGGCGCCGGAATGACGACTGTTTAAAAAATAAACTGGCACTCTCGCGCCAAACTGTTAGACTGCGCAGCCTCTTGTCCCCGGGCCAGTAGCGGCCCCGAGCCCGAAAACGGCCCCGAGCCCGAAAACGGCCCCGAGCCCGAAAACGGCCCCGAGCCTGAAAAAGGCCCCGAGCCCGAAAAAGGCCCCGAGCGGGACAACAGTCAAAATGGGTAACAGACCTCCTCGCCACAGGCCCCTGTCTCTGAGTTGAAAAAGCTTGAAATAGCCGGTGCTATAAAGGGCTTCTTCGCCTTGCCCTGCAATCCTCGGTTGTACGCTATGGTTACCCAATAGGCACCATGGCCCAGCCCGGCCCCCTATGTACATTCAAGTGAACTCGAAATGACCGATACCCCTACGGCCGTTGGCTTTGACCAACTGGGCCTGCCCGCTGAAATCCTCGACGCTGTCACCAAACTTGGCTACGAAACCCCGTCCCCCATCCAGGCGAAGACTATTCCGTCACTGCTGGAAGGGCGCGATGTACTCGGCCAGGCGCAGACAGGTACCGGTAAAACGGCGGCGTTTGCTCTGCCCCTGCTGGCGAGCCTCGACCTGAAAGACAAGCGCCCCCAGGCTCTGGTGCTGGCGCCCACCCGCGAACTGGCCATCCAGGTGGCCGAGGCTTGTCAGTCCTACGCGGCCAACCTCAAGGGCTTCCACGTTGCACCTATTTATGGCGGCGCGGACTACCGCGGCCAGATCCAGCAACTGAAGCGCGGCGTGCAGCTGATTGTCGGCACCCCGGGCCGCGTGATGGACCATATGCGCAAGGGCACCCTGGACCTGTCCAACCTCAAGACCCTGGTACTCGACGAAGCCGACGAAATGCTGCGCATGGGCTTTATCGACGACGTGCAGTGGGTGCTGGAGCAGATTCCGGACGAGCGCCAGATCGCGCTGTTCTCCGCCACCATGCCGAAGGAAATCGCGCGCATTGCCCGCGACCACCTGCACGACCCGGTGGATGTGAAGATCAAGGTCAAGACCGAAACCGCAGAGACCATCCGCCAGCGCTACTGGCCGGTGGGCGGCCTGCACAAGATGGACGCGCTGACCCGCATCCTGGAAGCGGAGCCGGTAGACGCCACCATCATCTTCGTGCGCACCAAGAACACCACCGTGGAGCTGGCCGACAAGCTCGCCGCCCGCGGTTTCGCCAGCTCTGCCCTGAATGGCGATATGGCGCAGAACCTGCGCGAGCAGGTGATCGACAAGCTGAAGAACGGCAAGCTGGATATCGTGGTGGCCACCGATGTGGCGGCGCGCGGCCTGGATGTGAAGCGCATCAGCCACGTGATCAACTACGACATTCCTTACGACACCGAAGCCTATATCCACCGTATCGGCCGTACCGGCCGCGCCGGGCGCGAAGGTGATGCGATCCTGTTTGTGGCCCCCCGCGAGCGCCGCATGCTGCGCATTATCGAGAAGGCCACCAAGAAGCCCATCGAGCGCCTGGAACTGCCGACCGCGGCCGCGGTGAATGCTTCGCGCATGGAAAAATTCCGCCAGAAAATTACCTACACCCTGGCCGGCCGCCGCGATCTGGCGCCGTTCCGCGACCTGGTGGAAACCTTCCTGGCGGAAAACGAGGTGGACCCGCTGGATGTGGCCGCGGCACTGGCTGCCATGGCCCAGGGCGACCAGCCGCTGCTGCTGGACGAGCGCGAGCCGAAACAGCGTGACTTCAATGACCGCGGCGATCGCCGTGATCGCGATGGCGATTTCGACGACCGCAAGCGCGGCAAGCGCGACCGCAAGCCCTTTGACAAGGAAAAGCACGTGGGTCCGCCCGACGAGGGCAAAGAGCGCTTCCGCATTGAAGTGGGCCGCGAACACGGCGTGCGTCCGGGCAGCGTGGTGGGTGCCATCGCCAACGAGGTGGAGCTGGACAGTTCCTATATCGGACGTATCGAGATTTACCCTGAATACACCACCGTGGACCTGCCGGAAGGCATGCCCAAGGAGATTTTCAATCACCTGAAAAAGGTGCGGGTAAATGGCCGGCCGATGAACATTTCCAAGTTCACGGAGCAGGGCGGCAGCGCCAGGGGCGGCAAACCGCCGTTCGCAGGCAAGAAGCGCAAGCCCGGCGGCAAACCGAAAAAGCCGCGCTCAGAGTAAATTCTGCTGAGCAAAATAAATAAGGGCACCTGATGGTGCCCTTTTTTGTTGCCGGAATTTTGTATCCCGCTTATTTGGCTTTCCCAAATGGCAGCATCTGCCGCAGCGTATTGTCCTTGATAATAAAGTGGTGCCAGATGGCGCCGCCGATATGCAGTACCAGCAGTACCAGCAGCGCATTCCACAACAGCTCCTTGTGCAAGAATGCCATCTGTTTGGCGATATCAATATTCTTGGTCACAAACGGCGATATATCGAACAGCCAGAACAGGGTGATATCGCGGCCGGCGAACTGGCGCATCAGGAAGCCGGTGATCGGCATGCCCAGCATGATGACGTACATCAGGCTCTGCACCAGCAGGGAAACCGGCTTCTGGAAGCCGCTGCCGTACAGGGTGGGGCGACCGTGGGTGGCGCGCCAGTAGAGGCGCAGCATGGCCAGTAACAGGATGGAGAAACCGAGGGAGTAGTGCAGCACCATCCACCAGTTGCGCATCGGGTCGGTTTTTTCATACCCCTCATGCAGCTCCACAGAGCCCCACGCACACAGAATAAAAATCGCAATAATCCAGTGCAGTCCCTTGAGGGCCGAACTCCAGCTGTTGGGTGTTGAACTCATGCGCAATCTCCCTGAAATTTATATGGTTTATGTTGGCGACAGTTTGCGATTATTGGTCACCCGTTCGCAACCGTTAATCCGGAATTCCTCGCAAATTCTCCGTAATCTGGCCGTCGTTTGTGCACTTCTTGTTGTTGCGTCTGATAAGGATTATCATTTGCGACTTTGTGATTGTCTTTCCGGGTAGTGTTCATGTTGCGAAAAGGGATTTTCTGGATTCATCTGATCTGTGGTGTGGTTGCCGGCCTGGTGATCCTGATGATGTCGGTAACCGGTGTCTTGCTCACCTACGAGCGACAGATTCTGGCCTGGGATGAACAGCGCCAATACAGCTGGCAACCGGAGGAAGGTGAGCAAGCCCTCACCCTGGACCAGTTGCTGCAGACGGCAGTGGATTCCGGTTTTCAGCCGGACAGCATCACCGTCGCCGCGGCAGCGGATGCGCCGCTGATTTTGCGCCAGGGCCGTTCGGATTCCCGTTACATGAACCCCTATACCGGGGAATTCCATGTGGATGGCGATGAGGGCCTGGATAACTTCTTCCATGCGGTGGTGCGCTGGCACCGCTGGTTCAATGCCGGTGACGAGCACCGCGGCCTGGCGCGGGCGATTACCGGCGCCTGCAATCTCGCCTTCCTGTTCCTGGTGCTGAGCGGCATCTATCTGTGGCTGCCGGCGATCTACCGCTGGAGCACTTTCCGTTTGCGCCTGTGGTTCCACCCCAATGCCAAATCCGGCAAAGCGCGGGATTTCAACTGGCACCATGTGTTCGGTTTCTGGTTCGCGCTGCCACTGGTGGTGGTGATCGCTACCGCGACGGTGTTCAACTATTCCTGGGCCAACGGGCTGGTGTACAAGCTCGCCGGCGAAGAAGTGCCCCAGCGCGGCCGCGGCGGTCCTCGCGTCGGCGGTGACAGAGGAGGTGAACAGGCTCCGCAGGTCACCCCGGGGATTTCCCTGCAGGGGGCATTCGAGCAGGTGGCGGCCGCCAGCGAGGGTTGGCGCACACTTACCCTGCGCATACCGAAAGGCGGCGCCAGCGAGGTGCAGGTTCAGGTGGACCGCGGCACCGGCGGCCAGCCGCAGTTGCGCTCCAGTGTCACCATCGATGGTGCCAGTGGCGCGGTGATTGAACAGGAAGGTTTTGCCGATCAGTCCAGGGGGCGCCAGTACCGTTCCTGGGTGCGCTTCTTACATACCGGCGAAGCGCTGGGTTTCTGGGGCCAGACCCTGGCCGGCCTGGCATCCCTCGCCGGTGTGCTGATGGTGTGGACCGGGCTGGCACTTTCCCTGTACCGCTTCCGCGCCTGGCGCAAGCGCCGCAACAAGGCGCGTGCCGCACAGAACCCCGTCTCCAACCCGGCCTGATCCCAGGCCGGCATTCAATCTAAAGAAAAATTTTGCGCCAATGACTATGACTGCGATTGATAAATATCAATCATTAAATGATAATAGTTCGCATTAGCGGATGCTAATAAGTCTAATTCGAAAACATCTTTGTTGGGACCTATCATCATGACCAAGCTGCCGAGTGCTATGGATAAACTCGCATTGCTCGAAACTCCTTCAAACCTCGCTCCCCTTGAACCTGCTTCACCCGTTCAGGACGGTTTCAGGAAAAAGCCGCTGGCGGGCAATTTCTGCCGTATTCCCCTGGCCGTCGCCATGGCCAGTAGCCTGGTCGCCGGTGTGCAGGCTGCTGAAGTCACTTCTGCCGAGAACAGCGAGCGCGCCCCGGAAGAAGTAGAAGTGGTGGATCAGCAGGAAGAGCAGGGCGCGAGCTCGGTGAAATTCCCGCGCCCGCTGCTGGATACCGCACAGACCATTAATGTAATCTCCGAAGAAGTCATGCAGCAGCGCGCGGCAACCACACTGCGCGATGTGCTGCGCAATGTTTCCGGCATCAGCATGCAGGCCGGTGAGGGCGGCACGCCGGCGGGCGACCAGTTTGCCATTCGCGGCTACAACGCGCGCACAGATATCTTTGTGGACAATGTGCGCGACTTCGGCGGCTACACCCGCGACCCGTTCAACCTGGAGCAGGTGGAAGTGGTCAAGGGCCCATCTTCCGACTACTCCGGCCGCGGTTCCACCGGCGGTTCCGTAAACCTGGTGAGCAAGGCACCGCGCCTGAACGACAGCACCAGTTCCAACATCATTGCCGGTACCGACAGCTACCGCCGTGCAACCCTGGATGTAAACCGCACTCTGGATGGCATCGACAACGCCGCGCTGCGGGTCAACGTGATGACCCACGACCAGGATGTGGCCGGCCGTGCGGGCGTGAGCAATTCCCGCTGGGGCGTGGCGCCGTCGCTGGCGTTCGGGCTGAACACCGACACCGAAGTGACCCTGAGCCTGTTCCATATGGCCCAGGACAATGTGCCGGATTACGGTATCCCCTGGGTGCCTTCCAACAACGAGGCGCTGGCAGATTACGCGGACCAGGCACCGCCGGTGGATTTTGAAAACTGGTACGGCCTCAAGTCCCGCGACTTCGAGGAAACCGAAACCACCCTGGGCACCGTGCAGGTGGAGCAGAAGCTCGGCGACAATGCCAGCCTGCGCAATGTCACCCGCGTGGGTACCACCTATCGCGATTCCTTTATTACCGCACCGCGCTTTGCCAGCACCGACAGCACCGATATCCGTCGCACCGACCGCAAGTACCGCGATCAGGAAGACGATATCGTCAGCAACATGACCGACCTGTCCCTGACCGTGAATCCCGGTGAAAACTGGGAGCACAAGATTCTGGTGGGGGCGGAGGTGAGCCTGGAAAACGAGAAGCGCTACACCCAGGAAAACCTCGGTGGCGATTCCCAGGCGACGGACCTGTTCAATCCCAACCCGAACGATCCGGTGCTGGAAAACTACCAGCGCACCGGCACCTTCAGCACCGCGGAATCCTCCACTGTCGCGGCGTATCTGTCCGACTCGGTGCAGATCAACGAGCAGTGGCAGCTGAACGGCGGCCTGCGCTACGACCACTTCGATCTGGAATATACCCCCGACGGCAGCCCGCTGCTGGAGCGCACCGATTCCATGTTGAGCTACCGCACCGGCCTGGTATTCAAGCCGGTAGCAGAAGGAACTTTCTACCTGGGCTACGGCACCTCGTTTAACCCCACCGCGGAGGCGCTGTCTATTTCCACCAGCAGCCGCCAGCCGGGTATTGCCGACCTGGACCCGGAAGAAAACCGCAGTATCGAACTGGGCACCAAGTGGCAGGTGGCGGATGGCAACCTGTTGTTGAGCGCGGCACTGTTCCGCACCGACAAGGTAAATGCGCGCACTCAGGACCCGGACGATCCCAACGATGTACTGGTACTGGACGGCGAGCAGCGGGTGCAGGGTGTCGAGCTGGGCGTGACCGGTTCGGTAACCGAGCGCCTGAGCCTGAATGCCGGTTACGTGTACCTGGATACCGAGGTGCTGGAAAGCAAAGACCCGGAAGAAATCGGCAAGCAACTGGCGAATTCACCGGAGCATTCCTTCAACCTGTGGGGCAACTACGTCGTCAGCGAAAAACTGCAGCTGGGCGCCGGTGCACAGTATGTGGGTGATCGCTTCAACAATACTTCCAACCTGCGCGCCGCGCCGGACTACTGGATTTACGAGGCCTCCGGGGTTTACGCCTTCAGCAGCAATATCAGCGCACAGCTGAACCTGCAGAACCTGACCGGGGAAGAGTACATCGACTATGTGGGCGGTGGTCACTTTATCCCGGGGCTGGGGCGCACCGCGCTGCTGAGTGTGAACTTCAATTACTGATTTATAGAGCGAGGGAAATTAAGCGTGCTGTTGGAAATTCCCGAAATCTTCACACCGCAACAGGCCGCCGAGATGAAGGCGGCCCTGTTGCAGGCGGAGTGGGTGGACGGCCGGGTGACCGCCGGCCACCAGTCGGCCCAGGCCAAACAGAACCGCCAGCTGCCGGAAAATTCGCCGGTAGCGCGGGAGTGCGGCGAGAGGATTCTCAAGGCGTTGCCGCAAAGCGGGTTGTTTATGTCGGCGGCACTGCCGCAGCGGGTGTTCCCGCCGCTGTTCAACCGCTACGAGGGCGGCGAGCATTTTCACAACCACGTGGACAACGCCATCCGGCGTCTGCCCACCGGAGGGCAGATCCGCACGGATCTGTCCTGCACGCTGTTTCTGTCGGAGCCGGATGAGTACGAGGGCGGCGAACTGCTGATCGACGATACCTACGGCGCGCACAAGGTGAAGCTGCCGGCGGGGTCGCTGGTGTTATATCCGTCCACCAGTCTGCACCGGGTAACTCCGGTGACCGGTGGCAGCCGCATCTGCTCCTTCTTCTGGTTACAGAGCCTGGTGCGCGACGACGGCCAGCGCACCCTGTTGTTTGACCTGGATATGTCGATCAACCGCCTGCGCCAGGAACTCGGCGACCACGAGGCCATCGTGGCCCAGACCGGGGTGTATCACAATCTGCTGCGGCGCTGGTCCGAGCCCTGAAATTATCTTCAATAAAACTATGCTGCGCGGATACCGTTTAAATTACCAAAACAGGTATTGCGCGCAGTTTCCAGAAAGTCCTGCAAAAACGCCTGCTCCAGCATCTCTTCCCGCACCGCCGCATACAGTGTGCTCCACAAGCCGTCCTTGCCCAGCCGCAACTGGCTGACAAATCCTTTCTGTAAATATTCATGCAGCGCCCAGTTCGGCAGTGCACACACGCCGCGCCCGCTGACCACCAGCTGCACCATCATTACCGTCAACTCCGCGGTGCGCACCGCGGCGGGTTCGATACCGGCGGGGTCGAGAAAGTGCTGGAAGATATCCAGCCGCTCCCGCTCCACCGGGTAGGTGATCTGAACCTCATCGGCGAGGTCTTGCGGCGCTACCCATTTCTTCTGTGCCAGCGGGTGTTTGCGACTCACCGCCAGGCACATTTCAAAGCTGAACAGCGGCTCGTAGTGAATGCCCTTGAGGGATTCATCCGGGTTGCTGGTCACCACCAAGTCCAGGTCGCCGCGCACCAGCGCGGGCAGCGGCGCGAAATGAAAGCCGCTGGAAAGGTCCAGCTCCACTTCCGGCCAGTCGTCCCGGTAGGCGTCCAGGGTCGGCATCAGCCACTGGTAACAGCTATGGCACTCGATGGCGATATTCAGCCGCCCGGCCTGCCCGGATGCCAGGCGCGCGATATCCCGTTGCGCCACCGCCACCCGTGGCAGCACCTCGTCCGCCAGTTGCAGCAGGCGCAGGCCGGCGCTGGTAAAGCGCAGCGGGCGCGACTTGCGCACAAACAGCGCCTGTTCGTGGCGGTCTTCCATCTCCCGGAACAGGTGGGAGAGGGCGGACTGGGTGAGGTGCAGGCGCTCGGCGGCGCGCACCATGCTGCCGGTTTCGCGGAGCAGGGTGAGGGCGCGTAAGTGGCGGAGTTCAATCATCGGCTTGCCAAATAAGTCTTTAGGGAGATTCATGTTTTTGGTGGGCGGCGTGAAAATAATTGAACATCTTTTGGGGGTGACGAATCAAGTTTTTGTGAAGTCCGCCCGCAATACCGACGTTCCAATCAACCTGGTCGCGGGGGAAGGGTGGCAAATCGTCTGATCCGACGAGGCGAACGGAGGGGCAAATGGCTAATTTCCATCATCGCGATGAGACCAGAATTAAAGAACAGCTAAAGCGGACTTGTGCAGTGCTTTGCGCCGTACTTTCGGTCGTTGAGAGGACCTGATTTCAATCAGGCGGCCCGATAAATATAAATACCCAAGGAGAGCCGAGTGTTATGTTCGAGCCAACCAAAAAGTTGACGGCGCCTGCCGTTCTCGGTGGCAAAGCGGCGATGAGAGTTGTACTGACATCGATATTTACTGTTGCGACAGCTGCATCGGTAAACACCTCTGCTTACACCACCCCGGACGACGCGGACTACGTTGACGATCCGTACTACGATCCCTATTCCTATTCCACCCCGCACAATGTTTACAACCGCCCCGCGGATTACGATCCCAATGCGCTGCTGGGCAGCAGTAATGGCGGTTGGGCGGTGTGGGATTTCTGTTACGGCAAGCCGGATGAAACCGAGCTGCCGGAAGACCCCCGCTCGTTTATTCAGGAAGGCGTCAGTGATGGCAAGGCGGTGCACTTCAATGCGTACTGGAAAAACTGTCACGTCGATCCGGAAGCGGTACAGGAAGTGGGCGCGGCCACAACCTGTGGTGAACTGCGTGAGCGCTTTGATGCCGGTGAAAACCTGCTGACCGGTGGTGCACCCGGTGTGGGTGCACTGTTCGCGGGCAACGACCCTTTTACCGCGGAAGCGGCGGGCGGCATTTCCACCATGACCCCCGGGCAGTACAACGACCTGTGGAAGTCCTGGGGCGGCTATGTGGCAAAACCCCGTAACTACGATCAGCTGGTGGCGGAACGCTACGGTTCGGTATTGCCGGAGAAACGCAATCCTTACCCGCTGAAGGGAGAGGACCCGAACCGCACCAATGGCGGCTCCGGCCAGCTGCCGCTGATGCTCACCCAGATGCGCTACCCGGACGGCACCTGGACCGGCCGTATCGGTGTTACCTGCCACGCGTGCCACAGCGGTGCCATTGATGGCCAGCCCGCGCTGGGTGGCGGCAGCCCGCTGGCGGACCTCGACCTGTTCCTGCGCGATGGTCTGGCACAGGGCTATCTCGCCTCCATTGCCACACTGGCGAACCTTACCCACACCCGCGGTACCAACAACGCCAGTGACGTGAACCTTGCATTCATCTTCCCGGATGAAGGGTTCTACACCCCGCGCGACGCCATCGACCTGATTACTTCCGGATCTACTGCGAGTATGGACACGCCCGCATGGTGGAACCTGGGGCATCGCCCGGTGAAATTTGTAGACGGTCTGTTCCCCGCGGACGCCCCCCGGGTTGACCAGGTTTTCTATACCCCGATCTTCGGTCTGTTCGGTGAGCTGCTGGGGCCGCTGAGTGAAGCCGGCCAGGATTACATGCGTGAAAACGGACCGCCGATCAACTCCTGGATCGAAACCCTGAAATCGCCGCAGTACCCGGGCGAGATCGATGTCGCGCTGGCGGAAGAGGGTGCGGTACTGTTCCACGAGCTGGACATGTGGGCGCCCGAGCGCAACAACACCGTGCGCCGCCCGGAAGGTAACGGTAGCTGTGCCGGTTGCCACGGCGCCTATGCACCGCGCTATGTGAACGACCCCGAGTTCCTGGCCAGTCCGGTTCTTGAGGGCATCGCTTCTTACATAGTGCCGCAGGAAATTATCGGTACCGACTCGGTGCGCTGGGAAACCAACAATGAAGGGATGCAACGCGCAGGCTCGGTAAACTTCTTCGGCTATCCGCCCACCAAAGGGACGGACCAGGATTGCGGTCCGCAGAACCAGGAACGCCTGCGCGGTGACCGCGAACTCGGTTACCAGGCGCCGCCGCTGTACGGTGTGTGGGCAACCGCGCCTTATTTCCACAACGGTTCCGTGCCGAACGTTTGGGAAATCCTGAAGCCGTCCGACCGCAAGCCGCTGTGGCGCCGCAAATCGAATCCGAAGATCGAGAACCCGTGGTACAACAACGGCAAGGTGGTGGCGGGTTACGACACCAGGCTTGATACCGCCTATGACGCCGAGAAGATGGGCTGGCAGTACGACGAAATCGCCTGTGAGTGGCGGTCGTGGCTGAACCCGACGGTGGCACCGTACCGCACCTGTGATCCAAACGATCCGAATTCGACGCCGATGGCGCAGAAGGTTCTCGAGGGTCTGTACGGTAACCTGATCCTGACCTGGAACATCTTCTATCCGCCCACGCTGACCATGAGCCAGATTGAAGACCACAAGATCTTCAACACCCTGCTGTTCAGCCACGGCAACGAGGGTCACGAGTTCAACAGCGTGCTGACCGACCACGAGCGCCTGGCGATCATCGAATACCTGAAGACGCTGTAACACTCTTCAGTCTCACAGGAGTAGCCGCACGGGAAACCGTGCGGCTTTTTTGTGTTCCCCGACTTTAGAAATATTCATGTTTATGCTGAAAAGTATGAAATTGATTGAATGTGTGCGTGACTGCAGAATGCCTCCCACTTACCGGCCACTCGTCATACCGGCGCAGGCTGGTATCCAGACCAAACCAAGGAACGAACATGGCGCAGACACATATTCTCGGCTACCCGCGCATCGGCGCGCAGCGCGAACTGAAACGGGCTCAGGAAGCCTACTGGAAAGGGGAAATCGACCAGCGGGCGCTGCTGGCGGTGGGCGCACAGGTGCGCAGCCAGAACTGGCAGGCGCAACAGGCCGCCGGCCTGACGCTGACCACCATGGGCGACTTTGCCTGGTACGACCAGGTGCTGAACCACTCGCTGATGTTCGGCGCCATTCCCGAGCGCTTCGCGGCCGGCGCCGCGGACAACAAGCTGGACCAGTACTTCCGCGTCGCCCGCGGCCGCGCCCCCTCCGGCGAGCCGGTGGCCGCCAGCGCCATGACCAAATGGTTTGATACCAACTACCACTACCTGGTGCCGGAATTCACCGCGGATCAGTCATTCAGCCTCGACGCGGAGTGGCTACTGGCAGAAGTGCGGGAGGCCCAGAACCTGGGCCACAACGTCAAGCCGGTAATCATCGGCCCACTCACCTACCTGTGGCTCGGCCGCGGTGTGGACAATGCCCTGGACCTGCTGCCGAAACTGCTGCCCTGCTATATCGAGTTGCTGGAACAGTTGGCCAATGCGGCTGCACAGTGGGTGCAGATCGACGAGCCGATACTCGGCCTGGACCTGCCCGCCCTGTGGCGCAATGCATACGCGCCCACCTACGAGGCGCTGGCCAAGGCCAGTGGCAGCAAACTGTTACTGGCGACCTATTTCTCTCCGCTGCGGGAAAACCTCGATCTGGCGTTTGGCCTGCCGGTAGACGGGGTACATATCGACGCGGTGCGCGCACCGGAAGAGCTGGTGCCGGCGGCCGCACTGGTACGGGATGACCAGGTGCTGTCCGCAGGGGTGATAAACGGCCGCAATGTATGGCGCACCGATCTGGCGCGCTGGCAGCGCGCATTGCAGCCGCTGGCGGAAAAGCTCGGTGAGCGCCTGTGGCTCTCCGCCAGTTGCTCCCTCCTGCACAGCCCGGTGGACCTGGAAACGGAAACTGCGCTGGCGGATACAGACAAGCACAAGCTCGCCTACAGCCGCCAGAAGCTGGACGAACTGAACGCTCTGCAGCAGGCCGTCAAACCCGGTGCCGAGGCACTGCCGACAATTGCGCAAACTCAAAGCCGCAGCGAGGCGGAGGTGCGTGCGGAACTCGACAACACCTGGCGTGCGCAGAAGTTTGCTGAGCGGGTGGCGGTGCAGCGGGAGCGTTGGCAACTGCCGCAGTTGCCCACCACCACCATCGGTTCCTTCCCGCAGACCGACGTACTCCGTCAGGTACGCAAGCAGTACAAAAGCGGGGAAATTCCCGCGCAGGATTACAACGATCACCTGCGCGCGGAAATCGCCGAAGCCATCCGCCGCCAGGAAATCCTCGGCCTGGATGTGCTGGTGCACGGCGAAGCCGAGCGCAACGACATGGTGGAGTATTTCGGTGAGCAGCTGGATGGCTTTATTCACACCGGCAACGGCTGGGTGCAGAGCTACGGATCCCGCTGCGTGAAGCCACCAATCATCGCCGGGGATATTTCCCGCCCGCAGGCGATGACGGTACAGTGGAGCGAGTATGCCCAGAGCCTGAGCAAGAAGCCGGTCAAGGGCATGCTGACCGGCCCGGTGACCATCCTCAACTGGTCCTTCCCCCGCGAGGATATTCCCCGCGCGGTCAGCTGCCTGCAAATCGCCAAGGCGCTGCGGCAGGAAGTGCTGGACCTGGAAGCCGCCGGTATCGGCATCATCCAGATCGACGAGCCCGCATTGCGCGAAGGGCTGCCGCTGCGCGTTTCCGGCCACAACGATTACTTCGCCTGGGCGGTGGGTTGCTTCCGCTATACCTGCAGCGAGGTAAAAGCGGAAACCCAGATCCATACCCATATGTGCTATTCCAATTTCAACAGCATTATGGATGCGATTGTGGCACTGGATGCCGACGTCATCACCATCGAATCCGCCCGCTCTGACCTGCGCCTGCTGCAGGCATTCGCCGGAGAGGAGGGCGGCTACCCCAACGAAATCGGCCCGGGCATTTACGACATCCACTCGCCCAATGTGCCCGAGCGTACAGAACTGGTGAACCGACTGCGTGAACTGCTGAAAGTCATCCCGCGGGAAAAACTCTGGGTAAACCCGGACTGCGGCCTGAAAACCCGCAGCTGGGCGGAGGTGGGGTCGGCATTGTTGAATATGGTGGAGGCCGCGCGTACGGTGCGTACCTAAATGGTAAAACTTTCAGAGTGCTTTACGGGGCCGGGGCGGTGAATCCTTCGCTACTCCTGGCTTGCACTACTTTTGGCTGCGAGGCACCAGAAGAGTGCTTCGTGGTGCGCCTGAAATGTGGCGTTTAATTCATTTCTTTCGCTTGATTGTCGAACGTTGAATGCGGTATACGAGAAGGTGACGCTCATAAGTATGCTTGAGAAACGCGAGTATGCTTGAAGGGAGTTAAGGGAAATTGCAAATATAGGGCTTACAAGCACTCATTCCAGATGTTATTTGCTGTTGGTCCGCTAGTTGCCAGTAGATGGAACTTCTTAAAGGTATAACGTGAACAGAAAAGAAATTTACTATTCGTTGCCATATAGCCCTCGCCGCATGTTGTACTCAATATATAAACCTAAATGGTTCAGGGAAAATCAACACAAGAGAACCATAGATACAAGTAGTGGCTACTCATATAAACCATTCGATCAGAACCGTAGTATTTTTGTTCATATACCAAAGGCTGCCGGTGTTTCCATTTGTAGGTCTCTCTTCGGGAATTTAGCCGGCGGACATGCAACGGTATCCGAATATCAGATGATTTTTTCAAAAAAAGAATTTGATCGATATTTCAAATTTACCTTTGTTCGGAATCCTTGGGACCGAGTTTTCTCCGCTTATAATTTTCTTAAGAAAGGGGGGATGAACGAAAGGGATAGGAAATGGGCAGAGGCGGAGCTCGCCCCGTACCGGGATTTCAATGACTTTGTCAGAAAGGGGCTTGGAAAACCAAGTGTTCAAAGGTGGGTGCACTTTGTCCCCCAGACTAGCTTTTTGTTTGTTCCGGGTAGTCAAAAACTACAGGTAGATTTCTTGGGGTTCTTTGAGAATATCCAAGAAGATTTTCAATATGTAGCTAATATTCTGGGGATGGGAGAATCTGCGGTTATGAAGAAAGATAATGTGACTAGCTCGGATCGAAAGCTTGGTTACAAAGATTCTTATACCGAAGAAGCTCGAGATATCGTTGCGAGGATATACGAGAGGGATATTGAAAATTTTGGTTATAACTTTGACAATTCTTCGCTTCCATCCCAATTGGAAAGCCGCCTTGTGCGGACCGCCTCTTGCCATCGCTGATTCGCAAGTATTTCGCCCGGTGTTACCGGTGTTGAAGTAGCCCGGAATATGTTCCGTTTTATCCGGGCTAGTTCTGATAAAAATTATTCGCCGTAACAGTCCCGCGTCATATTTTCCGCGCGATCCGCGTGCACGATGACATTGTCTTCAATGCGCACTCCGCCATACGGGCGCAGTTTTTCCACCTTGTCCCAGTTCACTTCATCGGCGAGCTGGGATTCCTTCAGGTCCGCCAGCAGGCTTTGGATAAAGTACAGACCGGGTTCGATGGTGAATACCTGGTTTTCCTCGATGGTGCGGGTGGTGCGCAGGAACGGGTATTCCGATGGCGGCGGGGTGGTGCCGCCTTCGGGGCCGGTCTGGTGGCCACCTACATCGTGCACCTGCAGGCCGAGGAAGTGTCCGAGGCCGTGGGGCATAAAGGTGCCGGTGAGACCGGATTCCACCGCGCTTTCCGGCGAGGTTTTGATCACGCCGAACTGCTGCAGCAGCTGGCCAATCTTCTGGTGGCACTCCCGGTGCAGGTCCACATAGGACGCGCCCGGTTTCAGGCCCGCCACCAGCTCCTGTTCCTTCTCGTGCATGGCGGCGACCAGCTCGGCAAACTCGCCGTCGCTGTAGGCATAGCTGCGGGTGATGTCGGCACAGTAGCCGTTGCAGTCGGCACCGGCGTCGATCAGGAAGCTGCGGCGCTCGCTCTCCGGTAGCCGTTCCGTACCGAGATGGGTGTAGTGCAGGATGGCGCCGTGCTCGTTGAGGCCGACAATATTGCCGTAGGGCATCTGGTTTTCACCCTGGCCGGCGGCCTTCATATAGGCGAGGTTGATCTCGAATTCGCTGGCGCCCGCGCGGAAGGCTTCTTCTGCGGCCTTGTGGGCGCCGACGGCGATGCGGTTGGCTTCCCGCAGGCAGGCGAATTCGTAGGGGGTCTTGTAGGCGCGGGCCCAGTGCAGGCGGTCGATCAGGTGTTGCGGGTTGCGCTCGCCGATATCCCAGCCTTCCAGTTTGCCGGTTTCGCCGATAAACGCCGCGCTTTCCCCGCTCAGGAATACCTTGGCTTCGTCCGGTTTTGCCAGCAGCTCGATATCGTATTCGTCGCTCCAGAAGGTTTGGGGCGCGGGCGGTACGTAGTGCCAGAAGTCTACCGGGCGGTAGAACAGCAGCTTGGGCTTCTGGCCGCGGCGGTAGATCACCCAGCTGTGCGGGTTGTCGGTCACCGGCACCAGGGCCTTGAAC
>Ga0207814_100073_pt1 | contig 103584 bp, 96 predicted proteins | sample TtaePargueraPR_7_FD_187755 | JGI IMG/M metagenome (GOLD analysis project Ga0207814, IMG submission 187755) | Aerobic enrichment media microbial communities from Bioluminiscent Bay, La Parguera, Puerto Rico - Tt and P1 (2) (SPAdes) | ecosystem: Environmental > Aquatic > Marine > Unclassified ... | reverse complement strand
TAATCCCCTATCGAGAAATCCCGGCGTTCCCGAGACGGCTTTCGTCTCAGTTTTTTAGTTTCAGGGACGATGGCCGTCTCGGGACTCCGCTCTTTGTTTCAGAACCGCGAGGCAGTGATGCCGGGCGGACCTTCGGCATGCCTCGCGCATCGCGGAACGCTCTTTGAGTCCATGCAGAAAAGAAAACGGCCGGGAAACCCGGCCGCTTCAAATTTACGCCTCGCGGGCCTTGGGCTGCGCCCGCCGGTTCTCACTGAACTCGGCGGGATCGAATGCCCGGTCGCCCTTTTCGTCCCGAATGCGGGTCGGCAGGCCAATCCTGCCCAACAGGTCCAGGAACGGCACGGGCGGCAATTCCTCGATATTGGCCATGCGGTGGCAATCCCAATCGCCCTTGGCAATCAAGAGGGCCGCAGCGATCGCCGGAACGCCGGCCGTATAGGAAATCGCCTGGCTATTGGTCTCGGCAAAGGCCTCTTCGTGGTCCGAAATATTGTAGACCAGCAATTCGGTCGCGACCCCGTTGCGTTCACCCTTGATCAGGTCGCCGATAAAGGTCTTGCCGGAATAGTCCGGCGCCAGCGACATCGGGTCGGGCAAGACGGCCTTGACCACTTTGAGCGGCACAACCTCCAGCCCCTCGGCGGTCGTCACCGGCTGCTCGGACAGCAGGCCGAGATTGTTGAGCACCGTGAAGACGTTGATGTAGTGCTCGCCAAAGCCCATCCAGAAGCGGATATCGGGCACGCCGAGATTGGCCGAAAGCGAATGGATTTCGTCATGGCCGGTGAGATAGGTCGTGTGCTCGCCCACCACCGGCAGGTCGTCGGTGCGCTTGACCTCGAACATCTTGTTGGCTGTCCACTGGCTCTGCTGCCAGCTCCACACCGTGCCGGTGAATTCCCGGAAGTTGATTTCCGGGTCGAAATTGGTGGCGAAATAGCGGCCATGGCTGCCGGCATTGACATCGATGATATCGATGCTGTCGATCCGGTCGAAATAGGCATTGGCGGCCAGCGCGGCATAGGCATTGACCACACCGGGGTCGAACCCGGCGCCCAGAATGGCGGTCACGCCCTTGCGCTCGCAATCCTCGCGGCGCTTCCACTCGTAATTGCCGTACCAGGGCGGCGTCTCGCAGATCTTTTTCGGGTCCTCGTGAATGGCCGTGTCGATATAGGCCACGCCCATGTCGATACAGGCGCTGAGCACGCTCATATTGAGGAAAGCCGATCCTGCGTTGAGAACGATCTGGCTCTTGGTCTGCCGGATCAGGGCCTTGGTGGCTTCGACATCCATGGCGTCGAGCTGGTGGGCGGCCAGAATACCCGGGCGCTTGAGCGCCTTTTTCTCGAGAATGCCGGCGACCAGCGCCTCGCATTTCGAAACCGTGCGGGAGGCAATGTGAATGTCTCCGAGCACATCATTGTGCATTGCTGCCTTAAAGGCAGCGACTTGCGCGACACCTCCGGCGCCGATGATCAACAGGTTCTTTTTCAATTGGCACGAAACACCTTTTTCGAGGGTTACGGGATCAGCCTGCCCTTATGACAGACTGGCGACATAGTCGGCATAATCGAAGCTTTGCACAAGGTCGATAGCGCCGTTTTTTCTGCGAATGGCTATAGCGGGCATTGCCACGCCATTGAACCAGTTTTTCTTCACCATGGTGTATCCCCCTGCATTCAACAGGGAAATACGGCTTCCCACCGCCAGTGGTTCAGGAAAATCGAAGGTCCCGAACACATCTCCGGCAAGGCAGGATTTGCCCGCAATCTGGTAACGATGCGGCCCCGCATCGGGCGCCACCGTCGCACTTTCCCGATAGACCAGCAGGTCCAGCATATGGGCTTCGACCGCGCTATCGACGATGGCCACCGCGATCTCGTTTTCGACAATGTCGAGCACTGTAACCTCGAGCGTGGTGGTGCCGGTGACAATGGCGTCGCCCGGCTCGAGATAGACCTGCAGGCGGTATTTTTCGGCAAAGGCCTTGAGCCGCGCCGCCAGCGCATCGAGGGCATAATTCTCGCCGGTAAAGTGAATGCCGCCGCCAAAGCTCACCCAGTCGATCCGCTCGAAAAAACTGCCCAGCTTGGCTTCGAAGGCATCCAGCAACGCGGCGAAGGACTCAAAGGAATCGTTCTCGCAATTGCAGTGGATCATGAAGCCGCTGACGCGATCCATCGCCTGTTCGACCCGGTCGAGGTCCCACTCGCCCAGCCGGCTGAACTTGCGCGCCGGATCGGCAATGTCGAAATGGGAGTGGCTGACGCCCGGGTTGACCCGCAAACCAACCGGCAGATGCCGCGCCTTGTCGCCGAACCGGTCGAGCTGGTTGAGCGAGTTGAAGATCACCTTGTCCGCATGGGCAATGGCTTCATCGATCTCATGATCCGCCCAGGCAACCGAGTAGGCGTGCGTTTCCCCGCCAAACTTCTCGCGCCCCAGACGCACTTCATTCAGCGACGAAGAGGTCGACCCGTCCATATGCGGCGCGATCTGCGCGAAGGTCGACCAGGTTGCAAAGGCTTTCAACGCCATCACGCATTTGGCGCCCGAGAGCGCCCGCAGCCGATCCACCTTGGCCAGGTTCCGGTCCAGCGCGGTCTCGTCGACCAGGTAATAGGGGGTAGTGAGGGGCATCGCGCTTACTTCAACTCTCCATAGGCGTGTGCCCGCCAGTTCAAGAACGGCGGAGGAAAGCCGCACGATGTAGCGGCCTCATCCGTCATGATCAAGAGGCCCAGGCGCGACATGCTGCCCACGCCAGTGAAGAGAGGCAGCGCCAGTTGACCTGTAAGCCGGGTTCTGTAGGGCCGTGTTTCCACGACGTGGTGACCATTCATCTGAGGCGGCTGTCGCCAGCGCGCTCGTGCAACCAACCCGGACGACATGACCTCGAAACAGGCTGGGCCGAAGCCCGCGTCATCCCTATTTGGTCTTGCTCCCGGTGGGGTTTACCGTGCGGCCCCTGTCGCCAGCGGCCCGGTGCGCTCTTACCGCACCCTTTCACCCTTGCCGACCCGAAGGCCGGCGGTTTGCTTTCTGTGGCACTTTCCCTGGGGTCGCCCCCGGCGGCTTCTCGCCGTCACCGTGTTTCGATGGAGCCCGGACTTTCCTCCAGCGGACAGTTACCCATCCGCCAGCGGCCACCCGGTCAACTGGCGATGCCTATGTGCGGTGTGGAAGCGTCGCCGTCAAGCCAGCAGCGGCTGCGGCTTGGGCCTGGTGATCGCCTGATAGGCCAGATTGATAGCCGACATGCGCGCCGTCGCCACATCGATCAATTCCTCCGGCACGCCCTTGGCGATCAGCCGGTCAGGATGATGCTCGGCCACCAGCAGGCGGTAGACCCGGCGCACTTCTTCCGGTGGCGCATCATGCGAGAGCCCGAGCACAGTATAGGGATCAACGCCGTCATCCAGCATGACATGCTGGCTAGCGATCTGTTCGAAGCGCGCCTCATCAAAGCCGAAGATAGCGCTCACCTCGCGCAGGTAATCGAGTTCAGCCTCGTGCACGAGCCCATCGGCAGTGGCGATGAAGAAGAGACCGTCCAGGACGTGCTCCAGCGTATCCGGCGTGTCGGCGAAAAACCGCGCTACCTTGCGGGCATAGGCGTCGTAACCGGCGATGTCCTGCTTGGCCAGGTTGAACAGCCGCTCGACCTGCGGTTCGCTGCCCTTGGCAATCTCCACGGTCGCGTTGAAGGCACGCACCTCTGACGCGGTTACCGCGCCGTCAGCGACCGCCATCTTGGCCGAGAGAGCGATCAGCGCCAGCGTGAATGCTGCGTCGCGCCCGCCGGGCAACCAGGTGTCGGGATCTAGGATATTGGCGACATGGCCGGCCACGCCTGTTCGCTGGGAAAAGGAGCCCAAAAAGGCAGACAGCTTCTGCCAGATATCGCGATTGTCTTCGGCCTTGCGGACACAGCACAGCATGTTCCGGGCTTCCCTTTCCCGTTGGGCCAACACGATTACCCTGTTTGCGCTGCCGGGTCCATGTCAGCCAGGTCATGGCGGCCCTGCCCCTCACTCAAAGGGGTAGAAATCACCCCCATAAGCGCGCGGGAATCGCGTGACACCAGCGCTGGAATTGGGCCCTTCATCCAGAAAGAACCCATCCGGATCATAATCTGGAGCCACCTGCTGGGTTCCGCCCTGACGGCGGGCAAGAAACTCGGACAGCGGACCACTTTCCCAATCTTCAAGATCCTCCGACGTTACGATTGCCGCCGGCTCCTGGATCACCAGCGGGGGCTGGGGCGCCAGTGCACGGGGCACGGATTCGGGGCGCTCCGATACGGGCGTGGGGAAGGTGACAATGCGGGTTCGTGACACGGCTGCCGCCGTTTCAACCTCCGGCTCGGGCGAAGCAGCGGTTTGGCCGGGAGCATCCGACGGCGTACTCACGACTGCGGTTTCACCCGGTTCGGACGCACCCCCGTCGCTGATATAGCTGGGCATGGGTCGGCCGGACCTGACAAAGGCGTCCACGGCATCTCCGCCCGAAACGCGAGGGACTACGCTCGCCGTCCCAACACTGTCGGTCCCCGCAGCGGGCTCAGATGCGACCGAAGGGGCTTCCGCTTCGGTTGCTTCGGCCACTTCGACGGGCTGGGGACGCTCGCTGGCCGCTGTCGGGAGAGCCAGCGCCGCAGGCGCCTGCTCCTCGATCACGGCAATCTGCGGCTCGTCCGATATGCCAGTCAGGCGCAGGGCCGCGTCGGCGGCGGGGATGGCGATGACAAGCAAGGCGCCGGCCCAGGCCAGGCCATTGGTGATACGGCGATCAATCTGCATAGAAAACGGCTTCCAACATGCTCCGCCCGAGCGAGGGGACATCGCCCCTTTTCATGGCCACAATATGAAGGCCATTCGGGCGCGAATCTGCGGGGCGCTGGCTGAACACAGGCTGAACGCCGCCACCCTCAGGGCCGCCGCCCCAAAAGGCGCGCCAGCGCCAGGACCAGGTTGGAGCGGTTGAGCGTATAGAAGTGAAACTCGGTGACGCCCTCATCGAGCAGTTCGGTCACCTGCTCGGCCGCAACGGCCGCGGCGACCAGCGCATGGGTTTCCGGATCGTCTTCCAGTCCCTCAAAGCGCTCTGCCAGCCAGCCGGGAATAGAGGCTCCGCAGCGCTCGGCGAAACCCGAGATCTGCTTGAACGAGTGGATGGGCTGAATGCCCGGCACGATCGGCGCGGTGATCCCCGCTTTGCGCGCGCGCTCCAGATAGCGCAGGAAATCGGTATTGGAGAAGAACATCTGGGTGATCGCGCGGGTCGCCCCAGCGTCGATCTTGCGCTTGAGATTGTCGATATCGGCATCCCAGTCGGCGCTCTGCGGATGCTTTTCCGGATAGGCGGCAACAGAAATATCGAAATCGCCCAGGCGGCGAATGCCCGCCACCAGGTCGGCGGCATTCTGGTAGCCCTCCGGGTGGGGCGTAAACGGCTGGCCCACACCCTCCGGCGGGTCGCCCCGCAAGGCGACGATCTTGGTGACCCCGGCCGCGGCATAGCCCTGCACGACGGCGTCGACTTCCGCGCGCGTAGCCCCGACACAAGTCAGATGCGCTGCCGCGGCCACGCCGGTATCGGCGGTGATGCGGCGGACCATGCGCAGGGTACGTTCGCGGGTGGAGCCACCCGCGCCATAGGTCACCGAAACGAAGCGCGGGCTGAGTGGCGCCAGCCTGGTGATGCTATCCCAGAAACGCTCTTCCATCGCGTCGGTCTTGGGCGGGAAGAATTCGAAGGAAAGCTGCAGGTCGGGGCGCTGGTCGGCCGTCTTGCGGCTGGCGCGCAGATTATCGTCAAGCATGGTCTAGTCCACTTTGTTGCGGTCGCCGAGATGCCAGAGGCAGACGGTCAGGCCGCGATCCTTGCTGTCACTGGGAAACTCGCGCACCGAAAGCACGTCGAGGCCGGCCAGGGCCGCCCAGTCCTTCATCTGTTCCCGCGACAGGCCCAGCCGCCGATGGGCGTGCTCGGTGCGCAGGAACTCAAGCTCATGGGGCGCGAAATCGACGATGAGAATCTCGCCACCAGGCCTGAGCAGGCGCCGGGCCTGCGCCAGCATGCGGCCGGGATCGTCGAAATAATGCAGCACCTGATGGATGACGATCACATCGGCCGGTCCGATGGCGGGATCGAGCGCGTTGATATCGCCCAGGCGCACCTGCGCATGGCTCAGGCCGGAGGCCGCCAGGCGCGAGCGCGCCACCGCCAGCATTTCGCGGCTCGAATCCAGGCCAATGCCCCGCTGATAGGCGGGCGCCAACACTTCGAGCATGCGGCCCGTGCCGGTGCCCAGATCGAGCAGCAGATCGACCTTGCGGCCCCCAAGTTCGGCCAGCACGGCCGCTTCCACGGCCGCCTCGGGCACATGCAGGGTCCTGAGCAGGTCCCAGCTCTCGGCCACCTTGGCGAAATAGTCGGCGGCAATCGCCTGCTGCTCTGCCCGGGCCTCGGCCTGTCGCGCCTTGTCCCGCTTGCGCTCGGGATCATTGGGATCGACCCGCGCCGTCAGCCAGCGGGCCAGTTCCGCCCCCTGCCCTTCGGGTGCCAGGCGGTAATAGGCCCAGGCGCCCTCGGCATGGCGCTGCACCAGGCCGGCATCGGCCAGCAGCTTGAGGTGCCGCGAGACGCGCGGCTGGCTCTGGTCAAGGATTTCGGTGAGGTCCTTGACCGAGTGGTCGCCATCGGCCAGAAGCGCGAGCAGGCGCAGACGGGTATCTTCACCCGCCGCCTTCAACACACCCACAAGCTTGCTCAGACCGGCCATTTCCACCTCGGATATAAAGATATCTTTATATCTAGTTCGGCGCCGGGGTCCAGCGCCAATTTGCGGTCGTGAAGTCGCGCCGCCCCGGCATCACTGCCTCGCGGTTCTGAGCAAGAGCGGAGTCCCGAGACGGCATCCGTCCCTGAAACTAAAAAACTGAGACGAAAGCCGTCTCGGGAACGCCGGGATTTCTCGATAGGAGATAACTTGGCGAGCTGTTCGGCACGACCGCCCCTTGGGCACCCGCTTTCAGCTGCGACCGAAGCCACAGCAGGCACGAACCCTCACCCGCCGACCCCCAGACCATGACGGCACGCGACTGCCCCATGCCCGGCTTTCCCTCCCGCCACTGGTCGCTGCAGGCCGCCCTATCGCGAGAGGAATGGCTCGGAGTATGAGGCAGGATTTGGGGGGCGGGGATTATTTTGTGAATAGCTGTCGTCTCAATGCTTTGAGAGTCCGACACCCCCACCCTGCTCGATTCAACGGACTTAGCTGACGCTAAGTCCTATCTTGCTTCCCTCCCCACAAGGGGGAGGGAGGCGCGGGGGCCAAGCGCCGGTGTTCATCGTCTCCCTCCCCCTTGTGGGGAGGGACCAAGGGTGGGGGTGCTGTCCGTAAATCCAGATGACCGCTGTCGACCCCGATGCGGTCGCAGCTCAATGCTTGAGCTTACTCATTAGCGGACCTAGCTTGGCAAGCCCGGGCGCAGAGCAATAGACATGGTCGGTAAGTCAAATTTTGATCGCGCGTTGATCGACATAGCGTTGGCGAAAAGCGGTGAGGTGGACTTGCCGTACTTTCACGACAGCTTCGTTATCGGCGTACGGCTGGAAGGGCGCAAGGTTGGCGTCACAGTAGAGCAGGAGAACGGCAGGCGCGTTGAACTTTTGTTGCACGGTGTGCGAGCGCTCCACATCGACAATTTCCGACTTGGAAATATCGTGCTGACTTGCCGCATTTTCCGCAACGCTCAGGCGTCCGTTGCGGATTTGGCTCCAATTCTGAAGGGTCTAAAGCCAATCGATCCGGGTCTATGGGAGAATAATGTCGGCTACCCGGACATCATCGCGAGTGAGATCGAACAGGGTCGCGCGGTTCTCTGCATCATCGATGCTACGGTTGGTTGCGAAATGACGGCGCTTTGCGAACGAATAGAACTGAAAGCAGCGGGACTGGGACGCGAGACGCCTGTGCAACAAGCTGCCTGGTAGGCATGCCCGAGGATGACGCCGGTGGGGTGGGGCGATATCGGTGCATAGGCGTTGGACGCTTTCATGGCGGGAAGTCTGCCTCGGCGCCGACCTTCCGCCTTCCACTCTCACATCGACCCGCCCGGGCCCTGCCCCTAGCGAATGCCGCGCGACGTTCTTGCGAGCAGGATGACCGGCAAGATGCCGATGGCGACGATGATCAGGGCCGCAAGCGCGGCGTCTTCATAAGTGCCGCGGGCGGCTTCGCCATAGAGCAATGTGGCCAGGCTTTCGAAGTTGAGTGGCCTCAAAAGCAGGGTTGCGGGCAATTCCTTCATGCAATCCACAAAGACCAGCAGGCCTGCCGCAATTACCGCCGAGCGGGAGAGCGGCAGATGCACCCGCACAAGCGTGCCGGTGGCCGTCTGCCCCAGGGTGCGGGCGGCATGATCATAGGCGGGGGGAATGCGGCTCAGGCCCGCATCGATGCCGCCGGCCGAAATGGCGAGGAACCGGGCGGCATAGGCATAGATGAGGGCCGCGCCCGAGCCGAGCAGCAGCAGGCCCGCCGTGCCGCCGGTCCAGCTGTGCCAGAGATTGCCCACGGTGCGGTCGAGCGCCGCCACGGGGACCAGAATGCCAATGGCCAGCACCGTGCCGGGCACGGCATAGCCAAGCGACGCGATGCGCATGGCCGCCGCTGACCACTTGGCCGTGTGCAGACGCGCCGCATAGGCGACGGCAAAGCCGACCGCGAGAATGACCAGTGTCGCCAGGGCAGACATGCTCACCGTATTGAGCGTGGCGCGCAACAGGCTGGCCGACAGGCCGGCAAATTCGAAGCGCCGCACCGCCGCCACGATGAGATAGAGCGCGGGACCGGCAAAGCCGATGAGAATGGGCGCGATGCCAAGGCCAAAGGCGAAAACGGCAACCGGGCCCGCAAGGGGTTGCCGCTGCATCTGCCGGGCATTCTGGGCGGTGGAGGCGAAGCGCTGCTTGCGGCGGGCCCAGCGCTCCAGCATCAGCACGGCCAGCACGATGGCCAGCATGCCGATGGCAATCTGCGCCGCCCCGGCGAGATCCGTGCGCACGATCCAGGTGGTATAGACGGTGGCGGTGAGAGTCCGTACGCCCAGGAACTGGGAGGCGCCGACATCGTTGAGCACTTCCATCAGCGCCAGCGACACGCCCACCGCAATGGCGGGCCGCGCCAGCGGCAGGGCGACGCGCCAGAAAACGCCCGAGCGGGGCACGCCCAGCGTACGGGCAACCTCTGCCACATTGGCCGCCTGGGTGAGGAACATGGCCCGGGCCGTCAAGTAAACATAGGGGTAGAGCACGAAGCCGAAAACGAGGATGGCACCCCACATGGCCCGGATATCGGGAAGGCGGAATTCGCGCGGGCTGGAATAGCCCAGCACCCACCGCAACACGCCCTGCACCGGGCCCAGCGGGTTGAGAATATCAAGATAGGCATAGGCCATGATGTAGGTCGGCACGGCCAGGGGCAGCAGCAGTGCCCATTCGAGAAATCCGCGGCCACGGAAATCATAGGCCGAAACCAGCCAGGCGGCGCCCGTGCCCACCATGGTGGCGATCAGCCCTGCCCCGGCGAGCAGCACCAGCGTGTTCCACGTCGCCTGCGGCAAGACATGCTGGACGATGTGGCCCCACAGATTGCCGGTATCGGCCAGCGCCACCATGCCGATGGCGCCAATCGGCACAAGCGCCAGAGCCGCCGTGACGATCGCCACGACGGCCCAGGGGCTGATGCCGGTTCGGTGGCCGTTACGGCCACCTGTCAGGGACAGTTCTGCCATGGGGAACAGCGGCAGCCGGAGCTGCCGCCAGTCCAGATCAGTTGCTGAAAGTGTCGAAGTTGACTTCGTCCACCAGCTCGCTGGCGCGGGCCCGGAACGGCAGGACTTCGGTCAGCGACTGCGCATCGGGCTCAAGCGTGCCGAATTCGGCAATGATCGGATGCACTTCCGCCGACGGGGACACGGGATATTCGAAATTGGCTTCGGCATAGAGCTTCTGCGCCTCGTCCGAGACCAGATATTCGAGCAGCTGCACCGCTTCATCGCGATTGGGGGCATGGGCCGCAACGGCCGCACCCGAAACGTTGACCAGGGTGCCACCGCCTTCGAAGGTGGGCAGGATGACCTTGACCGCATCCGACCAGGCCTTCTGCTCGTCGCCGCCGGCGCCGCTGGCCATCAGGCCATAATAGTAGGAATTGCCCACGGCGATGTCGCAGATGCCGGCCGCAATGTCGCGGGCGCCGTCGCGGTCACCACCGGCCGCAGCGCGCGCCTGGTTGGCCTTGATGCCTTCAAGCCAGGTCTTGGTTTCTTCTTCGCCATGCTTGGCCATATAGGCCGCAAACAGGGCGGTGTTATAGGGATGCTGACCCGAGCGGATGCAGAGCTTGCCGCGGAATTCCTCGTCGTCGAGCTGCTCATAGGTGATGGCGTCGAGATCGAGCTCCTTGGCGGCATAGACCACGCGGGCGCGGCCGGACAGCGCGAACCAGTTGCCGTCGGCATCGCGCAGGGCTTCGGGAATGGCGGCCTCGAGCACTTCGGACTCGACCGGCAGGGTGACGCCGGCTTCGACCAGGTCGATCAGCGCACCGAAGTCCACGGCCATCAAGAGATCAGCCGGCGAGCTTTCGCCCTCGGCCTGCACGCGCTCGATCAGCCCGCTTTCGAGGAAGACGGTATTGACGGCAATGCCGGTCTCGGCGGTGAAGGCATCCAGGATCGGCTGGATCAGGCCGGGCTCGCGCGTGGTGTAGATATTGACCTCTTGCGCCAGAGCCGGAACGGCCGCGCTCAGGGCGAACAGGCTGGCAAGGCAAACGGTCTTGATGGTGCTTGGCATGATGAATCCTTGTGACTTCGCAGCAGGGCGCGGGGGCCGTGACCACGCCTTTGCGTGCGGCTAAAGCCATAGTGGACAGCGGAAGTCAATTTATTTTTGCCTAGCTTGGATTCGTTCTAAACTACTGACTGGACGCAATAATTGGAACGAGCGGCCGCCCTATTCCCCGCGCTCGGGGAATATCATGACCTGAGAGGCATTTATGCTGAGAAACACGGTGTCGCCCGGGCCGACATCGTGGCGCGACGTGCCACGCATGACCAGCGGGTGGTCCAGGCCGGCGATAGCCAGGCTGATCTCCTCGATCTCACCCAGGATCAGCCGGTCCATCACCGTGGCCTCAAGCCCGGCCTCGACAATGGACACCGATTGCGGACGCACCAGCACCTTGGGGGCGCCGCCACGATAATCAGGCGAAGGAAAACGCCCCAGCGGCGTTTCCAGCCCCTCCGGGGAGAACCGGGCCGGTATGACATTGACGGGCGAGAAGAACGAGGCGGCATAGGCGGTCCAGGGCGCGTCATAGATCCGCTCCCCAGTGCCCGCTTCGACCAGCTTGCCGCCCTGCATCAAGGCGACCATGTCGCCGATGGCGAGCGCCTCCTCCGGATCATGGGTGACCACCACGGCCGTCATGCCCAGATCGCGGACGATCGAAAGCGTTTCCTGGCGGACCTTGTCGCGCAGGCCCCGGTCCAGATTGGAGAAGGGTTCATCCATCAGCAACAGGCGCGGCTGCGGCGCCAATGCCCGCGCTAGGGCAACGCGCTGCTGTTCCCCGCCCGAGAGCATGTGCGGATAGCGGTCCGCCAGGGCACCGATGCCGATTCTCTCGATAATGTCGGCGATGCGCTTGGCCCGCTGGGCGCGCGGCAGACCGGAAAGGCCGAAGCCTACATTGTCCCAGACGCTCAGATGCGGAAACAGCGCATAGTCCTGGAACATGAAGCCGACGCGGCGATGTTCCGGCTCGACAAAGACGCCATCCCCGGCCACCAGCGTCCCCTCAATGCGGATGCTGCCGGCATCCAGCGTCTCGATGCCGGCGATGGTCCTGAGCAAGGTGGATTTGCCGCAGCCCGAATGGCCGACCAGGCACAGGATCTGCCCAGCGCCGATCTCCAGGGACACGTCCTGCAGCGCCGCGACATCGCCAAAATGGCGCGTCACCCCGGACAGGACCAGCATGGATTGGGCAGAATTCATGGCCTGCTAGTGGCGGCGGCCCGGCCTGCTTGTCAAGAGCAACCCGCGCCCTCAGGCGCTTTGCCGCGCCTCGCCCATGGCCCGCTTGCGGAAGGAATGGGCCCGCCACAATTCGAAGATGTGCTTGGCGTCTTCCTTTTCCAGAGCCTCGAAGCGGGACAGGATCATCTTCTTGTCCGCATCACTGGGCAGATCGCGCCAGGGCAGCGTGCCCACGATGGCCTCGAACAGGTCCGGCGCCATGCCGGAGGCGCGAAGGGCAACGATCACGGCCACATAGTCCTGGCTGGCGAGCCATTTGACGATGATCTCCGGCGACACCTGCAGCAACACCGCCATGGCGGCCGCAGCGTGGTGGCCGTAGCCGAAGCGGGCAAAGCGAGCCAGCGCCCGATCGTCGAGCTGCTTGCGGTCAGCCAGGCCCTTGACCTGATTGTAGGCGACCTTCCACTCCTGCGCGTTGAAGCCAGCGCGGTTGCGGATGCGGTTATAAACCACGGTATTGATCTTGCCGGCGGCGACCGGATCGACATGCCGGTCCATATTCCCCAGTGTCTGCAAGACCTTGCCGGCAACCTGATCAATCTCGCCGCGCAGCGACTTCCAGTCGATATCGCTGCGCCCACGCAGATCGGATGCGATTTCGGCGTCTTCGGTGGCGCGCTGGACCAGTTTCTCCAGGGTCGAGCGATCAAACTCCGCCTTGGGGTTGCGCACAAGCCGCACGACCGAAGCAGTCTGGCCGTGCTCGACGAGAGCCTCGCCAACCCGGTCGGTCAGGGAGGCGCGGCCGGCAATGGCCACGCGATGGTCTTCACTCTGCTTGGAAATAATGTCGATCAGGTCGTCATCGCTGAGCACATTGGAGAATTCGAGCAGTGGCCGCGCCACCTCGATCACGTCATTGGCCAGCTTGAGCACGACCGTGCCCGGTGCCCGCTCGAGCGGAGCGAGGAGCTTGGCCACGTGAACCCGGGCTTCCACTTCGACCAGCTCGGCCAACTGGCACAGCACTTCATCATACTGGGCCACCTGATCGTCGTCGCAGCGGTCCGAGACATAGCTGAACAGCTGTGCCGTGGTACGGAACAATTGCTCGCGCTCTACCTGGTTGTCATCACCATTGAGAACGCGAAAATTTGCAAACGCCCGGTGGCTCTCATCAAGCTCGGTCATAGTCCATCTCCCGGCTTCTGCCGTTAAGTTCGGACCAGACTGCGGCCGCACTTGCTTGTGGGGCCTGAAGGCAGGGCGGGAAAATTGAATCAAATTCTACGCAATTTCCGCAATATCCAGGGCGGCCGGGCACTTGAGCCAGACATTGGCAAAGAAAAAAGCCCCGGAGGATGCATCCTCCGGGGCTCGTTCAGTGCGACCGACCGCGCTTAGTGCAGGTCGAACCGGTCCGCGTTCATCACCTTGTTCCAGGCGGCCACAAAGTCCCTGGTGAACTTCGGTGCAGAATCGGCCTGGCCATAGACTTCGGCAAAGGCACGCAGCTGTGAGTGAGCGCCGAAGATCAGGTCGACCCGGGTACCGGTCCACTTCACCGCGCCGCTCTTGCGGTCGCGTCCTTCATAGATGCCGTCCTCGCCCTCCTTGGGTGCCCAAACCGTGTCCATGGTGAGCAGGTTGAGGAAGAAGTCGTTCGACAGGGTCTCGGGACGCGAGGTGAAGACCCCGTGTTCATTGACCCCTGCCCTGAGCACACGCAGGCCACCCAGCAACACAGTCAGCTCCGGGCCAGTCAGGCCCAGGAGCTGGGCGCGATCGACCATGGCCTCTTCAGGCTGCATGAAAGTGCGCTTGGAATAGTAGTTGCGGAAGGCATCGGCACGGGGTTCGAGGGCCGCAAAGGACGCCGCATCGGTCTGTTCATCCGATGCATCCATCCGACCGGGCGTGAATGGCACCGATACGGCCTGCCCAGCATCCCGAGCCGCCTTCTCGATGCCAGCGGCGCCGGCCAGCACGATCAAGTCGGCCAGCGAGATCTTCTTGCCCCCTGCTGCCGAGGCATTGAAGTCAGCCCGGATGGCTTCGAGCTTTTCAAGAACCTTGGCAAGCTGGGCCGGCTGGTTGACCTCCCAATCCTTCTGCGGCGCGAGGCGAATGCGTGCGCCATTGGCGCCCCCGCGCTTGTCCGACTTGCGGAAGGTCGACGCCGAAGCCCAGGCCGCAGAGACCAACTCGGAAACGGTCAGGCCCGAGGCCAGCACCTTTTCCTTGAGCGCAGCCACATCGGCCTCGTCGACCAGCGCATGGTCGACCGGCGGGATGACATCCTGCCAGATCAGGTCTTCGGCCGGCACTTCCTTGCCCAAATAGCGGGCCTTGGGACCCATGTCGCGATGGGTCAGCTTGAACCATGCGCGAGCGAAGGCGTCGGCGAACTGATCCGGATTCTCGAGGAAGCGGCGCGAAATCTTCTCGTAGACAGGATCGAAACGCAGCGACAGGTCGGTCGTCAGCATGGTCGGACGGCGCTTCTTGCTGGGATCGAATGGATCAGGAATATCGGCTTCCGCCTCCTTGGCCACCCATTGCTTGGCGCCGGCCGGGCTCTGGGTGAGTTCCCACTCATATTTGAACAGGTTCTCGAAGAAGTGGTTGCTCCAGCGGGTTGGCGTCTGGCTCCAGATCACTTCCGGACCACCGGTAATGGTGTCGGCGCCGATACCCGTGCCATGCGTGCTCTTCCAGCCCAGACCCTGTTCGGTAATGTCTGCGCCTTCCGGATCGGCGCCGACAAAGGACGGATCACCCGCGCCATGCGTCTTGCCCAAGGTGTGACCACCGGCAATCAGGGCCACGGTCTCTTCGTCATTCATGGCCATACGGGCAAAGGTTTCGCGGATGTCGCGCGCTGCCAGCACCGGGTCAGGATTACCGTTCGGACCTTCCGGGTTCACATAGATGAGGCCCATCTGGACCGCCGCCAGAGGCTCTTCGAGCTGACGTTCGCCGCTATAGCGGCTATCGCCCAGCCAGGTCCCCTCGGGCCCCCAATACAGTTCCTCGGGCTCCCAGACGTCGGCACGACCGCCGGCAAAGCCGAATGTCTTGAAGCCCATGGATTCGAGCGCGACATTGCCGGTCAGGATCATCAGATCCGCCCAGGAAATGGCGTTGCCATATTTCTGCTTGATCGGCCAGATCAGGCGACGAGCCTTATCGAGATTGGCATTGTCCGGCCAGGAATTGAGCGGCGCGAAGCGCTGCTGGCCCATGCCGGCGCCACCGCGCCCGTCGGTGATGCGGTACGTGCCGGCGCTATGCCAGGCCATGCGGATAAACAGGCCGCCGTAATGGCCGAAGTCGGCCGGCCACCAGTCCTGACTATCGGTCATCAGGGCGCGCAGATCTGCCTTGACCGCATCCAGATCGAGTTTCTTGAACTCTTCGGCATAGTCGAAATCCGGACCCATTGGGTCGGAGAGAGGCGAATTGGTGTGCAGGACCTGGATATCTAGCCCCTCGGGCCACCAGTCGCGATTGCGCGGGCCGCGACCGGCTCCACCATGCGGGAACGGGCATTTGCCAGCTTCAGATTTCGGATTGGGATCGGTCATGGGGGCCTCCTGGGAAGATATTGATGCGTTATAGGGGGGTGACATCGATTAGACCAATCGATAATTCTTCCTAGATCGATAGGAAAAACCAATTATGACAATCACCCTCAGGCAGATGCGCTATGCGGTCGCAGTCGCAGAAACCGGCCATTTCGGCCGTGCCGCAGAGTCATGCGCGGTCTCCCAACCGGCATTGTCCCAGCAGATTCTGGCATTGGAAGGGTTATGCGGCACGCCGCTATTCGACCGGCTGAAGACAGGCGTCCGCCCGACCCCCTTCGGGCGGGAATTCGTCACCATGGCCCGTGAGACCCTGAAAAGCACCGAGGCGCTGGAAGCCTTCGCAATCGGCCATGCCGGCAAGCCGACACGCGCGCTGCGTTTCGGGCTCATTCCAACAGTCGCACCTTATCTGTTGCCCGAGATTTTTCCGGCGCTGACCCGGGATTTGCCAGACCTGACATTCACCATCAGCGAGAGCCGGACCGATGCACTGCTCGATGGCCTGCGCGAGGGGAGCCTGGACGTTGCCCTGATCGCAACCGAACCGGCGGCAGGCGGCCCCCGGCTGACCGACGCACCGCTGTTCGAGGACAATTTCGTGCTCGCCACGCCCCGCGGCGAAAAGACCCCGGCGCCGCTGTCGCTGTCGACCTTGCCGCCGGAGCGCATATTGTTGCTCGACGAGGGTCACTGTTTCCGCGACCAGACGATTTCCGCCTGCCGGCTCGAAGGTGAGCGCGGTGCCAAGACCTTTGCGGCGACCTCACTGTCGACAATTGTAGAATTCGTCGCCAATGGTCAGGGTGTGACGCTGTTGCCCGAAATTGCCCTGCGCAAAGAGGCCAACGACCCGCGCATAGCCATTCACCCCCTCGACGAGCCGGATGCCGGCCGGCAATTGCGCCTGGTCTGGCGCGAGGCGACACCCTTTGCCGCCACCTTCCAGGGCATCGCCGAGGTGATCCGGAAGACCCGCGCCGGCGGCAACGCTAGACGGCCAGGCGCCGCCGCTGGCTGAAGCTGTCCCAGGAGAAAACCATCAAGGACAGCCAGATCAACGCAAAGCTGAGCATGCGCAGGGGATTGAGCGCCTCCCCGAACAACAGGATCGCCAGCAGGAACTGGATGGACGGCGCCAGATACTGGAACATGCCGATTGTCGTCAGCCGCAGCCGCCGGACCCCATAGGCAAACAGCAAGAGCGGCACCGCGGTGGCCGGGCCCGTCGCGATGAGCAGGAGCATGAGGGTCGGATCGGCATGAACCCCGACGCCATTGCTGACGATATCATAGACGACATAGGCCATGGCGAAGGGGGCAACGACGAGAGCCTCGGCGAACAGGCCGGTGGCCGGGCCCGCCTGTGCGGTCTTGCGGATAAAGCCATAAAACCCGAACGAAAACGCCAAACCCAAAGCGATCATCGGCACCCGACCGATGCCGGCGGCCTGGATCAGGATGGCGACCGCCGCAATGGCAATGGCGATGGTTTGCAGGCGGTTCTGCCGCTCGCCCAGCAGCACCATGCCGATGGCCACATTGACCAGCGGATTGATGAAATAGCCAAAGCTCGCCTCGAGCACCTGCCCCGATTCCACCGCCCAGACATAGAGCAGCCAATTACCCACCAGCAGCGTGGCGGAGAGCGCAATGACCCGCATGCGACGAGGATCGGTCAGCACCGCCCTGACCTCGCCGGACCCCGCCGTCACGCCGATGATGACCGCCAGCAGCACCAGCGACCACAGCGTCCGCTCGGCCACGATCAGCACCGAACCCGCCTGCTCCAGCAAGTGAAACAGGATCGGCAGGAAGCCCCACAGCAGATAGGCCGATAGAGCCGAGGCCACGCCCTTGCGCGTTTCGGTGGTATCGGCGGCACGTGTCGTGACGCTGTCGACAGCGACTTCGGGTGCTTGTTCGGGAAGGGTCATGGAAAGTCTCCGCACCACAATGCGGGGTGCCTGCTCCTGTAACAGGCTGGGCCGATCGCCACCAATCAGAGTTTGTGATCGACAACCCTTGCAAAGGTGATGGCTTCGTCCCAACCTTTAAAGATGTCGGACGTTTGGCCTCAAGAAGCGCCGATTGACCAGCCGCGCTTCGGACCCGTCCAAATACGAGGAGTCGCAGATGAAGAAGACAGTGACCTGGATCCTGATCGCCGATGGCACCCAGGCCCGTGTGCTCGAGCACACCGGACCGGGCAAGGGGCTGACGACCGTCAAAGGCCTGGACTGGTCCATCCCGCCGCTTCAGACCCAGGACATCAATGCCGACCGGCCCGGCCGCAGCTTCTCCTCGGTGGGTCCGGGCCGCAGCGCCATGGAGCCCAAAACCGACCCCGCCGACCATCGCGAAGCCGAGTTCGTGCGCTCGGTGGCCGGGGTTCTGGAAGAGAAGGCCAAGTCCGGCGCTTATGACCGGCTGGTGATCGCCGCCGCCCCCATCGCGCTGGGCAATCTGCGCAAGGTGCTCTCCGAGCATGTCAAGAAAACGGTGGTTGCCGAGCTGAACAAGGACCTCACCAACGTGCCCACCCCGCAACTGGACAAGCATTTGGACGGCATTATCGCCGTCTAGCCTGGAAAAGCAAAATAACTGTTCAGTTTCAATCGCTTGACCGGAGAAGGTGAATCAGGCCGAAAACGTCCTGAATCAGTTTTTCAGCGAGCTGATTCAATCTCTGAACGAGATGAATCGATGCACAAGGCCGGCGGCACGGGATTTGACCCTGTGCCGCTACTGATCTGAATCCAAATCGCTTTCGTCGCCGGCGAGGGCGTCGAGAAACTGCAGCAGCAGCGAATTGACGAGATCGGGGCGCTCGATACTCGGAATATGCGCCACGCCCTCCAGAACCACGGCAAAGGCATTGGGCATGGTTTCCGAAAGCGTATCGTGCCGCTCGACCAGAGCCGTGAAATCCTCATCGCCGACAATCAGCAGCGCCGGCGCGGACACCGCCTCCATGCGCCCCCAGGCGTCTGGTGGCGCTTCCTCCTGATTGAGCGGCGGCTTGCCCAGGGCACGGGCGTTCATGTCCAGAAACAGCTCGCGAACGGCACCACCCACCCGACCGCTCCGCGTCCGCGGACCATCGAGCCATTCATGCGCCTGCACCCGGTTGAGCAAGTCGATATCGCCGCGCTCCCAGGCGTCCTCCTCGGCCATCTCGATGGCGCGCTCTTCATCGGTGACGCTCCAGGGCGCACCGGTGATCGAGGTGCCGACCAGCACCAGCCCGATGACGCGGCCGGGATGGGCCAGCGCGAAATCCACCGCCAGGCCACCGCCCATCGAACAGCCCACCAGCACCGCCGCATGGATATCCATTTCATCGAGCAGGGCTTCAAGGTCGTCTAGATGGCTGAAGGGTTCGTTTTCGCTGACGGTCTCGCCATAGCCGCGCCGGTCATAGGCGATCGCATGCCAGCCGGCATCGGCAGCCGCCTGCATCTGGTCGAGCCACATGCGCTTGTCACAGACCCCGGCATGGAGGAATACGACGGGGAGACCCTCCCCCTGCTCGAGACCAGCCAGCGTGGCGCCGCCGATCTCGAAGGAGAAGGGGTCGGCGGTCATTGCATCAGCGCGGCGCAGAACTTGGTGCCGTCCTTGTCACCGACCCAGCAACCGGCCTCGCCCTCGATCGGCACGAAGCGCCCCAGCTCCTCGGGATAGCGCCCGGGCTGCGGATTGGCCGGAATGAGATAGCCCAGGCCTTCGCCATTGGCTTCATGCGCGAACACAAAAGTTTCTCCGCTCGGCAGCGCAAAGGTGATGCCGCCACCATCGACCGTCACGTCACAGTCAAATGCATCCTGCCCCGTGATCGAACATTGCCCCGGCGCAGCCATGGCCGGAACGGCGAGGGCAAGGCTGACCAGCAGCGCCGCCCCCGACACGAAACTCTTCATACAGTCCCCCAAGAACCGATTATGCTGGAGCACGGCTCCGTCACGCGCACTCTATTGCAGAAAGCGTGAACAAACCCAATGCTTTTCGCAAGTCGGTGGAGGTTTGGTAAAGGCCGCCAGCCGCCTCACGGATGCAGCGCAAGGACCTCGCCGAGCGCGCGTTCCACTTCGGCCTGGGTATATGGCTTGGCGATGACCGGATAGGACTGCCATTCCGGTGGCAGGCCCTCACGCCCGTAACCGGTGGCAAACAGGATGGGCACACCGCGGCTTGCCAAAATCTGGGCCACGGGAAAGACCTGCACGCCACCCAGATTCACGTCGAGAATAGCCACGTCAGGCAACTCGGTGCTGGCCGCCAGGCGCTCGGCATCAGCCAGGCGCATGGCCTGGGCGATAATGGACCAACCCATCTGGTCGAGCATGTCCTCAAGATTGATGAGGACCAATGACTCGTCTTCAACCACGAAGGCTTTGCGCCGGATGCTAGACAAGGGCCGCCTCCCCTTCGCGATAGGCGGCATGGGGAATGGCCAGTCGCGCCGTGAGCCCGTTGGCATAATCCAGTTCCAGCCCCCCGCCCAGCTCACCGGTGATCACCATGTGCAATAGCCGCGAGCCGAACCCCTTGCGGGCCGGTCCGGCCGGCGCCGGGCCATTGCGTTCCACCCATTCGATCACCAGCTGGTCATCCTCATCCTCATGCCAGTTCACCGCCAGACTGCCCTCGGGGACCGACAAGGCACCATGCTTGACGGCATTGGTGGCTAGTTCGTGCAGGACCAGCGCCAGCGCCACAGTCGCCTTGGCATTGACTACCAGCACCGGGCCACCATACTGCACCTGCTCGCTGCCAAAGGCGCTCAGCTCCTGGCAAACCAGATGACCGATCTCGGTATCGTGCCATTGCCGGTTGCTCAGCATGGTATGGGCATTCGACAGCGCCTTGATGCGCGCTTCGAGCGACTGACGTGCCTGCCCGACATCGTCGGCATTGCGTAGGGTCTGGGTGGCGATGGACTGCACCGTGGCCAATGTGTTCTTGACCCGATGGTTCAGCTCGTCGATCAGCAACCGCTGCCGCCGCGTAGCCCGCACCGCCTCCGTCCGGTCCATGCCCTGGACGAAAACGCCGGTGATATTGCCAGCCCCATCCCGGATGGGATTGTAGGAAAAATCGAGAAACGTCTCTTCCGCCGGCCGGCCGGGCTCATTCTCCAGCATCACCCGCGCCCCTTCAGCGGCGTGCACATGGCCCTCCCGATAGACCCGGTCCAACACATCGACGAAACCCTGCTCGATGACCTCGGGCAGTGCCTTGGCAATCGGCTGGCCGACAACGTTGCGCCCACCGATCAGCCGGACATAGGAATCGGAGGTGAAGGTGAAGACGTGGCTGGGACCCGACAATACGGCAAAGAAAGCCGGGGCCTGCTGGAACAGCCGCCGGAACTCGGCGCTGGCAGCCTCGGTTTCCCGTGTCCGTTCGATCAGCCGCGTCGCCGCCGAGATCGAGGTATAGGGCAGTGTCGTGGCCTCGCGCATGCGCACCAGTTCGGTGACGTCCACCGTGTTCTGCATCACATAGGCGGTGGTGCCGTCGGGGCCTGTCAGCGGCACATGCACCGCCGTCCAATAGCGATTGGTCACCGTGCCGTCGGGCAGCACCAGGGGATAGTTGATATAGGCGATGGTGTCGGGCTCTCCCGTCGCCAGAACGTGCTCGAAAGACGCCCGCAGGCGCTTCCCCTCCTCCCCTTCATTGGGAAACAGATCGAAGAGGTTATTGCCCTCAAGCGCAGAAAAAGGCGTACCCACCACGGCCTCATAGGCGGGATTGGCCGCCACGTAGCGCAAATCGCGATCAAGGATCATGAACGGGCTGGGCAGCGCCTGAAAGATGCGCGCAAAGTCCAGCTCAGCCATGTGCAAAACGCCCCCGAAGTCATGCGGAGAAAACCACCCCGCCGGAGCAACTTAACGCAATATGCAGCGGATGGTTCCCCTGAATTGGGATTTCTTACGGGAGAGCTGATCTAGTGAAAGGGGCGCGGCTCTCGCCGCGCCCTTCACACGCTTATCGCGTCAGCGGCTTATAGGTCGCGCGCTTCGGGTTGACCGCGTCGGCACCGAGGCGGCGGACCTTGTCGGCCTCATAGTCCTGGAAATTGCCTTCGAACCATTCGACATGGCTGTCGCCCTCGAAGGCCAGCATGTGGGTCGCCAGGCGATCGAGGAACATGCGATCGTGGCTGATGATGACGGCGCAGCCGGCGAATTCCTCCAGCGCCTCTTCGAGCGCGGCGAGGGTTTCGGTGTCGAGGTCGTTGGTCGGCTCGTCGAGGAGGAGAACGTTGGCGCCACTCTTGAGCATCTTGGCCAGGTGCACGCGGTTGCGCTGACCGCCGGACAGATTGCCCACCTTCTGCTGCTGGTCGCCGCCCTTGAAGTTGAAGGCCGAAGTATAGGCCCGGCTGTTCATCTCGCGCTTGCCCAGCGTGATGATGTCATTGCCGCCCGAGATTTCTTCCCACACGGTCTTGTTGGGGTCGAGCGCGTCTCGGCTCTGATCGACATAGCCCAGATGCACGGTCTCCCCGACGGTGATTGAACCGCCATCGGGCTTTTCCTGACCGGTCAGCATGCGGAAAAGCGTGGTCTTGCCAGCGCCGTTCGGCCCGATAATGCCGACAATGCCGCCAGCCGGCAGCTTGAAGGAGAGATCCTCGATCAGCAGGCGATCGCCAAAGCTCTTGGACAGGTTTTCGACCTCGATCACGTTCTGGCCCAGGCGTTCGCCGGGCGGAATGATGATCTGGGCGCTGGAGGACTGGGTGCGGGCCTCGTTGACCTTGACCAGTTCGTCATAGGCGCGGATACGCGCCTTGGACTTGGCCTGGCGGGCCTGGGGCGACTGGCCCATCCATTCCTTTTCGCGGTTAAGCACCTTGAGGCGCGCTTCATCCTCGCGCTGCTCCTGGGCAAAGCGCTTGGACTTGGCCTCGAGATAGGCCGAATAATTGCCCTCATAGGGAATGCCGCGGCCGCGGTCGAGCTCAAGAATCCAGCCCGTGACATTGTCGAGGAAGTAGCGGTCGTGGGTGATGATCAGCACCGCGCCTTCGAATTCGCGCAGGTGCCGTTCGAGCCAGGCGGTCGTCTCGGCGTCGAGATGGTTGGTCGGTTCGTCCAGCAGCAGCAGGTCGGGCTTGGAGAGCAGCAGGGCGCAGAGCGCGACGCGGCGCTTCTCACCGCCCGAGAGCTTGGTCACGTCGGCGTCGCCCGGCGGGCAGCCGAGGGCTTCCATGGCCACTTCCACCTGGGATTCGAGATCCCACAAGTTCTGCGCGTCGATGATGTCCTGCAGCTTGGTCGCCTCGTCGGCGGTCTCGTCGGAATAATTCATCATCAACTCGTTGTAGCGGTCGACGATGTCCTTCTTCTCCTTGACGCCGGTCATCACATTGCCCAGCACGTTGAGCGCCGAATCGAGCTGCGGTTCCTGGGCGAGGTAGCCCACCCGCGCACCCTCGGCGACCCAGGCTTCACCAGTAAACTCGGTTTCGATACCAGCCATGATCTTGAGCAGCGTCGACTTGCCCGAGCCATTGGGGCCCAGAACACCAATCTTGGCATCGGGGTAGAAGGAGAGATGGATATTATCCAGCACCTTCTTGCCGCCCGCATAGGCCTTACTCATTCCGTGCATGTGATAGATGAACTGGCGCGCCATGGCGTCGGGACCTCTTTGGGAGTGTTCGAAGATTGGCGCCTATGTAGGGCATGCGTTGGTATGACGCAATCGCCGCACCCGGGCTGGCGGGAACAATCCCCCAGGCTAGCGGGTTTGACCAAAAAGCGTCAGGACCCACCTCATGGCCAATCTCTGGTACAAGAACGCCATCATCTATTGCGTTGATGTCAAAAGCTTCATGGATGCCAATGGCGATGGCACCGGGGATTTCATCGGCCTTGCGGACCGGCTCGACCACCTGGAGCGCCTGGGCGTCACCTGCATCTGGCTCAACCCTTTCTATCCCTCCCCGCGCCGCGACAACGGCTACGATATTTCGGACTATTACGGCATCGATCCGGACCTCGGCACGCTGGGCGACTTCGTGGAATTCATCCACGCCGCCGAAGACCGGGGCATGCGGGTCATCGTCGATCTCGTGGTCAACCACACCTCCGACCAGCATCCCTGGTTCCAGGCGGCGCGGTCGGACCCGAAATCGCCGTTTCGGGACTGGTATGTGTGGCGCGACGAAAAGCCGGACAATGCGGGGGACGGCATAGTCTTCCCGGGCGTGCAGACCTCGACCTGGACCTATGACCAGGCCGCCAAGGCCTGGTACATGCACCGCTTCTACAGGTTCCAGCCCGATCTCAACACCACCAACCCGGCGGTGCGCGCCGAGATTCTCAAGATCATGGGCTTCTGGCTGGCGCTGGGTGTCTCCGGATTCCGGGTGGACGCGGTGCCGTTCCTGATCGAGCCGCGTGGGGTGCTCACCGACAAGCCGGTGGCCGACCCGCATGCCATGCTCACCGAAATCCACGACTTCCTCTCCTGGCGCAAGGCCGAGGCGATCCTGCTGGCCGAAGCCAATATCCGCTACGAGGACGCTGACCTCTATTTTGCCGCCGGCGACCGCATGACCATGGTCTTCGACTTTGTCGGCAACGAACAGCTGTTTCTCTCGCTGTCGCGCCAGACGGCGGCCCCTCTGCGGCGGGCGCTGGCATCGCGTCCGGAGCCGGGCGGCATGGGGCAATGGGCGGTGTTCCTGCGCAATCACGACGAGCTGAACCTGGGCGGCCTCACCGAGCAGGAGCGGCAGGATTGCTTCGATGCCTTCGGTCCCGAACCAAGGATGCAGATCTACGACCGCGGGCTGCGCCGCCGCCTCGCCTCCATGTTCGATGGCGACCAGGCACGGCTCAAAATGGCATTCTCGCTCTTGCTGGCCCTGCCCGGCACCCCGGTCATCTGGTATGGCGACGAGATCGGCATGGGCGAGGATTTGTCGCTGCCCGAGCGCGAGGCGGTGCGGACGCCGATGCAGTGGTCGCCCCGGGCCAACGGGGGCTTTTCCGATGCGCCAAAGAGCCGGCTGATCCGCCCGGTCATCGACAAGGGCAAGTTCGGCTACAGCCAGGTCAACGCGGCGCTGGAGACCCAGCACCGCGACACCTTCTTCCACGCCGTGGCCGACATGATCTCGGCGCGGCGGTCCTCCCCCGAGATCGGCTGGGGCGGCGTTGACATCATCGATATCGGGGACGACGAGGTCCTGGTGCTCTCAAGCAGCTGGCGCGGCAACCGGGTGATCACCGCCCATAATTTCTCGAACCAGCCCAAGACCTTCCACCTCAAGGATGAAGGCATAGAGGAGATGATGCCGATGCTGACCGAATCCCCCTCAGGCCCCATGGCCGGCGATGACGACATCTCGCTCTCGCCCTATGGCTATTGCTGGCTGCGCTGCAATGGCGAGCGGCGCTAAAGCTCGGCCAGCAGCCACTGCCCTATCGGCCAGGTGGCCGCAAAATGGGTCGCGCAAAGGTCAGCGAAACCCGGTTCATAGGCGACCGCTCCGGGCAGGGTGATTGTTGCTGTCAGCCCCTCATAGAGCAGATATTCGGCCCGCTCCGGCTCGGCTTCGAAGCCGCGCGGCGGTTTCTTGCGGGTCTTTTCACCGATGTCGTAGTCGCCGGCCGCCCGCACCTTGGCAATGGCGGCCTGCAGCGCCTTGCCCGAGCGCGGCAGCACGATGGCATGGCGGAAACTATCGAGCGTGTCCTTGTCGAACTGATGCATGCCGGTGCCCAGGAAAACCTGTTCCGGCGTGATGCGCAGATAAAAGCCGGGCGTGTTCCACCCCTTCTTCTCGCCATGCCAGAACCAGAAATCGAGATGGGTTTTGTAAGGCCGCTTGTCCTTGGAAAAGCGCACATCGCGATTGATGCGCATGATCGAACCATTGACGCGCGGTTCGGCGTGTACGTCAGGCGAAATCCCCCGCAACAACGGGGCCATGGCCGACACGAAGAGCTTGCCCGGCTCGACATAGCCGGCCTCATAAAGCGGACGGTTCTCCTCGAACCAGGCCTTCTCGTTGTTTGCGGCAATACCGCTGAGGAACTGCCGAGTGGCGTCCGGAAACTGATCGAAGGCGGCGCTCATCGGCGGAGCCCCATGAAACGGATGGTGTCGTGCAAATCATCTCTCCTCAACCCATTGTCTGCCACGGGCAGGCATTGGGGCAAGTGGAAGATGACCCGCGCAATCGGACACTGTCGTTCGGCACTGCTTCTTGGGCCGGATCGCCCCGATCCGTTCACGTTCCCTCAAACAAACGGATCGGGGCGTATGACCCGGGCGCCCTTGATCACCCGTGCCGGATCGCTCTGGAGCCACAGATATGGCGTGGCGCATGGAGCAGCCTGCCTGATAGCGGCCGAACCCCAGAAGCGGCAAACGCACTCAAGCGCAGGATTTCACGCGGTGCAAGCAATATTTGAACAATTTGACGCCAAGCACTGTTGATGCCTATTTCATGTGCAGAGTGCTCGCCCGACATCGGCTATAGGGGCAGGCCGGAACGAGCTTTGACGCGCCTTATGCTCATATTGGAGTGGATACGCGCTACGCCCGGCAACCGCGCACTCAAGCGCCGATGCAAGCGCTCGAAATCCTCATGGTCCTTGCAGGCCACGCGCAGGATATAGTCGGACTGACCGGCCATCAGGTGGCATTCGAGCACTTCGGGAATGTCTTGCACCGCCGCCTCGAAGGCATCGAGAGCGGCCTCGCTCTGGCTGGTCAGCCCCACCTCGATGAAGAACTGCAAGGCAAAACCGAGGCGCGCCGCATCGAGTTCGGCCCGATAGCCTACGACGTAGCCCGCATCTTCGAGCGCCTTGATCCGCCTGTGGCACGCGGAGGGAGAGAGCCCGATCGCCTCCCCCAGCACCTGCACGCTGCGATTTGAGTCACGCTGCAACTCCCGCAGGAGCTTTCGGTCGGTGGCATCGAACTGCAAGGGCAAAGCGCGGCTCTCCATGCTGGCTGAAAACTGGACCGAGCATGTGGTCCTGCGGGACGACTTGACAAGCACCCCGCAGGAAATCCCCAGACCCGCAGATGCGGCATTCCGAACTTAGTAAACGAACACTATCAGGTCCCGGCCGCTCTGCCGCGCCGCAAACACGCGGTTCGCCCCATAGGAAGAGCGATCCAGCGTCGCCGCCACCAGAGCATCACCGGCAATGGCCGAGCGGAGCGAGTTGCCCAGGCCGGTCTGCCGCAGGGCCGCCGCCAGGTGTGGCCGCAGCTCGGGGCAGACATTGATGCGGCGGATATCGACATTGGTCGCGCGTTGCCAGGATGCATCAATGCGTGTCGAAAGGATCAACCGCTCCAGTTCGGCGGGCGTCACACCGGCACATTGAGCCGTTGCAGCACTGCCGGCGCTGGCAAAGAGCCCTCCGCCACCGCTGCCACCACCAGTCGAACCGTTTCCGCCTGGATTAACACCGGGGTTCGATCCGCCGCCGCCGGACCCACCACCGCCGCCACCACCAAGGCCGACATCGACATCGACCAGGTCTTCGCCGCCCAGACCGAGTCCGAGCGTGGCAGAATTGTTGAGCAGCCCGACATCGGCACTGAGCGTGGACGACCCGCCCGCCCCTACGCTGCCACTGGCGAGGCCATCGCCCAGATTGGCATCAAGCAACTGATTGCCGCCGCCCAAGCCGACATTGGCCACGCCCGATGTCCCGGCATCACCGGAACCAAGGGTAACCAGCGCCCCGCTATCCTGACCGCCGACGATACCAAGCAGAGACTGCGCCTGAACCGGAAACGAGGCCCCTGCCAGCAGAGCGGCAGACACAAAAGCTATTCCCAAGAGTTTCATGATCATCTCCTAAAGTGACACAACGTCACCTTAGAAGACGCCATAAATACCTGGCGAAACTCCAGATAAATCTGGTTTCGATTGATTACATGCTTACTGCATGCAATCTACGAATTCCAGGAATTTAAGGAAGTTTTAGCTGTAGGTAATAATATACGGATATATCCGTAACTGCAATGCAGCACAAAAAGATAGGGCGCGAAACCGAAGTCTCGCGCCCCTCCGGGGCAGCGCACAAAGGAGCGTCAACCTTTGCGGCCAGCCGCCGATCGAATGGCGGAGGCTCTGTTGGCACACCGCCGTTGGCATTCCGGATCGTCAGCGCGTCCGGTTCGCCCACTCAACGATGGTATCGGCAGGGGGTTCCCGCGATTTTGGAAGGGGACGGAAATGTGATCGCGGGTTACCCAGCGGCGGCTGCTACAGCTCGAAGGGCGCCTGCAGAGACTGGATCGCCTTGATGGCCGCAGAGGCGCGATTCTCCACCCCCAGCTTGGTATAGACCTGCTCCAGGTGCTTGTTCACTGTACGCGGGCTCAGCCCCAGGATGTCCCCGATGTCCTTGTTGGACTTGCCGCGGCCGATCCAGAGCAGTACTTCGCTTTCGCGCTGGGTCAGGCCGAACTGCTGGCGCAGGATTTCCTCCTGCCCCTCCTCCTGCGCCCGCGCAATACGGAAGAGGAATTCGTCGCCTCCGACCACGCCCAGGAAGGCAAATTGCAGGTCTTGCGCACCACCGAGGGCAAGATCAAAACCGCCTCCGGGGGTCAACCGCTCGCCCTCGGCCAACCGCCAGGCGACGAACCGTTGTGACATGGCCGGCTGCATCGCTGCATCCAGGCCCGAATGTTCCAGCAGGCGATTGGCTTGCGGGGTCGACCACAGCACCCCGCCATCGGCGCCAAAGGCCACCAGATGACGCCCGGCAGCATCAAGCGCAATGCGCGCACTCTGCGCCCGGCGTGCATTGGCCAAATGCACGCGGATGCGGGCACGCAATTCGTCCACATTGATGGGCTTGGAGAGGTAGTCCACCCCGCCACTTTCCAGCGCATGGACCACATGTTCGGTCTCGGTCAGCCCGGTCATGAAGATGATGGGCACATGGGTGAGCGTGGTCAGCGCCTTCATGCGGCGGCAGGTCTCGAACCCGTCGAGCCCAGGCATCAACGCATCCATCAGCACCACGTCCGGCGTCACCCGCTCCACGATCTTGAGCGCTGCCTCGCCACTGCGTGCCACCAGCACCGTCACGCCGGCCTGTTCGAGGGCCGTCGTCAGGAAGCCGAGCGACTCCGGAGAGTCATCGACCAGAAGGACAATATCCTGTTCCTTCTCAATCCGGCTCATGACCTACCCGCTCCAGCGTCTCGGCAAACCCGTCGAAATCAAAATCCTGCATATGTCGTCTTAGCGCCTCGACCAGGGCAAGGTTGGCCGGATCAGTTGCCAACTCGCCCAGTTTTTCGTCGATCCCCCTGACATGACCGATTTGGCCCAGCGCCGCCAGTGCCTGCAAGTGCTCCGCACCGGGAGAGCGCAGTTTTCGCGGTGCCGGGGCCTTTTCGGGTCTGCTGTCCTCGGCATAGACCCACTCCAACCCCAGGTGCCGGCCCAGCTTGTCGATGAGCTGGCTGAGATCAAATGGCTTGGCCAGTGTGTCATCATGCCCGGCATCGGCGCTGACGGGGTTGGCGCCATCCCCGATATTGGCCGAGAACATGATGATAGGCACGGAGACACCCATGGCACGCAAGCGGCCCAGCAATTCCCAGCCACTCATGCCCGGCATGCGGATATCGAGGAAGAACAGGTCCGGCTTCGCCGACCCAAGCGCATCAAGACAGGATTGGCCATCTCCAGCGGCGATGACGGAGAAACCCAGCGGCTCCAGCATCTCGCGCAGCAATTGACGATGATCCGCATTATCGTCCACCACCATGACGGTCCGCGGCACGCCGAGATAGCCGACAATCTCGCGTACCGGCGCCAGCCGTTTGGCAGGACGCTCCACCTTGGCCAGCATGAGGCGGGCCTGAAACCGCGTCCCCTCTCCCACCGTGCTGGCGACGGTGATTTCACCGCCCAGCGTTTCGGTCAACAGCTTGGTGATGGTGAGCCCGAGGCCCAGCCCGGGGGTGAAGCGATTGCGTTCCGCCTCGCCGCGCACAAAGGGCTCGAACACATGATCCAGATCGGACGGTGAAATGCCGCTGCCGCTGTCTTCCACCGTGAAGCTGGCCACCTGCATACGATAGCCCACGTCGAAGCGGACATAGCCGCTGCTGGTGAACTTGATGGCGTTGGAGAGGAGGTTGACGAGAATCTGCCGCAGCCGCTTTTCGTCTGTGCGGACAAAGACCGGCAGCGCCTCGGAGCGGCTGTGCCGGAATTCCAGCCCCTTGGCCTCGGCCTGAAGGCGGAACATGTCCACGATCTGGTCCAGAAAATCCTGGATGTTCACCTCGCCCGAATAGACCTGCAGCCGCCCCGCCTCAATCTTTGAGATGTCCAGCAGCCCGTCGATCAGGCCCGAAAGGTGTTCAGCGCTGCGGCGAATGACCTGGGCCGATCCGCGCCGGTTTTCCGGCAGCTGCGCGTCGCGCTCAAGGATCTGCGCATAGCCCATAACCGCGTTGAGTGGAGTGCGCAGTTCGTGGCTGAGGCCCACGACATAGCGGCTCTTGGCCTGATTGGCCGCCTCGGCCTTTTCCTTGGCGCGCTGCAATTCGGCGTCGGTCCTGGAGTGCGCGTCGATTTCCTTGAGCAGCAGCGTGTTCTGCCGCGAACTTTCTTCTTCGGCCACCAGGCGGCTGTCATGCGCCAGCACCAAGAACCAGGTCATGACCCCCGCCGCCACCGCCAGCACGAAGAACACCACCAGCAGGGTGCCGCCGACCACTTCAGACGTATGCGGCGCCGAGCGGCTGGCAAAATAATAGATGAGCCCCAATATGCCGCCGAGGATCGCCAGGGCCGACGCCATGGCGATGCCATAGCGTCCCAGCCGCGATTGCAGTTTCTCGATGGCCCATTCGGGCAGGACCGAGGCCGCCACCGCGTGGGTCTGCGCCCGGAAATGCGCATGCGGTTTGCACATGTCGTGGCAGCGCGCATCAAGCGAACAACACAGCGAACAGATCGGCGCCGCATAGGCCGGGCACCAGGCCATGTCCTCGGGCTCGAAGGGATGCTCGCAGATCGAGCAGGTCAGCGTCTCCCTCTCCTGCCACTGCTTGCGCGGCTTGCGGGCCAGATAATACTTGCCCCTGGTAGCCCAGGCGATTGCGGGCGAAGCAATGAAACACACGACCAATGCGATATAGGGCGCCAGCGCCGAGGCGGTCTCCCCGAACGCCCCGAAATGCGCGGTGAGCGCAATGGTCGCCGAAATCAGCATGGAGCCGACCCCGACCGGATTGATGTCGTAGAGGTGGGCGCGCTTGAATTCGATGCCCGGCGGCGCCAGCCCCAGCGGCTTGTTGATGAACAGGTCCGCCGAGATCGTACAGAGCCAGGCCATGGCGATGATCGAGAAGATGCCCAGGGTTTCTTCCAGCAGGCGATAGATGCCCAGCTCCATCAGCAGCAGGGCAATGGCCACGTTGAACAACAGCCAGACGACGCGCCCAGGATGGCTGTGGGTCAGGCGGGAGAAGAAGTTCGACCAGGCCAGCGAGCCCGCATAGGCATTCATGACGTTGATCTTGAGCTGGCTGACCACGACGAACACCGCCATCAGCATCAGCGCCACAAACTCATTGGGGATCATGTAACCAAAGGCGACGGCGTACATATAGCCGGGCTCGGAGGCATGCTCGGGTGACACGCCGGCCGAGAGGGCCAGGAAGGCGAGAAACGAGCCGGCGATCAGCTTTGGCGCGCCCACCACGACCCATCCGGCACCGGCGAGGAATATCCCCAGCTTGTGCCGCCATTTCGGCGCGCCTTCCGCCGGCAGGAAACGCAGAAAGTCCACCTGCTCGCCAATCTGGGTCATCAACGCCAGAATGACCGCAGAGGCGGCACCAAACTTGGCCACTTCGAAGGCGGCAATAGTGCCTGCTGCCCCTTCGGGTTGGCCGAGGCCATTAAAGGCCCGCCACAGGTCGAACTTCTCCCAGTCCATGAAGGCAATGAAGAAGAAGGGCAGGATGTTGAGGACAATCCAGATCGGCTGCGTCAGCATCTGGAACGAGGAGATCATGCGAATGCCGTGCGTCACCAGCGGGATGACCACCAGCGCCGAGATGATGTGGCCGATCCAGAGCGGGATGCCGAAGGCCAGCTCCAGCGCGCTCGACATGATCGAGGCTTCGATGGCGAAGAGGATGAAGGTGAAGCTGGCATAGATCAGCGAGGTGATGGTTGAGCCGATATAGCCAAAGCTCGCCCCACGCGTCAGCAGGTCTACGTCAACACCGTGGCGGGTTGCATAGCGCGAGATCGGGACGCCTACGAGCAAGATGGCCACAGAAGCGACCAGTATCGCGATCAGCGCATTGGAGGTGCCGTAGCTGAGCGTGATCGCCCCGCCAATGGCCTCCAGCGCCAGGAAGGAAATGGCGCCGATCGCTGTCTGCGATATCCGGTCGTTGGAGAAGCGGCGCGCCGACTTGGCGGTGAACCTGAGGGCGTAATCTTCCAGCGTCTGGTTGGCGACCCAGCGGTTATATTCGCGCCTGACGGGAATGATCCGCTGCCGTGCCATACCGCTCAAGCCTTAACCAATTCGCCGCGCTGCCCAAAAAATCGCCAAGGGTTCCTTAGCACGGAATTGGGAAAAATCACGCGGTTTTTCAGGACTTTCAGTCCAAAACCGGAATCAACGCGGCAAGCAGTTACGTCAATCGACGTATAGGGCGAACGTTAAGAGCTGTCCCAGTGTGTTCCCAGGACGCCTCCCGGTGTCTTGAGGGACTCAAACAGGTCTAGAGGGACAATCATGAAGAACTTCAGCGCCAAGAGCGCTTTGCTCGCCGCCGCTCTCGCAGGCAGCGTTTCGCTGGCCGCAGTGCCGGTCATGGCCCAGGACGACACCATCAAGGTGGGCATCCTGCACTCGCTCTCGGGCACCATGGCCATTTCCGAAACCACGCTCAAGGACACCATGCTGTTCCTGATCGAGCAGCAGAATGCCAAGGGCGGCGTGATGGGCAAAATGCTCGAACCCGTCGTGGTCGACATTGCCTCTGACTGGCCGCTGGCCGCCGAACTGGCCCGCCAGCTGATCGAAGTCGATGAAGTCGACGCCGTCTTCGGCTGCTGGACCTCGGTCTGCCGCAAGTCGGTGCTGCCCGTCTTTGAAGAACTGAACAGCCTGCTGTTTTACCCTGTCCAGTACGAGGGTGAGGAATCCCAGCGCAACGTGTTCTACACCGGCGCTTCCCCCAACCAGCAGGCCATTCCGGCCGTCGACTACCTCATGAATGAGGAAGGCGTTGAGCGCTGGGTGCTGGCCGGTACCGACTATGTCTATCCGCAGACCACCAACAAGATCCTCGAGCAGTACCTGCTCGACAAGGGTGTGGCCGCCGAAGACATCATGATCAACTACACGCCCTTCGGTCACTCCGATTGGCAGACCATTGTGTCCGACATCAAGGCCTTCGGCTCTGCCGGTAAGAAGACCGCCGTAGTCTCCACCATCAATGGTGACGCCAACGTGCCGTTCTACCGCGAACTGGGCAACCAGGGTGTGATGGCCGAGGACATCCCGGTCGTGGCCTTCTCGGTGGGTGAAGAAGAACTTTCGGGTTTCGACACCACCCCGCTGGTCGGTCACCTGGCCGCCTGGAACTACTTCATGTCGGTCGATACCCCCGAGAATGAAGAGTTCATCGCTGCCTGGCAGGACTTCATCGGTTCGGAAGACCGCGTCACCAATGACCCGATGGAAGCCCACATGATCGGCTTCAATCTCTGGGTCGCCGCCGTCGAAAAGGCCGGCACCACCGATGCCGACGCCGTCATCGACGCCATTGTCGGCCTCGAAACCCCGAACCTGACCGGTGGCGTCGCCAAGATGCTCCCGAACCACCACATCACCAAGCCGGTGCTGATCGGTGAAATCCAGGACGACGGCCAGTTCTTCGTGGTCTGGGAAACCGAAGACCTCGTCCCCGGCGACGCCTGGTCCGACTACCTGCCCGAGAGCAAGATGCTCGAAGCCGATTGGACCGCTCCGATCAACTGCGGCAACTACAACACCGAGACCGAGACCTGCGGCTCGGCAATGTAAGGCAGTTTGCCTGACCTGGCAGGGGCGAAACGCCCCTGCCATCTCGACTTTCCTGAACGACAAGGACTTGCCCTGCGATGCTGAACCTCCGCGCTCTCCGCCTGGTGCTACTGGCCCTGCCGTTCCTGCTGCTGCCGAACAGCGCCATCCGCGCGCAGGAGGCAGCAACCGACATTCCGGCCGCGATCCAGGCCATGGGCGAAGCAAGTCTCAAGGAACTGCAGCAGATCGTCGCCGACCTCGCCGCCACCGGCAGCGATAGCGTCGTTCCCGCCCTGACCGCCCTGGGCGCCGGCAATCTCTACCTCGACGAAACTTCCGGCACCGTGCTGATCGAACGCGGCTCGACCTATCTCGACCCGATTTCCGGCGAACCCGTGGAACTGGGCGCCGATGCCGACCTTTCAAAAATCCGCGTCAATAACGGCCTGAGGCGCGATATCGCCGCCGCCCTCGCCGGCATGACATTGATGAGCGACAATCCATCGCGTCGCCTCACGGCTGCGCAGGGCTTTCTGGCCAATCCAGACCCGGCCAACATCCCGCTGCTCGACGAAGCCATTGCCGCCGAAACCGACGCCAATGTGCTCAAGGCCATGCAGGCGGCGCGCGCTGTGACCATCCTGGGCGACGGCGAGCAGAGCGTTGAAGACCGGCAGGCCGCCGTGCCGCTCGTCGCCTCGGGCGCCGGTCGCAACGCCTTGACCATTCTCAACTCTGCGCTCAATGGCGCGCCAGAAGAGCTGGTGCCTACAATTCACTCGGCCATCGCGGGCCTTGAACAGGAACGCGCCATCTGGGGCGCCCTGCAGAATGTCTGGTTTGGCCTGTCACTAGGCTCCGTGCTGTTGCTGGCCGCCATTGGCCTGGCCATCACCTTCGGGGTCATGGGCGTCATCAACATGGCGCACGGCGAAATGGTGATGCTGGGCGCCTACACCACATTCATCGTGCAGCTTGTCATCCGCCAGAATTTTCCGGGCCTGCTCGACTATTCCCTGCTCATCGCCCTGCCCTGCGCCTTCCTCGTCACCGGGGCGATCGGTGTCGGCATCGAACGCGGCATCATCCGCTGGCTCTATGGCCGGCCGCTGGAAACCCTGCTCGCCACCTGGGGCCTGTCGCTGATCCTGCAACAAACGGTGCGCTCGATCTTCGGGCCAACCAACCAGATGGTGATCGCCCCAACATGGATGGCCGGCTCGACTGAATTCTTCGGTCTTTCCATCACCTATGGCCGCTTCTGGATCGTGATTTTCGCGCTGATCGTCTTCTTCATGCTGCTGCTGATCCTCAACCGCACACCGCTGGGCCTGCAGATGCGGGCGGTGACGCAGAACCGCCGCATGGCTTCGGCCATGGGCATCCGTACCCCCTTTGTCGACGCCATGACTTTTGGCCTCGGTTCCGGCATTGCCGGTCTCGCCGGCGTAGCCCTGACCCAGATCGACAACATCTCCCCGAACCTGGGGCAGAACTACATCATCGACAGCTTCATGGTCGTCGTGTTTGGCGGGGTGGGTAATCTCTGGGGCACGCTTGTGGGCGCGCTGACGCTGGGCGTCGCCAACAAGTTCCTCGAACCCTATGCCGGCGCAGTGCTCGGCAAGATCCTGATCCTCGTCCTCATCATCCTCTTCATCCAGCGGCGTCCGCGGGGCCTGTTCGCCCTCAAGGGCCGGGCGGTGGAACAATGATCGCCTTGTCCATTTGCCCGCTGACAATCGGAGGCTGCTCATGCTGACCCAAGCCCTGTTCCGCGCCCTGGACAAGAAAGCCGTCTGGGTCATCGGCATCTTCCTGGCCGTTGCGATCCTCGTGCCCATGGCCAATCTGCTGATCCCGCCGGGCCAGTTCGGCCATGTGCCGACCTACCTGGTCTCGCTGATGGGCAAATATCTGGCCTATGCGATACTCGCCTTGGCGCTCGATCTGGTCTGGGGCTATTGCGGCATTCTCTCGCTCGGGCATGGCGCCTTCTTCGCCCTCGGGGGCTATGCCATGGGCATGTACCTCATGCGCCAGATCGGCAGCCGCGGCGTTTATGGCAACCCGGTGCTGCCTGACTTCATGGTGTTCCTGAACTATTCCGAACTGCCCTGGTTCTGGCTCGGCTTCGACAATTTCTGGTTCGCCATGCTCATGGTCGTGTTCGTGCCGGGCCTGCTGGCGTTCGTGTTCGGTTTCTTCGCCTTCAGAAGCCGCGTCACCGGCGTCTATCTCTCCATCATCACCCAAGCGATGACCTTCGCCCTGCTGCTCGCCTTCTTCCGCAACGACATGGGCTTTGGCGGCAATAACGGGCTCACCGATTTCAAGGACATTCTCGGCGTTCCCGTGCAGGCGCAAACGACCCGTGCCACACTGTTTGCCGCCACCGCCATTACCCTGGCGCTCTCGGTGCTGGTCTGCTCGCTGATCGTCAATTCCAAGCTGGGCAAGGTGATGGTTGCTGTGCGAGACGCCGAAAGTCGCACCCGGTTCCTCGGCTATCGCGTCGAATATGTGAAGCTCTTCGCCTTCACCGTATCGGCCATCATGGCGGGCATCGCCGGCGCCCTCTATGTGCCGCAGGTCGGTATCATCAATCCGTCCGAGTTTGACCCGGCCAATTCCATCGAGGTGGTCATCTGGACCGCCGTTGGCGGGCGCGGCACGCTGATCGGGCCGATCATCGGCGCCATTGTGGTCAATCTGGGCAAATCCTGGTTCACCACAACCCTGCCCGAGCTGTGGCTGTTTGCACTGGGTGCCCTCTTCATCTTCACCACCCTGTTCCTGCCCAAGGGCATTGTCGGGCTGTGGAACCAGATCTTCGGCGCCCGGAAAACGGTCGCTGCGGGCGATCAGCCTGAGGCCCCGACGCCTGAACAATCCGCCGATATCGAGCGGGGGGAAGACCCGTCCAGTTTCGGCCACGAAGCCCAACCGAAGCCCGCGGAGTAAGCCATGAGCGCCCATACCGACACCATGCTCTATCTCGACGGCGTCTCGGTAGCCTTTGACGGCTTCAAGGCCATCAACAATCTGTCCATCATCGTCAAACCCGCCGAAATGCTGGCGATCATCGGGCCCAACGGGGCGGGCAAGACCACGATGATGGACATCATAACCGGCAAGACCAGTCCCGACGCCGGTCAGGTTCTGTTCGATGGCCGAACCGATCTCACCAAGCTGGACGAGGCGGCGATCGCCAATCTCGGCATCGGCCGCAAGTTCCAGAAGCCGACGGTGTTCGAGAGCCATACGGTCTGGGACAATCTCGAAATGGCGCTGAAAAAGCCACGCGGCATCTTCAGCACCTTGTTCTACACAGCGAGCGAAGATGACATCGCCCGGATCACCGAAATCCTCGAGACGGTTCGGCTCATCGCCCGCAAGGATGAACTGGCCGCAAATCTCAGCCACGGCCAGAAGCAGTGGCTCGAAATCGGCATGCTGCTGGCCCAGGACCCCAAGCTGCTGCTGGTCGACGAGCCGGTCGCCGGCATGACTGACAGTGAAACCGAAGAGACAGCGAAATTGCTGCGCGAGATTTCGCAGACCCGCTCGGTGGTCGTGGTGGAACACGACATGAGTTTTGTGCGCGACCTGGGCTCTCGCGTCGTCTGCCTTGCCGAAGGATCGGTGCTCGCCGAAGGCTCGCTCGATCAGGTCAGCGCCAATCCCGTCGTCATCGAACGCTATCTGGGGAGGTGAGGATGACAGCTGCACTCTCAATCAATGCCATCGACCTGCATTACGGCGCTGCCCAGGCGCTCAAGGGCATTTCCATCACCTGCCAGCCGGGCAAGATCACCGCTGTGCTGGGCCGCAATGGCGTGGGCAAGTCATCCACCCTCCGCGCCATCACCGGCATCAACCACATCTCGGCGGGCGAGATAACCTTTGGCGACGATGTGCTCAAACGCTCGCCCCCCTACAGGCGGGCGCGCATGGGCATCGGCTATGTGCCGCAGGGTCGCGAGATTTTTCCACTGCTTACGGTCAAGGAAAATCTCGAAACCGGCTATGCCGGCCTGCCCCGATCCGAGCGCAACGTCCCCGAATACATTTTCGAGCTGTTTCCAGTTTTGAAGTCCATGCTGGGCCGCCGGGGCGGCGACCTCTCTGGCGGACAGCAGCAGCAATTGGCGATCGGCCGGGCCCTCGTCACCCGGCCCAAGGTCCTCGTGCTGGACGAACCCACCGAAGGCATCCAGCCCTCGATCATCAAGGATATCGGCCGCGCCCTGCAATTCCTGCGTGACGAGAAGGGCATGACCATCCTCTTGGTCGAACAGTTCCTCGATTTCTGCCGCGAGATTGCCGACGACATTTATGTGATGGACCGAGGCGAGATCATGCACACCGGTCCAGCCGCCGATCTCGACCTGCCCGAGGTTAGGCGGCACCTGATGGTCTAGGCCTGCACACAAAAAGAAGCGCCCGGCCAAAGCCGAGCGCCTCTTAGTTGGACGTGAGGTCCAAATTAGTCGTCGAGCCAGCCGTCGGCCTGGCAATCCTGGAGGGTGACAATGTCCAGATCGACCGAAGTGGCAGTTTCGGACTGGGTTGCCGGAACGTCATCAATGGTCGCGTCGCCAGCAACGGAGGGTTCGCTGCCATCATCCTCGGGTTCCGGCTGGACGTCCGAAAGAGACTCGGTTTCGGCCGCCAGCTGCAGGTCGGCGCAGCGGGCTTCCACAGCGGCCACATCATTCTCGGCAACAGTCTGGGTGCCAATCATCATGCCCTGAGCGAATGCGGGGGCCGCAACCATACCGGCGGCAAGGGCGACAACGGAAAGAGCAGATTTAATGGTCATCTTGATATAACCTCTTGAAAATTATCTCTGAAAGAGCACTTGCTCAGCCCCACAACGGACCCAAAGCAGGATCGTTGCAGTGAATTCGCCAAAACCAGAAATCGTGAACGGACCGATCTTGCAGCGCGCGCGCGGCATCGGCCGCATCGCGGCCAAGCAGGATGGCGACCGCACGCGGCTGGAGACGCTGTTTCAAGAAGGCTGTGGCAAGATCCGCCTGCCGAACACGCATTCACACAGCCTGGAGGCCGTTCTCATCAACACGGCCGGTGGAATCACCGGCGGCGATCATCTGCAGTGGAGCGCCGAGCTGGCGCCGGGCGGGCACATGGTCCTGACCACCCAGGCCTGCGAACGCAGCTATCGCTCCACAGGGGATTTTGGCCGGGTGGAAACAGCGCTGCGCGTCGGCGCGGATGCGCATCTCGACTGGCTGCCTCAGGAAACCATCCTCTTTGCAGCCAGCAAGCTCGACCGGCGGCTGGAGGTCGAGCTGGATGAGGGGGCAACGCTCACCGCGATCGAAGCGGTGCTCCTGGGCCGCGACGCCATGGGCGAAGACGCCGCCGATGCTTTGTTGCGCGATAATTGGCGCATCCGCCGGAATGGCAGGCTGATCCATGCCGAGGCCACCCAACTGCAGGCAACCGCCGCGGAGCGCCACAGCGCCTCGCTGCTCGCGGGCAACCGCGCCTTTGCCACGGTTCTGCACGTAGCCGCAACGCCGGACCGGGCGGCGGCCATGGGCACGCGCATCCGCTCGTGCCTGCGGGGCGAAGGAAATATTGCCGCCAGCGTCAGCCAATCCCGCCTGGTCATACGTGCCATGGCCCCGACCGGGCTTGCCCTGCGCCGCATGATCGTACCAGTCTTGCTCGAACTCACTGCCGCGGGCAGCCTGCCCCGCCTCTGGCACCTCTAGGATGGCTCAATGAACCTCACCCCCCGCGAAAAAGACAAGCTGCTGATCTCCATGGCCGCCATGGTGGCGCGCCGTCGCCTGGAGCGCGGCGTCAAGCTCAACCACCCAGAAGCCATCGCCCTGATTACTGACTTCGTCGTGGAAGGTGCGCGCGATGGCCGCGCCGTGTCCGAACTGATGGAAGCCGGCGCCCATGTCATCAGCCGAGACCAGGTCATGGAAGGCGTTGCCGAGATGATCCACGACGTCCAGGTCGAAGCTACCTTCCCAGACGGCACCAAGCTCGTCACTGTTCACCAGCCGATCCGATAAGAGGCCAAACATGCTCAAGCGAAGCCTGCTCACACTGGCGATTTCCCTGGCAGCCACCCTGCCCGCCTTTGCCCATCTCGATCCGGCAGAACATGGCTCCCTTGCTGCCGGCTTCAGCCATCCGCTGTTCGGCCTTGACCACATCCTGGCCATGGTGGCGGTTGGGCTCTGGGCGGCTCAACAGAGTGGCCGAGCCCTTTGGCTGGTTCCCGCCGCCTTTGTCGGCACCATGGCGCTGGGCTTTGCCTCGGCCATCGCCGGCATGCCCCTGCCCTTTGTCGAACCGGTCATCCTGGCATCGGTGATCTTCATCGGCATTGCCATCGCCCTGGCCCTGCCCGTTCCCACGCCTGCGATCGCCGCTATGGTCGGCTTCTTTGCCTTCTTCCACGGCCATGCCCATGGCGTTGAGCTGGGCGGTGCCGGCGCCTGGGAATTCGCAGCGGGCTTTATCCTCGCAACCGCCGTCCTGCATGCCGTGGGCATTGCTGCAGGCCTGTTACTGGCCCGATTCAGCGGCAAACTGCTGACGCGTATCGCCGGCGCAGCGACTGCGCTGGGCGGCATCTATCTGGCCATCGGCGGCTAGGAGGCCAGCATGATCCCCGGAGAAATCATCCCTGCATCGGGCGACATCGAGCTCAATGCCGGTGCCGAACAGATCGTCATCGAAGTTGCTAATGCCGGCGACCGCCCTATCCAGGTTGGTTCGCATTACCACTTCTATGAAACCAATGCCGGCCTCCGCTTTGATCGCGACAAGGCGCGCGGCATGCGGCTGGACATCGCGGCAGGAACCGCGGTGCGCTTCGAACCAGGCCAATCGCGCGAAGTCCGCCTCGTCCCGATCTCTGGCGATCGCCGGGTATTCGGGTTCAGGCAACAGATAATGGGAGACCTTTGACCGCGCGGGCGGGACGCAATTTGTCACCTCCGAGCATGGCGCTCGCTGGGGAAAGCTGGTTAAAGGGCACGTCTCAAGACCAAGGACCGTGCCATGACCAGCGAACCCAGCAAGGAAGCCCAGTTCAAGCAGCGCTTCATTTCCGTCGTTGCGGATTTGCAGCAGAACGGGATCAACGACCCCGAGGCCATGGCGCTGGTGGGCAGTCTCGCATCCGAACTGGCCGATGCGCTCAAGCAGAACAGCTGGGTGGGGGTGAAGCAGAACCTGACGCCCGAAATCTACAACGAAATGCTGGAGAGCTTCCGCAAGCGCGGCAATGAATACCACAAGGATGGCCGCACCAAGCATGCCTACGCCATCCAGCTTCTGAGTGTTTCGCTGGTCGCTGCGACCCAGCGGAACGACGCCGACATTGCGGCGGGCGAGCAATTGACCGATCAGTTGATCGAGCGCGCCGCAACGATCTATCGCCAGAACCGCTCAAGGCACTGATACCGCCCGGAGCGCGCCTGGTCAGCCACCGCGCTCCGAGCCCTTGAAAGCCCGGTTGCGACACGCCAAAGTCACACCCGGGAAGCCTTTGTTCCGGGGCAATTGAACGGGACACGACATGCCAGCACGGATCTCTCGCGCCACCTACGCCGATATGTACGGCCCCACCACCGGTGACCGCGTCCGCCTCGCCGATACCGAGCTCTTCATCGAGGTGGAGAGGGACTTCACCACCTATGGCGAGGAGGTCAAATTTGGTGGCGGCAAGGTCATCCGCGACGGCATGGGCCAATCCCAGCGCAGCCGTGCCGAAGGCGCCGTTGATACCGTCATTACCAATGCACTGATCGTCGACCATACCGGCATCTACAAGGCCGACATCGGGCTTAAAAACGGCCTCATCGCCGGCATCGGCAAGGCCGGCAACCCCGATACCCAGCCCAATATCGACATCATCATCGGCCCCTCGACCGAGGCTATTGCGGGCGAAGGCAAGATCATCACTGCCGGCGGCATGGACGCGCATATCCACTTCATCTGCCCCCAGCAGATCGAGGAAGCGCTGATGAGCGGCGTCACCACCATGCTCGGCGGCGGCACCGGCCCCGCTCATGGCACGCTCGCCACCACCTGCACGGGTGCCTGGCATATCGAGCGCATGATCGAAAGCTTCGACGCGTTCCCGATGAACCTGGCCCTGGCCGGCAAGGGCAATGCCGCCGTTGCCGCGCCGCTCGAAGAGATGATCCTTTCCGGCGCCTCCTGCCTCAAGCTCCACGAGGATTGGGGCACCACGCCGGCCGCCATCGACAACTGCCTCTCGGTTGCCGACGCCTTCGACGTGCAGGTGATGATCCACACAGACACGCTCAATGAGAGCGGCTTTGTCGAGGACACGGTGGGCGCCTTCAAAGGTCGGACCATCCACGCCTTCCACACAGAAGGCGCCGGCGGTGGGCACGCCCCGGATATCCTGAAGGTCGCGGGCCTGCCCAATGTCATTCCCTCCTCGACCAACCCGACCCGGCCCTACACGGTCAACACCATTGCCGAGCATCTCGACATGCTCATGGTCTGTCACCATCTCGACCAATCCATTCCAGAAGACGTGGCCTTCGCAGAATCGCGCATCCGCAAGGAGACCATCGCGGCCGAGGACATTCTCCACGACATGGGCGCGCTGTCGGTCATTTCGTCCGACAGCCAGGCCATGGGCCGCGTCGGCGAAGTGCTGATCCGCACCTGGCAGACGGCCGACAAGATGAAGCGCCAGCGCGGGCGCCTCCCGGAGGAAACCGGCGACAACGACAATTTCCGCGTCCGCCGCTATGTCGCCAAATATACGATCAACCCCGCTATCGCCCATGGCATGAGCCAGCATATCGGTTCGGTCGAAGTGGGCAAGCGCGCCGATCTCGTGCTCTGGAACCCGGCCTTTTTCGGCGTGAAGCCGGAAATGGTGCTGCTTGGCGGCTCCATCGCCGCCGCGCCGATGGGTGACCCGAACGCCTCCATCCCGACCCCACAGCCCATGCATTACCGGCCCATGTTCGGCGCCTATGGCAAGCTGGTCAGCCGCTCCTCGGTGGTCTTCATTTCCCAAGCAGCCCACGACGCGGGTCTGCGCGGGCGCCTCGGCGTCGACAAGCAATTGCTGCCGGTCAGCAATACCCGCTCCGGCATCGGCAAGGCCGCCATGAAGCTCAATACCGCCACGCCGAAAATCGACGTGCACCCGGAAACCTACGAGGTCCGCGCCGATGGCGAATTGCTGACCTGCGAACCAGCTACGGTATTGCCCATGGCGCAACGCTATTTCATGTTCTGAGCGCTCTTGCGCAGTCGCGCAATCGACATGAAGCTGGGATGGTGTGGGCAGAGCGAACCGAACTATCCCGCTGGAGACCAAGCCATGACTGCGCGACTGCCACTCGCCGCTATTCTGACCGCTGCCCTGATCACTCCGGGGATGGCCCAGGATGACATCACCACCATCGCGACCGTGCCGACGCTGCCGCAGACGTCGGCGTCGCTGTCGCTCACCCTGGAGAGCCAGGGCAATATCGAGCGCCGCGTGGTGACCTATCTTTGCGACGACGAGCAGGCGCTCTCAGTCCAATACCTCAACGCTGCGCCCAACTTTCTCGCCATCGTTCCCGTGGACGGCCAGAACCTGGTCTTTGCGACAACCATCTCTGCATCCGGCGCTCGTTATGTGTCGGGTCCCTATGAGTGGTGGAGCCATCAGGGCGAGGCCACCCTGCGCGATCTCATGCAGGACGAGGACGCTGAACCCCTCGCCACCTGTACAGAAGCCAGCAACACCCCCTGATGGACCCATCGCCCCTTCCCGAGCTGTTTCCGCATGTGCGCATCGTCATGGGCACAGTCATTGGCCTGGCCATCACGCGGCTGCTGATGACCGTCGCGGGCATTATCCAGCATCCGCAGCGGGGCAAGCGCTCCTTGCTGCACCTGCTCTGGATGGGTTCGATGTTGCTCGAGCTGATTCTGTTCTGGTGGTGGGAATTCGCCTTGCACCAGATCGAATTCTGGAGCTTCGGCCTGGTCCTGTTCATCATGACCTATGCCACCACGCTATTCCTGATGGCGGCCCTGCTGTCTCCCGACAGCGTCTCGGATTACACCGGCTATGAGGATTTTTTCCTCAAGCGCCGCCACTGGTTCTTCGGCCTGCTGGCTGCAACCTTCCTGCTCGATACCATAGACACCCTGGTCAAGGGCCAGAACCACTGGTCGCGGTTCGACTGGAGCTATTTCAGCCAGGTTCCGCTGGGCCTGATGCTGTGCGTCATCGCCTGGCGCAGTGCCAGCCGCAACATTCACCTGACCGTTGTAGGTCTCCACATTGCCTTCCAGGTCTTTCTTATCATCCGCTTCTTCAACACAGTCAGTTAGTGCCCATGCGTCGCGCCCTTGCCCACCTGCCACCCGGTCATGGCAGAACCCCGATTGATACGATCACCCTGGCCCACGACGAACGCCGCCTGCGCCGCAAGCTGCTTGTTGGCACCCAGGGCACCGAGGTCATGGTGGATTTTCCCGCGACCGTCACACTGGACCACAATGGCGCACTCGAGCTGGATAATGGGGAACTGGTGAGCGTGATCGCCGCTCAGGAGCCGCTCTATGAGATCCGGGCCCACGATGGCGGCCACCTGCTGCGCCTGGCCTGGCATATTGGCAACCGCCATACGCCTGCCCAGCTTGAACCGGGGCGCATCCTGATCAAGTGCGACCATGTGCTCAAGACCATGCTGGAGGGACTTGGCGCGACCGTCACCAACGTCACTGAGCCTTTCTTTGCCGAGCATGGTGCCTATCACAGCCACGCACATGGGGATGGCGGCCACGCCCTCTTGAACCGCAAGTGAGTGCCGATCTGCAGAAATTGCTGACCTGGATGTCCCCCGCCTTTCCGGTGGGCGCCTTTGCCTGGTCGGCGGGGCTTGAAACGGCCATTGTCCAGGGCAAGGTCACCGATCGCCCCTCCACCCAGGACTGGATTATGGGGGTTCTCCATCACGGCGCCCTCAAGACAGACGCCGTGCTGCTCGCCAATGCCCATGCCGGGCATGCCGATGGGGCACGACTCGCCGAGATCGCCGATCTCTGCCTCGCCCTCACCCCGGCCCAGGAGCGGCACACCGAAACGACCCTGACGGGCAATGCCTTCATGCTCGCCAGCGCTGCCTGGCCAACCAGCACGCCCGTCCAGCTTCCCAAGCCGTGCCCCTATCCCGTCGCGGTGGGTGCGCTCGCCGGCGCGCATGGTATCGACCGGCGCGACACGCTGGTCGCCTTTCTGACTACCAGCGTACATTCTCAGGTATCCGTCGCCGTGCGGCTGGTGCCCATCGGCCAGAATGATGGCCTTGCGATCATGGCCGCCCTTGAACCAGATATCGCCCGTATGGCCGATCTGTGCCTTCATGCCGCACTGGACGATATTGGCAGCCTTGCCTATGGCGCAGATATTGCGCAGATGCAGCACGAGACCCTGGCAACGAGGATTTTCCGGTCATGAACATGCTTTTCGCTTCTCTGATGTTCATTGGCCTTTTCGCCGTTTCCATCGCCCATTTCATGTGGGCCCTGGGCCGCACCTGGCCGATCCGCAACGAGAAGCTGCTGGCCCAGACCGTAGTCGGCTTCAAGGATATCGAGCGCATGCCGCCACGCCTGGCTTCGCTTGCCGTGGCCATCGCGACCTTCACCGCCGGATGCTTCGCCCTGGCCCTGGCCGACCACGACAGCGGCGGCTGGCAACTCAACCTGATCGGCTTCGCACTTGCCGCCGTGTTCCTGGCCCGAGGCATCGTCGGCTACACCCCCTGGTGGGCCGGGGTGACGCCCGAACCCAATTTCCGCCTCAATGACCGCCGGGTCTATTCCCCGCTCTGCCTTTTCCTTGGCATCGGCTTCCTGGCCCTCATCTTTCTCCGCCTGACCTGACAAAAGGAGCATTGTCATGCCAAAGAGCCTCAATGGACCCCTGCGCATCGGCATTGGCGGGCCTGTCGGCTCGGGCAAGACGACGCTGTGCGAGATGCTGCTCAAGGCCATGCGCGACCGCTATTCCATGGCCGTGGTCACCAATGACATCTACACCCAGGAAGATGCGCTGATCCTCTCGCGCGTTCAGGCGATTTCGGAGGACCGCATTGTCGGCGTGGAAACTGGCGGCTGCCCACACACCGCCATTCGCGAGGACGCTTCGCTGAACCTGGCCGCCATCGACGCCCTCAACCAGAAATTCCCCGACCTCGATATCGTGCTGATCGAAAGCGGCGGCGACAATTTGGCGGCCACCTTCTCGCCGGACCTGGCGGACCTCACCATCTATGTGATCTCGGTCGCCCAGGGCGAAAAGGTGCCGCGCAAGGGCGGCCCGGCCATTTCCCGCTCGGACCTGCTGGTCATCACCCACACCGATCTGGCCCCCTATGTCGGTGCCAGCCTCGAGGTCATGGAAAGCGATACGCAAAAGGTCCGTGAAGGCCGCCCCTATGTCTTCACCGACCTCTTGCGCCGCGAAAGCCTCGACCAGATCATCGGCTTCATCGAGAAGCACGGTGGGTTTGCGGCCGAGGCGGCGGAATAGGTTGAGCGGTTATCTGCGCCTGCGACGCTCGCTCATCGAGCCCGTCGCGGTTCCCGATCTGCCGCCCGGTGTCGGATTGTTGCCGCTCTGGCGCGCCAAGCCCGTAAACCTGCACCGCATTCTCAAAGCGGCGTATGCCGATGGCGGCGGAGAAGTCGGCAGCTTCGACCAATGGTGGTGGCCCTTGGTCGATGACGCCGAATTCGCCCCCCACTTGGTCATCATTCTGGCAGACGAAGAGGACGACCCGCTGGGGCTGGTCCAGTGCTGGACCAGCAGCTTCATCAAGGACATCGTCGTCCACCCCCGCGCACGCGGCCGCGGCCTTGGTTCCGCTCTGCTAACCCGAGCCTTTGTGCGCTTGCGCGAGCGCGGACATCTGCATGTGGACCTCAAGGTGCAGGTGGCCAACCAGGCAGCAAGGCGGTTCTATGCACGCCACGGCATGGTCGAGGCAGAGGGTTAACCGGGCCGCACCAGCGCCACGACAGACCGTGGCGGCAGGGTTGCGGTGCCCTCAGTAAGCGGCACGTCGGAGCCGGGATCGGATTGGATGCCCAGCATCCACTCACCTTCCGGCAGGCGCGCCACCACCGGTTCGATCCGCCGGTTGAACCAGACGAGCACGTCGTCTTCCTTGTGGCGAAGATGCATGCCCAGCACCGAGGCGCCGCTCTCGTTCCAGTCGCCTTCGGTCATTTCCCGGCCATCGGGATGCAGCCAGACCACGTCGCGCACCTCGTTGCGGCCCTGGCCGGTCAACCAATGATCATGGCTGACCGCCGGATGCGCCTTGCGGAAGGCGTTGATTGCCGCCACGAAATCGACCAATGCGCCGTCGGCGCTTTCCCAATCCACCCAGGTAATCTCATTGTCCTGGGCATAGGCATTATTGTTGCCCTGCTGGGTCCGATACATCTCGTCGCCCTGCTGGATCAGTGGCGTGCCGCGTGACAGGAACAGGGTGGCCAGCAATGCCCTTACATCGCGCCGGCGCGCAGCGTTGATCGCTTCGTCCTCGGTCTCACCCTCCACGCCGCAATTCCAGGAGGAATTGTGATTGTGGCCATCGCGGTTATTCTCGCCGTTCGCCTCGTTATGCTTGTCGTGGTAGCTGACGAGATCGCGCAGGGTGAAGCCATCATGCACCGCCAGCATATTGACGCCATTGCTCGGCTTGCGCCCGGAGACATCGAAGATTTCGGCCGACCCCGATACCTTGCCGGCAAGCGCCCCGATCTTGCCGCTCTCGCCCTTCCAGAAGCCCCGGATTTCGTCGCGATAGGTGTCGTTGTGCTCGGCAAATTCCTTGCCGAACTTGCCCAGGCCATAACCGCCCGGACCTGGATCCCAGGGTTCGGCCACCAGGATAGCCTTGCTCAAAACCGGGTCCGCCTTGATCTTTTTCAGCATCTCGGCTTCGGGGTCGAAACCGGGATTGCGTCCCAGCACCGTGGCGAGGTCAAAGCGAAAACCGGAAACGCCAAGCTCTTCCACGTAGTAGCGCAGGCTCTCGATCACCAGCCGCTGCACCGCCGGGTGGTCGCAGCGCAGCGTATTGCCCGTGCCGGTGTCGTTCACGAGGTGCTTTTTGCCGTCCACCTCGACAAAGCGATAATAGGTCTGCGGGTCCAGCCCCATCATGGAAAGGATCGGCCCCTGGCTGTCCCCTTCCCCGGTGTGGTTATAGACCACGTCCAGGATCACCGAGATGCCGGCTTTGCGATAGGCGTCGGTCATCACCCGCATCTCCTGCGGGCCGCGCGGCGCCAGCCGTGGGTCAACAGCAAAATAGGCCACCGGATTGTAGCCCCAGGCATTGGTCAGCCCCAGGGCTGGCAGGTGCCCTTCATCGATCCATGCCGCCGTGGGCATCAATTGCACCGTGTCGACACCAAGATATTTGAAATGGTCGATCACCCGGCGCGTCGTCAGCGCCGCCACGGTCCCGCGCAACGGTCCCTGCACGCTGGGATGCCGCATAGTGAAGCCACGCACATTGACCTCGTAATAGAGGCTCGGCGCCTTCTTGCGGGGATGCGCAGGCTCGTTGCCGCCTCCCGGCACGATGGCCTTGGGAACCAGTTCAGCAGTATCCACCGCATCCTCGCGCGGCAGCCGCAACCGTGGCGAACGTACAAACACCCGGTCCAGATGCCGGGCATAGGGATCGACCAATAGCTTATTGGGATCGAAGAAATAGCCTTGATCGGGGTCATATCGGCCGTCGGCGCGCAGGCCATAGCGCGCTCCAGGGCCGACATTGGCGATCAGCCCGGCGTGAACATTGTCCTTGTGCACGTCCAGCTCGAACCGATCGATCTCCTTGTCCTGCTCGTCGAACAGGCAGACCCAGATGGCGCTGGCGCTCTCGGAATAGACAGCAAAATTGACGCCCTCGGCACTCGCGACGGCGCCGAGTTGGTCCGTGCGCCCGGCATGGGGCACCAGTTCGGGTTTCATGGACAAGGCGAGCCTAGGTGATGACGCTGGGCGCGTCTCGCCCGGTCCTGGATTTGATTTGGGCCAGTGTGTCGGCGATCCCGATAAGGGGCTCGAGGGCAAGCTGGGTATCGAGATCGTGGCGTCCATCGGCAGCCTCATAGCGTTCAAGGTAGAGCCGCAACGTGGCGCCTACGGTGCCGGTTCCGGAAAGCCTGAGCACAATGCGCGAGCCGTCGGTAAAGCCGATGCGAATACCCTGCTTGGCACTCGTCGAGCCATCGACCGGATCGTGATAGGTAAAGTCGTCGGCATAGGCGATTTGCAGGTCGTCTTCGAACACTTTGCCCGGCAAGGAAGGCAGCTGCGCGCGCAAGTCCTCGACCAGCTTGTTGGCAACTCCCGCATCGACCTCTTCATAGTCGTGCCGCGTATAGTAGTTGCGGCCATAGGTCTTCCAATGCTCGCGCACGATCTCATCGACGCCCTGCTTGCGCACGGCGAGAATGTTGAGCCAGAGCAGCACCGCCCACAGCCCGTCCTTTTCACGCACATGGTTCGAGCCGGTACCCGCGCTCTCCTCGCCGCAAATGGTCACGCGGCCCGCGTCGAGCAGATTGCCGAAGAACTTCCAGCCCGTGGGCGTTTCGTGCATCTCGATGCCAAGCTTTTCGGCCACACGGTCGGCCGCGGCACTGGTCGGCATGGAGCGGGCAATGCCGGCGATCCCCTGCTTGTAGCCCGGCGCCAGGTGGGCGTTGGCCGCCAGCAGGGCCAGTGAGTCCGAAGGCGTGACGAAGCGGTTCTTGCCGATGATCAGGTTGCGATCGCCATCACCATCCGAGGCGGCGCCGAAATCAGGGCCGTCCGGGGTCATCAGCAGGTCATACATGTCCTTGCAATAAACCAGATTGGGGTCCGGATGCCCGTTCCCGAACGAAGGCGATGGGGTGCCATTCATGACCGTGCCCTTGGGCGCCCCCAGCATGCCCTCGAGAATGGCATGGGCATAGGGTCCGGTGACCGCATGCATGGCATCGAACGTCATGCGGAAGCCGCTGGTGAACAGCGCCCGGATCGCGTCGAAATCGAACAGCGTCTGCATCAGCGACGCATAGTCGGCCACTGGATCAATGACCTCGACCGCCATGCCGCCCACCTGCTGGGTGCCCAGAGTATTGAGATCGATGTCGGGAGCATCGAGCGTCTTGTAGCTGTCGATGACCTTGGTCCGGGCAAATACGGCGTCGGTGATCTTTTCCGGTGCCGGGCCGCCATTGCTCACATTGTACTTGATGCCGAAATCGCCCTCGGGCCCGCCCGGATTGTGGCTGGCCGACAGCACCAAGCCGCCAAAAGCCCTGTAGTGGCGAATGATATTGCTCGCCGCAGGCGTCGAAAGAATGCCGCCCTTGCCCACCATGACCTTGCCGAAGCCGTTGGCCGCCGCAATGCGGATGGCCTTCTGGATGGCGACATCGTTGTAAAATCGCCCGTCGCCACCGATCACCAGCGTCTTGCCGCCAAATCCCTCAAGACTGTCGAAGACCGACTGGATGAAGTTCTCGACGTAATTGGGTTGCTGGAACACAGGCACCCGCTTGCGCAGGCCCGAAGTGCCTGGCTTTTGGTCCGCGTAGGGCGTGGTCTCAATCGTCTTGGCTGTCATCTGTCGTATATCCGATCAAGGAGGCATAGAGCTCGGCGTAGCGGGCGGCGCTGGCTTGCCAGCTCACATCCGACTTCATTCCGCGCCTCTGCATTTTCTTCCACGATTTCTCATCGGCATAGAGCGCCAGCACCCGCCTGATGGCGTCGGCAAGCGCCGCTTCGCTCGGCGGCGCAAATTGCACACCAGTCGCCACTTCCGCCTGGATAGCTGCCACATTGGCGTCGATTACCGTGTCATTGAGCCCGCCGACGCGGCAGACCAGCGGTACGCAGCCATAGCGCAGCGCATAAAGCTGGGTCAGTCCGCAGGGCTCGAAGCGGGAGGGCACCATCATGACATCGGCGCCACCCTGAATCAGGTGGCTGAGCTTTTCGTTGTAGCCGGTGACGAGACCAACCTTGCCCGGATATTGCATCGCGGCGCTGCGCACTGCGTTCTCCAGCTCGGCATCGCCCGACCCCAGAACCGCCAGCTGCGCGCCGGAAGCTACCAGCATGTCGATATTGGCCGCGAGCAGGTCGATGCCCTTCTGCCAGGTGAGGCGGCTGACCACGGCGAATAATGGTCCATCAAGCGCATCGAGACCAAACGCCTCCTGCACGGCGCGCTTGTTGACGAGGCGCCCCTGCATGCTGCTCGCCGTATAGGTCTGAGCCAGCGCCGGATCGGTCGCCGGGTTCCACGCATCCATGTCGATGCCATTGAGCACCCCATGCACGGTGGCCGAGCGGCTGTTGAGCAGTCCTTCCAGCCCCATGCCGAAGGCCGGAGTGCGGATTTCGGCGGCATAGGTGGGCGAAACGGTCGTCACCACATCCGCGCATTCCACCCCGGCCTTGAGGTAGCCGACGCCCCCATAATATTCGACGCCATCCATTGAGAAGGCATGTGGCGGCAGCCGAAGCTGCGGGAAGACCTGGGCGCCGAACGTACCCTGGAACGCCATGTTGTGAACGGTCATGACTGTCTTGAGCGTCGCCGAGGGGCCAAACTTGACATAGGCCGGCACCAGCCCGGCCTGCCAGTCATGCGCGTGGATCACCTGCGGGCGGTAGCCCTCCACCAGGCCCAGCCCGAGTTCAGACGCCACCCAGCTCAGCGCCGCGTACCGCTTCCAATTGTCCGGCCAGTCCCAGCCCTCCGGCCCCATATAGGGGTTACCGGGCCGGTCATAGAGCGCCGGGGCGTCCAGCACGATGAGGTCGAGCCCCTCGGCCCGCCCCGCCAGCAGGCGCGCGTCGACCCCGAACAGGTCGTTGAAGCGCGCCACCTCGCGCCCCCCGCTCATCTTGCCAATGACTGCCGGATAACCCGGCACCAGAGTGCGCATGGTCACCCCGAATTCAGCCAGCGCCCCCGGCAGAGCGCCGGCCACATCGGCCAGGCCACCCGTCTTGATCAACGGATAGACCTCCGAGGCGACCGAAAGGACTTCGATCATCGATCCGCCAGATATTTGTTGATCATGGGCTGGGTGATGAGCGTGACGCCCTCATCTGTGCGCCGGAACCACTTGGCGTCGAATTCGGGATCCTCGCCAACCACCAGGCCTTCGGGGATATTCACCCCACGGTCAATCACCACCTTCTTGAGCCGCGCGTTGCGCCCAATATCGCAATAGGGCAGCACCACTGCGTCTTCCAGCATGGAATAGGAATGGACCCTGGAGCCGGTGGAAAGCAGTGTTCGCTGCAGATAGCCACCCGAAATGATGCAGTCGCCCGAGACCAGCGAATTGACCGCCGTGCCCCGCCGACCGTCGAAATCATGCACGAACTTGGCCGGCGGCGTAATCTCGGCATAGGTCCAAATCGGCCAGTCGCGGTCATAGAGATCGAGCTGCGGGGTTATGTCGGTGAGGTCGATATTGGCCTTCCAATAGGCGTCCACCGTACCCACGTCCCGCCAGTAGCTGACCTTCTCATTGCTTGAGCGCACGCAGGAACGGTTGAACCGGTGCGCCCAGGCGGTACCGTTCTTGACGATATAGGGGATGATGTCCTTGCCAAAATCGCGGTTCGAGCCTTCCGTGGCCGCATCGCGCTTGAGCTGCTCCATCAGGAACCGCGTTTCGAAAACATAAATACCCATCGAGGCCAGGGCCATGTCCGGCTTGTCGGGAATGCCCGGCGGGTCCTTGGGCTTTTCGACGAAATCGACGACGCGGTCACGCCCGTCCACATGCATGACGCCGAAGCCAGTGGCCTCCATGCGCGGCACTTCGAGGCACCCAATGGTCACGTCCGCGCCGGTGTCCACATGCTGGCGTAGCATGATTTCATAGTCCATTTTGTAGATGTGGTCGCCCGCCAGAATGACGATATAGCGCGCGCCATAATCCTCGATGATGTCCATGTTCTGGTACACCGCATCGGCGGTGCCGGCATACCACATGTCCTCGGCAACGCGCTGCGAAGCGGGCAGCACGTCGAAACTTTCGTTGCGTTCTTGGCGCAGGAAGTTCCAGCCGCGTGACAGGTGCCGGATTAGGCTGTGCGCCTGATATTGTGTGGCCACCGAAATGCGGCGGATGCCGGAGTTGATCGCATTGGAAAGCGCAAAGTCGATGATGCGCGCCTTGCCGCCGAAATAGACTGCAGGCTTGGCGCGCCTGTCAGTCAATTCCATCAGGCGCGTGCCGCGCCCGCCCGCCAGCACATAGGCCATGGCCTCACGCGCCAGTGGCGATGGTACTCGGTAATCAGCCATATTATTTCCCTCCGCATATGCCCGGCTTCTGCCGGGTCTTGGTTCCCTCAACCGTCCTATGACGGCTCATATTTCAAGAACAATGTCGCCAGTGGCGGCAGGTAGACCTCCGCCTCCGCCGGCCAGTGCTGCCCTTCGACGGCCTTGGCAATAACAGCGCCCTGGTTGCCGGTGTTCCCGCCCGAGTACCAACCGGCATCGGTATTGATCCGCTCGACCCAGCGCCCCGCCTTGGGCAAAGGCACCTTGTAGTGGCTCCGCGGCACTGGCGTGAAATTGGAGATCACCAGCACAGGGTCCGCGTCGGGTGCCTGGCGAATCCAGGCCAGCACCGAATTGGCCTGGTCATTGCCGATCAGCCACTCGAAGCCCTCTGGCTCGCAATCCCGCTCGTGCAGGGCCGGCAGGCTGCGATAAGCCGCATTGAGGTCGGCCACCAAACGCCGCATCCCCTCATGTGGCGGAGAATCCAGCAACCACCAGTCCAGCGACTTGCTCTCGCTCCACTCTTCGCGTTGCGCGAACTCCTGTCCCATGAACAAGAGCTTCTTGCCCGGGTGCCCCCACATGAAGGCCAGATAGGCCCTGAGATTGGCAAATTGCTGCCAGTCGTCACCCGGCATCTTGCTCAGCAGCGCGCCCTTGCCATGCACCACCTCGTCATGGCTGAGCGGCAGCACGAAGTTTTCGCTGAAGGCATAGACCAGGCCAAAGGTCATGTCATTGTGGTGGAAGCGCCGATGCACCGGCTCACGGCTCATGAACCGCAGGGTGTCGTTCATGAAGCCCATATTCCACTTGAACCCGAAACCCAGCCCGCCGGCATATGTCGGCGCACTGACCCCCGGCCACGCCGTGGACTCCTCGGCGATCATGAAGGCGCCTGGAAACTGCCGATAGACTTCGGCATTGACCCGCTGCAGGAAGGCCACGGCTTCAAGATTCTGGTTGCCACCATGCTGGTTCGGCACCCACTGTCCCGCCTGGCGCGAATAATCGAGATAGAGCATCGAGGCCACGGCATCCACGCGCAGCCCGTCGATGTGGAACTGGTCGAACCAGAACAGCGCATTATTGGTGAGGTAGGCCGAAACCTCCTTGCGCCCGAAATTGTAGATCGCCGTGTTCCAGTCCGGGTGGAACCCCTGGCGAGGGTCCTCATGCTCATAGAGCGCCGTGCCGTCGAAATGCGATAGGCCGTGCTCATCGGTCGGGAAATGCGCCGGTACCCAGTCCAGGATCACTCCCAACCCCGCTTCATGCGCGGCATTGACCAGCCGGGCAAACCCCGCCGGGTCACCAAAACGCGCGGTAGGCGCGTAGAGCCCGGTCGGTTGGTACCCCCAGCTGGGGTCGAAGGGATGTTCGGAAACCGGCAGGAACTCGAGATGGGTATATCCCATGTCCGCAGCATAGGGCACCAGTTGCTCGGCCAGCTGGTCATAGCTCATGAAGCTGCCGTCCGGCCGCCGCCGCCATGATCCCAGATGCACTTCGTAGATCGACATGGGTGTGCGCCGCCAATCCTTGGAGGCGCGCTCTTCCATGTATGTCTGGTCGGTCCAGGTGAAGGGCGTCGGGTCGGGCACGACAGAGGCGGTGCGCGGCCGCATTTCCGCCTGCCGCGCAAACGGGTCAGCCTTCAATGGCAGCACCTGCCTGTTGGGGCCGACGATCTCGTACTTATAGATCGTGCCCGTCCCCAGCACCGGGATGAACACTTCCCAGATGCCGTTGCGATTGCGCATGGGGTGGCGCCGGCCGTCCCAGTCATTCCAGGGACCCACCACCGAGACGCGCTGCGCATTTGGCGCCCACACGGCGAAATGCGTGCCATGGATGCCCTCGAACTCCATCTCGTGGGCGCCCATCTTGTCGAAGAGCCTCAGGTGGCTGCCTTCGCCGATATAGTAGTCGTCCATAGGCCCGAGCACCGGCCCAAAGGAATAAGGGTCGAACACAGTCCAGCTGCCACCGGCGTTCTTCGCCTCGTAGCGGACGGGCTGGCGTTCATCGATATCGACCTTCGCCTCGAAGAACCCGTCGGCGTGGCGGGGGATCATGTGGCCCAACGGTGTGCCGTCGAGCGCAAAGGCATTGAGTGTTTCCGCGTGAGGAACGAAGGCCCGCAGCACCCAGTGTCCTTCGACCTGGTGCAGGCCCAGAAAGGCGAAGGCATTGCTGTGGCGACCCGCCACGATAGCTTCCACTTCCCACCCGTCTGCCTGCCAGCTTTCCTTGCTCACGCTCACTCCCACATTCCCCCACTGGCCCTTGCACGCATCGCGGACCCGACAACAATTGGCGCACAGTCCTGATCTTGTGTGTCAGGCATGGAACCGCGCACCTCTGCACTAGGACGTTGGAACGTCCCATATATCTTCTGCATATTGCCGGATCGTCCTGTCCGACGAGAAGAAACCGACGCTGGCCGTGTTCCGGATCGCCATAGCGGTCCACTTCTTCTTGTCACGCCAGATACCATCCACCTTGCCCTGCGCGGCGGCATAGGCATCGAAGTCCCGCGCCACCATGAACCAGTCATGGTCATACAGCCCGCCAATCAGGTCGCGATAGCGATGCGGGTCGTCCGGGGAGAAAACTCCCGAAGCGATGGAATCGAGCGCTTCACGCAGGCGCGGCGACGCATCTATCGCCGCCCGCGGCACCTCCGAGCGTGCACGCTTGTCCTCCACCTGGTCAGTGGTCAGGCCGAAGATGACGATGTTCTTGTCGCCCACTTCCTTATGCATTTCGACATTGGCGCCATCCATCGTGCCGATGGTGATCGCGCCATTGGCCATGAACTTCATGTTGCCGGTGCCCGAGGCTTCCATGCCGGCGGTCGAAATCTGCTCTGACAGGTCGGCGGCCGGCACGATGACTTCGGCCAGGCTCACATTGTAATTGGGCAGGAACACAACCTTGAGCAGCCCGCGCACTGCGGGGTCGTTGTTGATGACCCGCGCGACGTCGTTGATCAGCTTGATGATCAGCTTGGCGTTCCAATAGCTCGGCGCCGCCTTGCCCGCGAAGATCTTCACCCGCGGCACCCACTCCCTCTCGGGATGGGCGCGGATCTCATCGTAGAGCGCCACTGCATGGATGATATTGAGCAGCTGGCGCTTGTATTCATGGATGCGCTTGATCTGCACATCGAACATGGCGTCGGGCGAAACGGTGATGTTGAGCCGGTCCTTGATAAGCTTGGCCAGCTTCTTCTTGTTTTGGAGCTTCACCTCGGCAAACTGCTTCTGGAAGCTGGGGTCCTCGGCATGCGGCACAAGCTGGTGCAGCTTGTCGATATCGTCCAGGAAATCGGGACCGATGCGGTCCGAGATCAGCCGCGTCAGCAAAGGGTTACACTGCATCAGCCAGCGGCGCGGCGTAATGCCGTTGGTCTTGTTGTTGATGCGCTCGGGATAGAGCTTGTGCAGGTCGGCAAACACGGTCTGCTTCATCAACTCGGTATGCAGCGCCGACACGCCATTGATCGAGTGTGACCCAACAAAAGCCAACTGGCCCATGCGCACGCGGCGCCCGCCATGCTCGTCGATCAGCGACACATTGGCGATCTGCTGGTCAGAAAACTTCGCCTTGGTGCGCGCCTCGGCCAGCACATCGGCATTGATCTGATAGACGATCTGCATGTGACGCGGCAGCAGGCGTTCGAGCAGCGCCACCGGCCAGCTCTCCAGCGCCTCGGGCAACAGGGTGTGATTGGTATAGCCAAATGTACCCTTGGTGATCTGCCAGGCCTTGGCCCATTTGATCCCGTTGTCGTCGACCAGAATGCGCATCAGCTCGGCCACAGAGATGGCCGGATGCGTGTCATTGAGCTGGATGGCGACCTTGTCGGCCAGTGATCCGAGGTCTCCATATTGCTGCAAGTGCCGGCGCACGATGTCCTGCAGGGAGGCCGAAGAGAAGAAAAACTCCTGCCGCAGCCGCAGTTCCTGCCCTGCCGCGGTTGAATCGGCGGGATAGAGCACGCGGGTGATAGCTTCCGCCTTGGCGCTCTCCTCGAGCGCGCCGATATGGTCGCCCGAATTAAACTTGTCGAGCAGGATCGGGTCGATCGGCTGAGCGCTCCAGAGCCGCAACGTATTCACGCGGGCCCCGCGCCAGCCCACGATCGGGGTGTCATAGGCCACAGCCAGCAAGTGCTCGTTCGGATGCCATTCCTGGCGCACTTCACCATCTGGATCGGTCACCGGTTCTACATGACCGCCGAAACCAACCTCATAGGCACTCTCGCGCCGCTCGAACTCCCAGGGATTGCCATGCGCCAGCCATTCCTCGGGCAGTTCGACCTGCCAGCCCTCGCTCATCTCCTGGCGGAACAGGCCATGCACATAGCGGATGCCATAGCCATAGGCCGGAATTTTCACCGAAGACATGGATTCAAGGAAACATGCGGCCAGGCGGCCGAGACCGCCATTGCCCAGCGCCGCATCGGGCTCGAGATTGATCAGGTCGCCGAGATCGACATCGAGGTTTTTCAACGCCTCGGCGACCGGCTCCATCAGCCCCACATTGCTCATCGCGTCGCGCATCAGCCGGCCGATGAGGAATTCGAGGCTGAGGTAATAGACGCGCTTGTTCGAGGTGCGCCAGGTCTCGCGCGAACTCTCCATCCAGCGGTCCATGATGCGATCACGCACCGCCAATATGGTTGCGCGCAGCCAATCATGCGGCCGGGCAACGATCGGGTCCTTGCCGACCGAATAGATCAGCTTTTCTAGGATCTCGGCCTGAATGGCCTCAACGGTGATCGCGCGGGGTTCTGGCGTGGGCGCATCGTAAACGATCGGCTTTTGCGGCATCTCGCAATCCAGTGTTCATGACGATGTTCCCCTCAGAATGGGGATAGTGTTGCACTTAATTTGTGCAGGGGAAAGCCCCCGTGAAAATCCCCTAGACCTGGCCCTCCTGCGCCTGCCGCGCCGACTGGCTGGCAGCGGCTTCCGCCTCTTCCTCAGCCACCGAGACGCCGCCTTCGCGGGCCTGGTCCCGCGCATTGCTGATCAGGAGCTGGCTGAGGTTACGCCAGTCCTCGCCTCCCAGCTGCAATTCGAAGCGCTGGCGGTCGCGGCTTCGCACCCCATCCAGCACCTCTTCCGCTTCGTCGTCCGTGGCCCCCAAGATCCGAATCGCGGTGCCACCGAACGTCAACGCCGACTCAAAAGTCTCGCGAAGCTGGTACTCAACGCCCGCCCGCACCAATTCGATCCCATGCGACCGGTCAAAGGCCCGCGCCATCACCCGCGCCAGCGGAAACTCGTCCCGCAGCAATTCGGCAATGCGGGTGGTCTGCGCCTTCTGGTCGGTGCAGATCAGGATGAGGTCGGCCGTGGCCGCGCCGGCGGCGCGCAGGATATCGAGCCTTGTGCCGTCGCCATAATAGACCTTGAACCCGATCTGCGCCGCCGCCCTGATCATGTCCGTATCATTGTCGATGATCGAAACGCTGTGGCGCAATGCCAGCAGTGGCTGACTGACGATCTGGCCGAAACGTCCGAAGCCGATGATCAGCACCTTGCCGCTCAGGCCATCAGCCTCCTCCACGCCCTCCATGGATTGGGCCACTTTGGGCATCAGGTAGCGCATGCCGATGATGGCGAAGGGGGTTATCACCATCGAGATGATGACTGTCGCGGTGAAAATGGCATTTGTCGGCCCGTCGATCAGGCCGTTCGAGGCCGCGGTCGTATAGAGCACAAAGGCGAATTCGCCGCCCTGCCCCATCAGCACCGCCCGCTCCAGCGCCTCACCATGGTCGGATTTCAAGAGGCGCGCAATCACGTAGATCGCAACGGCCTTGACCAGCATATAAGCGATGACACTGAGTGCGATGATGCCCCAGTTCTCGGCCACCACGCGCAGATCCAGCGACATGCCCACGGCCAGGAAGAACAGGCCCAGCAAGAGACCCCGGAACGGCTCCACATCGGCCTCAAGCTGATGCTTGAAGGTGGAAGTGGAGAGCAGAACACCGGCCAGGAATGCCCCCATGGCCATCGACAATCCGCTCACCTGAAACAGCAAGGCGGCGCCCAGCACCACCAGCAGCGCGGCCGCCGTCATCACCTCGCGCACCTTGGACTGGGCCAGAAGCGCGAAGAACGGATTCATGATCCGCCGCCCCAGAAAGATCAGCAGCAGGATGGCGCCGACCGCCACACCGAGCGAAATCAGCCGCGCCAGCATGCTCACATCGCCGGTCGACGGCGCCAGCAACGCGACCACCGCCAGCAGCGGCACGATCGCCAGGTCTTCAAGCAATAGCACCGACACCATTTTCTGCCCGCCCGGCGTCGCCAACTCGCCGCGCTCGCCCAATATCTGCATGACGATGGCGGTGGAGGTCAGCACAAAGCCCATGCCGAAGACGAACGCCACCAGCGGCGCAAAGCCCAGCAACACGCCTACCCCGGTGAGCAGCGCGCCGCACACCGCCACCTGCAGCACGCCCAGTCCGAAGATCTGCTTGCGCAGCGCCCAAAGCCGGCTCGGTTCCATTTCGAGACCGATGATGAAGAGGAACAGCACCACGCCGAGCTCTGCCGCATGCAGCACCGATGCCGGATCGGAGATTAGGCCTACGCCCGAAGGTCCCAGCAGCAAACCCGCCGCCAGATAGCCCAGGACCGCCCCCAGGCCTATGCGTTTGAACAGCGGGACCCCTATGGCACCGGCCGCCAGCAAGGCGACCACCGGCACCAGGTCGAGGCCGTGATGCGCGGCCTCGGCCGCATGCGTGACAACGTCTCCAGCCATTCACCAGCCCCTGCATAATTGGAGGCAAAGACTGGTTTGGCCACACGCCGCCGTCAAGCGATTCAATGATTATGCAGTATCAGGTGGTGCTCGGCTCCACCCCGGTCGGCCCGGTTCCCTGAGGTGGCGCCTCACGGTCCTGCCGGCGCTCCTCCCCCTCGGCATCCTGCCGCTGCTCACGGATGGCCTGGGCCGCATTGGCCAGCAATTCGTCGCGGTCGGTCATGTTCCGCGTCCTTCGCACCGGGCGGCGGGGCCTGACTGGCTTGCTGGGCAGGGCATGCGAAATAACCGATTGCGCGATCAGCAAGGTCGGCACGGCAACCAGCCCTCCCACCGGCCCCCAAGCCCAGATCCAGAAAGTAATCGACAGGAAGATGATGAACGGGTTCAGAGTCAGCGTCCGGCCGATGAAATGCGGCGTGAAGATCTGACCTTCGACAAAGTTGATGCTGGCATAGCAGGCTACCGGCAACAGGATTTGCACCAACTCGGTCTGCGTACCCAGACCGACCGCGAGCAGCACCGTGATCATGATCGCCTGCCCGACATAGGGTATGTAGTTGAGTACTGCCGCCATGGCACCCCACAATAGCGGGGACGGCATGCCGATCAGCCACATGGCAATGGTCACCGCGGTGCCCACGCACATATTGATCAGCGTCACCGACAACAGGAACCGGCTGACCTTCTGTTCGACATCGCGGAATACGTGGGCTGTCCGCCAGCGCATGCGGCGGGTCACGCACATCGAGAGCACTGACATGCGGATATGGTCGCGCGTGGCCACGAAAAAATAGAGGCTGGCCAGGAAGATCGCTACCCGCGCCAGCACCGCCGGCGCCAGCATGGCCATGCCCGCGACTGTGCTCGAATCCTCGACCTGAACGGACATGGCGCTGTCCGACCCGAGGGCCGAACTGAGCTGCTCCTGGAAAGCACCAATCGATTCCAGCGGCTCTCGCAGATTGGCCAACTGAGCCTGCAATTTTTCCCAAATCAGCGGCGCCCGCGCCACCCACTCGCTGAGTGGCACCGCGAACAGCACGCCGAAGGCGGCAATTACCCCCAGGAGCAATAGAACCACCACACCTGCCGACAGCGCAGGCGGAACACCCCAACCCTCCAATCGATCAGCGACAGGGCCAAACATCAGCCCCACGACTATGGCGAGGGTGACCGGCGCCAGAAACAGCTGCCCCGCCTGCAAGACCGTTAGCAAGACGGCGAAGCCGATACCGACCATGGCTAGCCGCGCGGCATTGTTGAGAATGCGCTCGAACTGGCTTTCATCCAGGGCAGCAGAGGAAGCGGACGGAAGGTGACGCATCAAATATGTCCACGCGTTGGGAATATCCGAGAACGCTTGCCCTGAGGCTTTCGTTCCGCAGTCGCGGCCGGGTCATCGACCATGTCATGGCCCTTGGATAAGCTCCGGCCAAATTCAAACTGAGTCTCTGGAACAACCATGCCTCGCAAGATCATCATCGATACCGACCCCGGCCAGGACGATGCCGTCGCCATCCTGATGGCGCTGGCCTCCCCCGAGGAGCTGGAAGTGCTGGGCGTGGTGGCCGTGGCCGGCAATGTGGGCCTGCATCACAACGCCAACAACGCCCGCAAGGTGGTGGAACTATCCGGTCGCACCGAAGTGCCGGTCTATGCTGGCTGCTCCCGGCCCATGCGGCGCCATCTGGTCACTGCCGAACACGTGCACGGTGAAACCGGCCTCAATGGCCCGGATCTGCCCGAGCCAATCATTCCCCTCCAGCCGCAGCACGGCGTCGATTTCATCATCGACACGCTGATGAATGCCGAGCCCAAGACCATTACCCTGTGCACCCTCGGGCCACTGACCAATATCGCCATGGCGCTGGTCAAGCAGCCCGCCATTGCCGAGCGCATCCAGGAAATCGTCATGATGGGCGGCGCCTATTTCGAGGTGGGCAACATCACCCCGGCGGCCGAGTTCAACATCTATGTCGATCCCGAGGCGGCCGATGTGGTCATGCGCTGCGGCGCCCCGATCACCATCCTGCCGCTCGACGTGACCCACATGATCCAGTCGACGCCCGATCGGCTCGCCGCCATCAAGGCACTGAACAGCCGGACCGGCGATGCGGTCCACGCCATGCTGACCTTCTCGGAGACCTTCGACCTGCAGAAATATGGCTGGGACGGCGCGCCGCTGCACGACCCCACCGTGATCGCCTATCTCTTGCAGCCGGGCCTTTTCGAGGGGCGGCACTGCAATGTCACCATCGAGACGGCGAGCGAGCTGACCATGGGCATGACCGTAGTCGACTACTGGCACGTCTCAGGCCGCAGCTATAATGCCAACTATCTCCGCTCGGGCGACGCCGAGGGCTTCTACGCACTGCTGCTGGAGCGGCTGGCCCGACTGCCATAGGCCGCGCCCAAAAAGTGGATGCGTGATCCTCTCGCCAGATCGTCCCAGCCTCACGCAAGCGTGATGCCGTCGCCGAAACTGGGCGCAAAAACGCCCCGTAGCTCTCTGTGATCGGCCCGGCGGGAGGAGCCGCCAGCCGCACCAACAGGGAGACGCATCATGAATATCGCCCGGTCCGCAGTCGCCATTGCAGCCTTCGCCCTTGCCTCCGGCATGGCTATCGCGCAGGACAACCCCATGGTCGGCGGTGCCGCCATGTTTGCAGACAAGAACATCGTCGAGAACGCCGTCAACTCGGCTGACCACACCACGCTGGTCGCCGCCGTCACGGCTGCAGACCTTGTCGAGACACTGCAGGGCCCCGGCCCCTTCACCGTTTTCGCACCCACCAATGACGCCTTCGGCAAACTGCCCGCGGGCACCGTTGATACGCTCCTGATGGAGGAGAACAAGGACCAGCTGGTCAAGGTGCTTACCGCCCATGTCGTGGCCGGCAAGCTTTCGGCCGGCGACCTTATCAGCCGCGCTCGCGCCAATGGCGGCCGCTACAATATGCAGACCGTGAGCGGCGACGCCCTCACCGCCGAGGTCCGCGGAAACCACGTCTATATCTACGACGAAGCCGGCGGCGCCGCCCTGGTGACCATCGCCGATGTCAACCAGTCCAACGGCGTCATCCACGTCGTCAACGACGTGCTGCTGCCGCGATAACCCCTTCCTCTCCGGCGCGGCACAGGCCCTGCACGAAAGTGCAGGGCCTTGTCGTGTGGAGATGGCGAACGGGGGGCGTGGCCGGCTTCGACTCAATCGCGGACATTGGCGTTTCGCTTCCGCAACAATCGCTTCTCGCCTCAAGCGGTCAATCAGAAACCGGGCTGACGGCAGACCTTTCAGGACATCGTTGGAGCGGCCGCACGATTTCGGACGACCGCTCTTGCGCCGTTAGTACATCAACCGCTTGTTGGTTGCGTCTTCCGGAACCTGCTGCATCACGTCCCAGTGTTCGACGATCTTGCCGTCCGCAACCCGGAAAATATCGACAATGACAGTGACGGGGCCATTGTTCTGGCTGGGCTGGGCAATCTGGGTCATGACCAAATCGCCTTCGGCAATTACGCGCAGAAACTCGATCTTCTGCGTGGGCGCATTGAGAATACCCCATTGTTCCAGCGCCTGCTTCACGGCCTCCCGACCGTCACCCATGTAGGGATTGTGCTGGACGTAGTCTTCAGCCCAATAGCGGTCGAGTGCCGCAAGGTCGTGGTCTCCGAACAGAGCCTGGTAGGCTGTCGTCACCAGCTGCTTGTTCTGCTCGGTCAGGTCATACTGCTGGACCTTCTGATCGGGTGTAATTTCCTGCGCTGCCACCGACGACAGATCGGCGGCCGCGAAGACTGCGGTCAGCGCTGCTGCCGCGAAAAGCCTTGACGAATTCATGGTAGAAGTCCTTTCCAGTGTGATGATCAGCTGAGCGCCCGCGACACCAGAACCGTGTCCACATACTGGGTCATGCGAACGATCTTGCCGCCGGCGATGTGGTAAAGATGCGCGAAGGGCGCGGTCATCGCCTTGCCCGTGGCTTTGTAGGTGCCCGAATAGACGCCGAAGGCGGCCACCCGGTCACCATCGGCGAGGTAGGTGTGAACGTCGGCCCGATAGCCGATCCACTCCGTCGCAAGGCGGTGAAACACGCCCTGCATCAAAGCATCAATGCCCACATAGGTGCCGGCATAAGGAAAGCCCTCGGCTTCCGTCCATTGGACATCGGGGGAGAGGACCGCAAGCAGGTTGCGGCCGTTCTCTTCGGAGGAGCCTTCATAAGTGGCCCGGACCAGGTCCAGATTGCCGCTCATTTCAGCCCCACTTCATCTCGCCGGTCGCAACCTTGGCGCCGAGGTCGAGTGCCACGCCCATGCCTAGGCCCGGGAAGCGTGCTTCCATTGCAGCCTTGAGGCCGGCGGCGTCCTTGGCCTGTGCCAGCTCCGCCTCGAAGGCAAGGAGGTAGGACTTGGTATGTTCTATGGCCGCAAGGCCCAGCGGCGCTTCGGGATCCATGTGACCGGGGACGACCACGGCAGGGTTCTGGGCAGCGATCCGGTCCAGATTGGCAATCCATGCGGCGCGCAGCTCTTTGGTGGCCGTGTCTGCCGTCCAAACATGAACGCCCGAGAAGATCATGACGCCGCCGAAAACCGCATTCAGCGAGGGCACGAACAGGGAGCGCCGATTGGCGAGACCGCTGGCCGGCACGATTTCGACCGTTTCGCCGTCGACCGACAAGGACGGTCCATCGAAGGCCTCCGGCATCACGATGTCGGCGAGCGCCTGCGGACCGTTTTCGCCCAGTTGGGGTCCCCACGTCGCAAGCTTCTTGGCAACGTTGCCCCTGATCGCCTCGATGGTGGCCGACGCCGCCAGAACCTTGGCATCAGGAAAGGCGGCACGCACCGGCCCGAGACCAAAATAAAAGTCCGGATCGGACTGACTGACATAGATGGTCTTGAGCGACTTGCCGGTGGCCTTTATCGCCTCTGCCAGGGCACGTCCGTCGGCATAGGTGAAACCACCATCGACAAGCAGGGCCTCTGTCGGACCCGTTAGCAGGACGGGCGCCCGAAAGAAGCCGTTGGGGCCCGCTGGGAAGTGTTTCCATTCAAGCGTAGTCATCGCGCTCTCCGCGTCTGAAGTTGAAGTGATGCAGAGATAGGCCGCCGCTATTGATTGATAAATCACCTCTTGGCTGATTAACTGTAAGCCAAAACCATACAATGGAGATCGGCCATGGAGGCGATCAATCTCAACCGTCTAGCCTACTTCGTTGCGGTCGCCGAAACCGGCTCGTTCACCCGCGCAGCCGAGCGCCTCGGGATCACCAAGGCGGTGGTCAGCGAGCAGGTGCGGCGCCTGGAGGCCGACCTGCGGACAAGCCTGCTCATTCGCACCACCCGCCGCGTCGATCTCACCGAAGCGGGGCGGTTGCTGCATAATCGATGCGTGACGATCTTCAGCAATGCGGAGGACGCCATTGGCGAGGTGGCGCAGTTCAATGCGGAACCGCGCGGGGTGCTCAAGGTCACCGCACCCAATGACTTCGGGGCCTCGATCGTGGCGCCGGCTGTCGCAAAGTTCACCCAGCAATATCCGGAATGCAGGGTGGAACTGCTGCTCTCGGATACCAAGATCGATCTGGTCGAAGCCCACATCGATCTTGCCATCCGCGTCGGCTGGCTTCAGGATTCCAGCAATCTGGCGCGCCGGATTGGTACGTTTCGACAGTTCGTTGTAGCGGCTTCGAGCGCTAACGCGGCGGGGCGCGTTGCAGGGCCTGCGGACCTGGGGGCCCTGCCGTTTATCGCAAATGCGTCGTTGAAAGATCCGCTGCTATGGCACTTCACCAGGGCCGGTGGCGATGAGACCACCGTGCGGTTGGGTCAGCATATTCTAACCAATTCCACGCCCGCTGCTCTGGCGGCCACTCTGGCTGGCGGCGGCATGTCCGTATTGCCCGACTTTCTGGTTGATGAGTACATTCGGTCTGGCCAGCTCGTGCGGCTGCTCCCTGACTGGGAGCTGCCCGAGGGCGGAGTCCATGTCGTCCTTCCCCCCGCTCGTTTTCGCCCGCCCAGGGTAACCGCGTTTGTAGCCATGCTGTCGGAACAGCGCCTGGGGGATACTGTCGAAGGCCATCGCACCCAAAGCAGGGTCAGGTGAGATCTTGGTTTGCATGGGGCGCAGGGCCGTTCTTTGCGCGGAGCCGTCATTCGCACATCGACAACGGACTGACCGCTTCCCCCCCCCTCCTCGCCTCGAGCAATTCCTCCCCTCACCCCAGAACCACCTCCCGCTCTACCCCGATCGCCTCCAGGAACGCAGGATCGTGGCTGATCACCAGCAGCGCGCCGTCGAATGCCCGCAGCCCCGCCTCCACAACCTCTACGGCCTCGATGTCGAGATGATTGGTGGGCTCGTCCAGTACCACCAACATGGGCGGGGTCGCACCGCCGAGCACGCAGGCCAGCCCGGCACGCAGCATTTCCCCGCCGCTCAAAGTGCCAACGCTCTGCAGCGCAGCATCATTGCGGAACTTGAACGCCGCCAGCACCGCCCGGCAATCGTTGACAGAGCTTTCCGGATTGAGCCGCCGGAAATTCTCCAGGATGCTCTCCCTCCGGTCCAACAGCCCGACCTGCTGGTCGAGCAGCACCATCGGCCCGCCGATCTGCACCGTGCCCGCGCTCGGCGCCAGCTCCCCGGTCAGCAGTTTCAGCAAGGTCGTCTTGCCCACGCCATTGGGCCCGGTGATCGCGACCCGCTCCGGCCCGATCATGTCGAGGGAAAAATCTTCGATCACCGGTCGCTCGGGATCGTATCCGCCGCTGACACCACTGGCCCGCAGCACCACCTTTCCCGAGGGCAATCCGCTCGGCTTGAGCTTGACGGCAAAGGGCGTCAGCACCTCGATCCTCGCCCGCGCCTCCTCCGCCTGCATCTGCGCCGCATCGGCCTGCTTTTCCCCCAGAAGGTCGAGCCCGCCCGCCGTCGCCTCGGCCCGCCGCTTCATGCCGCCGAGGAGGATTTTTGGCATGTCCCCCTTGGCCGCCTTCCTGCGACCCCCGGCATCGCGCCGGGCCTGTCGCTCGCGCGCCTCCTGCGCCGCCTTGGCCGTCTCGCCCACCTGCCGCTCCGCCACCGAGAGGTCGCGCTGGGCCGAGGCCAGTTCCAGCGCCTTGCGCTCCCGGTAGTGCGTGTAGTTGCCGCCATAGGTGGTGGCGCCAAGGCTGGTCAGTTCGACAATGGCATCCATGGTGTCGAGCAGGCCACGATCATGACTGATGACAATGGCCGCGTCGCGCCAGCCTGCCAGCATCACGGCCACCGCCGCCCTGCCCTCGGCATCCAGATTATTGGTCGGCTCGTCGAGCAGGATCAGGTCCGGCGCATCGAACTGCAGGGCCGCCAAAGCCGCCCGTGTCCGCTGCCCACCCGAGAGGGTCGAGAGCAAGGTGTCCGGCCGAACATCCAGAGCCAGCGCCGCCAGCGCTGCGTCGAGCCGCGCCTCCAGCGTCCAGTCGGCCTCGGCCAGTTCCTCGGCGCTGGCCTCTCCCGCCATGGCGCGATCGATGAGGGCAAGGCCGGCCCGAACCCGGAACAGATCGGCAATGGTCTCATATGGCCCCGGCTGCACCTGCTGCCGCAACACGCCGATCCGCCCGGCAACGCTGACCGTGCCGGATGCGGGGGGCAGCTCGCCGGTGATGAGCCGCAGCAGCGTCGTCTTGCCCACGCCATTGCGGCCGACAAGACCGGTGCGTCCGGTGCCGAAACTGAGGTCGAGATGGGAGAAAAGGGTCTGGCCGTCAGGGCCGGTGTAGGTCAGTCGCGATAGCGTTACGGAAGGCATGGTTGGGCAAATCCTCAAGGGCAAAGAAAGTCGGCTTTGCTGTGAGGATGCGATCCATTGGGAACCGTCCGGTCGGGTTGCGATCCGTCCTACATAATCGCTCGCGCCGCCTCTGGCAAATCGCCCTGCCGAGGCGTAATGTCCGGGCGCTTATTCCCGGATGCCCGCCATGGATCTGTTCACCCTCTCGGCCTTCACCATCGCCTATGCCATCGCCGTGCTGGTGCCCGGCCCCGGCGTGGCCGCTGTGGTTGCTCGCGCTCTTGGTGGCGGCTTCAAGGGGGCCTTCCCCATGGTGCTGGGCATTCTGGCGGGCGATCTGGTCTATTTCTTCTTTGCCGTTTTCGGCCTTGCCGCCATTGCCACCTGGTTCGGCCCGGTCTTCACCATCGTCCGTTGGGCCGGCGCAGCCTATCTGCTCTATATCGCCTACCGCTTCTGGACGGCCCGTCCCGGCTCGGAGCAGATGAAGCCCAAGAACGAAGACCCCTGGAAGACTTTCCTCGCCGGCTTCTCGCTGACCATGGGTAATCCCAAGACCATCGTCTTCTACCTCGCCATCTTGCCCACCGTCGTGCCTTTGGGCGAAATGAACCCGGTCGCCTTTGTCGAACTCACAGGAATAGTGGTGGTCGTGTTGCTGCTGATCGGCTGCGGCTATGCCTGGCTGGCCTCGGCCGCGCGCGACATGTTTCGCAGCGAAAAGGCCCTCGGGCGGCTCAACAAGACCGCTGGCGCCATGATGGCGGGCGCAGCCGGCCTTGTTGTGACGCAGCACTAAGCTTACGCGGTCGCAAATGTTAGCAGTCTGCTAACCACTTTACCTTTGGTTAACCATAATCAGCCAGCCTCACGGACATGGCTTATGGCAGCGTCAAGATCAACCGCTACAACATGCATCAGCTCTCCCCCTATGAGCGGATACAGTATCAGCGCGAGCGCCGCGCCATGGCCGCCGAAATCGCCCAGAAAAACGCCGGCTTGGCCAACAGCTTCGCGTCGATCCAGGCGAACAACGCCGTGGAAATGGGCAACCTCTTCTCCCAGATCGCCATGCAGCGCATCTCCAAGATCGCTTAAGCCAAGCCGTTCATGAACGCCGAACTGCCAAAAATGAGCAGACTCACCATGAAGGCCCGGCCCTCAGGCGGGCTGTGGTGAGATGCGCTTGAGCAGAGCAGAGAGCTCGGCCGGCGGCTTCTGCTCGATGCGCCGATAGGTTCTCCCATCGGGGGTACGGGTCACATAGCCCAAATCCACCAGCGCCCTTCGCAGCAAGGCGTGATCGCCGAAGCTTGCCCAGGCATTGAGCAGCTCGGTGTTCTCCTTGTCGCTATAGGCGCGGTTCGGCTCCATGCGCGCCCACAGCGCCCATAGGCACAACGGCTGCAGGCTGTTCCTGGATGGCCAGCGCAGCAACACACCTTGGGCGTCAAAGTGCCGGCTGACCTTCTCCACCAGTGTCAGATCCACCGCTTCGGGCTTTGGCAAGTCCTGGGCAATGCTCCTGAAATGCTGAAAATTCCGAAACCCGGCCGAACGGGCCAGCATGTTGAGCATTTCAACATGGCTGGGTTTGTCATCAGCCTTGACGACCTGCTCGCGCAGGCTTTTGGCGAAGGCCGACACATCGGCAATGGTCAGGGAAAGGACCTGTCTCGACATAGCTCATCCTCAAGCGTGCCCATACCCGTCCGCAAGAGACGGTGTCGTCGGTCGCCGGCTTGCGACGGGCACCAGAGAAAGTGCGTGTCGAATGGGTCGAAGAAGAGCAGGTTTAGCTTCCCGGATGGGACGGCGACGCCTCGGTGAACTGCAGACCGTTGCGTTGAAATATCCCGCCCCAGACCCGAAATCAAGCCGGCTGGTTTGTCACCAGATGATATTGACGGCCCACGCGCATTGAGGCTTTGACACCCGCCGCGACCCTGATATGACCCGCACAGGGGCCTATAGCTCAATGGTTAGAGCCGACCGCTCATAACGGTCTGGTTCCAGGTTCGAGTCCTGGTGGGCCCACCAACAAATTCGAGGGGTTAGCAGTGTATCTGCTGACCCCTTTTCGTTGGGGCCCGGATTATGGCCCGGTAATGGGCTCGTGTTCGAAGGCGAGATAGCAGCCGCATTGCGGCGACAGGATCAGAGCCGACTTATCCATTGTGCGATTTCAGGCCGTGCGCGAACCGGCCCCGGTCAGAATGAAGTCGAAGCTTGATTTCCACACTGTATCAGTGCCGGGCTCCATTGAAGCGATCAACGATGCTTTCACGCCAAACACAGCGTCCGAGGTGAGCCACTGGTCGCCCTCGACGAAGGTGTGTGTGACGATGGTCTGGTAGCCCGGAGCGGTCACCAGGAAATGCATATGCGCCGGTCGGTTGGGGTGACGGCCAAGGGCGGCAAGCATCTGGCCGACTGGCCCGTCGTCGGGGATGGGATAGGAAACCGGGCGGATGCCCCGAAAGCTATAGGCCCCGTCGGGTCCGGTAACGAAAATGCCGCGATTGTTCCATTTGGGCTGAATGTCGGGCTGTTGCACATCGTAAAAGCCCTCGGCGTTGTCGCACCACACATCGATACGCGCCCCTTCAACAGGCTTCCCGTCGATGTCACGGACATGACCGACAAAGAGGCAACTCTCACCCTTCCCATCAAGCGATATGTTGGTGCCCATTGGGTATTCGGGCGCCCCGTCTACGTGGAAAGGACCGAAAACGGTGTTCTCCGTCGCCCCGGTCGGACGGCGATTATTGATGGCGTCGACCAGCATCGAAAAGCCGAGGACGTCGCTGAGGAGAATGAACTCCTGCCGGTTGGCGTTGCTGATCTGGCCGGTGCGGGTGAGAAAGTCGATGGCGACACCCCATTCCTCCTGGGTCAGTTCAATGTCCTTGGCAAAGGCATGAAGGTGTTTGACCAAAGAAGCCATGACCGTTGCCAGCCGTGGATTTATCCCCTCGCGCATGCGGGCGTTGACGGCCTCGACGCTGCGCGCCTCGGTGAAATAATCGATAGTGTCGGCCATTTTCAGCCTCCTATTCTGCAGCGCTGCGCTGGGCGAGATTGTCACGGTCAAGGATGGAGGACAGGACGCGGCTCAGTTCGCCGGCAGGGTCGGCCACCATTTCTTCGGCGCGCCAGGCAACATGATGGTCGGGCCGCACCAGCACGCAGCCGCTGTCAGTCACTTCTCTTGCCCTCGCCCAGGAGCCTTCGAGGTCCGACAAGGCGCGACGTGGGCCGATGACATGGGTCACCAGCGAAACACCCATGGCCTTGGCCACCTTTTCGGCCGCCTTTGCCCAAGTCTCGCCAGCAATGCCGGTGAGGATGGTGAAACGCCCCTTGCCGGTCACGTCCAGGGTTGAGTGCTTGCCGCCATGGGCATCAAAAAGCCAGGCATGTGGCAGACGCGCACCGGGCCAGGTGGTCGGCTGGTAATGCAGTTCAGCGTCGAGTTCGAAGCTCGGCTCCATCTGGCCGTCGGCAACCACGGCCTCAGACTTGTAGCGCTGGTTCATCTCGACGCCATGCGCGTCGAACTCGTATTTTTTGAACGCGATGGCCTGGCGCAAGGCCTCGCGCTGGCGTTCGGCAGCCGGCGTCGCATCGCAACGGGCCTTCATCGACGCCTTGATCTTCTCAATGTCGGTGCCGCCGGTCATGCCTAGTGCTTCGAATATCGCACCGGTTTCACCAATGGACTGGTTGGCGCGCGTGACGATCTGCTTGGCAACCGGGGCTCGTTCCACCGAGTAGGAGTCGAGCAGTCCCATTCCGGCCTCGCCCCGGATCACCGCGGCAAGCTTCCAGGCCAGGTTAAATCCGTCCTGAATGGACGTATTGGAACCAAGGCCATTGGAGGGCGGATGCCGGTGCGCGGCGTCGCCCATGATGAAGACGCGGCCTTTCTGCATATGGGTCGCGTACATGTTGTTGACAGTCCAGGTATTGGCGGACAGGAGTTCGATATTGAGGTCGGGATCACCGACCAACTGACGGGCGACGCCGGTCGCAAACTCTGCATCCACAACCGGGGCCGGTTGGTTGATGTCGTAGCCCCAAACGATCAGCCACTCGTTCCAGGGGCGGACCATGCGCACCAGGCCCATGCCGATGCCACCCACGTCGGCGCCCGGCTGCAGCACCCAATAGAGCACGGACGGCCTGTGTGCGACGTAGCGCGAGAGATCGGCGCGGAAGTGGATGTTCATGGAACCGCCAACGCCCATCTGGCCCTCAAAGGGCAGGCCGGCATGTTCGGCGACCTTGGAGTTGCCGCCATCGGCCCCGACGAGAAATTTGGAGCGGATGGTGATTTCCTTGCCGGTCAGGCGGTCGAGGCAAGTCGTGGTGACACCTTCTGCATCCTGCTCATGGCGCAGGTATTCAGTCGACATGCGGGCCTGTGATCCACGCGAGCACGCAGTCTTGAACAGCAGCGGTTCCATGAAGGTCTGCGGCAGGTCGTTCATCTTGCTGGGTGAGGACAGATCATGCTCGGCCCTCGAGAGCGGGTGGTTGCCCCAGCTCTTCATGCGGCCGATTTCCTCTCCGGCGAGGCTCTCGCAGAAGATATTCTCGCCCATCAAGTCCTGGTGCGTTGCAAAGAGGTATGCCTCCTCTTCGACGTCCCGGCCCATGTCGCGCAACACTTCCATGGTGCGCTGGTTTGTGATGTGCGCGCGCGGCGTATTGGCCAGCCACCGATACCGGTTGATGACCACGTTATCCACGCCATAGCTGGACAGCAGTGCGGCCGTCGCCGAGCCGGCAGGACCCGTGCCGATGACCAGAACGTCGGTTGTGATTTCCGCCATGATTATTCCTCCCTTGAGGGCGTTTTGATGGTGAGCGGTCCGCCCATGAGGCGCCGCCGAATTGGGAAAAGCTGAATGCCGGTGCGGTCGGAGAAGCTGCCCCACAGCCCGCGCGGGGCGAGCAGCATGACGCCGATGCCGATGAGGCCGAGGATCATCAGGTACCAGGCACCGTACTGGGCCAGCAGCGTCTGGAGCAGGAAAAAGATCAGAACACCGACGATTGGGCCCTCGATCGTGCCGATGCCACCGATCACGACGATGAAGATGACATAGGCTGTCCAGTCATTGAGCGAGAAGGCTGCGTCCGGCGAAATGCGCGCCTTCTGCATGTAGATCAGCGCACCGGTCAGCCCGGTACCGAGCGCGGCCGTCAGGAAGACAAACCATTTGACGCGCTGCGCATCGACGCCGACTGAACGCGCCGCTTGTGGATTGTCACGCACGGCCGCCAGGCCCAGACCGCGCTTGGAGCGCAGAAGCCAGTAAATGCCGCCAATGGTCAGAATGGCGAGAACGAGCGCGAGCCAATAGGCGAGAATGTCGCGCGCCGCCGAGGCCCGCACGTCGAACAGGGCAGCAATCTGGTCGGTGAAGATGATGTTTTCCGTGGCGGTGCGCGGCAGCGAGGTGCCGGTGCCACCACCCACGGCGCGCCATTGCGCCACGATCAGGCGAACAACTTCCGCCAGGACCCATGTGCCGATGGCGAAATAGGCTCCCTGCAGGCGGAATGCAAAAAACCCGAAGGGCACTGCCAAAACCAGCGCGGCAACACCGCCGAGCAGAATGGCAGGCACCGGATCGAGACCCCAAAGAATAACTGCCGCGAAGAGCGCGTAGGCGCCGATGCCCACGAATGCCTGCTGGCCGACCGAAACCAGCCCGCCATAGCCGGCCAGCAGGTTCCAGAACTGGGCCAGTGTCAGCATGGTCAGGATAAAGAACAAATCCTGGATAAGGCCTCGCGAGGCAAAGGCGGGCGCCGCGAAGAGCACGAGAATGAGCACGATGCCAACGAGCCCAGCAATCGTCGAAGTTCTCGTTCTGGTTTCGACACGGTAGATCGTGTCTGGCGCGGAGATCGTCATGGCCGGCCTCAATCAAATGCGCGCGGGAAAAGGCCGCGCGGCTTGAACAGCAGAACAAGGAGGAAGGCGATGTGGCCGGAAAGGATCTGCCACTCCGGGTTGATCGCTGCGCCGATCGTCTGCGCAAGACCAATAATCACGCCGCCCGCCAGAGTGCCCCAGAGCGAGCCCAGTCCCCCGATGATCACGGCCTCGAAGGCATAGATAAGCCGCGCCGGGCCCACCGCCGGGTCAAAATTGGCCCGCATGCCAAGATAGAGCGCGGCGATCGTGACAATCATCATCGCGATGCCTGTCGCCTGGGCGAAAACCGCGTTTGGCCGGATCCCCATCAGGCTCGCCGTTGTCGGGTCATCCGAAGTGGCGCGGAAAGATCGGCCCAGCGCGGTGCGATAAAAAACGTGATTGAGGATGAGGATGACGGCGACGGCCGATCCGAAGGTCAGAAGCGGCAGAATGCCGACATTGATGCCGCCAAGACTGATGGAGGCCACACCAACATCACCCGTAGGCAGGCGCCTCGTATCGGCTGATGCCCCTTGAAGCAGCGCATTCTGGATGACGACCGAAATGCCGAAAGTCACCAGTAGCGGGGGAAGGATGTCCTCGCCAAGGACGCGGTTCAGCACCACCTTCTGCAGCACATAGCCAAGGCCGAACATCAGCGGGAGGGCGATCAGCGCCGCAACGAAGGGCGAGAGGCCGAGCAGCGACACGATCAGGAGGATCAGGTAGGCGGCGAGCACGATAAGGTCGCCATGCGCGAGGTTGACCAGCCGCATGATACCAAAAACGAGGCTGAGACCGGCGGCGAACAGCGCGTAGAGTCCGCCGAGCAGGATGCCCTGCACGATTGTGTCGATCCAGTTCATGCTGCCGCTCCGAAATAGGCGGCGTGGATGGCCTCGCGCGTGAGGTCTGTCGGCGTGCCCGACAGGGTCACCCTGCCCTCCATCATGCAGTAGACCCGGTCCGCCACCTCCAGAGCCTGGCCGATATCCTGCTCGACGATGATCACCGCCGCGCCGCCTTCGCGGATGCGGGGCATGGCTTTGTAGATGTCACGGATAACCACCGGAGCCAGGCCGAGCGAAATCTCGTCGCAAAGAAGCACATCAGGATTGCTCATCAGCGCGCGACCGATGGCCACCATCTGCTGTTGCCCACCGGAGAGTGCGGTGCCCGCATTGTCGCGGCGCTCCTTGAGGATGGGGAACAGATTGTAGATGGCATCGAGCGTCCAGGAGCCCGAACCCCTGCGCGCATGAGCGCCGATCAGCAGGTTTTCCTCAACCGTGAGGGAGGGAAACAGCTTCCGCCCTTCAGGGACCATGGCAACGCCACGCTTCATGACTGCGTCGGCCGGCAATGCACCGATGGGTTCGCCCCGGTAACGGATCGATTGCGGCTCGTTGCGCAACACGCCCGACAGCGAGCGCAGCAGCGTTGTCTTGCCGGCGCCATTGGCGCCGATAATGGCCACGCATTCGCCCGCATCAAGCGTGATATCGACGCCGAACAGCGCCTGAAACTGACCGTAGTGGGCGGTCAGCCCGTGGGTGGAGAGCATCGCCATCAGACTTCGATCCCCAGATAGATTTCACGTACTTGCGGCCGCGCCATGATGCCCGCGGGCTCGCCCACTGCGATGACCTTGCCGAAATCGAGCACAAGCAACCGCTCAACCACGGAGGTGAGCGCATGCAGAACGTGCTCGATCCAGATGATCGTCGTCCCGGTGGCATGGATGTCCTTGATAGTCCCCACGAGTTGGCTGCACTCGCCCTCAGTGAGACCGCCCGCGATCTCGTCAAGCAGGAGCAGCCTGGGGGCCGTGGCCAGCGCGCGCGCCAGTTCCAGCCGCTTGCGCTCCAGGAGGGAGAGGCTATCCGCGACCGTGTTGGCGCGACCTATGAGACCGGTGCGATCCAGAATATCGGCGGCAGCCTGTTCAACGGCGCGCTCGCTCTTGCCCTGCCCGAAAGAGCCGGCAACCAGCAGGTTCTCGAATACGGTCATCTTGCCGAAGGGCTGCGGAATCTGGAACGAGCGGCCAATGCCGTTGAGGCAGCGTTGCATGGCGCTCTGCCGGGTCACGTCCTCGCCGAGGAAATGAACTGTGCCGCTGTCTGCGGCGATGTTTCCGGTGATGAGATTGAAGAGCGTCGACTTGCCGGCGCCGTTCGGGCCGATAATGCCCAGGGCCTCACCTTCGCGCACCTCGAAAGTGATTGCGTCGGCGACCTTGAGCGCGCCAAAGCTCTTGCAGACGCTATCGAGCGATATGATGGACATGTACGGCCCCTGAATGCCGGGCGTCCGAGGGCGCCCGGCCGGATTGGTCTGGATCAGGAAATGGCTTCCATCGTTCCGCCGGTGGGAATGTTGTCGTGGCCGCTATTGTCCACAATGACGAGGTCGTAACCGCCGCCATCGCGCTTGCGCCACTGGCCGCCAACCAACGGGGTCTTGCAGACATTCCTGGCAGCAAAGGGTGGCAGGCCGGCGCCGTCGAACTTGATGGGGCCGACAATGGTCTGAAGATCCGTCGCGGCAATGGCCTCGACCACCGCGTCAGCATTGCCCGTGTCGCTGACGCGGCTCATCACATCCGCTGCCATCTCGAACAGCGCATGCACGAAGCCGATCGGCTGCGTCCACTGCTTGCCCGTCTCGGCGGCATAGGCATCAGCCAGCTCCTTGGAGCTCATCCCGTTTAGCGATGAACTGAACGGATGGCTCGGCGACCACCAGACCTCCGAGGATAGATTGTGACCGGTGTCGCCAAGGGCCTCTACGGCCTGTGGGAACAGGATGGCCTTGCCGATCGACGCCGCCTTGGGCGTAAAGCCCTGCTGACGGGCCTGGGTCCAGAAGGTGGTGAAATCGGGCGGGATCGGCACGCCGGTAATGATGTCGGCATTGGCCTGGCGGAAAGCGTTGATCTGTGCTGAAAAATCGTCGGTGAGGTTCTGGTAGCGGCCCGGATCAAACATCTGGAAGCCTTGTTCGGCCAGCGCGGGCGGGAAGCCGGTGTTCGGATCGCCCCAGGCATTGCCGTCGGCATCATTCGGGAACAGGCCGCCGACGATCTTGTTGGTGTCCAGCTGTCCCCACATGTTGGTGAAGACGGAGATGACGTCTTCAAGGCCCCAGAAGAAGTGATAGGCATATTCGAATGGACGCCAGCTTTCGGGGTCGGCGGGGTTGCCCTGCTGTCCAATAAACCAGGGCTGCCAGGGCGCCACGGTGGAAATCAGCGGCACGCCTTCGGCTTCCGCGGTCGTGGTCACAGGGTTGGTGGTTTCGGGCGTGGAAGCGACCATCATCAGATCGACTTCATCGTCAATGATCAGCTCCTGCGCGACTTCGGCTGCGCGGTTGGGATTGGACTGGCTGTCCTTGACGATGATCTCGAAATTGGCCGCAGCCTCGCTCTTGGCAAAGTTGGAGAGGATGAAGTTGTCCGCCTCGGCAAAGGCTGCAAGCGGCCCCGATTGCGGGCTGACATAGCCTACCCGGATCTTGGCGCCCTGGGCGATGGCGGGCATGGGGAAGGCGCCGGTGGCGGCGATGAGGCCGGTGGCGGCTGTGCCTTTAAGCAGATTGCGACGGGTGATCATGATGGGTTCTCCTCCCAAAAATCATGAGCCTTTCGGCTTGGTTCAAAATGCCGGCGGATCGCCCCGGAAGGCGGCCTCCAGCAGGGTGACGATGTCCTCCTTCGTCACCGGTTGCGGGTTCCAGTAGGGTTTGGACGTTGCCAGTTCGGCGGCTTTGACGAGGTCTTCCTCGCGCATGCCGATCTCCATTAGCGCCAGCGGCGCACCAAGCCGGGTGGCGAAGTCGTAGAGCGCCCGGCCGGGATTGGCGTTGCCGAAGATGCGGCTTACAGGCTCAAGCTCCCTGCCTGCTGCGCGCGCGTTGAATGCCAGGGCATGGGGCAGGATCACCGCATGGGTTTCAGCATGAGGCAGATCAAAGGAACCGCCCAGCGTGTGGCAGAGCTTGTGATGCAGGGCCATGCCCACCTGCCCCAGCACGGTACCGCAGAGCCAGGCGCCATAGAGCGTTCGCCCGCGCGCCTCGAGGTCGGCAGGATTGGCCACGACATTGTCGAGGGCTTCGGCAAAGGCCTCCAGCCCTTCAATGGCCAGCAGCGTCGATACGGGATTGCGATCCTTGGCATAAAGGCCTTCGGCCGCATGCGCCATGGCATTGAGCGCGCTCGTAACGGTCATGCCGACCGGCAGCGTTTTTACGAGTTCCGCGTCGTAGAGAATGACTTCAGGCTGCACCTTGGCGTCGGTGAGAGTGGTTTTCACGCCATTCTCGGTCTGACCAAGAATGTTGGTGGCCTCGGACCCGGCATAGGTGGTTGGGACCACGATTTGCGGAAGGTCGGTACGCAGGGCTATCGCCTTGCCGAGCCCGGTGGTCGAGCCGCCGCCAATGGCGACCAGGCAGTCTGCGCGCACTAAGTTGGCGTGGGCAACGGCCTCGTCTGTCACAGCCGTGGGCGTGTGCATGGTTGCGCGGGTAAAGACGCCAACAACCAGATCGCCGATCTCCTGGGCCATCTCCATGGCACTATCGGCCTGTGGAGGCGTCGACAAAACGAGCGCGCGCTTGCAGCCGAGCCTGGCGATTTCCTCACTCACCTGGCTGCGAATACCGGCGCCGAAGCGCACGCGGACCGAGGCAAATTGAGCAGCAAAGCTGGACGTAAAATGCGACACCAAGGCCTCCCTGCCCTTCAGCGGCGAGGCTAGACTTGCACGAATAACATACCGGCTTGATCGGATTTACGCAGCATAACATAACTTGATGTTATGAAGATCGACCCACGACATCTCGAAGTTCTTGCAGCCATCGTTGATGGCGGAGGCCTCACGGAGGGCGCACAGGCCATTGGCCGCGCACAGCCAAGCGTCTCGCGGACGATAGCGATGCTGGAGGCACGAATTGGCGCGCCACTGTTTGAAAAGCACAAGCGTCCCCTTGTGCCCACCGAGCTGTGCCTGGCCCTGGCGGGTGAAGGGCGAAGAATTCTCGCCGCAGGCAATACGGCCTCGGCCATCGTCACCACGTTTCGCTCAGGCCATAGAGGCATGGTGCGGATAGGAGGCACCCCGGTGTTCATGGACGGGGTCATTTCCACGCTGATTGCGGAATTTCAGCAGAACAATCCGCAGGTCAGGATCGAGCAGTCATACGGCTATGCACGCGAACTGATGGATCAGCTCGATGCGGGAACGCTGGACGTGGCCATTTGCCCAATGAATCCCGCGGCAGTGGCACCGGGTTTCCAGTTCGTACCGGTGCTGCCGGGCCGCAATGTCATTGCCTGCAGCAGCCATCACCCGCTGCTGCGCAAGGGTTCGCTGCGGCTGACAGACATTGCCCCTTACCCCTGGATTGCGCCGCCTGCGTCGAGCCCCCTTTACGAGGACATGCGCCACATTTTGCGAGATATCGGCGTGACAGACACCCGCATTTCGTTTTCCGGCGGGACGTTGGCGTCGATGACGGCCATTCTTTCCAATTCAGACGCGCTGACCATTCTGCCCCATTCGGTGGTTTTCATGGCGCGGCGCCAGAGGGTGCTCGCTGCATTGTCCATCCGCATTGGCCACCCCGAGCGCATGCTGGGCATCCTCACAAAGGACGCCGAGGCGGCCAATCCCACCGTGCGCCGCTTCCGTCGGTTCATCGATACCGAGTTCCGCAACCTTTCGCGCTTCATCCAGCAGCATGAGCAGAACACGCTCTGGAGAGATTGATGCACTGGACGTCCTCGTCTGCCTCGCAGTGAAGGCGCTTTCCCTCGCAATTCACATTTGCGTTGGCATTCTCCCGAAAGAGCCAGAGATCATGCGCAAAGCAGCAAGACCACGGATGCGATCCTGCGGTCAGATCGATCATGGCGCGCCGGATAGAGGTTCGGCAACCACGGGACATGCGAGGTTATATGATGGGCGCCGATCCCTGGGCGACGGAAGGCCTGGGAGGCATCTGGTGCGTAGGGTCGACTTCGACGACATATCGCGCCATCAATTGAAGGATACAACCTGCCGGAAGATGGCTGTATTGGAAAAGACCATGTCGCCTGCTCCTGCTAAGGTCTTGCCCGGGGAGGGTGGAGTGCGCTTCAAAGGATTGGACCTAAATCTCATCGTAGCACTGGACGCGCTGTTGACGACGCGCAGTGTATCTCGTGCCGCCGAACTGACATGCATCAGCCAGCCTGCGATGAGCGCGGCCCTGGCGCGGCTGCGCGACTATTTTGACGACCAACTGCTGATCACCGGGACAGGACTCGCGACACTTTCCCCATTGGGCGAAAGCCTTCGCTTACCCGCTGCACAGGCCTTGGCCTATATCAGCGACCATCTGGTGTCCTCCGGCTCCTTTGATCCCGAGACCTCTGATCGCGAATTTCGAATCCTAGCCGCAGATACGGTGATCCAGGGGCTTCTCGCCGCCGCGCTACAGCGCATTGATCCACTCGCACCCAAGCTGCGTTACTCGCTGCTCACGCCGACCGGAGTGAGCCTGGACAAGCTGGAGAGCGGGCAGCTTGATCTGCTGATCGTGCCTGAGCGGGTAGCCAGTCCATCCCATCCCGCGGAACTCTTGTTCGAGGAGGAGCATACGGTCATCGCCTGCGCGCAGTGTTGGACCAGCGACACGCTTTCGCTGGAGGAGTTTCGCACCGCCGACCATGTCGAGGTCTTTATCGGAGGGCTGCCATACCTCCCCTCAGTCCTGGGCGTTCCCGAGTTCGACAGGCACATTGCAGTACGGCTCGACCAGTTCGCGCTGGTTCCATCTTTCGTGAGCGGTAGCAGGCGATTGGCCACATTTCCCGGGATGACTGCGGAGATATTTTCCCACTCCGCCCAGCTCCGATATTTCCGGCCACCCTTCCCGATCCCGCCGGTTCGCCTCGCCATGCAATGGCACAGCCGTGCCAATGCCGATGCGGGTCTCCAGTGGCTGCGCCGTGAGTTGCGGGCGAGCATTACTCAGAACCGTTCCCATAAACGGCGCTTATACCGGGTCGTAAATCAATCGATTTGAACCCCGACACGCTCTGCGACGATGGTATCGCCGAGCCCGGAAAAACGGGCCGGGAGGATATCGACATGAATGTAGAGAACAGATTGGCCCTGTCACGCCGTGGGGCATTGGGCGCCCTCGGCGGAGCCATGGCGCTGGGCCTGGCGGGCAAGGCGTTCGCCCAGGCGACCCAGTCCAATGCCAGCGAGGCCGCGGAAATCGTGCTGCGCGGTGGCTACGTGCTGAGCATGGACCCAGCCCTTGGCGACCTGGAGACTGGCGACGTGCACGTCCGTGACGGCAGCATCGTCGAGGTCGCGCCTGAGATCGCGGCTCCCGGCGCTCTGGAGATCGACGCCCGCAACACGGTTGTCATGCCAGGCTTCGTCGATACGCACTGGCATATGTGGAACAGCATCTGGCGCGGCATGGCCAACGACGCCAGTTCCTATTTCGCCCTGCACGGCCTGGCGGCGCACTATACACCCCAAGACCACTACATCGCAGTGCGTTACGCTGCACTCGAGGCGCTCAGTGCCGGTTTTACAACCTGCCATAACTGGGCACACGGCGCAGATACCATCGAAGATGCCGAGGCGGAGCTTCGCGCGTTGGCGGATACCGGCATTCGCGCCAAGATGGGGCTGGCAGGATTTCTGGGCGGTCAGCCGACCACGCGTGATCAAGTACAGGCCATGCTGGACTGGATCGCGTCGAACGGCGGCGGCAGGATCGGCCTTGGCATGATTCTCGATGGAGCCGGCGAGGCGCTTTCCGAGCGTGTGGAGCTCGCACGCAATCTCGATTTACGGCCGATTACCGATCACGGTGGCTCGCTGGCGCAACCGGACCTGCTGGGCCCCGAATTCCTCTTTACCCACGGCACGGCAGTAACACCCGAGCAGATCGCCTTGATCCTCGACAAGCATCTGGGCGTCGCCCTCTGTCCCGGTACCGATCCCATGATCGGAGCGGGGCTGCCGCCAATTCATGCCCTGCTCGCCGGAGGCGTACCGCTGGACCAGATCAGCATGACGGTCGATGTCACCGCGCAGACGCCAGCCGATCCGTTCGCCATGCTTCGCACCATTGTTAACGCTGGACGCATCCAGCAGGCCAACAATCCCAACCTGATGAGTATCGTGCAGGCCGCTCCACAATGGCTTCTGAGCTACCGCGACGCGCTCGCAATCGGCACCCGCGGCGGCGCCAACGTTCTCGGGCTTGGTGATCAGGTCGGCTCGCTGACACCCGGCAAGCGGGCAGACATCATCGCCGTGCGCACTGACGCTCTCAACATGATCCCGGCGGCCAACACCAACATGACGTTTCAACTGGTCCAGCACGGGCTGCCATCCAATGTCGATACGGTGATCGTCGACGGCCACATTCGAAAGCAGGCTGGCGCGCTGGTCGGAGTAGAGGTTCGAGAAATCCTCGCCGAGGCAGCAGAGAGCCAGGCCGCGATCCGCAAACGTGCGGGCCTGCCACCACTCGACACGTCGCTCTGACCCAGGATGAGCTAAGCGCCGGACCGGCATCTCTACAGTCGGTCCGGCCCATTGCCTTTGCCAGAAAGGCCAGACAACCGCATACTTTCTTGACCAGACCGACGGCGGCACGTCGCCTGGCTTGGTTGCGCAAGGCAACTAGAGAAGGATCAGGTTGGGGACGCGTGGTTGCAGCACCCTTCTGCGGCAGAGCTTGAGACCAGACCGACCGAGCATTGCCGATCAGATTGAAGATGTCGTCGTAGGGAGGCGGAAACGCGCTTCGAATCCATCCTGCGCGCCTGCCCGCGGCGATGCCAGCGTAAGCCGGCCCCCAGTGCGCGTCGCGATTGCGGCGACAATGGTCAGCCCAAGACCGCTGCCGTCCGCCTTGCGCACGTCACGGTGAAAGCGATCAGTCAGGTGCGCAAGGACATCCGGGGCCAAGACTGGCCCAGAATTTGCGACGACCAGATCGCCGCCTGGCGTGATGGTTAGCTGAACCTCGTCATTGCCAGAGCCGTGACGGAGCGCGTTCTCCACTAGGTTCCGGCAGACGATTCCCAATGCGTCGGGGTCGATTGTCGAAAAGACCGGGGTCCGGGGCAGGTCGAGCGCAATCGGCGGCGACTGCGGGCTACGAGTCATGTCGTCAATGACCAGCCGTACGGCCGTCCTTAAATCGTATGGCGTGTCGGACTGGAGACGTCCGCCCTCGGCACGAGCCAGTTGCATCAGGCGCTCCGTCCGCCGCGTCAGGCGTTTCAACGTCTCCTCGATGTCGACCGCACGCTGTATGGCAGCCTTGTCTTCGGTTTCAGATCGAAGTCGTTGCGCCTGAGCGATGGCCCCCGCAAGGGGAGTCCGCAACTCGTGAGCGGCGTTGGCGGCGAAGCTGCGTTCGGCCTCGAACGCTTCGCGGAGCTTGACCAGGAGGCTGTTGAGCGTTTCGGCCAAGGGGCCGATCTCCGTGGGCAGATCGTGCGCAGGAACTTCCGACAGGTCACGGGCGCTGCGCACCTCAAGCCGCGAACGAAACCGGCGCAGAGGATCGAGGCTGAAACGGACCGCCAGTACGATGGCCGCCAGCGCGACAGGGAGCATGATCAGAAGCGGCAACCCAAGGCCCATCTGGATTTCCCGTGCGACCGACGCTCGATGGGCCAGCGGTTCGGCAACGGTGATGCGGATAGTCTCCTGAAGTGCTGCGTCGCTATAGAATCGGTGGGTTGCCGTCTGCCGAAAGCCTGGCCCGTCCCAGGGCGGAAACAGCGCAGGATCTGCCGCGTGCGACTGCAGAAGGATGCGCCCCTCGGCATCCCGGACGAGGTAGGTGAAGAACTCGTCGTGCCCCCGGATCGGAGCAAGTCGCTGTGTGATCCCCTGCTCTTCCCGACCCACGATATCGGTCACCGCCAGCGGCAGGATCCGTTCCGCTGTTTCGCGCAGGGCGCTGTCGAACACCTCGTCCATCTCGTCGCGGACAATCACGGACGTCACCGTCGCAGCCAGTAGCCACAGCACCGTCAGCGCAAAACCAAGCGAGAGGCTCAGTCGACCACGAAGGCTTGCCGGCCACTTCATGCCTTGCCCAGCCGGTAGCCCAAGCCGCGCTCGGTGTCGATGACGGCTGCGCCGAGCTTCTTGCGCAGCCGGCTGACATGGACTTCGATGGTGTTGCTCTCCACCTCGGCGTCGAATGCATAGAGCTTTTCTTCCAGTTGAGCCTTGGACAGAAGTTGCCCCGGGCGCGCGAGAAAGGCTTCCAACAGCGCCCACTCACGGGCTGTCAGTTGCACCGGCCTGCCGTCACAGTGAACGCTGCGCACGGCAAGATCGATCTCCAGCGGTCCATGAGTCACGATGGGGTTCGGATTGCCGCTATAGCGGCGGGCCACCGAACCGATCCGGGCCGACAGCTCTGCGAGATCGAAGGGCTTGACCAGGTAGTCGTCGGCGCCAGCGTTCAGCCCCTCAATCCGATCCGACACTTGGTCGAGTGCGGTGAGGATAATGACGGGCGTCACGTCGCCCCGTGCACGCAATCCCTTGAGAAACCCAATGCCGCGCCCATCGGGCAGCATCAGGTCGAGGAGGATCAGATCGTAGGGCGTGGACTTCACCGCGCTGCCGGCAGCGTCGAGCCGCGTCAGCCAATCCACCGACTGGCCATCGGCCGCGATCTGGTCGCGCACTGCAGCCCCCAGAACCGTGTCGTCCTCGATTAGCAGGATGCGCATCCTCGTCCCCGTCCTTTTCCGATAACCCTCCATGATCCGCCCGGCTGACAGGAAGCTGAAGTGGTGGGCTGGGCCCGTTCAGGCTGTTGTCAGCTTTGCCCTGCATGAATTGTATCAATATGACCGCAGCGCGGAGTTTGGCGCATGAAGAAGACATTGACAATTCTCGGCTTTCTTGCGGTCTTCCCGGCCAGCGCAGCGCTGGCGGACGACGATTGTTTCGTGCCGATGACCGACTGGCAGCCGCGCGACGCCGTCGCCCGACTGGCTGAGGAGAACGGCTGGACTGTACGCCGCATCAAGATCGATGACGGCTGCTACGAGATCGATGGCCGGGATGCCGAAGGGCGCCGGATCGAAGTGACCGTCCACCCGGCAACGCTGCAGGTCATCGAGGTTGAGTATGAGGACGACGACGATCGTCTACTCCAGGAACAGAAAGACGGTGTTGCTGGCTGACCCGCACACCCGAGGGTGAATTCGGTCTGTCATATCTTCGCGCTGCGCGCCCCTAACCCGCACCATGTTTGCGCAAGATCCGGCGCGAATGTCCACTTGCGTCGATCTCCAGCCCCGATCCTTAGTCCCCATCTTCCACACCCTGACGGGACTGGTCCTGCAGCAACCGAAAATGTTCCTGACGGCAAGCTGAAGCGGAAGCAGCCAAGGCGTCAGGATGTCCTCAGGTCGGCTCTCCAGATTGTCCCCAGCAGACAAAAGGAGACCCTGCCATGAAAAAGATCCTGACCCTCCTGGTCGCATCCACGGCGCTGACAGTCGCCATCGGCGTCCCTGCCTGGAGCGCGATGCATGCCCCGACCGACGGCGTCCTCCGGTCCGTCGCGGCACTCTTCGACGACAGCGCGCAAACCATGTCGCTCGCTCAGGCAGGCGACGATGGTGATGACGACAATCACTGGCAAGAAAGGACGTCGCGCGGCCACGACGACGATGACGACTGCGGCAACTTTGAAGACGATGATGACGATGACGATGACGACGATTGTCGCAATGGGACCCGCAATCCCAAACCCGCCGGCACTGTCGCCCCGCCGCAGAACGGTCTTTTCGGGAACGGCGCTCCTCCACAAGTTCAGGTGAACTGACCCGCTCGGCGGCACTCTCACAACAAGGGATCATCCAATGAAATCGCTCCTCGCAACGCTCGCGCTGACGACAGCGCTGACGTTTCCCGGCCTCGCCATGGCGCGGCCGGTGACGCTCACCACCACTCTCAACAGCTATGGCGGCGACGGCGCCTATCTTGCGCTTTACGTCACCGACGCCTCGGGCGCCTATGTCGGCAGTCTCTGGATGGCCGGCGGCAAGTCCAAATATTACGAGCACCTGAGCGACTGGTACCGCGCCACAGGCGGAGATGCCGGCCAGGTGAACGGCATCACCGGCGCCAGTGTCGGCGCGGGGCGCACGCTCGAGATCACGCTCGACCTGGCCGATGCGCTCTTCGATGCAGGCTACACGCTCCACATCGATGCCGCGGCCGAAGATATGCGCGACAGCCCGAACGAGGTGGCCGTGCCCCTGACGAACGGGGGGACAGGCTCGCCGGTCGCTGGGCGCCGCTATATTGCCAGTTTCACCTACAACTGAGGGAATGGCCATGATCCGCGCACTCCATCGCTGGCCGGGTCTTCTTGCCCTCGCGCTCGTCACCGTCCTGAGCTTGAGCGGCGCAGCGCTGTCGGTTTTTCCTGCGGCTGAGCGCATCGCAACGCCGCAGGCGGAAGCCGAACTGACCGTCGCCGCTCTGGCTAACCGGATCCAGGCCGTCTATCCCGGCCTCGAGCAGATCCGCCGCTCGCCTTCAGGACGGATCACGGCCTATTGGTTCGACCAGGGGGCGCCGGGCGCCGCCGTGATCGATCCTGCAACGGGTCAGGGCATCGGCTCGGCCGATCCGAACCAGGTCGAACGCTGGCTCACCAACTTGCACCGTTCGCTGTTCCTCGGGGATGGCGGGCGCATCGCCATGGCCATGGGTGCTGCTGCGATGCTGGTCCTTTCGCTCTCCGGCGCAGCGCTGGTCGCGCGGCGGACAGGCGGCTGGCGGCAATGGTTCAAGCCCCTGCGCGGACCGCTCGCGAGCCGGGTGCATGTCGAGATCGCCCGCATCGCCGTCGTCGGCCTGGTTCTGTCCTCCACGACTGCCTTGTGGATGACGGCCTCCACTTTCGATCTTTTGCCAGACGGAGGTACCCAACCCGCCGTCCCCACCATCGTGAGCGGTGAGACGGGGTTCTCGCTCGACCAGATGCCCACGCTGCAACAGCTGCCTGTCACCGAACTGCGTGAGCTGAGTTTTCCCTATCCCGGTGACGCGACGGACGTTTTCACGCTGAAGACCGATCAGGGTAGTGGATATCTCGATCAGGGCGACGGGGCCCTGCTGGCCTGGGCCGAGCTGACGGGATGGGAGCGTGCCTCGGAGACCATCTACATGTTGCACACTGGACAGGGCGCGGCGACGCTCGGGGTCGTGCTTGGGATCACGGCGCTCGGTATGCCGGCAATGGGTGCGACGGGCCTTCTGGTTTGGCTGGGCGGGCGGCGGGGTCGGCCGCGCATCCGGGGCAATCAGCCCGCGGGGCGCGCCGAGACGATCCTGCTCGTCGGCAGTGAGGGCGGCAGCACCTGGGGCTTCGCCGCGACGCTTCACGCCGCCCTCACCGAGGCCGGACAGAGCGTCCATGTCGGCCCGATGTCGAGCTTCGCTCCCGAACGCTACACTCAGGCCCGCCGCATCCTCCTGCTTGCCGCGACCTATGGCGACGGGGCGGCGCCGGCTTCGGCGAAACGCTTTGTCGACCGGCTGAACACGTCCGACCCAGTGCCGGACATTGGCCTGGCCGTGCTCGGATTCGGGGACCGCAGTTTTCCGGCTTATTGCGCCTTCGCCAGGACAGTCGCACAGACGGCGCGGAGGAAAGGTTGGCCCGAACTCCTGCCGCTCGACACCATCAACCGCCAATCACCACAGGATTTCGCGCGCTGGGGCCGAGCGCTAGGAGAGGTGCTCGGCATCGCGCTGGACCTGTCGCACCAGCCGGTCCTGCCAGCCATCGACAGGTTGACCCTCGTCTCGCGCCGCGATTACGGCTCCGAGGTGCAGGCCCCGACCGCAATCCTGCGCTTCGCGCTTCCACATACTTCGCTTTGGCAAAGGCTGCGAGGGGTCGGGTTCGCCCGGTTCCAGGCCGGTGACCTGATCGGCATCCTGCCCGAGGGCACCGCCGTCCCGCGGCTCTACTCCCTCGCCTCCGGGCGCCGTGACGGCTTCATCGAGATCGTGGTCAAGAGGCATCCCGGCGGTCTCTGCTCGGGGCAACTGACGGCGCTTGAGCCGGGCGACAAAGTGTCTGCCTTCCTCCGCCGCAACCCCAGCTTCCGTCCGGGCCGGCGCCGGGCACCACTCATCCTGATCGGCGCAGGGACGGGCATCGGGCCGCTCGCGGGCTTCGTGCGCGGCAATGCGCGCCGCAGGCCGCTCCACCTGTTCTTCGGCATGCGCCATCCAGACAGTGACTATTTCTACGGGGAGGAGATGCCCGGTTGGCAGGGTGAGGGACGCCTGACCCGACTGGTCACGGCCGTCTCGCGCGGGGCGCGTCCCCACTACGTGCAGGACGCGCTGCGAGGAGAGGCGGTTCAGGTCGCCGAACTCGTCCGCAACGGGGCACGCATCATGGTTTGCGGCGGACGGGACATGGCCGCAGGCGTGGCCGAGGCCCTTGCCGAAATTCTTGCGCCGGCCGGGTTCACGCCAGCAGCTCTGAAAGCGGAGGGACGATATGTCGAAGATGTCTACTGAGAACGTCCGGGTCGCCCTCAACGGCCCCACGATGGGTACGCGCTGGTCCGCTTTATTCTTTGCAGAACCGGGTCTCGACTCCCAGCCGATCCGCGCGGCTCTGCAAGCAGCAGTGGACGACGTGGATGCTCAGATGTCCACTTGGAAGCCCGCCAGCGATCTGATGCGGCTCAACGCAGCGCCAGTGGGCGAATGGCTGGCAGTTCCCCGGCAGCTGGCCGCGCTCTTGCAACTCGGTCTCGATATCGGCAGGGCCTCGGGCGGGGCCTTCGACGTCGGTATGGGCGATGCGGTGACGGCCTGGGGCTTCGGGCCGGAGGGCGCTGCGCCCGAACGCATCCGTACCGCGATGTCCGCCGTGCGTCGTCCGGCGCATGAAATCCTCGAGATCCACGGCGACCATGTCCGCAAATCCGCAGCCCTGGCACTCGACCTCAACGGCATCGCCAAGGGCCATGGCGTTGATCGGCTGGCCGAGACACTGCGCGACCATGGGATCGCTGACGGGCTCGTCGGAATTGATGGGGAAATGCGCGCCATGGGCCTCCGGCTGGACGGCGACGCCTGGATCATCGCGGTCGAGGCGCCGGACCCCAAGCGTCGGGTGCCTCAATCGATTCTCACGCTTGAGGATGCAGCCGTGGCCACTTCGGGCGACTACCGCCACTGGGTGGAGGTGCAGGGGCAACGTCTGTCGCACACGATGGACCCAAGGCGCGGCGCGCCGCTGACCGCATCGCCGGCCTCTGTCACAGTCATCGCGCGCACCTGTGCCGAGGCCGACGCCTGGGCCACGGCGCTCATGGTGCTCGGTCCCGTCAGGGGCGCAGAAATGGCCCGCCAAAGTAGGCTCGACGCCCTGTTTCTCCTGCGCGATAGTGATGGAAATATCAGAGATGAGGGTGTCGGACCGATTTTCTCCAAAGAGCTAGCGGCAAGTGGCTCAGCAGAGGGGAGATGAATTGCATGGAAACGCTTCGAACCAATCGCTTCAAGATGGCGACCCCGCTCGTTGCCGCGATAAACCACATCTCGGGCGTGGGGTTTCATGCGCTACGCGCCACGCCAGCACCCGACCAGGTGGTCCTGTACGCTCTCTCCGAGCAAGAGTGTGGGCCCGTCATGATGCTGGATGACGGTTTGAACACCCAAGGAGCCGCTACATGAGCCGTCTGTCCCATTCCGAGATCCATATGGTGCATCGCATTGGCTGGCTGCGGGCGGCCGTTCTAGGTGCCAATGATGGCCTCGTCTCGACCGCGAGCCTGGTTGTCGGCGTGGCCGCTGCGGGATCCGGGAAGCCGGAGGTGTTGATCGCGGGGCTGGCAGGTCTGGTGGCCGGTGCGATGTCCATGGCGGCGGGAGAATACGTCTCGGTCAGTTCACAGACCGATGCCGAACGCGCCGATCTTGCTCGCGAAGCGCGCGAACTGGCGGAAACGCCTGACGCAGAACTCGAGGAGCTGATCCAAATATATGTGGGCCGCGGGCTCGACCGGGATCTGGCCGAGCGGGTAGCTGTTCAGCTCACCGAACGAGACGCGCTCGGGTCGCATGCGCGAGACGAACTCGGCATCTCCGAAACCGTGACCGCCCGCCCGATCCAGGCCGCGCTGGTTTCGGCGCTCACCTTCGCCGTCGGCGCGGTGGTTCCACTGATCGTCACGCTGCTCGTGCCGGAAAGCGCTGTCGCGCTTCTTGTTGCGGCATCGACCATTCTTGGTCTCGCGATTCTGGGTGGACTGGGCGCATCGGCCGGGGGTGCGGGCGTTATTCGCGGCGCCGCCAGGGTCACCCTCTGGGGAGCTCTCGCAATGGCCGCGACAGCGGCAGTCGGAGCGCTGTTTGGCGTCACGGTAGGCTAGAAACGCTTTCCTTGGGCTCGCCAGCGGCCAAATAGTGGAATTCAGCACGCCTACACTCAGCGGTGCTTGGGCTCCTGTTGTCCGCCACCGGTGCGGCGTACCTGGGAGTGCCGTTCTTGCCGGACCCGCTCGTGGTGCTACTGGCCTTTGGGTTTTCTGGCCTGGTCGGCATCATTTTTGGATATTTTCCGGCCCGCGGCGCTGCGCGTCTGGACCCGATCGAGGCGCTCAGGCGCGAATAGGTCAGGCCACGGTTTCCGTTCACGACACCGGCAGTCTGATGACAGGCAAGCACCACGGATCAGGAACGGCACATAGGCCCCTCTGGTGGTGGCTCTCAGGCAGATTCACGACGGGCAATTGAGGGCCAGAGTTGCCGCAGACCCTTGGGGAAATGATCGATGACCTTGGCTGTTTCGCCCGGGTCCAGCTTCTGCCAGACAACATCGAAAACGGCTTCAGCGACCATCTTGGGGTTGCGCTGGTAGTTGGGCGGCAGTTCACCGGCCAGCCGCTCGCAGAACTCCTCCACGGTGTTGTCGGGTGTGGGTTTTCCAGCCATCTTCCAGCCTTCGAAGAAGAGGCCTCGGACAATCATCGGCAATTGTGCCGACAGGTGTACAGCTGCTTCCGGAGGCAGGCGGTCGCGCAAGGCGTGCAGGGCAGCGCGCAGGGCCGGATAGGCCAGCCGTGAATCGTCCAGGTGCAGTTTCTCTGCCGTGGCCTTGAGCCAGATATTGCCGTCGTCAATGGCGGCGTCGAAGGGGGAATGTCTGGTCATGCGTTCCTCCGTTGTGTTTCCTGATGGGCAGGATTGGCCCTTTGGATACTGGCCGCTATCGACCGTCGAAGCTTTGACCGGGGTCATTTTCTGCATCGCTTCATGTGCCGCCCGACCGCCAGGCGCGTGCGGCCTGCGCTTGACAGAGGTCAATGCCGATCATTCCGCAGAGCCGTAACAAGGACGGGCTTGGGTCCTGGAGGTCGATAATGAACAAGAGTCGGCAGTATACCCTCTGGTACTGGGTCGTTGCGTTGGCCCTGTTCGGCCTGTTCCAGTTATGGATGGGATATCGGTCAGTTGCGACGATCACCTACAGTGAGATGCTGGACTATCTCGACAGAGGCGTCATCGCCGAGGTGTCCATCACCGACACCGTGATCGAAGGACAGTTTCAGTCGCCCCAGAACGGCTACGACCACTTCATAACGCGCCGCGCTGACCCCCAAATGGTCGAGCTGTTTACCAAAGCGGGCGTGCCGGTGCGCGGCGCAAGCGATGAGAACTGGCTGGGGACGCTGATTTCGTGGATCGCCCCTGCCCTCGTCCTCGTAGCCTTCTGGTGGTTCGCATTTCGGGGCATAGCCGAGCGCAGCGGCATCGGAGGGCTTACCGCCATCGGCAAGTCGGGCGCCCGCGTCTATGTTGAGAAGGATACCGGCGTGACTTTCGCCGACGTGGCCGGCATTGACGAGGCCAAGGCGGAACTGCTCGAGATCGTCTCCTTCCTCAAGGACAAGGAGAGATATGGCCGCCTCGGGGCACGCATCCCCAAGGGCGTATTGCTGGTCGGTCCACCCGGTACCGGAAAGACCCTCATGGCGAGAGCGGTCGCAGGCGAGGCCAATGTGCCGTTCTTTTCCATATCGGGATCGGAATTCGTCGAGATGTTCGTAGGCGTGGGTGCGGCCCGGGTTCGAGACCTTTTCGAACAGGCGCGGCAAGTGGCACCCTGCATCATCTTCATCGACGAGCTCGACGCGCTGGGACGTGCCCGTTCGCCATTCGGCAATCTCGGCGGACAGGACGAGAAGGAGCAGACGCTCAACCAGTTGCTTTCGGAACTGGACGGCTTCGATCCGCGTGTCGGCATCGTGCTGCTGGCGGCGACAAACCGGCCGGAGATTCTCGATCCGGCGCTGTTGCGGGCCGGCCGGTTTGACCGGCAAATCGCCATCGACCGACCCGACGTGCGGGGGCGCGCCGCCATTCTGGCGGTCCATATGCGCAAAGTGCGGTCGGTTCAGGGGCTGAAGCTCGACGACATTGCCGCTCTGACGCCGGGCTTCACTGGCGCCGATCTCGCCAATCTCGTCAATGAGGCGGCGATCGTCGCCACCCGTCGCGGTGCCGAGGCGGTGACCATGGACGATTTCACCCGCGCCGTGGAGCGGATCATTGCCGGCACCGAGCGCAATCGCCTGTTGCTGCCCAGCGAGCGCAGGCGCGTTGCCTATCACGAAATGGGGCACGCACTGGTGGCCGCGTCCATTCCCGGTACAGACCGGGTGCACAAGGTTTCCATCATTCCACGCGCCATTGGGGCGCTGGGCTACACCATCCAGCGCCCCACCGATGACCGCTATGTCATCACATCAGCCGAGTTGCTCGATCGCATGGCCGTACTCATGGGCGGACGGGCCGCCGAGCAAATCGCCCTGGGTGACGTGTCGACCGGCGCTGCGGACGATCTGGCCAAGGTCACAGACATTGCCCGCCAATACGTCGCCCGTTTCGGCATGCACGAGGCCACCGGCCAGGCCGTGCTGGAACAGGAAAGACAGGCCTATCTCAATGTGGTCGAGCCACGCTCGATGCGGGACTATTCGGAGGAAACCGCGCGGGAACTGGACCTGGCTGTGCGCGGCCTGATCATCGATGCCTTCGGGCGCGCCAAGGCGATCCTGGCCGGCCGTCGCCCCGATCTCGACCGGGGTGCCGCGCTGCTGCTTGAGCGCGAGATTGTCACGCCCGACGATTTCCCGCCGCTCAGGCCCGCCGAGGTACAGGCAGAGAAGGCGGTCCCCTCCAGTGCGTCCCAGCGTGCGGCAGGCGCTTGACGCAAACAGGCAAGAAACCACCCCCCCGCGACATCATCCCGCCCTCTGCGACTAGCCGGTGAGTTCCTCAGGCATGGCTATTTGCGGCCTTGGTTCGGGGACCTCCGTCATCGTCGCCTCGGTCAGGAGCAGCACGCCGGCGACGCTCACTGCGTTCTCCAGGGCGATGCGCACGACCTTGGTGGGATCAATGATGCCGGTCTCGATCATATCCACATAAGTCTTGCGCCCCGCGTCAAAGCCGATATTGCCGCTGCCCTCGAGCATGCGGGCAACAACAATGCCCCCGTCCGTCACCGAATTGTCAGCGATCTGCCGGGCGGGGGCCTCGATGGCGCGCCGCAGAATCTGGACGCCTGTATGTTCGTCGCCCTCGCAGAGCTTGGCCTCTTCATCCAGAGCACTGGCACAGCGCAGCAGGGCAAGGCCGCCACCAGGCACAATGCCCTCAGCCACAGCGGCCTTGGTGGCGCTGATCGCATCGTCCAGTGCCTCCTTGCGCGACTTCATCTCCGCTTCCGTCGGTGCACCAACGCGGATCACAGCGACGCCGCCGCTGAGTTTTCCCAGGCGTTCCTGAAGTTTTTCCCGGTCATAGTCGCTGGAGGTTCCGGCAATTTGCTGGCGTAATTGCTGGCGCCGCCCGTCTATCGCAGACTTCTTGCCCTTGCCGCCCACGATGGTGGTGGTGTCCTTGTCAACCAGAACGCGGGCGGCGTGACCAAGCTGGTCCGTGCCGACGTTCTCGAGCTTCATCCCCAGATCCTGCGAGATGACCTGACCGCCAGTCATAATCGCCAGGTCTTCCAGCATGGCCTTGCGCCGGTCGCCAAAGCCGGGCGCCTTGACCGCGCAGTTGTGAAAGGTGCCGCGGATATTGTTGACGATGAGCGTGGCCAGCGCTTCGCCTTCGACATCCTCGGCAATGACCAGCAGCGGTATGGCGGCCTTGGCGACGGTCTCAAGCAATGGCAACAGATCGGCGAGCACGGCAATCTTGCCGTCCACGATCAGAATTCCGGCATTCTCGAATTCGGTCTTCATGCGCTCGGGATCTGTGACGAAATAGGGGGACAGGAACCCCCGGTCGAATTGCATTCCTTCCACGACGTCCAGCGAGGTCTCGGTGGTCTTGGCTTCCTCCACCGTTATGACCCCTTCTCCACCGACCTTTTCCATGGCGTCGGCAACCAATGCGCCGACAGTGGGGTCGTTATGGGCAGAGATGGTCGCCACCTGCTCCTTTTCCTTGCGGCTCACCACCGGCCGCGAGATATCCTTGAGCACCGCCATGGCGCGCTTGAGCCCGCGGTCGAGCCCATGCTTGATTTCGATGGCGCTGGCGCCGGCCACCACGTTGCGGATGCCATCGGCGAAGATGGCGTGGGCGAGGATGGTAGACGTGCTGGTGCCATCGCCCACCATGTCCCCGGTACGCTCCGCCGCTTCTCGGAGCATGCGGGCACCGAGGTTTTCTTCCGCGTCCTTGAGCTGGAACTCCTTGGCGATGGTCACACCATCATTGCAGACCAGTGGTGGGCCCCATTTGCGCTCGATCAGCACCGATTTCGACCTTGGCCCCAGCGTCACCCTGATCGCGTCAGCCAGTTGCGTGGCACCGCGCAGGATTTTCTCCCGCGCCTCGGATCGAAACAGAACCTGCTTGTGCGGCATGGCTGACCTCGTCGGACCGGATTGTCGACAAAGAGTCTAGGACTGGCACCCGCCGAGGGAATTGATGGTGGTCAAGATTGTGACCGGCGGGACGCCCGCCAAAATGCGCGGCGAGCGGCACGCTGACCAGGCAGGTGAACGCTCACGCGGAAAAGACCACAGCCGAAAAGGTCGCATGAGCAGCGCCGGCCGTGCAATCGCTGGAAGACAATTTGCGCTTCGACTGACCGGGCCCATCGGATCAACTCCTTCGAAATCTTGACGCCGGTCAAACCGCTCAGTCGGCATGTTTCTAGGCTCGCATCAGGTATCAAAGAGGACCGCCATCATGACGAGCGCAAACAAAGCAATGCCCTACGATCAGGCTTTCAATGACCTTGTGAGCAAGGTCTCGCGTCTGCAAACCGACCTGTCCGACATTGCGGGGGGCCTAGGCGCCATTTCCGCACACGGCATGGAGGATCTTCGCGAGGAGACGACCGAACGCGCCTCTGCTCTTGCGAGAGAAAGTCAGCGCCTAGCCGAGCAGGCAAGGCGCAATGCTGCAAGCCTCGAAAGATCATTCGAGGATTCCCTGCGCCGTCAGCCCCTGCTGACCGTCGGGGTTGCCGCAGCGATCGGCTTCCTGCTTTCCTTGGCTGTGCGCAGGTAGCCCGGCCCCAGCTCAAGCATTGGATGACACCGGCGCCCTGGACACTCTGGGGCGCCGGCATAGTCATGTAATTTCGCTCTAGGGCCGATAATCCACGGGCCCAGGCGCGGCCGATCCGAGACGTAGATCAGCACGACGAGTCGATGGTCTTGTGTTTCATTTTTGACGGTCGTCAAGGCGGCCCCGAACCCCCCTCCCATAATTCATGGACAATTGCGGAGGACTTCAAAATGCACCGTGAGACCGATACTGATTGCCAATCGTCCGAGCCGGGATTTTCGCCGGGACGGCGCACCTTCCTCAAGATTTCGGTCCTGGCCGGCGCGGCGGCGACAATCTCCAGCACTGTGGCCTATGCCGCTGGCGAAAGCGGGTTCTGGGCCAAGGATCTGGAAGATGAGCAACTCGTCGACATGTACCGACGCATCCTCCGCATCCGCTGGCACGAGCGGACCATGGCCGACAAGATGCTCACCGACCCCACCTATCGCGGCTACAACCACTTCTATGCCGGCCAGGAGGCGGTTGCGGTTGGCATCTGCTCGGCGCTGCGGAATGAAGGCGGCGTGGAGAAGGCGGACCTGGTCTATTCGACCCACCGCCCCACCGGTCACGCTATAGCCAAGGGCATCGATCTCAAGCGCATGTGCGCCGAGAACGACTTCCGGGCCACCGGCCTCAACAACGGCTATGCGGCGGAAATGCATATTTCGGACCCGACCATCGGGTTCATGGGGGCCGATGGCATGATCGGCCCGGGTCCGGTGATCGCAACAGGATCGGCCCTGGCTATCCAGGCCCGTGGGAGCGGCCAAGTGGTCGTCAACTTCGGTGGCGACGGGACCTATGCGACACCGCATTTCCATTCGGCGTTGAACAATTCCACGCTGCTCAAGCTGCCATTCATCTACGTGATCGAGAACAATCTCTACCACCAGTACGCCCACTATTCCCTGTCCGTCCCGATGAAGGACATTGCCACGGCCGCAGAGCCCTATGGCATTCCGGGCATCGTGGTGGACGGCCAGGACGTGATGCAGGTCTACAATGCCGCCAAGATCGCGGTAGACAGGGCGCGGGCTGGTGAGGGCCCGACCCTGATCGAGGCCAAGACCTACCGCTATTACAACCACTGGGGCGCTCCCGGTGCCACCCCCGGCGAGCTTGGTGCCTTCGGCTACGATCCGCTGGCGATCTCCTCATTCCGGCCCGAGCGCGAACTGCGCGCCTGGATGCAACGCGATCCCGTCGACATCTCGCGCCGGATCCTCATCGATTGGGGCCTGCTCGATGACGCCGAAGCCGATGCCATCGAAACCGAAGTGAAAGCCGAGGTCACCGAGGCCTTTGCCTGGGCCGCCGAGCAGCCGCTCTGCAGGCCTGAGGACGGTCTCAAGCACGTATTCGTCGACGGCGAAGTTGAAGCCCGCCAGCTGGCGTGACCTAATCAGGAGTTCCGAAAATGACTGAGAAAAGCTGGATGTACGCCGTCCTTGAGGCCGTGCAGTACGAGATGCGCCAGGATCCGAATATGCTCTGGCTGTTCGAGCTGACGGCTCCCGTGGCGTCCAATCCCGGGCTCCCGGTGATCAATCTGGAAACAGAATTCACCCGCAAGCGGGTCATCAACACCGGCATCGATGAAATGTGGATGGTAGCAGCGACGCTGGGCGCCGGTCTCGCCGGCTCGAAAGCGGCCACCTATATTCCCTATCAGGGGGCGGCTATGCCCTTTCAAATCATCCAGAACCATGCCGGCAAGTTGCGCCACATGACTGGTGGAGTGGCCTCCATGCCGGTGGTGTTCGTCATGGAGATGACAGGCCAGACCCCGGGCTTTGCCGGGCAACATTCCGACTACGAGATCGATTCCTATTACATGCACATCCCGGGCGTGAAGACGGTCGTGCCGTCCACCCCCTACGATGCCAAGGGCATGATGGCGTCGGCGCTGCGCGACCCCAATCCTGTGGTCTTCCTTTATCCGGCGGGCCTGCGCGAACTCGTAGCGGAGGTGCCGGACGAGCAGTATGACGTGCCACTCGACAAGGCGGCGGTGCTGGCAGAAGGCACCGATCTCACCATAGTGGGCTCGGGTGCCGGCATGCCCGAAATCCTCAAGGCGGCCGACGCGCTCAAAGCCGACGGGATGAGCGTGGAAGTCATCGACTTGCGGTCGCTCAAGCCCATGGACACCGAGACACTCGTGGCCTCGGTGGGCAAGACCAAGAAGCTGCTCGCGGTCGATCAAACCTACTACACGCTGGGCCCCGCGGCCGAAGTGGTGGCCCGCGTGGCGGAAAATGTCGACGGCGCCCGCTTCAAGCGCATCGCATTTCCGGACGCCCCGCCCCCCGCCTCTCCTGAAATGTTCCTCTGGATGCGGGTCAATGCCGACCACATCGCCAATGCGGCGCGCAAGCTGGTTGGTTAGGAAGCAGCGGGAGAGGCATCATGAACTACCAGGATAGAGAGGGCGAACAATCGCCGGCTGGCGACGCCCGGTGCCCGCAGTGCGGCAGCGCCGCGATCGGCCCCACCAACATTCGGTCTGCCCTCTGGCAGGGAGAGCGCCTGGTGGTCATAGAGGGGCTGCCGGCTCTGGAGTGCCGCTCCTGCAAAGAGCAGTTCTACGACGATGTGACCGCGACAATGCTGGACCTATTGCGGGGCGCCGGATTTCCAGCCGACAAAGCCGCGCGTTTTCTCGAGGTACCGGTATTCGACTATGCCCAGATGCTCAGGCGAGCGAATCTGGCGAAAGCGAAAGTGCCGCTATGAGCATCGCCATCCGCTCCCCGCTTGTCGCCGTGCTGGTCCTGCTTCTGGCCGGGCCGGTTCTGGCGCAGGCCGGCTTCGAGTTCATGCCCGATGGCGGTAGAGGACTGCTGCGGCAGCTGTTTGCCGACAAGCCCGCGGAGCTGGCGAAGCTGGCTTCGGAGAGTCACGACCAGGCAAGCTGGGAGACTATCCTGGGGCAGGACACAGATCTCAGCGAGACCGAGAGGCTTACGCTGGCCGGCTATCTCAGCGTCAATTTTCCCTTTGTGGGGGACATGGGGGTTCTCGCCAGCGCCGAGGATCCGGTTTCCCTGCTCCCGCAGGACGGCAAGGAGTTGGCCGTGGCCAATTGCCAGTATTGTCACGCGATCTTCTCCGGCTATCTCATGCATGACCGGAACGTGCAGGGTTGGCGCAGCGTGTTCCTCTCGCCCTTCCACCGCGAGATCAAGATGGACGAAAAGGAGCGCGAGACCTTCGCACTCTACTCAGCGGTCAACATGCCCATGAAATACGAGGACGTACCACCCGAACTGCGTTTCTGAGGACCCTGACAAAGGAGGATCGAATGAAGCCCACCTTGATTGCAGCGCTTGTCCTAGGGATCGCCTGCGGACTGACCTCAGTGTCCCTGTCTCAGACTGACGACGTCTTCGCGTTCATTCCGGAAGGTGGTAGGACGTTGCTCGCAGGCGTGGCGGAGGCCGGGCTGCCCGATTCCACACTGAATGAATACAAGTCGGGAACCAGGACCAGTTTGGAATGGCTGGCCTTGCTGGAGCAAGCGGCGGCGAGTGCTCCAGCGGTCGCGGCGCTGGACGAGTACCAGCGGCAAACGCTGGCCGACTACTTGTTCTATAACGCACCGCTCGGTGCCGATCTGACACCGGACGCGTTGCCAATGGACGGACGCGACATGACGCTGCGCTATTGCCAGTCCTGCCACATCGTGACCGTGGTGGTTACCCAGTCGCGGGCGCGGGAAGCCTGGCTGGGCACGATGAACAAGCCCAGTCACGTCGAAATCGATCTGACCCCCGCACAGCGGGAGGCCCTGGCCGACTATCTGGTGGTCAATGCCGGCATTCCGATCGAAGAGGTGCCCCCCGAACTGCGCGCCGGCGGTGCGTCCTACTGATCAGGCTGGGCAGGCAAGGCCATGCTGTTCAATTCGCTGGCCTTCGCTCTGTTCTTGCCCTTGGTCCTGGGCGGTACCGCCGCCCTTCCCCTCGGATGGCGTTGGCTGTGGCTGCTTGCTGCCTCCCTGGTCTTCTATGGCTGGGGACAGCCGGGCAACCTGCTGTTCCTTGGCGGGGTAACTCTGTGGGCCTATGCGTTCGGTCTCCTGCTGGGCCATGGCCGCAGCAGGGGCGCGCGCAGATGGCTGCTCACGAGCGCCCTTCTGGGCCTGATCGGTTCGCTGGCGGCCTTTAAGTTCTATGACTTCATCCGCGCCGAGCTACCCGAGCAGTGGGCGAGCCTCTGGCCCGTTCTCGGGATTAATGCGCCCGCCGGCTATTCCTTTTACACCTTCGCAGCTGCCGCATATCTGATCGATGTCCACCGACGCGAGCTGCAGGCGGAGCGAAACGCGGCGCAGTTCGGGCTCTACATGGCCTGGTTTCCCAAGGTGCTGGTGGGGCCCATTGCCCGCGCCAAACCCTTCCTGGATCAGGCCAGGAACGGGCTGCGCGCTGACCCCGAAAAAATGGTCGGTGCCCTGCAGCTCGTGTTCTGGGGCCTGTTCAAGAAGGTCGTCATCGCCGACAACCTGGCGCCCGTTGTCGACAATGCCTTCGCGATTGCTCCCTATGCGGCACCGCTGGAGCTGCTGATCGCGGTCTATTTCTTTGCCTTCCAGATCTATTGCGATTTTTCAGGCATCGCTGACATGGCCATTGGCACCTCCCGCCTGTTCGGCATCGAGCTACCGATCAATTTCCGCCGCCCATACCTGTCACGCTCGGTGTCCGAGTTCTGGTCGCAGCGCTGGCACATAACGCTGGGGCAATGGTTCCGCGACTATCTTTACATTCCCCTGGGGGGCAGCCGGGCCGGTGTCGCCCGGACCTACCTCAACATCATGATCGTCTTTCTGGTCAGCGGGTTGTGGCACGCCGGGCTCGGCTATGGGCTGGGGTGGAGCTTTCTGGTCTGGGGCTTGCTGAACGGTCTCTATCAATGGGCGCAGATGGGTGTCTCGACCCTGGCCGCCAAGCTGCCCGTCCCAAGTCTGCTCCCGGAGCGCCTAAGCGGCGCGCTCGCCATTTTCCTGACCTTTCATCTCATCCTGGTGTCCTGGGTGTTCTTCCGCGCTGCCTCGGTGGAAGAAGCGGTGCTGGTCCTTCAGCGCATTGCGGCAGCCATCCCCGACCTGCCCTCGGTGATCCGGCACTACCCGTTTTCCGGTGAGCATGCCCTCGGCGCAGGCCTCATCGCCCTGCTGATGGGCGTGGAAATGCTCGATGAGAGGCGGCCGCTCGCCCAACGCATCGCAGCATGGGCGCGGCCCTGGCGCTGGGCGCTCTATTACTGTGTCCTGGGTGCCATCGTGGTGATTGGTAGTTGGCAGGGCAGCCGCGCCATCTACATGCAATTCTAGCGGAGGAATGCATGGACGAAGCCATTGCCGTACCCCCACCTCGACGCCGCACCATCCTGCAATTCCTGACTATCGGACTGGGGCTCTATCTCGCTCTCTGGGCGCTCAGTGAGGCCATTGTCTATCGCAGCGGGCACGACAACCCCTTCTTCAAAATCGCCACCGCAGACAGGACACATTACGACTGGCTGATCCTGGGCGCCTCACATGCCATGCCCCTGGCCTTTGATGATGTGGAAACCCGGCTCGAGTCGTCCGCCGGAGTGAGCATCATCAACCTTGCATTGCAGGGCGTCGGTCCGCTTTACAATGACGTCGTGCTGGAGCGTTTCGTCCGCGACCACTCTGCCTCCGGACTTGTCTATGTGGTGGATTCCTTTGCGTTCAGGAGCGCGCAATGGAATGCGGATCGACTGGCCGATGCCGATCTTCTGGCACGCACGCCATTCGACCTGGGCGTTGCACGAAGGCTGCTTGCCGAAAGCGTCAGTGGCGATCTGCCGCTTCAGGCGCCGCTCGCCTACGTCACCGGCTTCCCCAAGATCAACAATCCGGACCGCTTCTCCCTTGACCTGTGGGATTCGGTCACCCTGTTCGACCGCCGCTATAGGCCCTCGTCAACAGCAGCAGCGGAGCGGGTGGCGTATCTCTATCCCCAAGGCTCCGAGAATCCGGCTGTGCTGGAACATTACCTCGACATGTTTGACGGCCTGCTTGACCGCGCAGAAGCTGCCGGGATGTCTGTGCTGGTCGTGAAGCTGCCTCTGCCGTCTAGTTTTGTCGCGGGGCTGCCCGGAGAGGCTGATTTCAATGCGGCGCTTGAAGAGAAACTCGCCTCCCGGGGGCTCAACCTGCTCGACTTCACCGACCGGATGCAGGATCCGCGCTTTTACTTCGACAGCGACCATCTCGGCCGCCAAGGTGTGGAAGCCTTGGCCACCGAAATCCTTGTGCCACTGCTCCGCCACCAGGACCCTGTCGAGACGGACGGCAAAACAGCTGCCGAATGAAACACCGTTTGCGATTCCTATCCGCGATGGCGCTCCGACAGAGCCTGACGATGACGAAGGATCCGACACAAACGGATTGAGCCTCTACGGAGCTTGGTTGATGCCGATCAAAAAGCAAATCGGCGACCGCCCTACGGTGAATCAAATATGGTGGACATTTGGCGATGGTCAGTCCAGCCGAGCCGCACAGGACATACCGGCTAGACCCGTCTAGACAGGAAATCATTCATGTATACCTTCAACAAGCTAATGACTGCGTCCAGCTTCGATGCCGCAATCGATCGGACGCGCGCTGCCCTGGCCGATCAGGGCTTCGGCGTTCTCACGGAAATCGACGTGCAGAAGACCATGATGACCAAGCTGGGCGAGGCGATGCCCCGATATACCATTTTGGGCGCCTGCAACCCGAAAATGGCGTTCGAAGCCCTGCGGCTTGAGCCGCGGGTGGGTGCCATGCTCCCTTGCAACGTGATCGTGCGCGAACTGGAAAACGGTGCGGTCGAGGTCAGTGCGATTGACCCCGTGGCGTCGATGAGCGCCATCGAGAACGAGGCGCTCAAATCCGTCGCCGGCAAGGTGCGTGACATGTTGTCTGACGTGATCGAGAAGCTCTGAGCCTGCATGGAATTGCATTGACCACGAACAAGGTCGCATGGAGGCTGTTGAGTTAGCCAAGGGCAGCACTGGACTGCGCGATGCCCAAATCAGTCCTTGAGGCACTCTGTTCTGCTGCCCGCCTTTCACCTATTCTGTGCGCCCAGCGCACAAGGATAGGGAACAGGCATGCGGGACGGCGACATCATCCACGGCCTTATTCGCGGTCTGTCCGTCATCGAATGCTTTGATGAGGATCATGCGCGCATGTCGATTACCGATGTCGCCGAGCGTACCGGGCTCGAGCGGGCCACGGCACGGCGGTGCCTGCTGACTCTGGTGCACCTCGGCTACGCCACCTATGACGGTAAATTCTTCCAGCTGACCCCGCGGGTACTCAATCTGGGCCATTCCTATCTGGCCGCCACACCGCTGCCCCGTTTGATCCAGCCTTTTCTCGAAGAACTCTCCCGCGCCACCGGCGAAAGCACCTCGGCGGCGGTTCTCGAAGGCACCGACATTCTCTATGTCGCCCGGGCCTCGACCCGCCGCGTCATGTCGATCAATCTGGGGGCTGGCGCGCGCCTCCCCGCCTATTGCACGTCCATGGGCCGCACTTTGCTGGCCGCGCTGCCTGCCGATGAGGCCCAGGCGATTCTCGATCGCTCAGACATCGTGGCCTATACAGCGCGTACCAAGGCCGACAAGGCCACCATCACCACTGAACTGGCGGTCATTGCAGCACAGGGTTTTGCCGTCATCGATCAGGAACTCGAACTGGGTCTGTGTTCGATCGCCGTGCCGCTGCACAACGCCATTGGCCAGGTCGTGGCCGCAATCAATATCGGCGCCCATGTCGCCCGCGCGCCCACCTCTCGCATGATCGCCCATTTCCTGCCGTTGATGCGCAAGGTCCAAGCCGAAGTGCGCCCGCTCCTCCGTTGAACGGGAAGCCGCGGACCGGTTCGTGCACACCCTCCCGTTCCGACCGACAACTGTCACATATCGCCATTAGGGTCGTCGCGGTGGCCGCTTCCAGAGTCTGTGTCAAAGACCTTTCCAAGCCGTCATTCCGCCTTTCCAGAACAGTGACACAAATGGATCAAGTTTGAAATAACCATTTATTTTTCAATGACTTAATGTGTCACAAACAGGTCATTGAAATGCAATAAAACCGTCGTCGGGCACACCTATGGTCGCCGCGTCACAGGGCGGCCCAACGAATGGCTGGCCATGTTTGCAAATGAATTCCGGAAGGGACATTCCATGAAGACCGCACTCTACGCCAGTGCCGCCGTTATCGCTCTTGCAG